>Ga0224723_1000010_pt1 | contig 112990 bp, 99 predicted proteins | sample Balambano_FR2_Me_FD_161647 | JGI IMG/M metagenome (GOLD analysis project Ga0224723, IMG submission 161647) | Freshwater sediment microbial communities from Lake Towuti, South Sulawesi, Indonesia - Balambano_FR2_MetaG | ecosystem: Environmental > Aquatic > Freshwater > Lake > Sediment | place... | reverse complement strand
GACTAAATCTATGTTCAACCTCATCTACCTAAAAAGTTTTACCCGTCCAAGGTTTCAGAGTTACCTCTTCCTTCTAGACGGAACCCCCTACTTTTTGTTGTCAAGGTTCAGTGTTTGTGGCTTGGTTGTCGCCAGAACTATTGTACCATGTTTAAGCAAAGCCGTCCTAGAAGGACGGGGTTTTAGACCCAGGATTTTGATAACTCCAGTGCCATTATCTCCAGTGCAAGAGCAGAGGTAAAGCAGAAGACAAACGTGAAAGGGCAAGTAGAGTGTTTAGGGCTGTTCTGGCTTTTTTTCCCTGAATTGTTATAGCAACTTTTTTGGCCATTGATTGCCCTGCTCTAGCCCTCATTCCCTCTGATCCAGCCGTAGCCCTACAACCGAATTACCATTCGATCTGGTTCAACGCAGGGGTATTGTGGACAGGAATGATGTCCTATAGGAATGTTCTCACCGTCGATGAGCAGGCGATCGCGTGCTCCCTTAAACCTTTTAATCCTGCGGCTAGAAACAGCATTTGGCTCAGATGAAAATTGGTGTCTGTTCACCATCTGGAGTGGCAGAGGGTATGGGAAAATTTGACGCTGCTCACTTGAAAGCTGCTTTGTGGTCAACCGATTCAGCTCAAGAGTTTAATCAATTCGTCAATCAGTTGGAGATGCAATTAGAGGTCAGGAATACTGCGCTCACGCCGCATGAGTGGCAGATTCATCTATTTGAGCAGGTTGATTCCACTAACACAATCCTTTGGAAATTAGCAGATCAAGGAGCAACCGAGGGGACGGTAGCGATCGCCTTACAGCAAACCGCTGGTCGGGGACAGTGGGGACGACCATGGGAATCTGCTTTGGGAGGGTTATACCTATCGCTGCTGCTGACCCCTAAACTTGATTCTGAGCAGGGAAATCAGTTAACGCTTTGCAGCGCTTGGGGAATCGCAACTACACTACAAAGGCAAGCGGTGCCCATCCGCCTGAAATGGCCTAACGACCTGATGATTGGCTCAAAAAAGCTGGGTGGCATTTTAACAGAGACTCGCAGCCGCCAAGGACAAATTCAACAAGCCGTCATTGGCGTTGGCATTAACTGGAGCAACCCTACTCCAGCAATAGGGATCAATTTACAAACTGTCCTAGCAGCAGAACCGCAAATTCAAATTCTATCGTTAGAAAATCTGGCGGCGATCGCTCTTAATGGATTGTGGCTGGGATACCACGTCTGGCAACAATATGGGATTGCTACCGTCTTATCGAGCTACGAAGCTTTACTGATCAATCCGGAAGATTTTTAGATAAGCCTGTGATTATTCGGCAAAAAATCTCCAAATTTCCAAACATTCGGCGATGGTAGTGCATAATGAGTTGGTGCTGGTACAACCTTTTCCTAGCTAATGCTCAGGCTGCTTTGTTGGGAATCGTCCAGATGGATGAACTTCAGCCATGAAGTAGTGCTCTAGAATTCTCACTGAAATCTTCGAGAGACGTAAGTTTACCGCGAGCAACCTGGGAACAGCAAACCGCACCCAGAGCGCCATTACCCGAGTTATCTTTGACCAATCTCTGTGACGTAATAAAAGTGAACATCGACAATGACGCAGAAATCTAACCCCATCCAGAAGCCCTATCACCTTTCCATACGGCAGGCCCTGTTGATTCAAGGACTTACTTGGGTTGGAGGTTTGGGGCTACTCAGTAGCGGTGTTGTCCTTGCCCAACCCGCTGCTACAGAAACAACTGCTGTTCCCAGTGCTCAAGAATTGCTCACCCCAGCTATCCCTGAGGTGTCTCGTCCTCAACCTACTCAGGTTGCACCTGAACCTCAGCGTCCAGAGCAGTTGCGCCCAGAGCGTCCACCCGCACCCACCCCTGACGGACAAAACTCTCATCCCCCTGCACCTCAACCTCAAGTCAGCGCCCCCATACCTCAACCCGCTGCTGCACCCAACCTTGACGCTGAAGTGCCACCTGCCGCCGAAGCCGTTCCCTCAGTCAGCCCAGCCACAGAGCCAGCGGGCGATCGCCCTGTAGAATCAACTCCCTCGGCTCCTGCGCCTGTTGCACCTGTACAAGTTCAGTCTGGTGAGCGATCGACAATTGTGATTCCGTCGGATGTCATTCCTGAACTTCAGCAGAATTTAAGTACTCCCAAGTTTGAGGGCACAGTTCGTTTAGATAACTTCAATAGTTACATTGACCCGACCGATTACAGTATTGGCGCAACTCGCGATTCGGATCAACCCACGGTTATCCTGTCAGAGCGATCGAGCGGTTGTGAAACCATTCTGGCTAATGGTCAACCTGTTCCTGCCAATCTATGCCAGAGAGCACTCCCGCGCTTCAATGGTGACGCTGAATCTGGTAATTTGACTGCTGCTGCTCAATACAGCTCTCGCCCCAGTTCAACTCACGTCAGTGCTGTGAATGTCGGGCCCATCACGCTGTCTTCTAGCGGGGTTAGCATTAATCGTTCTGGCATTCAGAGCTACTCACCGCAAAACTTCTTTAATCTCACGTCCCGTCCAGCCGGATTGCCAGGAAATGGTAACTTGAGACTGATGTTCCCGCTCTCTGTTCCCGCTTCCATCACCTCTGCTTTTGGCTGGCGAATTCACCCGATTTTTGGAGAATCTCGCTTCCACTCCGGCACAGATATTGGGTCCCCAACAGGCACTCCAGTGCTGGCCGCCTTTTCTGGTCAAGTCGTTTTGGCCGATTTTCTAGGAGGCTACGGTTTGACAATCGTATTGCAGCATGGAAACGGTACGCAACAGACGCTCTATGCTCACCTCTCAGAAATCTTTGTTCGCCCAGGAGAACAGATTGAACAAGGTCAGGTGCTTGGACGAGTAGGTAGCACTGGCAACTCAACCGGACCTCACCTCCACTTCGAGGTACGACAGCAAACTCCACAAGGGTGGGTTGCTCTCGATCCTGGTGTGCTATTACAAACATCGCTGGCTCAGTTCTGGCAAAACTTGCAGACAGCGGGACGACCTCAGTTAAGCAATTTGGTTGCCTTGAAAGATCTGAGTAAAGCGAGCAGCGTGGTTGGAACTGCCTATTCGGTCTTTTTAAAAGAAGATCCATCCCAATTGGCTTGGCGAGAAATCTTTGACAAGGAATTTGCTGTGCCTGAAACTGAGGCGATCGCACCAGCAACTCCAGGAAAACTGTCCCTCACACCTGTTTCTTTGAACCAGATTCCTGATCAACCACAGCAGTAAGCTATCTCTAATCAACGAAAAACCTTGTTTGAGGGGTGTGGCGCGACGCACCACACCCCTCAAACGGCAATTATCGAACTCACGTCTAATCAGGGGAAAAACCTTCTGGGAAAAACCAGGAGAATTGGAGGATTTGTGGGTCGCACGGCAATCCACCGTTCCTTTAACTGTGTGAGTTGTATTCTCTGGTGAAGATCTGGCATGGTCACACTTAACAGCGTGACCATGCCAAAAGTGGAATCTCAAGTTCCCAGCAGATCTTCTAGGGCATCTAATGCTTCACAATTCAGTGGAGCAACAGACTGTTGGGTGGCGATTGGGTAACTTGATGTGAGTCTACCAGAAGATTGAATCGAGAAAGCCTCGATCGCCTGCCCCCGTCCGTATAAGTACTCGTCGGAATAACGACGGAAGACGGCTTCGATCGCAGCACGAGCATTTTTGAGTCCCCATTCTGCGGCGATTTGCTCAGCTTTTTCAAGGACATCGTGGCTGAGTCTTATTTTGTTGTCATGCATAGCTGTACATCGTTAGGTAGAGGAAACAAACCACGGACATTGGCAAATTGAGGATCGCGCATGACGGTGAACATCTTGCGACCGGCTAACCGTTCTGCAATCAAATGGGAACCGCCTCCCGTCACCAAAAACTTTGTCACCCTGGGCATATATGGCGTGTATTGAGCCTTCACCGTTTGAAAAATGCCCTTAAACCAGGAATCCAGGTGTTCCTCCAACCAGGCCGCCCATGAGATACCTGTGTCAGCATAGGCATGGCCTGTTTTGAAACCATCCATGACTACACCAGGGTCAGCCGTTGTCCCTAAAACATTGATTAAACGGCGATCGAAGCTAATGGAAGTGGCTAACTCGTAGGTGCCCCCCCGATCCATAACGTTCTCGTCAATCACTTCTCCCTCAGCATCTACAAGGCGAGACAGCCAGGTGCCACCACCAATATCAACCACGATGGTATAGCCTGTGTCAGGAATGTGACCCATACGGCGAGCATACCAATAGGCTCCCATGCCTTCGCGATCGACTTCTACATGTTCCACGCGCACCCGAAAGAAAACATTATTGCGCTTGAACTCATGCAACCCAATTAGTTGCTCTTTCAAAGCATCCCCACTGCGAGCCGGATCGGGGGTAGAAACATAGAGGTTTAACGGAAATTCGGAAACGACCCCGTCAATGGGTTCCAGACAGGCGTAGAGATGTAATCGAGCAATCTGCACTTTATCCTCAATCACCGTCTGTTGCTGCCGTCTGTACTTATAAGCTTGCACCCCAAAGTGGTAGCGGGAACCGTCTTGCAACTCAATCAGGGGAGAAGCATCGGTGTAGCGAACGGGATCTCGACCTTGAGGCAATTGGAAACGAACTGATCGAATTGCTTTAGGATTTCCTGTGCCATCATAGAATTTAAGGTCATAATTGCCTGCATCTAAAGCTAGCGTCCGAGTCATCATCTCAGCAATTGACGATTCCGGTGCAACTCGTTCCTTACTGGCTCTTGTTTGTCTGGTGCCTGTTGTCATGATTTACCTCTGTTCCAGATGTACAAATTTGTCCCCACTAGTACATAAGTACTGTAGCACAACTTTTTGATTTTGCAGTTTAATTTTTTTTGACATGACTTTAGATTGCGATCGCCTTGCACCCGACTCCCTCGTTGTTTGTGCTACGACCTTAGGCATACCCCAGATACAGCGACATCTGTTTCTCTGTGCAGATCAAACTGTGCCCAAATGTTGCGACAAAGCGGACAGTCTTATGACCTGGGACTATCTGAAAAAACGCCTCAAAGAGTTGCGACTTGATACGCCTACCGCAGAGCGCCCTAGTTGCATTTTTCGGACAAAAGCGAATTGTTTAAGAGTCTGTCAGCGGGGCCCTGTCCTACTGGTCTATCCAGATGGAGTTTGGTATCACAGCGTCACCCCAGAAGTGATGGAACAAATTATTCAGGAGCATTTATTGGGCGATCGCATTGTTGAAACCCATGCTTTCGCAATCCACCCTTTGGTAGAGGATGCAAAAGCGCATCTGTGCAATCAAGAATAGTTTTTGATAAGCCAGGAACTACTTGTTCTTGGAATTCATGTGCCAGAGCGGAATAGAGCATATATAATATCGCGATTAGAGGGGTAAGAACACCGAAGGATTACTATCCTGGTGTTGGCTAAGTTTGCTTCTAAGCGCATCTACACAAAGGTAGAGAATTGGCGATTGTTGATGAATGATTTTCTTGAGATGTAAGGTATTCCACGTTCCCAAAATCGATGCAAAATCACCACTGGTTTTGCTGTAACGATATGTAAAAACTCTGAATATTGATATCTTGGTATGGAAGAGATTTCACGATTGACCCTGAGCATGAAGAGTGATATAGCATGAGCAAGGAAATGAGTGTAGGTGATCACAAGCGGCTTTTGCTGATCGACGATGATCCGAACCTGATCCTTCTAGTTAAGGATTATTTAGAGTTTCGGGGATATGAGGTAGTTACGGCAGAAAATGGTCAGGAAGCCCTGGAAGTCTTACAAAAGGAAACGCCTGACATGATCATCTGCGATGTCATGATGCCTCAGATGGATGGTTACACGTTCGTTGAACATGTCCGGAAAGACCCTCGTACCAGTTGGATTCCAGTCTTGTTTCTTTCAGCCAAAGGTCAAAGTCAGGATCGAGTCAAGGGGTTAAATACGGGAGCCGATGTTTACATGGTGAAACCGTTTGAACCTGAAGAACTCGTTGCTCAAGTAGAATCTTCCCTGAAGCAAGCTTCCCGGATTCTCCAACACCAAACGAAAGGAACAGAAACGACTCCCCGGATTCAAGTGCCATTTGATGTGGAGTTGACTCCTACCGAGTTGCGAGTAGTACAGTATGTGGCTCGAGGCATGGCAAATCGAGAAATCGCCGAAGAACTCAACGTGAGTCAGCGCACAATCGAAAGCCATGTCAGCAATATGTTAGGCAAAACAGGGCTACATAATCGAACTGAGTTAGCGCGGTGGGCGATCGAGAATAGTATGGCCTAGCTCATGTTTAAGCCTGGCCAGTGTCTATTTTTGATTACATCTGATTGCAGTTCACCCAAATTTTTCACTTTGCGTCGTTGAATCAACCGCGCATTTTTTTTAGCCACCTATTTTCTCGTTATGTCTCGTCCAGATTATTCTGAGCAGTTGCGATCGCTGATGCACGCTGTTAGTCTCACTAGTTTTAGAAGGCTCAGTCAAGCTGCCGGAGTGTCAGAGTGGCAGGTGCAGCAACTCCGTCAGGGAAAAGCTACCCAAATGCGCCTTGAGCCGTTATCTAAGCTCAGTCAGGTTTTACAAGTTCCCCTGACAAAGTTGGTGGAAACCTTTGCAGAAGGCATGACCTCATCCCATGCAGAAACATCTGCTGCCAACGCAGCAGTGCTAGATGCAAATGCCGCTTTGCGTCAAGAGTATGAACACCTAAAAGCGCAACTGGCTGAGCAGCGAGAGGGCCTTTGGCAAGAATTCCAGCAGGCTACGCTGCATGTTCTAGAGTCCTGGCTGATTCAATTTCCCACTGCGGTCTATGCAGTTCAACAGAATCCTAATTTACCCGCCACGCGATTGTTACCGCTGATGCGACCGCTAGAGCAATTGTTGCAGCAATGGGGTGTGGAGGCGATCGCCGCCGTGGGTAGTGAAGTCCCGTATGATCCTCAACAACACCAACTGTTAGAAGGAGAGGCTGCACCGGGCGATCGCGTCAGAGTCCGCAATACGGGGTATCGACAGGGCGATCGGTTGTTGCATCGAGCAAAAGTTAGTCCGGTTTAAGACACAGCTACGGTCATGTCAAAAAGCCCCTTACGCTATCCTGGCGGAAAGCAAAAAGGATTGACCTCAGAAATTGAGAGATTTGTTCACTGTAGGAGGTGTGCCCATACAAAAAACCCTAGCTTCTCGTGGAAAAGCCAGGATTTCGTTTAATTAATGACTAAAGGTTAGATCCGAACCAGATCGGGGTATTCGGCAACCAGTTCGTCAGCAGATAGGGTGTCTCCGTCAACTTGGGGAGTCCAGAGGACCTCCAGAGCTAGAAGGCGATCGCCCGAAACTGTTCCCAATTGGGCCAGAGCACGGCGCAAATCTTCAGACGATTTGACATCCGGTAGTTGCAGTTTGCCCTGAGTTGCCACCAGCAAGGTGACAACGATGTACTCTCCCAATGGTGCAGCGAGACTGGTATCATTTGTCTCTGCCGCAGATAAGCTACCCGCAGTCGCAGATTGAGTTAGCTGATTGTTGTAGTTAGACAGCGTTTCTTTAGAGAATTTGCTGCGCTCGGTTAAGGCTAAACGATTAAATTGGGTTTCTGCCACGGGTAGATTTACCTGGGCTGACTCTGAGCCACCATATACCCAGTATTCAGGGTGGCGCAATAGCGACAAGCTGGTTTCTTGCAAGACCTGCGCCAGTCCAGCCGAGGAACCTGTGTCAGCATTGAGGGCAATCCGATTCAAGTCAGCTTGCAAACTGCGGGCACTGGAGAGCAACCCCACTTGCACCTGAGCGATCGCCACATCAGGAGTGCCATAGCCAGAATCGTATCCCAAGGCATCCACATCTTGAACCTGACGGAAACTTCTGACGAGGAAGCCAGCAACCGACATAAACAGAAGAATGGCGAATAACCCACCAAAGCCGCCAACTCCAAAGATCGGAATAATGAAGGGAGCACCATAGCCACCCCCTGGATAATATCCTCCACTGGGCGGCGTGTAAGGACGGCTGGGAGCATAGGTGCGACTGGGAGCCGCTCTAAAACTGCCACCTCCAATTCGTCCGCCCGCCCCAGCAGCGAGAGCACCATCGGTCTGGGCAAAAACTAGAGCAAGGATCAGACTGAAAACAAGAAGGGGCTTTAACAAAAAATTGGTAATGGAGAATCGTTTCATGTGCATACTCCTGCACGACTTAATGAGAATAAAGGTAAGTCAACCGCTGTTGCTCCAGAAGATGGTTTCAACAAGAGATGACTCTTAGGGGTTGCCTTACCGAGGTGAATATCCTGTTCTAGTCGATTTGTAAAATCGAGTTCTTATGGGAAGTCGTTAAAGCAACTAGCTCTTATTTGTTCAAACCGAATTCGGGAGTACCTCATTCAGAAGGTGACAGAAAGTTAAGAATTAACTCACTCCTATACTGTACAGTTTCTTGCCGATCAGCATCAGTCTGCTGAAGGCAAATTTTAGGCGGATACCCACACTAGTGATGTAGCGATTAGCGCTCAGTTGTGATGCCACCACCGACAATTGTGACTACTTCTAAGCGATCGCCCGCTTGTATCTGGGTATCTGCCCAAAACTGGCGATGCAAAATCTCGCCATTGTACTCCACGGCAACTAACCTGGGATTCATGCCCAGTTGCTCCAGCAAGTCTGGCAGATGGGTTTGCGAGGGACAACTTTGCAACTCTCCGTTCACTTGTAGGGTAATCAGTGGGCTTTCAGAAGTCATGGGCGATGAATGGGTGGAGTGAGCAATATCTATTCCCAGATTTTATAAAAATTTGAGAAAAAAGCAATCTTCACATGAACCACAGATTTAGTAGTGAGTTAGACTTGAAACCATTAACTAACCATGATTAGTCTCTACATGTAGTTGACATGTAGTTGACAATAGTTGAGGGAGGTCGTTTGAGGTAGGTCGTTTGAGGGAGGTCGTGTGTAGGTTGAGTTATTTCAGTAGTAAAACTGGAGGTGGCCTCAGATGGCATAGAGAGCCAAGTTCCAGTTTTTTCAAACTGCAATTTAGGAATGTGATACGGATCATCAGCAAAAATCGTGGAATGTAAATTAGGGAAATGTTTCAGTCGGTTTTCCCTTTAGCGCTGCCATAGGCCGTGAGCAAACAAATTGAGCATTATTCGCCGTTAATCTTATAGTTAGTAATTATTTAGATCGCCAGATCATCATTATTGGTTGTTTCTCTACTGAGCGTTATGCCTGATTCAAACTCTACAGATTCAAACGCAACAACGCACAACTCCTTTGAAACGTGCCCAGAGGTTTAGTATGGAGTTTTGGGAATTTTTGCTGCAAAAAGATGGCGACCACTCATGGCTACCATTGGAGTCTACCAATGTGGAGATTCTGGAGGGGCGGTATCGGGTGATGGCGCGTTCCAGTCGAGTGAACACCCCTCTGGAAATTCGTGTCACCCATGATGCGCTGGAGGAAAATCCTCCCAGACGTCGTATTCAAAAACGCCTGAGTCAAACCAATGAGCAGGGTTTGGTTGTCATCATTCCCTACACCCGCCTGAAGCCTGGAGTCTGGGAGTTGCGTTGTCACGGAGATCTAATGTCGGACTTGATGGGGGAAGGTTGGCAACATATGGTCAAGTTGCAAGTCAACTCGCATGAGGCAACGCTTGCTCAAGATTGGGATGCAGATTGGCAGGATCAAGTAGGTGAAAGTGAGCTGGCTGATGCTTCAGAATCTACCTCAGTTAACGGCTCTGATGCGAATAGAGACAGAACGAGGGGTTGGGTACACCCCAGCTCTGAGGTAGGAGATGAATCGATCGCCTCTATCACCAGTGGTGATATTGATGTTGATCAGCTAGCCACAGATCCACGGGCAGCAGTCGTCCCTGCCTACAACTGGTTGCTGACACTCCAGCAGGACACCTTTTGCATTTCCTGGGGAGAGTCTGTCACTATCACCGGACAGATTGAAGCTGTTGCCAAATCACCTGAGGATGAGAAGACAGATGAGTTAAGTGGGTTTTTGGGCGAATTACAAATCTCTCTGCTTGATCCACAATACGCACAAGTGATCTGGGAAGGCTCTTACCCTCTAACTATCCAAACTTTACCCTTAGGATTTAACTGTTCGATTGCCATCCCTCAAACCCATCAAACTCAGTTGATTTTAGGTGAAGTGCAGTTTGTCGAGGTGAATCCTTCCTGTCGCAATTACAGACTCTTAACCCGTTGTTCCTTTACCGTAACCTCTGACGTTGAGGATCTATTAGGGGCGATCGCGTTGAGCTTAGACACAGACGAAAACATTCAACCGCCCCTCATTTTTCTTAACTCATCACCCCATCGCGATCTCAATCTAGCTCTGCTCGATTTGGTCTCAGCCCCCTCCACGCCCCTTCAGTTTCAACCTGCGGCTAATTCTATCCTGCCGCCTCAACTCTATCAGCCCGACCCAGCGAAACCGAGATTAGCTGCGGTTGAATTGCCGTTTTTCCAATCCGTTACATCGTTGCAGGAGCAGAGCCAATTGTCTCAACCCACAGCTGTGTCAGTGGAGGAATCTTCACCAGACGAGGCAGATGGAGTTGCGACCCCCGCCCTATCTGTGACTTCTACGGGTCATGAAGCGGATGTCATAGAATCCGCATGGGACTGGGAGGCGATCGATTTCTCTGAAGCTGCCTTGAGAGCAGGACAGATTGTCAAATATGAACCAGATGAATCGCCTCAAGCCAACTCACCAGAGGATGAAGAATTCCAGGCGCTCAACCTCCAGCGGCGCTTCTGGTCTCGTCTGACAGCGATCGCTACCGATCGAGAGCTTTTGACCTGGTTGGATCGCATTGACCCAGTTAACTCTCGTTCATTTACCGATTCGCCGATTGATCTGGATGCTAATTTAGCTGCTCAAGAAATTGTTGTAGAGGACGAACCCGCGTTCACATCTCGTCTTGCATCCGCTTCCCGACCCACTCAGTTAGAACTCAAGACGACGACGACTGTTGAGTCTCCATCAATCTCTGTCTTATCCAAAGATGAGCCAATTCCCATGCCGCGATTGAAATTACCTAATGGCGAATTGGTATCGGGAAATGTTGTCACGATTATTGCCTGTCTCCCTCTGATGCCATCACGGCTCTACGTTAAAGTTTGGTTGCGCGATCGCCAAAGTCGTACTGTTTTAGATGGACCCCAGTGGATCATCAATTTTTTCCCCAGTCACCACTGTGAGAAAGCAGAAATGGAAGGCAGAGCACAGGTGCAAATTCCCTTTGGTTGTCTTGAGATTGAGGTTGAAGCGATCGCGATCGAAATGGCCACCCAGAGAGAAAGCCACAAAGTGACGCTTGAACGCAGCATTGTTCCTCCCAACTCACCAACCTCTTTGTTTAGCCTGAATCCATTTGATTAAACCTGAATTTCCAATAGAGCGTTGCTGATTTTAAGCCCACATTCCGCACTTCCAACTGGCACATTGAGAATTAACGACGAAGCAATCAAGCTTACGGCGATCGCGCCCTGATCCATTTTCAACTAGATTGACTTATTGCGAATAATAAGGTAGTAGTGCATTTGAGCTAAATATCTTAAAACTCCTGCTATGACTAGATTTGAAGCTTAATAGTTTGGTGTGACAGTTAAAGGGCGGAATGTGGGTTAAGGGTGTTTTTTCACGTGAAACCTGCGGTTTCACTTTCAAAAATATCCTTCCATTAAGCAACGCCTCTAATGGAGTGTGGTAGCGATGCACCCACCACACCCCAGGAAGCAGTCCAGAGAAATCCTTTTTCTCTGGAATTCGATTAATCTGCCTGCATAGGTGTTGCTTCCTCAGAAGTAAACATAAGCGTCAAGAAAACACTTATGTTGAGGAATAAAAACGATGGCTGTTATTACAGGAAGTGTATTTGCGGATGTTTTGATTGGTACTCAATTTAATGACCAACTCTTTGGTCTTGATGGACATGATGTCATGATCGGTGGTGTCGGTAACGACACGATGAACGGTGGCAATGGATTTGATATTGTTGACTACAGCACTTTGGGAACGGCTGTAACGTTGCTGCCTCAAGGATTTATTAGCAAGGGCAATTTAGGTACAGATCGGATAATTGGCGTTGAGCTAATTATCGGAGCAGAGGGACAATTTAACCTGATAGATGGTTCAAGTGGCAGTGGTGTCGCTTCCTTTACGATTGATCTCTCGACCAATAGCCTAACCGTCAACAATGTTCCAGGACTGGGTGAACTTAATTTCCTGGTACAAAACTTTGTGGATGTGTATGGCACACCTAACAACGATAACATTGCAGGTAACAATGCTGCTAACTACATTGATGGTTGGAGTGGGGATGATATTTTGATTGGTCGGGGTGGCAATGATACGATTGAGGGAGGAACCGGAGTAGACATCATCATTGGAACAGATGAGATCAATCGTGGATTTGGTGAAGTTGATGTATTAATTGGCGGTGATGCAATTAATGGTGATACCGCTGGAGATGTATTTGTGTTAGGAGACCAGTTTGGTTCATACTACAAGTTTTTTGGGAATAACGATTTCGCCAAAATTCAAGATTTTGGTTCACAAGATTTAATCGCACTAGGTGCCGATGAGTTTTACACCATTCAGCAAGATAGCGCTGGTTTGAATATTTTCGTGGCTTCTAACGCCGGACTGGATTTGATTGCTGATGTCACACTTGTCTCCCAAGTGACTTACCCAACAGGAACCTTTACTCTGGCTTCAGGGCAGCAAGTGGGTAACTTCATTGGAGTGTAAGCTGGTGGGGCATTGCTTAATACAAAATGCTTTTGGATGTGAAACCTTCGGTTTCACATCCAAAAATATCCTCAAAATCAGCAATGCCGTTGGTGAAGTGAGAGGGGACAAGGCGATCGCAACCAAACCACTTGATTGCTAACTTGCTCTCAAACCTTTACCCAAGGGGTCAGCTTGACGTTAAACTAACTTGACAGCATTTTCAAGCATCCCTACTATGGCAACGATTAACGACAACTATCAAAAATTGAAAGCAGGCTATTTATTTCCGGAAATTGCCCGACGAGTCAACACTTTTGCGGCGGCACATCCAGAAGCTAAAATTATTCGTTTGGGTATTGGCGATGTCACAGAGCCATTGCCCACTGCCTGTCGAGCCGCTATGATCCAGGCGGTAGAAGAAATGGGCGATCGTGCCACCTTCAAAGGCTACGGACCTGAACAGGGCTATGCTTGGCTGCGAGAGAAGATCGCAATTCATGACTTTCAATCCAGAGGATGTGAAATTGATGCCTCGGAAATTTTCATCTCTGATGGATCAAAGTGTGATTGTGGCAACATTCTCGATATCTTTGGTGATAACAATATCATTGCTGTGACTGATCCGGTCTACCCAGTTTATGTCGATACCAACGTGATGGCAGGGCATACGGGATCAATCAATGAGCGAGGTGAATACGAGGGGCTGGTTTATTTACCGATTACAGCCGAAAACGATTTCACTGCCGCCCTCCCGACCCAGAAAGTTGACCTGATCTACCTTTGCTTCCCCAATAATCCTACAGGAGCTACAGCCACCAAAGCTGATTTGCAAGCCTGGGTCGATTATGCTCGTGCTCACGGTTCCATCCTGTTCTTTGATGCAGCCTACGAAGCGTTTATTACTGACTCGACCTTGCCTCACTCCATTTATGAAATCGAGGGAGCGAGAGAATGCGCGATCGAATTTCGTTCGTTTTCCAAAAATGCCGGATTTACTGGAACTCGCTGCGCTCTCACCGTCGTTCCTCAATCCCTGACTGCAAAAACTGGGGATGGTGAGGATGTGCAACTGTGGCAACTGTGGAATCGGCGGCAATCTACCAAGTTCAATGGCGTTTCCTACATTGTGCAACGAGGAGCCGAAGCAGTATATGGCGAGGCAGGTCAGTCGCAAGTTCGAGCCTTGATTGAGTTCTACATGGAAAATGCACGGATAATTCGCGAACAGTTAACTGCTGCTGGGTTATCTGTCTACGGTGGTGTCAATGCACCCTATGTCTGGGTAAAAACACCGCATGGCTTATCCAGTTGGGACTTCTTTGACAAACTGCTTCATACTTGTCATGTCGTAGGAACTCCCGGTTCCGGTTTTGGAGCGGCTGGGGAAGGATATTTTCGGATCTCGGCTTTCAATAGTCGTGAAAATGTGGAAGAAGCGATGAAACGGATTGTTGAGCAGTTCAAAGCATAGGAAGGTAGAGGGGTGGAGGAGTAGAGGGGTGGATCAGTCGAAATGTTGAAACGTTATCCTCAGCGTTGCTGTTTCCAGCAATTTTTCCCATCGCACTTAATCAGATTCAAGATCCCCTCTACCGTGCCACTCTCTCACTCTCCCCGCCTCCGGTCTTTGTCCATCCCCTTTGTCACCCTCAAGGAACCTTCTCAAAATTCGATGCCCGGTTGGGCTTTGACTCCCTGTTCCCGGAAAGGATGCTTGACCAGAGACATTTCTGTCACCAAATCTGCCTGTTCAATCAAAGCAGATGGGGCACCTCGGCCCGTCAGGATCACATGGGTGTGGGGCGGTTTGGCTGCCAGTCCAGCCAGAACTTGCTCTACTTGCAGGAACCCTACTTTCAAGGCGATATTGATTTCATCTAACAAAATCAGCTTATATTCAGGATTCTGCATAAAATTCAATGCTTTTTGCCAGGCGGCTTGAGCCGTTTGGGTATCACGATCGCGGTCTTGTGTTTCCCAGGTAAACCCTTCTCCCATTGCATGAAATTCCAATTGCGGTGGATTGCCCGTTGCCCAATGGCTCAAAGCATTCTTCTCGGCAGGTTCCCAAGCTCCCTTAATGAACTGAACGATCGCCACCCGATAGCCATGGCCGAGCGATCGCAGCACCATCCCCAAGGCAGCCGTTGTTTTTCCCTTGCCATTGCCTGTGTGGACAATAATTAGTCCCTTCTCTAGACTGCGTTCAGCCAGCCGTTGTTCTTGTACTTGCTTACGGCGTTGCATTTTGCGCTTATATTGTTCGGCATCAAGTGAGGGAGTTTCAGCCTCAGCAGTCAGTGATGCTGCCGCAGAATCTAAATCAGGGGTCATAAATCGCTAAAGTGAATGAAAGATACAGTTACAGAAAATTTAAGAATTCAACAGTCCTTTTGGGCTTTCAGATGGGGTTTATACGATCGCTTAAAACTCCTCCAGTCTAGCCATGTCGCCTTGATAGTTTTCATTGATGACTCTGGCCTTTTCCTGCAAATGAGATGGCACATACTGCAAATGGACAGGAAGACCGTGCGTCAACAAGAATTCCGCCAACTGCTCAGAATGGATATAAATTCCTTCTTGATGCAGGCGGTGCAAAATTTCCTCAAAGGTAGGCCAGTTTTCTAGGAACTGGGGTTTAGTAGAAGATGAAGTTTCAGATGAAGTTTCAATTGAGGAGTCTGTATCTGTTAAAGCCGATCGCTTTTCATCGGGCAGGCAGCGAGAGCCAGAGCGATGACCTCGGAGGCGAGGCGATCGCATTCGATTGACAGAACTATTTCTAGAATCCGAGCCAGAACTATTGGACATAGGAATATCCATCGATCCCATAAAACCCAAAGTAGAGCAACATGACATTACCCGATGCTGAATGAAGCAATATTAAACAGCATAACGATAATTCAGGTAGATATCAGTATCCACCCAAGTTTATCGGCGATGTTCTCAACCTTACTGACGGACAAGTAAACTGCTTATCCTACATTAAACTTAATCAGAAATAAGGTTTCTGAGGTTTGAAATTGTTTTGTGGCGCGGCTGAGCCGCGCCACAAAACAATTTCCGATAAAGTCTATTGCTAACTGGGGTTGGCTTGAGATCAATTAGCTGACAGACTGTGGTTTGTCTGAGGTCATGGTTTTAGAAAGTTTCCAGCCTGTGATGCTTTGCAGGTAAAGTCCACCGACAATGAGCAAGAAAAGAAGGTAGGCGATCGCCTGGCCCCAATAAAGCGTTTGAGTGTAACCAAATAACGCCTTTAACAAAATTCCAGGAAACTCGCGATCGGGTAAAGCTTGGCTGGCATCCCAGACAAGAGGGCCAAGCAAGCAGGAAGGATGGGAATTTGCACAGAGTTCGGCAAAGCGAACATCTAACTGAGACAGCAGAGTGGCGGCTTTATCAAAATGGCGCAGTGCCGACACTACCAATCCCGACACAATCAACAGCAAAAATATGCCCATGATTTGGAAGAAGCGGCACAGGTTGATCTTAACACCCAGTTGGAATAGGAGAATACCAATGATTGTTGCACCCGCTAAACCAGCAAAGGCACCGATCGCAGGCATCCACCCCTGTTGAAATTTAGCGCTAATGAAAATTACAGTTTCAAATCCCTCGCGCAGCACTGCGATCGCAATCAACCCAAACACTGCCCATCCTGCTTGTTGTCCTTGCGTTAGCGCCGCACTCAAGCTACCTTCCACTTCAGATTTAAGGGATTTGGCTTGTTGAGTCATCCAAATCAGCATCCAACTGAGGAGGGCGATCGCGATTACCCCAAACCCGCCCTCTAGCAGTTGTTTGATCACTGGGGCATAGACCTGATTGGTTGTATCTAGTGCTCGAATTACCCCATTAAACCCAATCCCAACTAAAACGCTGGTCAACAGTCCGGCCCCAATGCCAGCATAGACCCAGGGATTGAGACGGGTTTGCTCTGCTTTTTGCAAATAAGCCAGCACAATTCCCACGACGAGGGCAGCTTCTACTCCCTCGCGTAAAGTCACGACAAATGTTGGTAACGCAGCAGAAAAATCCATAAACTATCCGTGAGATGAGCAGCTTATTATGCCCCCACCGCTTCCTTAGCGGCATACAGCACTTCTGCGGTAATGGTTTCGATGCTGCGATCGCGGGCAAACTTTTCAGTATTGCGTTTCACCTTGCCGCGCACAAAACCAGGGATTTTGTTGAGTTCAGCCAATCCATCCTTGCTCCAATTCAAGTCAGAGTCAGCAGAGACTCCCTTAGTGATAACTTCTTTGGTATCGTGACCGCCAAAGATTTCTAACAAGTGGTCTTCCATGCCCAGGGTGAAGGAATTATAGACCAGATCGACGATCTGATTGGCTCCTTCATAGCCCATGTAGGGGCGATAGCCGACGGGGAAGTTCTGGATATGGATGGGAGCCGCAATTACGCCACAGGGAATATCTAGACGTTTACCGACATGCCGTTCCATTTGGGTGCCAAAGATGGCAGCGGGTTCCAGGCGGGCGATCGCATCGGCGATGGCAGCATTGTCATCACTGATCAAAATTTCATCGCAGTATTCACTCACCTGTTCCTTGAACCAGTCTGCATCATATTTGCAGTACGTCCCTGCTAACACCACCCGAATGCCCATTTCGCGGGACAGGACTTTAGTAAAGGCTACTGCATGAGTGTTATCCCCAAAAACAACTGCTTTCTTGCCTGTGAGATTCTGACAGTCGATCGATCGAGAGAACCAGGCGGCTTGCGACACAAATCGGGTTTGTTCATCAATAAACGGTTCGTAATCAACCGTTGTGCCCTGTTGATTCAGAACCTTTTGAATTGTGCGAATGCAGCGGGCGGTTTCAACCAATCCCATTGGCGTAATGTCTACAAAAGGAGTGCCAAACTCTTGCTCCAGGTATTGGGCGGTCATCAGTCCCACTTCTCGGTAAGGAACTAAATTGAACCAGGCACGGGGCAAGGTTTTCAGTTCATGAACCGTGGCTCCTTCGGGAATCACAGCATTGACTTCAATCCCCAAATCTGTCATCAGTTTCTTCAGCTCACGACAATCGTGTTGATTGTGAAAGCCTAAAGTGGTGACTCCAACAATGTTGACAGAAGGCGTGACAGTTTTGCCTGCGGGTAATTCTCCCTGCTTCTTTGCCTTCTCCAGGTAGAACTGAACAATCTGGTGCAATGTGCGATCGGAGGCTTGCAGTTCGTTCACCCGATAGTGATTCACATCAGCGAGTAAAACATCACCCTTGGCTTCAATTTGGGCGCGATCGACAAAATTTTGTAAATCTTCTTGCAGGATGCTAGAGGTGCAGGTTGGGGTCAAAACAATCAGATCAGGATGCTCTTCTTGATCCTTGCGAGTGATATTGTCCACCACCTTTTCCTGGGAACCCCGTGCTAACACGTTGCGATCGACAATACTCGCCGTAACGGGAGTAAAATCCCGTTCCCGTTCTAACATCGATCGCATCACGTTGAAATAGTCGTCCCCTAGAGGTGCGTGCATGATGGCATGGACGTTCTTAAAGGAACTGGCGATGCGAAGGGTGCCAATGTGAGCCGGACCTGCATACATCCAGTAAGCCAATTTCATATCAGGGATTCTCCATTATGCTAAGGGTTGCCGACCAGTAATACCAATTCCTTAAAAACCCACTACAGATGGGCGCAGACCACGCTCAGCGTGGTCTGCGCCCATCTGTAGCCGTGGTTTTGAGAATTGGTATAAGAAGCTGTAATCACAATAAAAGGGATTCATTGAAGACATGCTCTTGATTGTCGCAAAGATGGAGCAATTGTGAGTGTAAGCGATCGAGCCTCAGGTAAGACACGAAGGGATAGGGCGATCGCTCTAATCATTGATTTGTCTGGAGTTGAGCTTGATCTTTAACACTGTGAGCGCTACCCCAACTGCAATAATTTTTAACGCTTCTATATGGATCACCTAGCTCAGGGCTGCTTTGATTCTCCTCATTTACAACTCTTGCCGCAAGCTCTGAACCTCTGATAAGTTCAGTCCTGTTATGTCAGCTACCTCGTTATCTGACATGACCAACAATAATCTACGGGCAACTTCAAACCGGGTTTCGCTTTGCCCCTCTTGTCGCCCTTGCTGAAGTCCTTGCTGAAGTCCTTGCTGAAGTCCTTGCTGAAGTCCTTGCTGAAGTCCTTGCTCAGTTGCTTTGGTAATAGCACCCTTTTGATCTTGAATAAAGATATTTTGACGTTCCAACTCATCTAGCTCCTCTGGACTCAAATTGGCTTGATTGGCAAACTCAAAAGCTTGTTGGATCTCTGGAATTGTGCTCATATTGCTGGGTATCGCTTTCAGATCCTTGGCGTGCTTTAAAAAATAGATCCACTTATCAGTTAGAGTGGCAAGTTGATCCAAGGGATTCTGGAACTTAGGCAACTCGACGAATACAAGCTCCAGATCATACACAGGATAATCAAACAAATAGTCTTTCTCTTTGAGGATAAATCGGGTAATGATGGCTTGAATCTCAGGAAACATCTCAAAGTCTGCGATGGTCAAAGCAATGACTGGGTTGAGTAGAGGATATTTCTGCCCTACATTAAGTTGAATCGAATAAGCTTTGGCAGCATTGTAAAGGATGCGTTTTTCAAACCCAGCCACATTGAGGACTTGCATTTCGATGATGACGGTTTCACCTGTTGCAAGTTCTGCCTTGATATCCAGATAAGTTGATTTCACCCCCCGAATTTTAGGAGCCTGATATGGGTTGAGAATTTCTAGATCCTGAATGGTGGGTTGTCCAGCATAGAGGATACTGTTGAGAAAACTAATTAGAACGGCATGGCTCTCATTTGAGCCAAAAATTTTCTTAAAGGCAAAATCAGTTTTGGGATTGATGAATCTCATGACAGGGAATGGGGCATAGCACTCTACTTGTCCTGATTCTAGTGGGCAAATCGCCAAGATGGCCCAAATCATTCAACAAAAATGAACCCTTCTTAGATCTCTGTTCTCTAGCTTCAGATATAAAGTAGAACCAGGTAATTGTGCTGTTGGCTTCAAAGAGAATCCTCAGCTTTAAGGCTTGGCAACCAGGGTAAATCGGTAATTCCAGGATCGTAACCTAATTGGCTCAATAAAGTCGTCAGTTGTCCGCGATGATGGATTTGGTGATTAAACATGTGGGTCACAAGTATCCAGGTAGGCAATACTCTGGTCTTCTTGTCAACGCCGCTGGTGTACTGAAAGGACTGTTGCAACCAGTCTTCTGTTAAGGTTTGAGTCCACTTCAGAAGAAATTGATCCGTCTTTTCTCGCTCTCGACGCAGTTCAGCAAAGTCAGCATAAAGTTCCTGACCCATTTGGGCGGCAAACGGCTGCCCCGTGAAGCGACCGAGCCAGACGCGATCGCCAAACAACAAATGGTTTAACGTGCCATGAATCGATTTGAAAAATGCTCCCCGGTCTTGTTTACGAATCTCATCGGAAATCTCGGCGCACAGCGCATAAAGCTTCTGGTTCATCCAGTGGTTGTACTCTGCCATCAGTTCGTAGTAACTACCTTGCTTCATACTCGTAATGGGCGATAGAAGGTGTTTAAGGAGGATTAACCATATCCCTGATTAATTGCGTCGCAGTAACATGACTGTGAATCCAGTTAAATGCTCATCCAAATGGATGCAGGTATCAAGAACTTTAAAGCCGCTCCTTTCTACAAAGCTTCGCAGATACTCTGGAGTGAACTTGTGCGATCGATACAACCGAATACGCTCTTTGGGTTGCAAAGTGAGAGGTTCGCCTGTGAGCAGATTGAGCGTTAAAGGGCTATTTTTCTGGTTCTCGAAAAAGCAATTCACCTGTATCAGGTCAGCCGTTGACTCAGTTTGTGGAGAAACTTCAACCACATACGATAATCTCCTTTCATCGGGAGTCATTGATAAATCTGTAAATTGCAGTAGAGCGCTTTCTGCAAATTTATGAAATGCTGCATTAGAATATTCGCGTCTCACCAAATCCAATATTTTTGGTAAGCTTTGTATTTCTAGTGTAGACGGATCGATAATGCGAACTTCTAATAAGAATAAATCTTCCGCTGCCATCACCGCTGCCATATTAGTCAGCACAGTTTCAGGATGTTCGACATTAGCAAGGGTGTTGCCCAGAAATCCGTAAAGGATGGGTTGCTGTTGACCAAAGGTTTTGGCGATCGCAGCAATTTCTGCCATACTTCCACACGTTTCCAGATCGCGTTGAATGGCAATCCGTCTTGTGGGGGATAAGTGACGGATTTCCTCGGCTGCCAGTCCCAGCATTTCCAGGCTCAGGTCAACCGGAAAATATAAGAAATTGGTGCTGGCAGGATGATTGCCATTCTGTTCAAAGAAATCAGCAATGATATTGCCATCCTTGCTGCCCTCACCCACGCCCAGACTAACGTAATTGAAACGCTGCTTATCAATAAATTGAAACAGTGGTTTGGCATATTGCGTAAATTTGCGAATGTTTTTACTCATGTGAGATGTCGGGTCATTGCAGGCATAATTCCACGTATGAGCCGGAGCTAATCCCCAGTAGGAATAACCCGACGGAATCCGCCGATTGCCTGGTTCTCCTAAATTACTGCACAATTCACCCAGTTTTTTCAGGGGATGTTCACCCACATAGGTCAGCATCCAGTTTTCCGTATGGTTGAGATGAGACGAATCTGGCAGGAATGTCAGCCATTGAGCCATATCCTGAAGCTGATTTGACAACAGAGATAAGGGCGATCGCTCAGTTTGCAGTTCTGCTTGCAATAGTTGCTGAACAAACTGCACCAGTGTCTTGGTGCTGGTAGTCTCCTCTGGCATCCAGCGATATTGCGGAATTGGTTGCAAGACAAGATGTAGCGGATGATCAAGCGGCAATGAGAGTACAGAACCAACATGAACCAGTGCGACTACAGGTTGATCAATGTTCTCCTGATGCTGTAACTGAGACTGCAACTGAAAAACTCTCTCAATGCTAGCCTGAATGCTTTCCGGGATTGAATCGCTGCTTTCCAGCATCAAAAAACAATTGTAGGATTTCAGCGCTTCATCGTCCTGTTGTAACCCATTTTCGACGACGCTTACAAAGTAACCTGCACTCTCCAAACTTTGCAGCAGTAAGTCAACAATTGGGCGATGCTGCTGGTTAATGCTCAGGAGAATTCTAGAGCAGTGCTCCTGATCCGATGCGTTTGGGCGGGTCACTCGCTCGTAATCGCTCTCCTCCAGATCCAGTCCCAGACTACTGAACAGATTATCCAGCGATTTGCGATTCACACCACCTTCGCGTTTGAGGATCTTGCTGACGACCCCGCGATCGATTCCAGCCGCTTCTGCAATGGTGCCAGTCCGGAGTTGCGATACTTCTGTCCATACTTTTTCATATCCCTTGATAGTCAGACGATAGCTGGGCTTTGGCATCTGGTGATTTGGCTCTCGGTAGTGCGTGGAATGAATGTGTCAATAAAACCATCTGGTTGAAGATCAACGTTCTTCATTAGATTCTACCAGCCTCTGGAATCCCCTTATTCCAAAAGGATTTCGTGGAATTTAAGGAATTCTGGCTAGTCTCTGCGGATGATCAGCAGCGATCGCCCAGATGTCATGTAAATTACTGTCAGATTCACCTTAACACTTAGCATTATCGGAAAAGCCCCATGTCAATTAGTCAAACAGATAATCGTCCCAGCGGTGCCCAAGATCTGGGATCTCTGACTCTCAGTCGTCGTGGATTTGTTGGACAGCAGGACAAGATTGATTACTTTAAATTGGCGTTGTTGCCATTCAGTGATCTATCTCTGTCTTTGAAGCGATCGAGCGCCAATGCCAAAGTCAAACTGGAACTGCGCGACGGCACAGGTGCTATTTTGGCCCAGTCTCAGAGATCTGGAAACAAGCTGGAAACTCTTGAATCTGCCGATTTGGCAGCAGGCACTTACTACATCGGCGTAAAGCGCACCAGTGGAGAGACCAATTACATCTTGACGGCTACTGCCTCCTCTCCCGTTCCTACCCCAGTTCCGGTTCCCGTTCCTACCCCAGTTCCGGTTCCCGTTCCTACCCCCGTTCCGGTTCCCGTTCCTACCCCCGTTCCGATCCCGACCCCAATCCCTACGACAAATCGATTTCTAGACCTTGGCATTCTGTCCGGCAATGCATCCCTCATCGAATCGGTGGGCAACTCCAGCGACCCCACCTTCAAAAAGTATCGCTACCGATTTGAGATTAACCAGATTAGCGACCTGAATGCTAACCTGGGAGGCTTGTCTGGTTCTGTCAGCATGACGCTGTTTTACGATGCCAACGGCAATAATGTCGTTGACACGAATGAAACATTTTCCTCTGCTTCTGGTACTCCTACCCAAAATGCTGTAATTTCATCCACCTTCCCCAAAGGCACCTATTTCGTTGAGTTAGATTACAACGGTTCAAGCAACACCTCTACCGCTTACCAGCTTAATCTAACCCAAACTTCCAAACCTGGCAATTTACCGTCTGATCCTGGTGCCAGTTCAAATAATCCTTACGATTTGGGCACCCTCTCTGGCACATTGCCACCGTTGATTGATTTGGTAGGTGTACTGGATGATAAGGATGTTTATAAGTTCAAAGTAGATCAAATTGGTAGCTTTAACGCCAATCTGGGTGGCTTAACGGAAGGCGTTAACATGACCTTGTACTGCGATGTCAATGGCAATGGACTGATTGATAGCACTGATCCATCTACCTATAGCCTTGGTTCTAGCTCAAGTAACGCTAATATTTCCATACCCATCCCAATTGGCACCTACTTTCTTGAGTTGGATGGTGGCAATTCTGGTAATACTCGTTACGAGTTGAATCTATCTCAAACCCCAAAATCTGGTAGTCTAGCCATTGACCCTGGAAACACCCCAACTAACCCCTTCGATCTGGGAACAATTGTTAGCAGCCGCACAGCAATCGATTTAGCGGGAACATTTGATGAGCTTGACTACTACAAGTTCAATATCAATGCTGTTAACAGCCTGACAGTGAATTTGAGCGGGATATCTGAGTATTTCTATATGGTCCTCTACTACGATGCCAATGGCAATGGTCTCATCGATAGCAACGAATCCCTCGAAGGCTACTCAGGCTTCAAGGGAACGACTATTACCAGAACTAATCCAGCCGCAGGCACCTACTTTATTAGCTTAGCTCCCTACTCTGGCTTCAATAACCTCTATGAACTAACAGTAGGTGTTGGATAAATCATTGCGTATTATCCCTCGTGACCAAGCTCCGGCTTGGTCATGCAGTTTTGGAGAGCTTCCAGCTTCCCTGCCCATAGCAGTGGCAGCCAAGCTGGAGCTTAGGAGCGAGAAGAGCCGGAACTTCACCCACGCCGCTTAAACTTCAAAATCATCCCTCCCTTTCCCGTCATTTTTCCCCCCGATCCTAAGATGCTCACTTGCCCTTCTCCGCTAATTTCCACTGCCAATTCCACCTCGGATAACTCCAGATCAGATTGCCGTTGTGCTTGATTAAACACATATTGCACCACATTCAACAATCCATTCATCTCCTGTCGCAGGCGATCGCTCCTTACCGCTACTCGTCGTTGTTCCGTCACCGTCACTTCGCGGCGTGGCCCATACCCTCCACCCAAATCTCTTGTACCATCGCGACTGCCTTCGGTAAACGTTGCTTCTAATTCTGTATCAGTAACAATCCACACTAATTCTGGGACTGTCTCTTCAGTACTCGTTGATGGATTCATAAATTAATCTGTGCTGTCAACAATAGCTATATTTTAGATTCCCTCGTGACCAAGCTCCCGCCGCTTCCTCGTGACCAAGCTCCCGCCTCTCCCTCGTGACCAAGCTCCCGCTTGGTCACGAATTCCCGGAAGCTCCCGCTTCCCCAAAAGCCAATCTGGTGTTCTTTTGGAGAAACATCGGGGATCTTGCGGCGATCGCGTGTAGATTGGAAGAGTCGGATCAGCAAAATTCAGTATGGGGCAAAATTGGGCAATCACCATCGGCATCAATGGGTATCACTATATACCCAAACTCCAGTATGCCCAACAGGATGCGATCGCCCTGCGCGACTATTTCCAGCAAGACCTGAAGTTTCAACGGGTCTATTATTTCTCAGACACTTCGCCTCCCATTTCTCAGGACTATGGCCCCGACCTCGACTCGAAACCAACGTTTGCCACCCTGCGACGATTTTTGCGAACCCGGTTTGAGCAAGCTTTCCTCAATCCCGGTGATAACCTCTGGTTTTTCTTTGCCGGACATGGAACGCGGCACGAAGACCGGGATTATCTGATGCCGATCGACGCTGATTCGGGTGATATTCCTAACACTGCCATTCCCCTAAACTATGTCACCGAACGGTTGCGCCGTTGTGGAGCCGATAATGTGATTTTGATGATTGATGCCTGTCGCAATCGCGGTGGACGGGATATTCGCGGCATCGGTGAAGAACGACAACAGGGTGTGATTACCCTGTTTTCCTGTAGTCCAAATGAAGTCTCCTATGAAATTGCTGAATTGCAACAAGGAGCCTTTACCCATGCCCTATTGCAGGCATTGCGGCTACAGGGAGAAGGCAATTGCGCCACTGTGGAGCGCTTGTACAATCGCCTGCGCTATGAAGTGCCGCAATTGATGCAACGCTATCAGCGACCAAAGCAGACTCCCTATGGCATAGTAGAACCGCCCAGTAAATATCATCTGATTCTGTTGCCACGACAGGCTACAGAAGCCGATATCGCCACGTTGAAAACTGATGCCCTGACTGCTGAGGTGAAACGAGAGTATCGTCTGGCAAAGCAATTGTGGATTCGCGTCCTTGCGGTTTCACCCGCCTCCCATGAAGCCATTGAAGCCATCGAACGGTTGGCCCTGATATCAGCCACTCCCACCCCACCCCCCACGCCATTGCCTGCTCCCCATGCAGCAGGTGGCAGTCGTCAAATCGAAACGCCAGCCCCATCGCAGAACCCTACCTTTGAATTTGAGATAGCCACAATTCGTCTTGAAAAAGCAGGTTTGATGGGATTAGGCACTCCTAAAATTAGCCTTCAGCGGCGCAAAGCGCGGGCTGAATATCGGGTGGAGGAGTTAGGCGGAGGGATCACCCTAGACATGGTGTTGATTCCAGCAGGAGTCTTTATGATGGGGTCGCCTACTGCGGAAGAGGGGCGATTCGATAATGAAAATCCTCAACATCAGGTCAAAGTGCCCTCCTTTTGGATGGGCAAATATCCAGTAACGCAAGCTCAGTGGAAAGCGATCGCCTCTCTCCCCAAAATCGATCGGGATCTCGACCCTAATCCATCTCGCTTTAAAGGGAGCGATCGCCCCGTCGAACAAGTAAGTTGGCATGATGCGGTAGAGGTGTGCGATCGCCTCTCTCGGCATACCGGACGTACCTACCGTTTGCCCAGCGAAGCCGAATGGGAATATGCGTGTCGAGCGGGAACGACAACCCCCTTTCATTTTGGTGAAACCATCACTACAGAATTAGCGAATTACCGGGGAACAGATTTGATTTATGAGGGAAAGACATACCCTGGCAACTATGGGAGCGGGCCCAAAGGGGTTTATCGAGAAGAAACGACACCTGTTGGCAGTTTTGGCGTTGCCAATGCTTTCGGGCTTTACGATATGCACGGTAACGTTTGGGAATGGTGTTTAGACCACTGGCACGGCAGTTATGTAGATGCTCCAACCGATGGTAGCGCGTGGATAAACAATGGAGATGAAAGGTATCGGCTGCTGCGGGGCGGTTCCTGGTACGACGGCCTCCCCTGGATTTGCCGCTCTGCCCTCCGTCACTGGTACGTGCCGGACTATCGGTACGTCTACTTAGGCTTTCGCGTTGTCTGTTCGTCATCCAGGACTCCGTAGCTCTTTACTCTTTTTCCCTTTTCCTCGTGACCAAGCTCCCGCTTGGTCATGCCGCTTTGGAAGCTCCCGCTTCCCTGCCTGTGGCAGTGGCAGCCAAGCTAGAAGCTCTGGGGGGATACGCTCCCAAGCTGGAGCTTGGGAGCGAGGAGGAGCGATCGCCTTCACGCATGATCCCATCTCCCGCGTCTCCTCGTCTCCCGCGTCTCCTCGTCTCCCTCGTGACCAAGCTCCCGCTTGGTCATGCCGCTTTGGAAGCTCCAGCTTCCCTGCCTATGGCAGTGGCAGCCAAGCTAGAGCTTGGAGAGGGGCGCTCCCAAGCTGGAGCTTGGGAGCGAGGGGAAAAAACTGGAGCGATCGCCCTCACTCATTGATCCCATCTCCCGCGTCTCCCTCGTGCAGTAGCAGCCAAGCTGGAGCTTGGGGGGGATGCGCTCCCAAGCTGGAGCTTGGGAGCGAGGAGAGGAGCGAAGGAGGAGCGAAGGAGGAGCGATTGCGATTCGCGATTTTCGCGATTTTGATGTGATAACCAACGAAAACTTGGGAATTGTAAAGTTGTCGTCTAAGCAATGAAATCTAATGGGACGTTCGCGTTATCGAGTGATTGACACTCGCCCTCATTTTGTTACCAGCACTACTGTCAATTGGCTCATGCTTTTCAGTCAACCAGCTTTAGCTGAAACGATTTTTTCAGCATTGCGGTTTCTACAATCCCAACAGCGACTCACCATTCATGCTTATGTGTTGATGGAGAATCATCTTCACTTAATTGCCGCAGCAGCAGATTTATCGAGAGAAATGCAATCGTTTAAGTCATTTACGGCTAAGGCAATGATTGGGTTGTTGCAACAGCAGCGATCGCAGAATTGGTTGGAGGAGTTGCGATCGCATAAACGACCAGATAAAGTTGAATCAACTTATCAGGTTTGGCAGGAGGGATTTCATCCTCAAGCGATCGACAGTTTGGAGAAGATGGAGCAGAAGCTACAGTATATCCATCACAATCCGGTGAAGCGTGGGTACGTGGACGAGGCTTGCCATTGGCGTTATTCGAGCGCCAGAAACTATGAAGGACGACAGGGCATCTTGGACGTGGAGGTAATAACCATTTGAGCAGATATCTCTCCCCCTCGTGACCAAGCTCCGGCTTCTCTCGTGGTAGCCAAGCTGGAGCTTGGGGGGATGCGCTCCCAAGCGGGAGCTTGGGAGCGAGGAGGAAAACTGGAGCGATCGCCCTCACGCATGATCCCATCTCCCTCGTCTCCTCGTCTCCCTCGTCTCCCTCGTGACCAAGCTCCGGCTTGGTCATGCCGCTTTGGAAGCTCCCGCTTCCCTGCCTGTGGCAGTGGCAGCCAAGCGGGAGCTTGGGGGGATGCGCTCCCAAGCGGGAGCTTGGGAGCGAGGAGGTAAAAAGATTTTGCAAATCGGTGGATCAATTTCTTTCAATTAACTCAATCTGTTCAAAGTTGGGGCGCTCACCTGAAACATGCAGACACTTGGAGATTACGCCAAGATATTTTTGCCAAATTAACCTTTCGACAGTAGATACTGTATCGAATACAACAGATAAGCGACCTGAAATACTCGACTTCTCAGACATTAAAAGTAAGTCAGAAATCACCAGTCGCGATCGCTGTATGCTAGCAATGGGGTAGGTTTTCTAGCTGCTGCGGGGCGGTTCCTGGAACAACAACCCCAGGAATTGTCGCTCAGCCAATCGTAACAGGAACGAGCCAGACAATCGGAACAACAACATAGGCTTTCGCTTTGTCTGTTCGTCGTCCAGCACTCTTCTACACCAGAGTTGGTGAATGGGAGATTCATCTTTCGTCCGAGCATACGATTTTGGCGGCACCGTTTATGAGGGCGAAGACAGCTATCCCAATATGGAAGCGGCACTTCAGAATCAGGAAGCGGGGATTAAAGCCTACCTGGATGAGAACGGCATTTAGCGAAAGCACTCCTAATATTTGGGTTGAAATTCAGGTGAGATGTTGATGAGAGTGAGGCGATCGCCCTTCCAACCTCATGCCACCCCAAATCCTGTATATTCACGGGCATAAGGGGGCTGAAAGCCCAGAACAATATCCTCTTTAGGAATTCCCCGCGCTACAAGCTCATGGGCAATTCGCATTTCAGTGGCATTATGCTGCACCCAGACTTTTCCATCTTTAATGTCCAGATGTAATACGCATCCATGCACCCGACGATAGCCATCCCAGCCTACATCCATCACATGATAGTGATCTCGCTGGATATCAAAAACTGTTTGCGATTCAATCTCACCATTAGCAATTGGAGTCCTTACATAGTCTGACAATAGTGTCTGAATAATCTGGCGATACTGTTCTAACTGATCCATTGCACAATCACCTCTTTCACAGGGTCATAAATGATTCGTTGAATCTGATATCGTTCGACTGAAATTTGCAGAAACTCTCGTGAAAGAAGGCTTCATGCACCGAGGCGGGAACTGCCAGATAAAGACTGCGATCAGGATCGCTCAATTCCAGGGCAAGTCGGTAATTCAGAAATTGTCCCAAGGCAGCATGGTAATCTGTAATCGGAGAGTCACTCAAAAATGCTTTGATTTCAACGGCAATTCTCACACCCTCGCGTTCTGCTGCTAACAGGCGTTCCGCACCCAAATCGATCTCAAGCTTTGCTCCACCGACTTCTACTTTCAGTGGATCGTCAGTAATGACCCAGCCTTCCTTCTCCAGAGCAATCTTAACCGCTTCATGAAAGAGATCCCGCACTGCCGCCGTTCCCCTGTATAGCTTCTTATTCTATTCTATTTCCTGGTATTCCATGTTCGTTAATTAACGTGAGTGCATTTGAAGCAAATTCCGTAGGTTGGGTTGAGCAACGCGAAACCCAACTCAATCAAGGATGTTGGGTTTCCTGCGTCAACCCAACCTACGCAAAGCCTTGAGCATTCTCTTAAGTTGCCAGATTAATTTCGTCATCCAGCACTCTTCTGTACCAGAATTGGTGAATGGGAGATTCATCGAGTGCGTTTGAAGAGTCCAAACCTACTCCTGTGATGTGAATAACTCACATCCAAACATCAAACCCAATTGAGCAGCCTGGTAAGCAGCAAAGCTGAACGGTTACTCAATTGTAAAAATTACTGTAGACCCTGCCCTCATTCATACGCTTCACTCCGATGAGCGATCGCCCTCACTCATTATCCCCATTTACTTCGTCTCCCTCGTCTCCCTCGTGACCAAGCTCCCGCTTGGTCACGCCGCTTTGGAGAGCTTCCAGCTTCCCTGCCTGTGGCAGTGGCAGCCAAGCTGAAAGCTCTGGGGAGGGGCGCTCCCAAACTGGAGCTTGGGAGCGAGGAATATTGGTCAATTTTTTTATAGGGGTATGGAGTTTGAGTTTGATCTCCAAAAGAGCCAGTCAAATCAACAAAAACACCAGATTGACTTCATACAAGCTCAACAACTGTGGATGGATTTGAATCGCGTTGAGATTCCTGCTAGAACTGAAGATGAATCCAGATTTCTAGTAATTGGTAAGATTAAGGATAAATATTGGTCAGCGGTCATTACCTATCGAGAAGCAAGAGTCCGGATCATATCAGTTCGCCGATCGCGAACGGAAGAAGTGGAGATTTATGAAAGCAGAAGCATTTGACCAACACTTTGATCAAGGTGAATCGATTACTGAATTTCTGGATCTTTCCAAGGCTCATCGCCCTGGGTATCAATCCAGAACAGTGACGATCGATTTTCCGGAGTGGATGCTAGGCGCACTGGATCGGGAGGCAAAGCGATTAGAGGTGACTCGTGAATCAATGATCAAGGATTGGTTGGCTGAACGGCTGGAACGAGTGAGTTAAACGAAACTGAAGCGAACCCATGAATTCGGACAGAAGTCGAAGACTTTGAAGAAATTTTTCACTCTACTGTGGTTTTCCTTGCGAAGTACTATAGAAGTAAGCTTTTAGAGGGCTACATCCATGTCTCATATATCAGATGGGCAACCAGCTATACTTCGTACAGAACGCGGACTGACAATTTCAGGTACGCGCACTAGTGCTCTGTCAAGGGAGTTTTGAGGGGTCGCTGACCCCTCAAAACTCCCTTGAATTTAATTTTGATTGACGGGATACCCCGCCAATCAAAATTGACAGACCACTAGCCTCTATGATGTGATTGATCTCCTGAAGGCTCAGTATCCTCCTAAGGTGTAGTACAATACTTTTGTACTAAATATACCCCTTGACGCAGTGTGTCAGCACTACGCCAAGACGACTTCTCCTCAGTTGTGTCAGCAACAAAGAAGCATATTAATCATGCCAAAACCTCGGTACGACGAAGAAGAAAATAAATCACGCCACGCGGCAGCAGACGAAGATTGCTGTGACGAAATGGCTGAAAAATATGGCTGGCAGTTAGTTGACGTTGAGGAGACAGGCGACCCTATTCTTGAGGTCGATTGTGTGTTTGAGGGCAAAACTGAGTTTCCAAAATCCTATTACGACACCGATAAGGAGGAAGACTGATGCGGAAATGGATTGTCTTTCGTGCTGAGAAGCGGCAACCAGGGTGGAAAGAGCGCAAATACGCTCATACCGAGTCCCTGACAAAAACTCTATTCGAGCATTACGATTGCTCCGATAAGGAGTTGCCTGAACCTGGCTACCGTCCCCCAGAGTTTATTCGAGTAGAGCAATTTGTTGACCCGAAACATCCAGAAGCGAAAACGCATTATCGTCAAAGCGATTGGGAGGTGACACGGGTAGAAACTTACACCCCTGACATTTCAGTTGGAATGGACTTTGACATGATTGTAATTTGCCACTGCAAATACAACCCAATTAATGCTCCTCTCAAACCCATGCCAGAACGTCAAGTCTCTGTCGATTCTTTTGGTGGGGGCAAAGAGGCTTACGAGCAATGGCTAGAGTCTCAAAAACAACTTGCTGAAGTGTAAACTTACCTTACGGCTAACCGAAATATGAAGGGTGAGGATTCGCTTGAACAGGTGATGCGTCAGGAGAATACTGAAGATTCGTTTCCAGTATTATAGCTATATGTATTTTGATTAGGACGTTTTGGAGGGGTCGCGTTGCGACCCCTCCAAAACGTCCTTGTCCTAATCGCGCTGAATACAGCTATAACAATTGGCAGCCTTGATCGTCTTAGTGAAGCTGATTATCGAGAACGATGTGTTGATCGTCTGATTGAGATTGCTGTGGACATCGACCAGTATAAGGGGGTTGGTCGGTTGTTTATTCCATAAGAATTGCGCGATCGCAGTCTGTTGGTAGGAACACGGCATAACCATTCAAATGCAGCGGATGGAGGAGGATAGAAAATTACCGTAAACCCTGCCCTCATTCATACGCCTCGCTGCGATGAGCGATCGCCATCACAAATACTTGGATCAATTCGTCGTCTATGGAATAGATCACTCTATAATCCCCAATACGGTAACGATAGTATCCTGTAAACACTCCCTTGAGTGCTTTAATATTAGGATGCGATCGCGGAGTTTACTCTAACTGCTGTAAGCATCGAGCAATTTTCTTTGCTAAAGCTAGATCAGCATTTGCATAAACGTCTTGAGCATCAGGATGAAGCAGCACTTCATTCATCAGAACAATACATCAGAGCGCAATGTTCTCCAATTGACGTAATTAGTTCTACGAGTGGCTTGATTTTGTTTCACTCGATCGAGCAAACCAGGAATGGCTAAAAGTTCTTGGGTTGCCGCTTCGCTTTCAGCATTAGCCAAATCAGCAGCAAAATCAGCAAGCACCTGTAACCGTTCTGGTGAGAGTTGTTTGAGTCAGTCAATCGGTAAACCGTTCAACGAGCAACACAAACCCTGGTAGGACGGTTTCACCTGAAAGTTCGGTTGGCAGATCTCGAACTTCTTTAGGCTGTCCCTGACGATAAATCTCCACCTGTTGGTCTTGCGGATTGAATAGCCAACCCAAACGAACTCCGCTATCCATATATTCCTGCATTTTTTCTTGCAAGATTTCCAGATTATCGGTTCTAGAGCGCAGTTCCATCACAAAATCGGGGGCAATTGGTGGAAAGGATTGTCTTTGTTCTGGAGTCAGGCTTTGCCAGCGAGACAGTTCAACCCAGGCGGCATCGGGTGAGCGTTTGCCACCCTTGGGTAGCCTGAAGATCGTCGAAGAGCTAAACACTCTTCCCAGCTTGGTTTGACGATTCCAGATACCCAGATCGATCCCGAACTCTATCTCACGGTTGCCACTATCACCACCGACCGGAGGCATAAAAATAAGCTCTCCTTGAGCCGTGTATTCAATTCGCAATTCTGGATTATGGAGACAAAGCTGAAAGAACTGTTCATCAGTCAGAAAAACAGATTCAAAATCGACTTTGAGGGGTTGAGTTAATGCAGTTGTTGTAGAACTCATCTTCAAACCTCTTTATCTGCGATTGCAAATAGTAACAGTTTTAGGACTTATGCAGTTGGAGGGTTTGTGGGAAGCGACGCTTCCCACAAACCCTCCAACTCTCTTGGGTTTTCGCACGAAGTACGTAAGTCCTAAGTTTAATCGATAAAGCATAGAACGGTCAGCACAAAACCGGGTAGAACGGTTTCTCCAGACATTTCTGTTGGTAACGCTCTGACTTCTTTGGGCTGCCCCTGACGATAAATTTCCACTTGTTGATCTTGAGGATTGAATAGCCAACCCAAACGCACACCACTATCCATGTACTCTTGCATTTTTTCATGCAGCGTTTCCAGGTCATCAGTTTTGGAGCGCAATTCGATGACAAAATCGGGGGCGATCGGTGGAAAGGATTGTCGTTGTTCAGGGGTCAAGGCTTGCCAGCGAGACAGTTTTACCCAGGCAGCATCGGGTGAACGTTTGCCACCATTGGGCAGTTTGAAAATGGTAGAAGAGCTAAACACTTCTCCTAGCTTTGTTTGCTTATTCCAAAGATATAATTCACCGCCTAAACGAATCTCACGTTTGCCACTCTCGCCGCCGACTGGAGACATGAAAATCAGAACTCCTTGAGCATTGCATTCAATTTTAAGGTCTGGATTATGGAGACAAAGCTGAAAGAACTGTTCGTCGGTAATTGGCACCGATTTGAAATCGACCTTGAGGGGTTGTGTGAGTACAGTCATTGTAGAAAGTACCTCTCCAAAATTGATGATCTGTAACTTAAATCTTGCACCATTGGCAGGAGCACTTCGCACTCCTGCCAATGGTGCGGGTTTCAGCGGCGCACCGCGCCGCTGAAACCCGCTCAATGAGAAAGGTGCAAGATCTGAAGTAACCATCATGACACGATTTTCTCTTCTCCTCGTGACCAAGCTCCCGCCTTCCCTCGTGACCAAGCTCCCGCTTGGTCATGCCGCTTGGGAGAGCTTCCAGCTTCCCTGCCCGTGGCACTGACAGCCAAGCTGGAAGCTCTGGGGAGGGGCGCTCCCAAGCTGGAGCTTGGGAGCGAGAGGGGGGAGGGAACGGCAAGGAGTGAAAAGTTTGGAGCGATCGCCTGTTCCCCTCAACGAAAGCTAGAGAACAATCAGCGGGGACTGTATTGTGTTTTTGGAATTGTGTAAGCAAACCTTGGAACAGATCGGACTCTATGCTGGAGTCTGGCTGCATTGCTCACAACTCTTTAGAATAGGGATAATTACTAGCAGGCTGTGGCTGCAAGTCGCCATCTATTTCGTGGGCAGTAGAGTTCTGCCTCAGCGTATTAGCTAGCTGTTCAGGAGGTTGCCATGTCCCTCACGGTGAAAGACCTGGAAAAAGTGCAAGCCAAACTTGGAGATGAGTACCGGATCGAACTGGTAGAAGGGAAGATCACAGTCATGAGTCCATCTGGCTACGAATCTGACGAAGTGGCTACCCGGTTGGTCGGTTGCCATGTCGGATCTATGGTCGCCTGTGTTTAACGAAGAGCAAGAGGACTAACTTAGATGCAGTAAACTGCCAGGTCAATTCCCAATTTCAACTTAGGAACGTGAATTAAATAAAACCGAACTTTTTTTGTGGGAAGCGCGGCTTAGCCGCGCTTCCCACAAAAAAGTTTTGGGTTTTATGTAATTCTTGATCCTTAGTGATCTACCCAACTAAGTTTGCCTAGTTAATTTATTTTGGATTTTGGATTGAGTCCAAAATCCAAAATCCAAAATCCAAAATTTAAAATTTTGACCCTACTGGGCAAAGTTACCTTAATCAACTATCAGGATTTGCTTGGACAATCCAGGGAATGTTACAGGTTTGCAACATATAATAAATTGAAGGAATTTTTAAACCGTCCAAAAGAAGAATTTGGGAGCGCCCATGCGAGTTGCGATCGCCGGAGCAGGATTGGCAGGATTATCCTGTGCTAAATATTTGGCTGAAGCAGGACACACCCCCATTGTGTTAGAACGTCGGGATGTTCTGGGCGGAAAGGTGGCTGCCTGGAAAGATGAAGATGGAGATTGGTACGAAACGGGGTTACATATCTTTTTTGGAGCCTACCCCAATATGCTCCAACTGTTGAAGGAACTGGGAATTGAGGATCGATTGCAGTGGAAAGAGCACACCATGATCATGAACCAGCCCAACCATCCAGGGGTCTATTCTCGATTCGATTTTCCCGATATTCCCGCTCCCTGGAACGGTATCATTGCGATTCTCCGCAATAATGACATGCTGACCTGGGAGGAGAAGATCAAGTTTGGGTTGGGCTTAATTCCGGTTATGGTGCGGGGACAGAAATATGTCGAGGAAATGGATCAATATTCCTGGACGGAGTGGTTGAGAAAGCACGGGATTCCTGAACGGGTGAATGAGGAAGTTTTTATCGCGATGGCTAAATCCCTTAATTTCATTGGACCAGATGAAATTTCTTCGACGATCATCCTGACGGCTATGAACCGCTTTTTGCAAGAGCGCTATGGCTCTAAAATGGCGTTTCTGGATGGTGCTCCACCCGAACGGTTGTGCCAACCAATGGTTGATTACATCACCGAGCGAGGCGGCGAGATACGACTGAACGCGCCTCTCAAGGAAATTTTATTAAATGAGGATCAAACTGTTCGGGGTTTCCTGATCCGGGGGTTGGAGGGCGCACCAGATGAAGTCTTGACCGCAGATATCTACGTCTCTGCTCTGCCTGTTGATCCGCTGAAGGTGATGCTCCCTGCTCCCTGGCGATCGCTCGACTACTTCCAAAAGCTAGATGGCTTAGAGGGTGTGCCTGTGATTAACCTGCATCTTTGGTTCGATCGCAAACTCACCGACATTGACCATTTGCTGTTCTCGCGATCGCCCCTGCTAAGCGTCTACGCCGATATGAGTAATACCTGTCGTGAGTATGCCAATCCCGATCGATCCATGCTGGAACTGGTTCTGGCTCCGGCGCAAGAGTGGATCACACGCTCGGATGAGGAAATTGTAGCGGCAACGATGGTGGAGTTGAAAAAACTCTTTCCTGATCATTTTGATACGGATCATCCAGCTCAACTGCTGAAATATAAGGTGGTCAAGACTCCGCGATCGGTTTACAAAGCCACTCCCGGCCGCCAACAATATCGTCCTGATCAGACAACTCCCATCTCCAACTTTTTCCTAGCAGGAGATTTTACAATGCAGCGTTATCTTGCCAGTATGGAGGGGGCAGTTCTATCAGGCAAACTAGCAGCACAAGCTATTTGCTGTCAGGAGTTGGCCACAGAGCACCAACTAGCGGATGGTGCTTTGAGTGAGGTCGTTTCTAAAAATTTACAGCCTTCAATTTGAGGAATGACTTGACCTAGTGATCCCTTACCTGAAAAGCTGATAGCTGTAGCTAATCGCTAATCGCCCTAACTCTAGTTCCCTAACCAATGTAATGCTGCAACTGCCTGAATCTCCCCGTCTGAAGCCTTTGGTTACGTTAGAGGAGTCCTACGAACTCTGCCGCCAGATTACAGCAGAACATTCCAAAACGTTCTATCTTGGCACTTTATTAATGCCAGAGGCGAAGCGTCGAGCAATCTGGGCAATTTATGTCTGGTGCCGTCGCACAGATGAACTGGTGGATGGTCCATCCTCTCAAATGACAACCGATACGACACTGGATCAGTGGGAACAAAATTTGGAATCGGTGTTCACTGGGTGCCCCATCGACGATCCAGATGTCGCTTTGGTAGACACCCTGGAGCGTTTTCCAATCAGTATCCAACCCTTTCGAGATATGATTGCAGGGCAGCGAATGGATTTATATCGCAATCGCTATGCCACCTTTGAAGAACTGAAACTCTATTGCTACCGGGTTGCTGGAACGGTTGGCTTGATGTCGGCTACTGTAATGGAAACCGATGAACTAGACCCGATGGTGCCCTGGAACCGGGGGCGGAGTGCGATCGAACCCAAGGAGCAAGCCATTGCTTTGGGCATTGCTAACCAACTGACCAATATCTTGCGAGATGTCGGGGAAGATGCGCGACGGGGAAGAATTTATATTCCCCAGGAGGATCTATCACTGTTTGGCTACACTGAAGCTGATTTGTTTGCTGGTGTTGTGGATGAGCGTTGGCGTGAATTAATGCGCTTTCAGATTCAACGGGCCCGCAAGTTCTTTGCTGAAGCTGAAACCGGGATTCACTATCTTAGCCAGGATGCCCGTTTTCCGGTTTGGGCTGCTTTAATTCTCTATCGTGAGATTCTCCAGGTGATTGAGCAGAATCAGTACGATGTTTTCCGTCAACGAGCCTATGTTCCTGGATGGCGGAAGATGCTTTGTTTGCCAGTCGCTAAACTGCGTGCCGTTGTCCTTTAAGGTATAGCCGTAGCCACAGCGGTTAGGACAAGGACGTTTTTGAGGGGGCGCGAAGCGCCCCCTCAAAAACGTCCTAAGAAGCTATACATGACTCAACGTGAGTTCGATGAGCGGTTTTTCGTGGGGGTGGGCTGCGCCCACCCCCTCAAAACGGCGATGATTGAACTCACGTTACGGGTGCATCCCAGTTTTGCGAGTGGCGCGGGCCAGCCCGCGCCACTCGCAAAACTGGGTTTTACAAGATTGCAAAAGTGAGATGCACTCCACGTTACTCAAGTCAGTTATCCGGAAATTTGAAAAAAAGCACTGAATGCGGCTTCGATAATCGCAACTAAGCTGTTTAAGATTTGCATGGCGATCGACACATAAAGCGACTGGGTTTTGAGTTGGGAGAAACCCAATAATAAACCCAGTACGAAGATCCTGAGGATATCTAACCAGCTATATTGCAGGTTCAGCAATATCCATAAAGCTGAGGAAATAACCACCGCTCCCATTTCTCCTAGAAAGGAATAGCGGATTCCCTGAAACAGAAATCCTCGAAACAAGATCTCTTCAAAGACAGGAGCAACCACAATAAAAGCAAAACAGAAGAGAGGAAGGGACAGGGCAGTTGCGTAAATATTACTTACAAAAACTGGCACGATGGGTTGATCCGCCAGGGATTTGAGCAAATCGACAGTAGCGACAAACAGGATGGTAATCAAGCACCACTCAAACAACTGTCGGATGTTAGGCGGCTTCAAATTCAGATAATCCTTTATCGAGGAAGCTGGCCGAAGCTTGATAAAGCCTATGATTAAAGCAATACATATAGGAGCAGCAACTAGAGTAACGATTGTCAACCAAAATCCATTAGTTGCCAAATTTTCGGCTATTGTATCTGGCTCTACATTTGGCTGTGCCGCCCTCTCGATGACAGCAGCTATTGACAGAATCAACCTTTGAATGGTGAAAAAAACGGCAAGTGTGATTCCCGATAGCCCTAGCGTTGCCCAAAGCCCCCAGGGTTTTGTTTGGGCAGTCGAGTTGCGTAGCGGAGAATCGGGCATGGATGTGTTCCTGTTTTTAAAGGGGGCGTTGAGAGTTTTTACTTAAGCTCTACGGCTCACGTTCAGGACGCGATCGCTTAATTTGATCAATTGCGCGTTGCAAATCTTCAATTTCTCGGCGCAGCGTTTCCACTTCACTGTTACTAGACGGTTGGCTCTCAACCTCTACAGGGATAGATCCTTCTCCAGTACGACAATAGTTTCCTGAACGGATTTGTTGATACTCTTCCGAAATAGACCACTCCTTCAGATAGTGTACTCGTTCTACATTGAATGGATGAGTCAGAAAAACGCTTCCTGGAAAATTGTTGTAAAGCAAAAACTTATAGACCTGATTCAGTCCATCCTGATCTAGCGCCTGGTATCGTTCTGCCTGCTGGATAAATTCCTTCAAATCAAGTTCTTGGGCATAGCGGCGGCTGCCACCTGCCAGTTGCATCATAGTCATCAGAACCGGATTGAGATCATCCATAACTAACAGAGCAGCACGATCTGCCGATAGTTCAGCTTTGCGTGACCACTCATAGAAGGCGAGGATGAGTCCACTACCCACCAAGGCACTCAGCCCAAACGTCATGTCAGCTAATCCAGAAATTGCTGAGATGACCCATTGGGCCATCTGGTTGAGGATGGTGTGTCCGCATTTGATGTGTCCCAACTCGTGGGCAATTACCGCTCGAATTTCAGCCTCACTTAAACAATCCAACAAAGCCGAATTAAGGACAACACAAGGTCGTTCCTGCCCCAGCGCAAAGGCATTGACATGAGGAGACTGAGCGACGAACAAGGTTGATTTGGGATACACGTCGAGATCGCGCAGACACTCTCGAAAAATGGCATATAGAGAGGCATACTGGCGTGGTCCGACTTCAATATGGTTTCCCATCAAGAAGACTTGGCGTGGTCGCTCATAGACAAACTCCACAAACTTACGGGCGACCAGATCAAACCCTGGCACACTGCGGAGGGCTTGTTCTGCTTGAGAGTCGAGGGGATGGCGAAACGCTTCGCTAGAAATTCCGGTGTAAGTCGGCATAAGCTGGAACGAGTGAGGAATGGTAATCGCAGGTACGTTAACTTGCGAATGACTTACTGAGGATAATGTGCAGAGATCGCTGGGATGCCAGCTAAATCTAAAATTTCAGGAATTAAGTCTTCTCGTTTGACGGCCATCATATGCACCCCCTGGCAAAGGTGGTAGGCTAATTTGACTTGTTCTGCCGCGATCGCGACTCCTTCCCTTAGTGGATCGGCTGCTTTTTCCAGGCGCATGATCAGCGATTCAGGGATTTGCACCCCTGGAACATGACGATTAATAAATTGAGCATTCTTAGCAGATTTCAGCAAGAAAATCCCTGCCAGGACAGGTTTATTGCAATCGGCAGCAATTTGATTCATGAATTTTTCCAGGCGATCGAAATCCGCAATTAGCTGACTTTGAAAGAATTGGGCACCCGCATCCAACTTGCGCTGAAAGCGTCGCTGCAACCCCGACCAACTAGAAGATTGTGGATCGATCGCGGCTCCAACGAACAAACTCGTCGCTCCATCGGGCAGCGGATTTCCATTAGAGTCCTGTCCTTGATTCAGTTGTCCAATTAACTTTAATAACCTGACCGACTCTAGCTCAAATACACTGCGGGCATCGGGATGGTCTCCCGCTTTGACGGGATCTCCAGTGAGAGCCAGGATATTGCGAATGCCGAGGGCTTGTGCTCCCATCAGATCAGCCTGTAAGCCAATCCGGTTGCGATCGCGGCAAGCAATCTGACAAATTGGTTCAATACCATGCTGGAGCAAAATTGTAGCCGCTGCCAATGACGACATTCGCAACACTGCCCGACTGCCATCTGTAACATTGACTGCATGAACACGGTGTTGCAACAAATGAGCCATCTTTAGCATCTGGCTTGGATCGCCTCCCTTAGGCGGCATCACTTCGGCAGTGACTAAAAATTCTCCGGCACGGGCCGCCCGTTGAAATTTGGTGTGTTGTGGGCATGGCAGCAAACTGGAACTATAAATATCGGTCATATTGACAACTAAACGGTAAGGCGAACTGAACTAACCAATAGCAAAGATCCCCAATTTTTTGACCCAGCCAGAGCGGTATTGATTCCACCCCAGATCTCCGATCTGGGCGGTGCTATAGCGGGTGGGAATAACCTAAAGCATCCTGCACTTTAGTCAATGTAACATTGGCGATCGCCTCAGCTTTTTCCCGTCCTTGTTGCAAAACAGAGTCGAGATATCCCTGCTCAGAGGTCATGGCAAAGTACTTTGCTTGAATGGGTTTCAAAGTGGCGATCGCCGCCTCAGTCAATAGAGGTTTGAACTGCCCCCAGCCCATCTCCTGACACTCGTCAGCAACAGCGGCTTTGGTTTGGTTAGATAACAGCATGTAAAGCGTCAGCAGATTATTGCACTCGGGTCGCTCTGGATCATCAAACACCAATCCCCGCATAGGATCGGTTTTGCAGCGTTTAATTTTGTGTTGAATCTCCTCTGGCGTATCCAACAAATTAATCCGGCTCAAATCAGACGGGTCAGATTTGGACATTTTCTTAGTACCATCGGTTAAACTCATGACTCGCGCCCCTTCTGCCCGAATCATCGGATCGGGAAGTTTCAGGATAGGCTGATCGGGTTTTCCATATTGATGGTTGATCCGAGCCGCAATGTCGCGGGTCAGTTCTAGGTGTTGCTTCTGGTCTTCCCCCACAGGCACTTTGTCTGGCTCATACAGCAAAATATCGGCTGCTTGTAAGACGGGGTAAGTCAACAATCCTGCACCAACATTCTCTCCTTGTTTGATAGCCTTCTCCTTGTACTGCACCATGTCCTCCAGCCAATTGACGGGAGTTAAACAGGTAAACAGCCATGCCAATTGACTGTGGGCTGACACATGGGACTGCACAAAAATGGTGGCATGATCCAAATCAATCCCACAAGCCAGATACATTGCTGCCACCTGATAGGTGTTTGCAGCCAGTTTGCTGGGGTCGTGGGGCACAGTGATGGCATGGAGATCGGCCATAAACAAAAAACTGTCATAGTCCTGCTGCATCTCAACCCAGTTGCGAATGGCCCCCAGGTAATTGCCCAAATGTAATTCGCCCGTGGGTTGGATGCCGGAGAGAACACGCTGCTTTGCCATCAGTCCCTACTGTTTTAAAAATATGAGTTTACAAAAGATACTGGTTTACAATTGCCTCTAGTCTATTTTGCCTGACTTGGCCCAGTTCCGCTGTGCAAGTTTGGCAAGTTGCCCAGTTGGTTTACAGCAATTCTCATTTTGAAATAAAACCCAGGTTGGGGATGGGAGCGATCGCCTAAGGTGATCGCTCCCTACCTCAAATGAGAATTGCTGGTTAGTTTGGCGATCGCTGCCTAACATAATTAGAATAGGGATAGTCAAGTGCTAAAAAGTGAGGGTAAGGCATGGCTCAACGGTTGAAGCGCTGGGAGTCACCTCGGCGACAAGGTCGCAATCATAAAGGGCGCGGTGGCAGTGCTCGTAATCGACAAAAGCAAAAGCAGATGAAGCTGTTGCGGCAGAAATTAAAAGAAGATGGTTCGCCAGATTCATCTCAATCCAAAAACGGCAAGCATCAAAAAGGAGGGGAATTTCACCCCTCCTTCTTTTTTTGGTCAGTTGTCATCCCTCAATCAGGTTCTCAACCTCACCCATTTGGAGGAAGGGACGATTGCCAAACTTGCATATGCTACAAGCATATTACAATCAGGGGTATGTCTTGTGAATGCGATGTTGATCAAATCCAGGGTTATCACCGAGGTACAAGCGTGTCTCTGGCTGGCTGTGCCACTTGTGGCTGCCCAACTGGCTCAAGCCATGACAACTTTTGTGGATACGGTAATGATGGGTTGGTTGGGTAGCTCCATCATCGCTGCGGGTGGTTTGGGATCTGTCACCTTTACGTTTTGCTTGCTCGTAGGAACAAGTATTGTGTCTGCGGTCAGTCCCTTAGTGGCCGAAGCTCACGGAGCCACCAAGATTGAGCGGATTGGGCAAATCGTCCGACAGGGCTTATGGCTAGCTCTGTTGCTGGGATTTCCAGTTTCTATCTTGATCTGGCACGCCGATAAATTACTGCTGTTACTGGGGCAGGATGCCAACACGGTGGCTTTGACGACCGCCTATTTGAGGGCGATCGCTTGGGGATTTGTACCCGGACTAGGATTTGCTGTGTTGCGGAGTTTTGTGTCTGCGTTATCACAACCCCGTTCTATCATGGTGACGGTCATGTTAGGCACCCTGTTAAACATCATAGGAAACTATGTCTTGATGTTTGGCAAATTCGGGTTTCCGGAATTGGGATTAGCAGGCATTGGCTACTCCAGCGCTTTTTCCTTCTGGAGTATGTTTGTGGGGATGGCAATCTACATCCTGAGCCAATCCCGGTTTCAAACCTATCAATTGATTCCTCAAAGGCGATCGCATGGCAATCAAGACAACCATCACATCTTTGAAGAAATCATCAAAGTCGGTTTACCGATTGGTGGTTTGATTGCGGTAGAAGCTGGATTGTTTACTGTTGTCACCTTTCTAATTGGACAACTAGGCACAACAGCGCTCGCGACCCACCAAATTGCTCTACAAACCATTGCTCTGTTTTTTCAAATTGCCCTGGGTATCTCTCTAGCAACCACCGTGCGTGTCGGTCAGTTCTTGGGACAGAAAAACGCTGCTGGAATGCGGTTGGCAGGCTATGTGGGCATGGCTCTGGGTGGCTTTAGTCTGGGCATGGTGGGACTTCTCTTTTGGCTTCTACCCAATTCTATTACGGCACTTTTCTTGGATATTCAGAATCCCGATAATGCTCATGTTGTTGCTCTCGTGGCTCAATTGCTCAGAGTTGCGGCTATTTTTCAGATTGTGGATGGCATTCAAGTCACTGCCGCTGGTGCCCTAAGGGGATTGCAAGATACTCGTGTACCGTTGCTGATTGGCATTGTCGCTTACTGGTGCGTTGGCTTGCCGAGTGGTTATCTTTTGGGTTTGAGACTGGGATACGGCGCGATCGGTCTCTGGTGGGGATTAGCGGTTGGGTTAGCGATCGCTGCTACTATCTTGACCTGGCGCTTTAGCCAGTTGGTGAACCGCAAGCAGGCGATCGCCCCAATCAGGTAACTGAATTCATCAGAAAAAGTGTTGATAATCTTAGAGTTGAACAAGGTATGAAATCACAAACATGGACAGCACGATACCTATTACCTATGCAGATTTTGCCAAAATCGATATGAGAGTCGGTAAAATCATTCGGGTCGAGGAGTTTCCCAAAGCACGCAATCCCGCTTACCAACTCTGGATTGATTTTGGTGAATTGGGCATCAAAACATCCAGTGCTCAGATTACAAAGCTCTACAATAGAGCAGAATTACTGGAACGACAGGTGATTGCTGTGGTCAACTTTCCACCCAAACAAGTCGCCGATTTTATGTCTGAAGTTCTAGTTTTGGGTGTTGTACTCGGGCAAGGCGAAGTTGCTCTCTTGCAACCCGATCGCAACGTTCCATTGGGACACAAAATTGCCTGAACCCATGCATTATCTAATACGTTGCAGTTAGTAAACACAATATCTCTCTCGTGATATGCATTCAAGCTGATGTAATATAAATTCCTATGTTATTGAATGCATTCTGATATTCCGACAGGGTGCGTGGCTTCATCTTAGTAATCGTGACACTTCGATCGCCATATCTGGAAAAGCCAGGGGATTAATGTTGCCTGCTGTCAACTCCTGACAAGATTGATAGTTGCCGTTTACAGGATCGCGTAACACAATCAAAATGGTTTTCCTAAGATTAATCACCCAGTACTCAGGAATGCCCGCTGTAGCATAGATATCTGCCTTAACTCCTAAATCCCTGTCAAGGCTAGTGTTGGAATACTCGATCAACCAAAAGATATTTTCAGGGTAAGGATGGTGAATATCGTATTCATCCTCCAGGGGTTGCACGATTGCTAAATCTGGTTCAGGCTCAGAACCAGTCAGTAGTGTAATCGGCGCACCAATCCGTAGAATAGCTCGATCTCCCAACATCTGAATCAGATGATTCTGTGCCTTCGTTCTCTTACTGGCATGAGGAATTCCTTCTGGTGGCATTTCCACAATAACTCCGTTTAATAACTCGACATGGCGATCGTCCCAAATACCTGCGTTCACCATGCTGTGATATTGCTCAAGGGTAACTTTTGCTGAGACAAGTTCAGGGGCAGTAGGTTGCTGTAAGGTTGGGGTCATAGCAATACCTCAAGTCGTCTGTTGTCAATCCTACCCAATTTTTGAAGGAAGCGCGATTAGGGTTGATGCAGGAGAGCGCGTAGAATGAATACACCAGATGTAGAGAAAAGCAATGGCAAATCGTAACAGCCTCATACAGTCTCTCCGCCGGAATTGGTTCGATCGCCCCTATTTGCTCCTGACCCTGACCATCTTATTCTGGTCTGGCAATCTAATTTTGGGTCGAGCTATTCGAGATGAAGTGCCGCCGATTGGTTTATCCTTTTGGCGCTGGTTCATTGGGTTTTTCATCCTCTTAAGATTTGCCTTACCTGATCTCCAATCTGATTTTCCCAAGATCGTGCATCATTGGAAACTAATCATGTTTCTATCAGCGTTGGGCATTGCCGCATTTCCAGTGTTCTTTTACATTGGTTTACAATCCACAACTGCAATCAATGGCGGATTGATGCAAACCGCCTTACCCTTGGCAATCGTCCTGATGTCCTATCTGCTGTTTCGAGATACCATTACTTTGCGCCAGGTTGTTGGCATTGGTGTGGCGATGGTGGGAGCGATCGCCATTATTGCTCAGGGCAGTTGGCTGGTGCTGACCCAGTTTTCCTTTAATCCAGGAGATTTGTGGATTTTAGCGGCGATTGCGGCTTATGCGGCTTACTCCTGCTTGTTGCGATTACGTCCAGAAATGCATTCTCTGAGTTTCCTGGCAGCCCTGTTTGGTTTTGCCTCCCTCCAACTGTTGCCACTATATGTCTGGGAAACGTTAGGCGGCGCAGCTATGAGATTTAACTGGGTGACACTGTTGACTGTGGGATATGTGGCTTTATTTCCATCAATTTTGTCGCAACTGTTTTTTAACCGTGGGGTGGAGTTAGTGGGCGCTAATCAAGCGGGTTTGTTCATGTATCTCCTCCCCGTCTTCAGCAGTTGTATGGCAATGGCTTTGCTGGGAGAGCGATTGCAACTGTTTCATGTAGTCGGTATCAGTTTAATTCTGCTGGGAATCTATTTGGCCACATATGGCAAATAGATAGTGAAATACATCACTAGTGTTCTGTCAATTTTGATTTGCGGGATGCCCCGCAAATCAAAATTAAATTCAAGGAAGTTTTGAGGGGTTTGTGACCCCTCAAAACTTCCTTGACAGACTACATAGTATTGAGCGATTGGCTAAGAAAGAGGGGCATAAAGAGGACAGAAAAAAGGGCGTAAAGCAGAGGCAATCCGTCTGTTGCAACGGGCTATCCAGCTAAGGTTTGGGATTGTCTCTGCTGAGATCCAGGAACAGTTACCTGGGTTGTCATTTGAGCAATTAGAGGACTTGATGGAGATTGTGCTCACCCCATCGCTGAAAGACCTGATGCAACAGTTAACCGCGATCGCCTCTTCTGCAACGGTTCATGAGGATCAACTCAATTTGCTGAAAACGCAAGATTAGGCCGGAATGGTTGAGATGCGACAAACACGGAGTCTCGGGCGGGGGACTGTCGGATAATCCAGAATAACCACGGATCGATTGCTGGGCTACCAGGGCTATGCTTCTAAAGTCATCTGAATCAGGAACAAGTTTGGAGTCCCTTATGCCTGCTAAAAAAACAAACCAACTTGCTGTCAGCATTGCAATTGAAGATGAGGTAACCCTATTACCTTCCCAACCTTCCTACGCAAAAGATGCTCAGGATTCAGGGACGGATCGTCATACCCTCAAGGCTGAGGCTGATGACCTGTTGAAGCAGGGTGTGGCTCGACACCATGTTCGCCTCTACAGCGAAGCAATTGAATTGTTTAAGAAAGCGCAACTCATCTACCGGCAACTACAAGACCGAGATGGCGAGAGTAAATCACTGGGTAGCCTGGGACTGACTTGCTACTGCCAGGGTGATTATGTTAAGACAATCGCCTTTTCTCATCGCAGTTTGAATATTGCTCAACAAATCAAAGACTATCCTTTGATTATCAAACTCCTGGCAAATTTGGGAAATGCCCATCGCCATTTAGGGAACTGTGACAAAGCCCTCAATTACCAGCGGCAAAGTTTGTCTATCGCCCGCAAAATTGGCGATCTCCACGGCGAAATATCGGCTATGAATAATTTGGGCTTAATCTACCGGCTGATGGGTAAGCCTTTGACAGCGATAAAATGTGAGCAGCAGGCTTTGGCACTGGCCAAGCAAGCGCGAGACGATAAGATGCAAGAGAAAATTCTCAGAAATTTAGGGAATGCCTACCAAAAGACCCGGAATTACGATGCAGCAGTGCATTGTTATGAAAAGGCATTGGAACTCGCTCAAAAAAGAGGCGATCGCCAAGTCGAAATCAAGTTACTTAAAAGTTTAGGAAAAGTCTGTAGCCTTTTGGGTGACAAATCAAGAGCGATCGAGTACTCTGAGCAACAACTGGCGCTGGCCCAGGAAGTTCACAGTCAGCAGGAAGAAGAGCAAGTTCTGGGAAATTTGGGTACTATTCACGGGGCCATGGGCAATTATCTCAAAGCGTTTGAGTGCTATGAGCGCCAATTATCGATCGCTCGTAACCTCAAGAATCAGCAAACTGAACAACAAGCCATGCGTGATTTACAAGTCACCTGTTTAGCCATGAGCAAACTCTGCCGAGCGTTAGAGCGATTCTACTGTGCCTAGTGGTCTGTCAACTTTTATGTGACGGGGAACCCGTCACATAGAAATTTGAATTTAAGGGACTTTTGACGGGTTGCAACCCGTCAAAAGTCCCTTGACAGACTACTAGTTTTGTCGCCTACGGCTAACGAAGAACAGGATTAAGATCAAAGCAAAAGATGCTGCCAGTAAACCAAACGCCAACCCTCCTGCTATTAAGTTAAATGAATCTGTGGCAGCAGGATCAACCCGCTCTACAATCGTCATCAGAATCAGCCTGCCCTCTTAAAATTAAGGATTGCATAAAACCGAACCTTTGCTCAGGAAGCGCGGTAAACTGTGCTTCCTACATCAAATTTTTGTTTTCTAAATTTACGTTCATTCCTATCAAATAGCCTGGATCAAATAACCACAGCGGTGTTCACCATTGACTAACCAGTGAGTCCGCTCCACCTGGCAATTTTGCAAAGCGATTTGAAACATTTCTAATTCATGACCGCAAACACTGGGGAATGACTCGGCAATCTGCGAAATAGCACAGTTATATTCCGTTATAATAAACCGATCGCTTACCTGACCATTGGTTTCTCCGGTAGTAGGGCCTAGAGTGCTCCCAGTTGGATCTACTTCAAACGGGTGCCATTCTGCCATGTAACCCTCTGCTTTCCGAATTTCAACCAAATTGGCAACGCGCTCCTGTAAGGAACCAGTGCCCACTCGTGCTCGATATTCTAATGCTTTGCGTTCCCATTGTTTTTGCAGGATCACCTGCATCTGATCCTTACCAATCACTTGGGATAACGTATCCAACAAGGTGAGGGCAAACTCATCGTAGCGGTCAGGGAGGCGATCGCGTCCCTGACGGGTCAATTGGTAGACATGATTGGGGCGGCCCATGCCAGCATGAACCACTTTGTGTTCAATCAGTGCTTCTTCCTCCAAATCTTTTAAGTGACGGCGGATCGCCTGTGGACTGATATGGAAATATTCTGCAAGTTCTTGGGCACTTGCCTGTCCCTGCTTGACGAGATAGTTGAGCAGGTCATGTTTGGTGGAAGGTTGTTGTGTTGCTGTCATCGTCTCCCCAAAGATTTTTCCCGAACCAGGGCAAAAGAGGGAACTTATCTGATAAAAATCAACTTTGACAACATTAATGTTGCTAAAGTACCTTACAATTTAGTTAAGCAACATCAAAGTTGTTTTAATTATAGAAGTTATTGGCCATCCTGTCGCCTAACCCGATGAATACAGAAGCAAAAACAACTCAAGCTACCGATAAAAATCTCGAAGCGATGCGGCATTTTTCTGAGCAGTACGCCAAGCGCACAGGCACCTATTTTTGTGTTGATCTGGGTGTGACTGCTGTTGTGATTGAAGGACTGGCAAAACATAAGGATGAGTTGGGTGCGCCCCTGTGCCCCTGTCGTCACTATGAAGACAAGGAGGCAGAAGCCGCTGCTGCTTTCTGGAATTGCCCCTGTGTACCCATGCGAGAGCGCAAAGAATGCCACTGTATGCTTTTCCTGACTCCAGACAACGATTTCGCTGGGGACAAGCAAGAAATTGCTTTTGACGAAATTAGAAGAACGACCAGCCAGTACTAAAGCCTGGACTATTTTCAATCGAATTTCCTGACCTTATTCCACATTTGCAAGCGAGAACACTGATGACTGCAACGGTTAGATCCCTGGTTAACCAACCTTACAAATATGGCTTCGTTACTGACATTGAGTCAGATACGATCCCAGCGGGCTTGAATGAGGATGTCATCCGTCTGATTTCGGCTAAGAAAAATGAACCTGAGTTTATGCTGGAATTTCGCCTGCGGGCCTTCCGTCAGTGGTTAAAGATGGAGGAGCCGCAGTGGGCAGAGGTGGGGTATCCGGCGATCGACTACCAGGATATCATCTACTACTCCGCACCCAAGCAATCCAAAAAGCTCAATAGCTTAGAGGAAGTTGATCCAACGCTGCTGGAAACTTTTGAGAAATTGGGAATTCCGCTGTCTGAGCAAAAGCGCTTATCAAATGTGGCAGTGGATGCCATTTTCGACAGTGTTTCCGTCGCCACCACTTTTAAGGAAAAGTTAGCTGAACAAGGCGTAATTTTCTGCTCCATTTCAGAAGCGTTACAAAAGTATCCTGAGTTAGTCGAGAAATACCTGGGGAGCGTTGTCCCTGTGGGCGACAACTATTTTGCAGCGCTCAATTCAGCCGTGTTCAGCGATGGTTCGTTTGTCTATGTCCCTAAGGACACTCGTTGTCCGATGGAATTGTCTACTTACTTCCGCATTAATAACGGCGAGTCGGGTCAGTTCGAGCGGACTCTAATTGTGGCAGAGTCGGGTAGCTCTGTTAGTTACTTAGAAGGCTGTACGGCTCCCATGTTTGACACGAACCAGCTTCATGCTGCCGTGGTTGAACTGGTGGCATTAGATGACGCTGAAATTAAATATTCCACAGTGCAGAACTGGTACGCCGGAGATAAGAATGGCAAAGGCGGCATTTATAACTTCGTGACCAAGCGCGGATTGTGTCAGGGTAAGAATTCCAAAATTTCCTGGACGCAGGTAGAAACGGGTTCGGCGATTACCTGGAAGTACCCCAGTTGCGTATTGGTAGGTGACAATTCTGTAGGCGAATTCTATTCAGTCGCCCTGACCAACCACTGCCAGCAAGCCGACACAGGCACGAAGATGGTGCATATCGGCAAGAATACCCGCAGCACGATCGTCTCCAAAGGTATCTCAGCCGGACGTTCTGAAAATAGCTATCGGGGATTGGTGAAAATTGGCCCGAAAGCTGAAGGAGCGCGGAACTATTCTCAGTGCGACTCCATGTTGATTGGAGACACCGCTGGAGCCAATACCTTCCCCTACATCCAGGTGCAAAACAACACCGCCAAAGTCGAGCACGAAGCTTCCACGTCTAAAATCGGCGAAGACCAGTTGTTCTACTTCCGGCAACGGGGCATTGCTACTGAAGATGCGATTTCCATGATGATCAGCGGCTTCTGTAAAGATGTCTTCAATCAATTGCCGATGGAGTTTGCTGTGGAAGCCGATCGCCTCCTAGCACTCAAACTGGAGGGCAGTGTTGGTTAATTTGGCGGCGGTTGGTGATGACTTTGTTTAACAAAATGACATTGCCAACCTGAACAATGCTAGCAAGTTGCGGAGGTTGAGGTGGCATGGTTCAGACGGTGCAAGCACAGGCTGTAACGCTCCGAGAATTGGTTGATCGGTTTCAATTAGAATTAGTTCAAGATCAGCGATTTTTTCGGGAGTGGCAGGATGATTTGCCGGAGCTAACAGAGGTAGAAATGCAGATCCTTGACCGAGTCAAGGAAAGTTACTTCAATCTCATGGAATTTCCGCCTCTCCTGGAAAAAGCAGTTCAAATAGCAATTCTTTCACCTCTGCTAGTGATGGCGGATGGTTTCTTACATCCGTTTCAGTTAAGAACCGAACGATCGATCGAACTGGCTACTGAAGATGAAGAATTAGTGGTTCGTGGACAAATGGATGTTTTGATTCTCAAGGAGCGATTTTGGTTGCTTGTGATTGAATCAAAAGAAGCATTTTTCTCACTCGAAGCCGGACTAGCTCAATTACTTGCGTATCTGATAGCCATTCCTGACCGCGATCGCCCTAGTTTTGGTTTGTTAACCAATGGCGGCAGTTTTCTATTTATCAAACTGGTTTATGGCGATGTACCTCGATATGCAACTTCTAATCAGTTTGATGTTCTTAACCAGGGCAATCCGCTCTATGACGTTTTAAGAATTCTAAAGCGGATCGGCCAATTGTCAGCATTCGGCAGTGAAGAGGTAATGTAGTGATTGTTGCAGGTAGTGATGTGATTTTATCGGTCAAAGAGTTGACCGCAGAGGTAGAAGGGACTCCAATTCTCAAAGGCTTGAACCTGGAAATTAAAGCAGGTGAAATTCATGCCATTATGGGACCTAATGGATCGGGAAAGAGCACCTTTTCTAAAGTGTTAGCCGGACATCCCGACTACACCGCGACGGGGGGAGAAGTCACCTATCTGGGACAGCCGTTATTGGACATGGAGCCAGAGGATAGAGCGCGATCGGGAGTCTTTTTAGCGTTTCAGTATCCTCTGGAAATTCCTGGTGTGAGCAATTTAGACTTCTTGCGGGTGGCGTACAATGCCAAGTGTAAACACGCAGGCTTGGAGGAATTGGATGCTTTTGACTTTGATGAGCTAGTGCGCCAGAAGTTGAATATTGTCAAAATGGATGCCAATTTCCTCAACCGCAGCGTCAACGAAGGATTTTCGGGTGGTGAAAAGAAGCGCAATGAAATTTTACAGATGGCATTATTGGAACCCAAACTAGCCATCCTGGATGAAACAGATTCCGGCTTAGACATTGATGCGCTCAAAGTTGTGGCCAGTGGCGTGAATCAACTCACCCGTCCCGATAACTCCATTCTGCTGATCACCCACTACCAGCGCTTGCTCAACTACATCGTGCCAGATTACGTGCATGTGATGGAAGCGGGGCGGATTGTCACCACGGGCGGCAAAGAGTTGGCTCTGGAACTGGAAGAGCGTGGCTATGACTGGATTCGTGAAGAAGCGGAGGTGGTTGCCTGATGAACATACCATTAACGATTGCAACCGAATCAGCAGCGCGCTTTGCCGTCAAACGAGCAGCTTACCTGAACCATCTGCTGGAATTAGCCAATCAACCCATCACCGATTTAGCTTGGGCACAATCCCTGCGCGATCGCGCTCTGCTTTCACTTCAAGATCGTTCCTTTCCCACCACTCGCGATGAAGAGTGGCGCTTCACCGATCTGTCAGCCCTGTTACAAGTGCAGTTTTCTCAAGCATCTACGCGATCGCTCCTCACTGAAGAGGATTTCATTAACCTCGTTCTTCCAGAAGCAGCCGAAAGCAGATTGGTGTTTGTCGATGGGGCATATGCACCAGAGTGGTCTGCGATCGCTCAGATTCCTTCACCTGTATTTGTCGGGTCGATCGCTCAGCTTCCAGAAGCGTATCGCAGTCGCATTTCTTCCTATCTAGGACAACAACCCGGATTTGAAGAAGTCTTTACTGCTCTCAATACAGTCGGTTTGAGAGATGTCGCCATCATTTGGGTGCCGTGCAACTCTGTCGTAGAGCAACCGATTCACTTACTTTTTGTTTCCACGGCGGGCACAACCCCGGTTTTTCAGCAACCCCGTTGTTTGGTGGTAGCAGCAGCAAATAGTGCGGTGACTGTTCTGGAAGATTACATTGGATTGGGAACAGGCACCTATTTCACCAATCCTGTCACCGAGATTTGGGTTGACGAAAACGCTCAGGTCAATCACACCAGGATTCAGCGCGATCGCCCTTCTGCCTTCCAGGTAGGTAAGACGGTCGTATCGCAAGCACGAGACTCTCGCTATACCTGCAATGCTCTAAATTTTGGAGCAGCTTTGTCGCGCCATAATTTAGAGATTTATCAAACCGGAGAGCAAACAGAAACGGTACTCAACGGCTTGACCTCAATTCGTGAGGAACAGATCGCGGATACACACAGTGCGATCGTGCTCTCTCAACCCTACGGCAGAACGAAGCAATTACAAAAGTGTATTGTGGACGATCGCGCTCACGCTATCTTCAACGGCAAGGTGTTTGTGCCGCAAAAAGCGCAGTTGACTGATGCTCAACAGATGAATCGCAATCTATTACTGTCTCCCAAAGCCAGAGTAGATACGAAACCCCAACTGGAGATTGTGGCAGACAATGTCAGATGCACTCATGGGGCAACGGTAGGGCAACTAGAGCAGGAGGAAATTTTTTACCTGCAAAGCCGAGGTATTGATGCTGCTAGTGCTCGTAAGTTACTGGTGTATGCCTTTGCCTACGAAATGATCGAGCAGGTTCCAGTGGTTTCGCTGCGCGATCGCTTAACACAACTCGTTAATCCTGCTGTTTAGAGGTGCGTCGGCCATGGCTTACAGTGATTTTACTTTAGAGGAGGTGATTACTCGATTCAATTTATTAGAAGAACGAGCTAAGTTGTTTGATCCAATCCTCCCTTTAGCTGCCAGTGAATGGTTGCAAGAAACACTTTCCATCAGTCTCGATTTTGCCTTGGCTTCTGGCAGTGAAAAAGCTCGTTCAGAATTTATCATTGCACCGATTTTATTAGAATTAGAACGACAAAACCAGCAAAGTTTTGCCATCTATTCAGGGAAAAATCTGGATGTTGATAAGATTAATGGTCTTGTAGGAGAATGCGATTTTATTCTGTCGAAGGGCAAGCTTGCTAAAACCATTCAGGCCCCCATTTTTGCCCTGGTTGAAGCGAAAAAACAAGATATTGATTCTGGTCTGGGACAATGCACCGCTCAACTGCTTGGTGCTCAGTTGTTTAATCAGAAAAGGCAGAATTTGATTGATGTGATTTTTGGTTGTGTCACGACGGGTGAAACCTGGCAATTTCTGCGATTACAAGAACAAAGTCTGCTGATTGACAGGGACATTTTCTACATTAATGAATTAGAAAAGATTTTAGGGGTTTTACAAGCAGTTTTGGACTTTTACAATTAGCATTTCTAATTTTCTACTCACTCTTTTTGTTTTACTCACTCTACCTCGTCTCCTAGAATTATGACTCTCGCTCAAGAACGCACTCTCGCCTCCAAAGTCCGTGCTGATTTCCCTATCCTGCATCAGCAGGTGCATGGCAAGCCTTTAGTTTACTTGGACAACGCCGCCACCTCCCAGAAACCTAATACGGTTTTGGATGTCTTACAACAGTACTATCAAACCGATAATGCCAATGTCCATCGAGGAGTTCACACCCTCAGTTCTCGCGCCACCGATGCTTACGAAGGCGCACGCGATAAGGTAGCAGCATTTATTCATTCCCCTGCACGGGAACAGATTGTCTACACGCGCAATGCCAGTGAAGCGATTAATTTAGTGGCGTATTCTTGGGCGATGAATCATCTACAAGCAGGGGATGAAATTATTCTGACGGTAATGGAGCATCACAGTAATTTGATCCCCTGGCAGTTCGTCGCTCAGAAGACAGGAGCTACCTTGAAATTCGTCGAACTGACTGAAACCCAGGAATTTAATCTAGACCACTTCCGATCGCTGTTATCCGACAAAACCAAACTCGTTGCAGTCGTCCATGTTTCTAATACACTAGGCTGCATTAATCCGATTGAAGAAATTACACGGCTGGCTCATCTTCACAGTGCCAGAGTCTTGATTGATGCCTGTCAAAGTTTACCTCACATGCCTGTAGATGTGCAGGCGATCGATTGTGATTGGCTGGTCGGATCGGGACACAAAATGTGTGCGCCGACAGGAATTGGCTTTTTGTATGGCAAGTTAGACCTGTTGCGATCGATGCCTCCCTTCTTAGGTGGCGGCGAAATGATTGCCGATGTTTTTCTGGATCATTCGACCTACGCCGATTTGCCTCACAAGTTCGAGGCGGGTACGCCAGCGATTGCAGAAGCGATTGCACTTGGAGCGGCGATCGACTATTTAACCCAGATTGGCATGGATAACATTCATGCTTACGAGCAAGAGCTAACCAGCTACCTGTTCCAACAACTCGCCCAAATTCCCGAAGTCACTACTTACGGACCCAAACCTAATGCCGAAGCCAGCAATCGGGCAGTTTTGGCTGCTTTCACTAGTGGATCGGTGCATCCCCATGACCTGTCCACCATTCTGGATCAGGCAGGCGTGGCGATTCGTGCCGGACACCACTGCACGCAACCCTTACACCGCTATTTGCAAGCCCAATCCACAGCCAGAGCTAGTCTATACTTCTACAATACTCGCGAAGAAATTGACGTGTTGATTGCGGCGTTAAAAGAGGCGATCGAATTCTTTAGCAGCATTTTTGGTTAAATCCTTGGAGCACTCAAACTGAGGTATCCCAGCCCCTCTCAACCAGTCTACTCCGGCTCCCCTTCTCCCGCCTTGGGAGAAGGGGTTGGGGGATGAGGGTAGACTTGTGTCTACACCGTAGCTCAACCAATAACGGCACCTCGATTGCATTGTAAAATAGCTGACTTACACCCAATTTTGTAATGGATAGACTTGAGGTGGACTTACTCAGAAGTGTTGAAGCAAGAGTTAGCGATGAAGGCAGAAAACTTAAAGATTTCTAAAGTCTTTTCGAGTGGTGGGGATATACATTACGTCTTACCCCACTTTCAACATTACTCGCGTTCTCTTAACATTCATCGTATCGTTGAAATGACTGTGAGGAGAACTAGCTGAGCTAATCCTCCTCACAGCTTTATGGGTCAAAGCATTGTTCATCGCGGAGCTTCATGCTATCAGAATGAAGGACTGAAGCTCTTTGTTCTATCGGAATCACACCTCTACAAGATTCGCAACAGGTGTTTGATTTTGTCACCCTGTTGAGCATCCAATTTCTTAGGAAATGCCAGTTCGATCGCAATGTTCCCCTTCTTCTCGGTTTGTTCAATTTGAGCCAAAAGGCGCTTAGGAGTGGGATCATTAGGATTGGGGCTGACTAAAAGCCCCACGGCAGGATTCTTCTGGTTCATGGCTTCAAAATTGGCAATTTCAACGCCTTCAGCCAACTCCAACCGTAAACTGCGGGTGCTCATTTCGGTGGCGGTTGCCGAGTAGAACTGCCCATCCCAGTAGAGCTGAGCGTAGCCGTGTACCCTTTTGCGAATTTTAATCTTGGGAGCAGGTTGGGGTTCCCGCAAGGCACGGAACAACCCGGTGGACAAAAATCGGATAGATTCAAAGGGTTTGTCGGCAATGTGCCGCTTCTGCGAGTACCACTCTTTGACATCGGAGTAGATGACTAACACCAATTGATCAAATTGGGCAGGGCTGAGTTCCACAAAGTCAACGGCCAGGATAATTTGATTGTCATTTAGAGGATCAACGCGAATAATGTGCCCATTCAGAAAAGCTCTGGCACCGTAATCGCCAACTAACTCAAGTTCAATTTCATCTGGTAGGTTTGGCCAGGTGTCGAGTTTGATTCGCACGCCGCTTTCGCTGACATCAATCGTCTTGCCTTCCCAGGTTTGATCCTGGCTATAAATGCGGCAGGTGAGTTCGCGATTGAGTCGGTGCGATCGCCTTAACTGGGGTTGTTCAAAGGCAACCAGGATAGACGCACTGAGGAGAACCAGGTTAAAAATACACCAAGCGGCATTAATCCACACCGCTTGAGCTTCTTGAGGGCGTAGCACCAACCAAAAGGGCACGGCCATCAGTGAGATCAGGCTGAGGATACAAACGATGACGGGCACCTGAGCCGAATCCCAGTCGAAATAACGCTTAGTAATCGACAAACCCTTGTCCGTCACGTTGAATTTACCCAGTTTGGGGTTGATCATCGCCATGAACGTCACCAAGCCATCTTGGAAGGCCATAGCGTACTCAAAAATTTCGTTCCAGAAGGAAAAACGAACTTCTTTGTAAGTGATGTAGTTAGCATTCAGGGCTAGCAGAATCGAGGGCAATGCATAGGCCAGAGTTTCGATTCCCAAACCTCGCACTGAGTTAATCCCAAATAACAGAAAGGCGAGGGGGGCGACCGCATACATCAGGCGCGGAAAGCCAAAGAAGAAGTGAGAGGTGGCAGAAGTGTAGCAAATGCGTTGGGGCAAATTGAGTTTAAGCTTGCGATTGAATAGCGGATTTTCAATTCGCAAGATTTGTGCCATGCCTCGGGCCCAACGCACCTGCTGACCAACGTAAGAGGAGAATTTCTCTGGAGCCAGTCCTGCGACCATGATTTTGTCGTAATAGACCGACTTGTAGCCCAGAGAATGGAGTCGGAGCGCAGTGTGACAGTCTTCCGTTACAGTCTCTACCGCGATACCACCAATCTGTAAGACATAATCTTTGCGAACTACGGCAGCAGAACCACAGAAAAAAGCAGCATTCCAAAAATCATTACCCCGTTGTAAAACTTTGTAGAAGAGTTCGTTAGCAACTGGAATGCGCCCCTGGGTTAACAAGTTGCGCTCAAACGGATCGGGGTTGTAGAACCAGTGGGGAGTCTGAACGAGAGCAACCTTGGAGTCATAGAAAAAGCCGACAGTATTCTGCAAAATGCTGCGCGTGGGAATGTGATCACAATCGAGAATTAGAATCAGATCTCCATCTGTGCGTTTCATCGCTGTGTTAATATTGCCTGCTTTCGCGTGGTCGTTGTTATCCCGCGTCAGCATAATACAATCCAACTCCTGGCACATCTCCCGCAGTTTTTCTCGACGAGCGCGATATTTCTCAGCCCGACCATCATCTAACACGTAAACCGCTTTTTTTTCAGCAGGATAGTCGATCGCCAGAGCAGCCAGCACGGTTTTACGGACGATTTCTACATCCTCGTTATAGGTGGGAATGTAAATATCGACTTTGAACCACTGGTCTTGAGGATACAGGTTCAAATCAGGCGGAGTGCGATCCCTCAATTTCAGAGTTTGGAAATAGGCAAGAAACAGTGTGGCGATCGCGTACAACTCAGCCGAATAAAGCAATACACTGAAGAACCCATTTAAGAACCCATTGAAATTGAGTGTGTAAGACGTGCGGTAAAACAAATACCGCAAGGTGGTGACAGAACTGAGCCACACCAAAAATAAATGTAGGTGTTCAGTGTGGCGCTGATGGGTTTGTCGTTGTTCCAATTCCACGACAAACCAACCAATAAAAATGAGTAGACCAGTGAGAATCCACTGTTGCCAAAGGGTAAGTGGGGTAATAATTAACGGAATCGACAGAACTACAAGGATAGCGATTAGCCAAAACAGATTGCGTTGTCCTTGTCCCCCAATCCTTTGTTCGATCCAGTCAGGTAGCCAAGCTAGCACTTTAGTGAACCAGTGTTGGCTAGCTGCGCGATCGACTCGAATATTTGATGATGTCGTCGTCACAACTCTCTCCTAAATACGTCATTAGCGTTCAGAAGCGTTCAGACCGAAAGCTTCAGGAGGTTAAACACACCATTTGGTTTGACGGTCAACTCTCGCTGGCTGATTTCCAAACTTTTGCAGGTTTGAGCAGGTACAACACGTTTGATGGTTCCAACCTGCTCAAATAGCCACGCTGGTTAGCGGCTGAGTCGATTTAAGTAAACTTGCGAAATTCCGTAGAAAACCAGAGCTAGCACGATAATCCCAGTAGGGACTAAGTACCAGTTTGCCTGTAAAAATTGGGAGGTGCGGCTCAACAAATCACTGCGATCGATACTACGTTGCTGAGCTTGTTGTAGAAACTCCAGATTATAGGCAAAGGGGTCATAAGCGCCTGGATTGGTTTGAGGCTGAGTCCGGCTGACTAACACTGTGTCGCCCTTTAGCTGGAAGAAGAGGGGGTCTTGCTTGAACACGTCAATTACTTGGCGCATCCCAGATTCGGTTTGGGCAGTCAGTGCTACAAGCACTCGCTCTCCATTCCAGGGGGAAATAATGGTTTTGATAACCCCTTCGTTATCCGGCAGGGCTTGCACTTGTGTGGTGCCACCCACCTGATTGCGTTGGCGGGAGAAGAAATCGCCTAAAGACAGACCGCCAGATTGGAACACTTCCTGGAAGGGGAACTGATCACGGGTGCCAATCCCAACCAGGTTGCTGCGATTGCGGACTTCACCGGGTAGGGTGTCTGTGGTAAAAACATTCAGCCTGATGGCATCGGCCTGGCTGAGCCGTCCCATCCGTTCACTGAATTGCAACATGGCTAACACATCAGTATCTGTTGGGGTGGGAGGCATGACGATCGCCATATTCGACAAGTCCTGGGGTGCTGCTAGCGGATAGCCTGCTTGTAGTAATGTCAAGTTCGGCAGTTGCACAGCCACGTTACGCTTCAGACTAAACTGAGTGGCATCGGCATGAATGGTCGCCCAGAGTTGCTGATCGGGAACGCGACCGCAAGAGTCTGGCTGTCTCGGTTGCAAGATAAACTGCACCTGTAGCTCGGAGTCTTGCTTGATCAAGTTTTCTGGCAAGTTAACCGTCAATTTCTCCCGGCTCTTACCCCGGACTGAAGTCAATTGCTGACCGCCGATCGCCACCCCATCAATGCGGACTTCTACTGCTGAAGTGCGAGGGTTAATTTGTGGCCCGTAGCTATAGGCCAGGGTCATGGAACTGCCCCGGGTAAAGCGATCGTCAGGTAATGCCCGAAAGGGAATAGTTAAGGTTGGAGGATAAGCCCCTTTCAGTGTGATGTCTTGATAAGGCTCATTTTTATCAGCCGTTTTCAGATCGCTCAGTTTGAAAGAATTCTGCTGTGGCAAATAGCGCGGCCAATCTCGTGGGCTAGGAGTAGGCACATCTTCCACATTACTAACAATCAGGGCTTGCCCCGTCCCTAACTGTGCATCTCTGCGCTGCACCAAAAATTGCAGTGCCTTAGCTACACCGTCGGGTCCATTACCCGTGACGACCAGAACGGGCACTCGCCCATCTTGAGCCGTAGTCAACATCAGAACGCCGACATCGGCGGGTAAGGGACTGCGGTTGCCATCGACGACCTGATTATTCGCCAATGGCCAGGGAAGGACTAACTTTCTTAATTCAGGTTGCTCTTGTGGAGTACCAACAACAATTAGACGCTCCACATCGGGTTCTACCTGATTGAGATTAGCGATGAGGCGAGATTCGATCGGGCGGAAATCTGCTGTCCGTCCAGCCGCTGCCTGAAAGCGAGCCGCTGCATTCATCCACGGTTGAGTTAATTCTTTGGGACGAAGGAAGGCAAAACGGTCTGGATCTAGGCTCAAATTATCCAGAAAGGGGTAAGGATAAGAGGCAAAGTCGAGTGGAATTGGCTTGGGTGCGAAGTCGAACACTAGTTTTGAGTCGGGCAGAACTTCACTCCACAAGGTTGGATCGGCGGGGTCACTACATCCGTTGGTCGCATTCTGTTGCCGCACCGACAGAGTGATTTCATTAAAATCTTGTAAGAGCGTGTTGGGATTAGGAATGGGAAAAGAGATCCGAGCAATTTGGGAATCTGCCCGATTCATTGCCACACTGCCAATACTGGTGCCATTCAGCCGCACAGTGAGGCTGGAGAGATTGGCAATCAGGGCTGGAGAATGGCGGAAATTAATTTGGGCTTTTGCTGCTTTTACATCCCAGTTCCGTGGACGAGTAAAGGCTAACCGCGCTTCAGAATAAACCCCCTGTAAACGGAAACGGTTACCAATTACGGGGCTGCGATTAAATTGTAGATTATAAGTAAATGTCGGAGTATCAGCCGCTGCTTCAGTTGTTTCCTCTGCCGGAACAGTGGATTCTTCAGCGATGGATGCTGTTGGTTCGGGAGTAACTGGTTCTGGCTCTGGTCTGGGGGCCGCTCCACCAGGACGCTCAACGGGTGCAGGTGCAGGTGCAGGCGCAGGTGCAGGCGCAGGCGCAGGTGCTCTTCGAGGCCGCACGACTGGAGCCTGTTGAGGTGCGTTAGGCAGAACAAACTCTCGAATCACTTGATCTTCTTGACGTTGGACATTCCCTCCTGTTTGTGCTTGCACCAGAGGAATGTTGGCCAGAAGACCCACGCTGACACAGCCGATGCCCAGGAACCACAGCAAAGAGGCACGTTGCCAACGGCCGACTGGAATTCCTCGCAACAGGTGTCGAGTCAGAGAGCGTAGACGGGTTAAACAGTGACGAAGGAAGCGTTCCATAGGTACGTGTTTTAGGGAGAAATTAAGGACTCAGGAAGGGGCAGAAAACAGAGACAGGCGTAGAATCACCATATGGTTCTTGAATTGTGACTTTTGCACTCTGTACGCTGAATTCTGGAATTAGTGGTTAGGGTGCAGCGGGTTGCAGGAGATTGCCAGGAACCTCGTCGTAGGCGAATAGCCCAAACCAGGCAAGGTTTTGGACATAGTAGGCAGATGCGTTATCCCAGATACCGTTTTGATAAACCGGGTAGAGCTTTTGCTGAAGAATTTGCTCTGCCATAGCTGGATTAGCGATTTGCAGAGCAGGGTAGAGCATGGCATATTGGGCTGTGGCTTCGTAGTCCACCAGAGCTTTACCTTGAAGATCAATTCGAGCCGGGATCGCTTGGCGCGATCGCCACAACTCTTGTAGGTATTGCAAGTGTTTAGTGAGGAACTGATTTGCCCTTGGTTCGTCAAACCAAATAGCATCCATTGCGACTCGCCACCAAACTCGATAGGCATCGAAGCTGTAAATGCTCTGGATAGTCTCCGAATCAGATGAACGAACAGGCTGAATCATGCCAGTTGTTTGGTTTAAAGCAATCCAATCACTCGGTAATTTAACGGTTGATAAAGCCGCTTCATCCTCTAGTATTCGATAACTGCTTTCTACCAAACTCATCCAATCGCGGTTTGGATCAACTTGAGCAAACAGTCGAAACGCATAGGGGGCTAAATACGAAGAGTTGAAATAGATATCACCCTCTTTTTGAAAGGCATCCAGGGGACCAGGGAGAATATAGCGAATTTGGGTGGACGAGTTAGAGCGATTGGGGGCTGACACAGTAGACAGTTCCCAGAGATCCTCTAGTTTTGCCTGAGCCAGTTCCAGGTATTCTGGACGGTTCCAGCGGCGAGCGGCAAAGATCAATGCAGTGATGGCATCAATATCGGCATCACTGGCAAAATTGGGGTCAATCACTCCCCAATTCCCTTGATCATCTTTCCCCCATTTCCACACCCAAAGCTGATCGCCCAGGGTTTCGATGTTTCGCCGCCCCAGGTTTTTTTCAGCCCAATCCAAAGCCAGTGCAAAGGTGTCTGGATCGTCGGCTAAGACAGCACGTAACATGGCGTAAGCCTGCCCTTCTGAAACTGTGCGATCTTGTGCTTCCCAATCGATCACTCGACCATCTGCTTGGATAAACTTTTGCCGGTAAGCATCCCAACTTTGCTGTAGCACCTCTGCTGTGCTTAAAACAACAGAAGAGGTGACTGGCAAGGGAGTAGCAGTAGTTGTCTCAGAGTTGACGTTTGGTGAATTCTCTAATTGAGAATGAGTAACGCAACCAGTTGCAAGTAGCAAGACGGTAGCAATGGGAGCCAAAATAAACGAGACAGATACAATCCGTTTGTCCATGAACTTTCGCTAGCAGGATGAAAAACGTAGACATTGAGAATCAGCAGAGTGGTTAAACAGAAGGTTAGTCTGGTTACATCCCTTCCCTTGACAAAACCACGAAGACGCAGTTGCTAGCACAAGCACCACTGGGAACCGAAGCACCGAATGCCATGAGAGGAGATTTGGTGTTTAAAGATTAAACTCGTCTGGAAGTTTAAACTCCTCAACTCAAACTTCGCTGAACCCTACTCCTCAAACCCAAACCGTTCCCATGCAGGCTGAATTCCTCTTTGTAGTAGGAATCCTTCTTCTAACCTTTGAATTTCCTGGGAAACGGTACTAGTGGATGCCCCCTGTAAAGACTCTTGAAACTGAATTTGCTCCAGTTGTTGAATAGCCTCAATCCGTCGCCCATCGATCGCGGTTAAACCCACAAGTGAAGTTTGAGCTACTCGATCTTCTGGTTTGATACTCAGGACGAGATTGTAAAGCTGATTGGCTTCATCAAATCGACGTTGTTGGAAGCGAATTCCGGCTAAAGCGGAAATTGCATCTACGTTTGTCGGTTGAATGGCCAGGATTGTTTCGTAGGCTTGCGCTGCCAGTTCGGTGTTGCCTAAATCCTGGGCAATTTGCCCTTGAAGAAAGTAGACACCGGGATTATATGGGTCACGCATCACTAGCTGATTCACTCGTGCTTCTGCCTGAGCCGGACTGCGGCTGGCCAGTAATTGCAGCGATCGCCGTAGAATTGTTGTATCGTTAGGATTTGCTTGCAATAGAGCATTATAAACCGATTCCAATTGCGGATTTGCGGGCAATGCACCCACCAGGCTGAATAGCTCAGGCGGCGTATCGGTCAAAGGACGGGTCTGGAACCAGCGGTATAGTAAAGCTTCCGCCTCAGGTTGGGAAATCAGGTTCGCTTGCAAAGCCAGACTGGCACGAGCCATCTGCTTTTCCAAATCCTGAGGGTCACGCACGATTAACTGGTCGTAAATATTGATCGCTTCCCTGATTTGCCCTTGACTGGCGAGTAAGCCAGCCAACCCCTGTAGCGCTCCTTCCACCACGCCCGGTGTTGGATCGTTACTATTGATAATGGCTTGATAGCGTTGTACCGCTAACGCGACATTGCCTTCTCGTCGTTCAATATCTGCCAACAGCAGTTGGGTTGTGCCTTGATCTCTGGCTCCTTCGGGTGTGGCTGCGTAAGCTCCCAGGGCTTGCTTCGCACTCGCCAAATCCCCTGCTTGAATATACATCTGAGCCACCCGGAAGTATATGAAGGGTTGATTGACACCTGTGCTTAACAGATTTTGAAAAAGGGGCAACAACGCCGGATCGGGTGGATCAATCCGAATTAACGTTTGAGCAATCCTTTGAAGTTGGGCTGAATCAGACGGCAGGGCTGCCAATGTCGTTAGCAATTGCTGATTCATCTGAGTTGTAGAAATGGCACCAATCCGATTAGCCAACACCAACTGCTGCACCACGGCGCTGCGATCGCTGGGATTGCGTTGAGCTAATTGCTGGTAGAGTTGCAGTGCATAGGATTGCTGAGCAGGAACATCACTTAAGACATCCGCTGCTTCTCGTATCCAGCTTTCAGACGGATTAGGGACGGTAGACAACACTTGCAGATACAAATTGGCTGCTTCTTCGGAATAGCCGGCCCTGGGATCATAACGATTCAGTGTACTCAAAGCGCGGGCCAGGGTCAGTCGAGAATCTTGCCGCCCCCGCAATGGAGCTAACACCTCAACCGCTTGAGGTAATTGTTGATTAGCAGCATAAGCCGTTGCCAAAGCACCCCGTAATCGAATCACTTGCGTATTTAATTCTCTGGCTTGTCGCAATTGGGCTTCCAGAACTTGCACTGCCTGCGCTGCATTACCCGTTTCTCGTAAAGCGACACCATAGGCGATCGCTGCATCTCCCTGAATTGGTTGTCCGGTTGCTTGATAGCGATTAAACAGTTCTAACCCCCGTTGATAGTCTCCACTGTAGGTATAAACCTCAGCCGCACCTGCAATCACTGCTGGAGTTGGATTATTTTGTAAAACAACGTTGTAATCTGCTAATGCTTCTGAAAAGCGACCCTGATAAAATAGCAACTTTGCTCGTTGCGCTCTTGCTTCCAGGTTGCCAGGTTCCAGATTCAGCAGCGTTGTCAATGCATTAATCCCTTTAATCTGCCACTCCTGCCGATATTCACCAAACAAGCCAATCGTGCTCAAAGCCAGGCGATTGTTAGGATCAATTTCCAAAACTTGTTCATATGCTCGTAATGCGTCAGCGTCTTGCCCACGACGACGATAAGCAATTCCCAACCCTAAGCGAGCTTCCACAAGCCGTGGATTATCCTGAATAATCCGCTGAAATGCAGTAATTGCTTCATCGACTCGCCCCTGACTTAACAACGTGTAGGCCTGACGCACAGAGGCAGGAACGGTTTGAGCTTGGGCGATCGCAGCCGTGAATCCCAGGAATTCGGGCGCAGGTAAACCCAACAGTCCTAACCACATCAGTCCAGTCCACAGACTACGATGCCTGCGGGTTAGGTTCAGATTGCCATCTTGTTGCTTCACCTTTACCTCCCTGGCGTAATATCCAACTCTGTTCTAACCCGAAATCCAGCAACCGTCTCCGAAAAGTCATTCACCTGTTGGATCGAGAAACCCAATCTCAAATTGTCAAACGCCCGGAAGTCGTAGAACAGTTCTAATGCATCGGGTGTCGGGTTGTCAGCCTCGCGCCGCGCTCCCTCATCCGATAAACCGCGACCGTATGCTAAACCGAGGCGATCGCCGCGTGAGAACACATCAAATAAGTTCATCCCGGCGCTGAATGTGTCCGAATCAAAGTCCAGAGCGTAGTTGTTCAAGTGACCATAGCGGGCAAAGAGACCCATGTTCATGCCTGGAATAAAGAATTCCGCGTTGGCACCATAGGCTTCTATGCGATCGGTTCCCACTCCCTCAAAGTCATCTCTACCGCTGGCGTAAGTTCCTCGCAGGATTAAGTTACCTGTTCGGAAAGCTGCTTCTGCGGCGTATCCATCAATAGAGAAATCACCGATATTGGCAGCAGATGAGAAAATAGCTCCTCTCACTTCCAAATTGTCTGTGATACTCCAGTTAGCCAATGCTCCAGGACGTGAGCCAAGCCCTGCCTGCGCCAAAGCCGGATTGGTCTGGAAAATGGAATTGAAGAAATCCCGACCCGAATCTTTGGCAAAGCTGTTGCGGTCAAAATAGGAGGTTAGGTCTAACTGACCAACGACAAAGCGAAGATTTTCTAATCCGGGGAATGTGGTAGCTAGATACAACTCGTTGATGTTGACTCCATCGTCACCGAGAGCTTCACCAGTGGCTAAATCAACACTACCTCCAACCAATAAATGCGGTGTGAGTGGATAATAGCCACTCAAGCGCAAACGGGCTGATGATTCTTCATCCAGGAAAATATAAATTCCTTGTAAACCCAGGTAAGGCTCGGTTGCGGGAGAAGAAAACTCAGGTTGTCCCGGAGTCGATGAACTGGGGGGTAATGGAAACGGCACAGCTTGGGGCACGGCGGTTGGAAAACTTTGTGGCGCACCAATCACAGGAGCATTAGGAACCGGAGCACCTGGGACTGGAGCACCCAACATCGGCCCAGGAATTGGCGCAGTTGAACCGGGCACTTGGCTGAACAACGGGCTGGGGAAATTGGGATTGGAACTTGTTGGATTCGGAACTGGCATCCGCACGGGTTGGTTCAAGGGTAAACCAGGAGGAACTGTGCCTGAACTGGGTGGAGTAGAAACGAACACAGGAGGACGACCAGGTTCCAGGAACAGTACACCTGGAATGCCTTGAGGTTGAGTCACACCGCCAACCGCTGCTTGACCCAATGGGTTTGGTAGCGGCATTCCCAAAGCGGGGGTTGGAGGCAACGCTGGAGCGGTTGGCATTGGAGCCATTGGATAAGTAGAATTCAGCCCAGGTGTATTGGGATTGAAAATCGGCACGCCGATTGATTGAGGTGGCAAACCGGGCACATTTTGAGCCAGAGGTGATAACCCTGTTGTTGCAGGCAGCGATCGACTCATCGGCTGAGTCAACACCGGATTTGTGGCGGGTAACGGCATCGGAAGGGTTGGCAGTGATACCGGAGAGACGACAGGAGCAACCGGCAACCTGCCAGTAGGTAATCCTGGTACGAGGGCTGGATTTAGTGCAGGTGTTCTTACTGGTTGAACAACTGGACTAGAACCGGTTTGAAGCAGATTTGTAGGAACTCCATAGGAGGTTGAACCCGACAACGTGGGGTTGGCCACAGGCAGCCCAACAGATTGAGGACTGGTTAATGGAGTTACTCCAAGAGCAGGATTAGAGAAGGTAGGAGGCATGGCTGAGCCTCCCATCGGTGCGCTAGCAGGAATGAGATTTGTTGTTACCCCTGTTGTCGGATAGCCATACTGGGAACCTGTTGGCAAGGTAGGCTGTAACGGCGACGGCAACAAGACTGGGGATATCACCGGAGTGGATAGAGGCATACCCGGCGGCTGCATCGGGTAGGCTTGTCCTAATATCGGCTGACCCAATATCGGCTGACCCAAGGCAGGTTGCCCTAACACAGGTTGCCCTAACACAGGTTGCCCTACCGCTGGTTGACTCCAGGGAGTTGCTGGATATGGGGAAGCAGTGGGTACAACTTGACCCAGACCATATTGTCCGACTCCATAGCTTCCATTAGGAATTTGTCCAAAAGTGGGTTGTCCCACTATTGGTTGTCCCATGACAGTCTGTCCTGGGAATTGCGCCATTGGATTAGCTAGTTGTCCATATCCTGCGGGATAGCCCATGCCGGATGGATTTGCCGTTGGAGCAATACCTGTTGGGTAAGCCAGAGACGGAGCCGATGTTGGCAGCAAACCACCATTGGGGTTAGCAGTTGCAGCAACAGGTGGGACAACGGCTGGAGGGGGAGGAGCGATCGCGTTGTTAGAACGAGGTCGGGGAATAGCCACGGCTGGAACTGGCAGAACTGAACCAGCAGGACGGACCGATGAAGCAGGATGACTAGGCGCAGTATTGGCAGAAGCAGCATTAGGCTGTCCTGGAATTGCGATGACTGGAGGATGTCCTACACCAAAGCTGGGTTGTGGCAGTGGTAGAGAGATAGAAGCGGGTATAGGAGCACTGACGGGAGCCATTGGCGACATACCGCCTGTTGGATATGTTGTTGCTGGCGTTACGACTGGTGGCACAAAACCTGGCTGAATCACTTGAGCTACGGTCGTAGCCTCAGACTCGTTAAGTGTGCTACTGGAACTAATAGGCTGACTGTTTGGTTGGCTCGTTAAATTTACTTCTGTACCAGTTTCAACAGTCGATGTTGAGTTCGTTATAACAGTTGGTTCATCTATCGAAGCGGCAAATTGAGTTGTTTCAGAATCAGAATCAGCAGGATTCGATTCAATTGATTGAGTAATCGGCTGGGCTGCTAAAACAGTTGAGGTGACTTCAGAAGAATTATCGCTTTGTGGTGTCAGGGATGGAGCTTCTGAGGTGGAATGAGTTGAAATAGGAGCGCTTATTTCAGTTGCGTCGGCTTCACTTAAAGCCGTAATAGCTTGATTTTCTGTTGATAGAAATTCTTCTCCTTGATTAGACGATTCAGTAACTTGAAAGGTTGGATCATGAGGATGAGTTTCTGCACTCATCTGTTGGCCTAAATCAAAAGCATTTTCTTCTGTTTGAGAGGGTACTGAAGTCGCATGAGCTTGTCCAGTTAAAAGTCCTTCAGCTATTAGTAAAAAAATACCAATTTGAGTTGCAAGAACACGAGCTGAGAGGATGGATTCAGAAAAGAAGAACTTAGACGAATTGAGCATACTCAAATTTTTACTCCCGCTTATCACTCCTACTCAATCTACTAGTGGAGTCTTACAACAATACTCAACCTAAACATCTGAAGCTCATCCGGAAATATCATTAGGTGATTAGTTCAGATTGATGCTTGAAAAGAACTTACACAATACAGCCTAATTCTCAGAACCATCAAATGTCTACCTTCGGAGAAATATATCCTTTAACTGCTGAGTGTTAGAAGTAACACGCACCAATGACACTTGTCTTTTTTTGGATTAGTTTTGGATAGGTTCTGAATTTTGGCATTCCAGTTCAAGATTACTGTGATTACCTAAAATTCAGTTCGCCCAACACTCTATCACACAAGTTTTTGAGTGAGCTTGATTTTACTGCTAGTAAACAAATTAAATTCATGAACAATCAACTTCGACTGATGAAATTTCTCACAATTTTCACAGTGTTAATTTTCTGTGTAAGTTGCGCTCAGATTAACAATTTATCTGGTGAATCTGCTACTGTACAACTGTCAATTGATCAGGCAAAGCCTACTGGACGACCAGGAGTATTTGCTGTGACAGGTAGCACAAATTTACCAGATGAAACAGAAGTAGATGTTTCAGCGATTCGATATTTCCAACCTAAACAACTGGGTGCTCCCGACGTAGAAGGTGATCCGATCTATTCCATCTTGACTCGTCAATTAACAAAGGTGAATAAAGGAAAATGGGAAGCTATGTTAAGTCTTTGGCAAGTTGCACCAGATGGATATTACGTAGAAGCGTGGCAGTTGAATTCACCTGAACTCCAGAAGAAGTTCCAGTCTGCTGCTGGTGTAACTTTCCTGGCAACTCTCGACCCCGTCAACTTACCTCCTAAGCTCAAAGCTGAGTTGGAACAGCAAGATAAACGGTTCGCAGGCAGTCTTGTGCGATTTACACCCGAAGGAGAACAATATTTGCAAGCCAGCCTGACCCTGAATGGTGTTGAACCGCGTGGCAAAACTTCACCACAACCTGTTTCCGCCATCGAAAAAAATTATGGTTGGGGCGATCGCTACCGAACGACGAATCGAACTGCTGCGGAAAACGTGAAAGTGACTACACCGGCAACTGAAGATTTGACCAATGCTCCCTTGAATCGAGAAGAATTTCTGCGTTAGGAGTTTAACCCTGATCCACTGATGGTTTTGCCTCTTCTATAGTAATCGCATGGACTGCCTGCTTGCCAACTGGTTAATGGGTTTGTTGAATTAAGTTGGGCATGAAAGCTAGCTTTCATGCCCGTCTTTATCACGCTTCATGCACGCTTCATGCACGCTTCATGAACAATTTACGAACACCAATCACTCCAACTGCCTGCATAGAGCTTGCCCCATCTGCCTGCTAATTCCAAGGAGAGGAGATTGACACAAGCAGTCACGCCAGAGCCACAGTAAACGATTACATCAGCCTCTGCTGGCAGTTGAGACCAGCGTTGCTGTTGTTCTAAGGGCGATCGCGCTTTACCCTCTTGATCGGTCACATCTTGCCACGGGTAATTGACAGCACCGGAAATGTGTCCAGCGATCGGATCGATTGGCTCATATTCTCCGCGATAGCGGACTGCTTCTCGCGAGTCTACTAGCACAACATTTGGCAAATCTTTGCGGGCTTTGACTATCTCTTGATTCACAACCCAATTCGATCGCACTTGAGGCACGAAGTAGCCCATTTGGGCTTCCGGAATTACTGTAGTCATTGGGTAACCCGCCTGCTGCCAGGCCTGCAAGCCGCCATCCAACACAAAGACAGCATCGTATCCCAGATAGCGCAGGAGCCACCAAAAGCGGGCAGCGAAGCCGAACCGACTTTCATCATAGGCAACAACCTGTTTCAGGGGTGAGGTAGTCGAGTCCAATCCCATTGTGGCGAGTTTGCTGGACAATTGATCAATATCTGGTAAGGGATGCCGTCCTCCCCGCTGGCGGACTGGACTGGATAAATCTTGATTCAGGTCAAAATAGTAGGCACCTGGCAAATGACCTGCCAAATATTGTTGTTGTCCTAATTGGGGATCAGCTAGGGAAAACCGACAGTCGGCGATCGCCACCTGTGGATCATTCAGGTGTTCCCGTAACCAGTCTACGGACACGAGAGGAGAGGTCACCATTGGGATTTAAGGCTGGGAATTAGAGGCTCACTTGAATAGATTACCGCAGAGGGGCAACGTTAGAAATTCGAGGTCTGGAGACATGGGTTGAACTGGATGAATTGGGTTTGATGCGATTTTTCTCAAGCAGCAGTGCATCCCTGTCGGATAAGAGCTGCACATGGGATACGGCATACTTGAAGAAAATTGCTTCTCGTGTAGCGCTACAAGACCCCTTTAGGCACATCGTTTTGCTTTCATCTCGAATGATTTCGGCTCGGTATTGCAGGATCTCTCCCTCTGGTTTCTGAATGCTCAGCAGCACATCTATCCAGCTTTGATCGATTGCTTGACTCAGGACTTGATAAGAGATGGATGATTGCAACCAACTCCAACCGTACTTTATCAACAATTCCTGTTCTAAAACTTGCAGTTCTACAGGCAAGATGCCCCATCCCCGATAAACTCGCTGAAAACAGTTAATATCCCCTGTTTGAGTCAAAATCGAGTGTAGCGATTCCGTCTCCAGCCGACCGTAGTAGCGCCCATCTGGCAAAGTAATTGCTGTTGGTGCAAATCGGTGTCCCCCAAAGTGACTGGCTTTCCAGATCCGAACGTTTGCCAATCCTAGCTCTGTCGCCAGAGCGATCGCCTGTCGGTAAAAGGGAATACCATACTTAGCACAACAATGGTCATGACTCCCATGAGTACAAATCAGGATATCCTTCAATGCTGTCTGATCTTGAGGGGGTGACAACTTCCCACTCAAAAACATCAAAATAGTATCTGCCACCTGCTCAATAGTATCCACCTCCACCTCAAAACGTTGATACCCGCCACAAAAGCGAGTGGATTGCTGCTGATAAATTAACACTCTAACCCGTCTGTGTTGCTTGGGTTGTCCTGCAATCAGGAGAAAACGCCAGGATGGGTGCGTCTGTCGCATCTGTGTCACGACCTCTTGCAGGTGGTGCGGTATGGTGGGCGAATCGATCGCCTCAACGGCCCACGGTGTAGGACATTCAATCAACACATAAGTTTGATAACCGACAGCACTGCCAACCATCTCCTCACCAGCTTCCTGGGAAGACTCTGCACAGAAGAACTTGACCACGGTTTCCTCCTAAGTCGAATAGACTAAACCCATCAAGAAACACAGACTGAACACAGTTGCCAACAGGAGATTTATCTTAATCGGCAATGACCATTAGAATCCCTTCCATGACTAAACGAGATAGAAGGGGGGCAATTTCAATCTCCCAATCAAACTCTGGCAACCAACTTAAAACATCTGCTCCAGTGAATTGAGTTTGATTGAACAGCGTTTCTATCACAGGTAGAGGCAACCCTGCGAGCGATACTTCCTTTCCCATTGTCATCACTTTATATCCCTCGCCATTCGGTAAGGGAGAAATGTGTACTCGCTGAAATGGTTGTGATCCAAAGCGGGTTTGTTGCCCTTCCGGAAAAATCTTGAACCCTGGTTGTTGAGGCAAGCTATATTTAGCCACGGGTCGCCCAACGGAGTCAAGATAACGCTCATAATCGAGACCCAGATCAGGCTGATCCACTATCTGACGCAATCGTTGGCTCAAGTGGTGAATCGAGTCTTGTATTGCATCAGGTGCAATCCGCAACGGTAAACTCTGTCGCCAGTCTTCTTGCTGACAACACTGCTCAATCAGCCACTCCAACCAATCAATTCCGGTTTTGACATGAATACCTAATGTGAGATGCAACGAGGGTTCATCTAAAGCAATCGCGTCGTGCCAGTGTCCTCTGGGAATATACAACACATCTCCTGGATGCAGCACACAGGTCAAATAAGGAAGAGATTCAGGTGGGGTGAGGGTTGAAGACTTCTGTTGAGCTAGAGGATATTTAAATGTATCGGTGAGAACCCGCCACTCCTTGCAGCCATCAATTTGTAAAATAAACACTTCGTGGGTGTCATAGTGACAGGCAAATCCCTGCTGCCCAGGAAAAGAACAGTAAGCATTAACTTGAGTGGCGTAACCTAGCTCGTGTCGCATTGCTGCCGCGAATGCCGCGATCGCTGGCACCCATTGATGAACTCGATCGATAATTAACGTCGCGCCCTGTTGCAGCCAATGCAGCAATTTCTCATTTTCCCGTTCATCCAGGACTTGACCTGCCAAAGCCAGTCGCAAATCTGGGTAGTGAAACTCGTGGAAGTTGAGTAAATGGTTCAGAGTATGCCACGAGAAAAGTGCATCAAATTGTCGTTGTTCTTTAGCAGCAATGGCGATCGCTCTCTTCCCCCAATGATGTTCTAAAAATTTTTCTACACTGTATGGGTATAGGAGTTGGGCTAAAGCATCCATATTCAGTTCATGTCTAAAAATATATGCAACAAGCTACAGAAATAGCTGACAATACTAGCAAGGGGGATGGCCATCCCCCTTGGCTGAATTAGTGTTTAAGCATTGCTTCAACATTGCTTAAACAAAGAAATTCAGGTATGAGATGCAAGCAACAACGGTCATGCTTACTCGTTACTCATATCGCCTCCATCCCCATCAGCATCGATCTGAGCCTGAGTCGCTCGACGAATCGATGCTTGAGGAATGTCTCGAACCTCAACGGAAATCCGGCTAACCCGTGTAGAACTGGATTTCTGGACATTCGTTAGTTGTGACATGATATCTTCTCCAAATGTAGTAGGGTACATCCTGATATCCCAAACTCGTCCTGGATAGAAATGAGTTGTGGGACGGATTTAATCTACACCAAACCTATTGTCGATGGCAATAGTTGAGAAAAAGTTTCAACTATTTTTTAGATTGGGCTAAAAAAACAAGTTAGGGAAAGGCAAGTTGATAAAATACCGGGCTTCGACTACGCTCAGCCCTCAGACAATTGTGGATTGAGCGCAGTCGAAATCCACTCTAGGGGGATTTTGTTTTCCCGCACATCCCTTAGTTTGCTGGTTCTGCGGACGCGATGCGCCTCCAGAACCAGCAAATTTGCCACCCTTTCCCCTATGAAACCGCTTTTGAGATAGCTAATGCTTCGTCCCAATGGGGATTTACCTATTGGCGTAATCCAGCTAAGCGCACGATCATACTCTGAATTGAAGCATACTCCAATGTCAAAGATCCCGTGTCAGCAATTCGCAGTTTGGTTTGGGAGTGCCCGCCGAAGGCGGGCGCTCCCAAACCAAATCTGGGTTTTCCGCCCCTGGCAGGGGCGGAAAACCCAGGTTCTCTTTCAAAATGAGAATTGCTGATCCCGTGTGGACACTATTATTGACGGTGCGGACATCTGGTCAGATACGACTCAATGGCAAATTGACTCTTGATTACCAGAAAAAACTCATATTTAAGATAAATCCAGGCAAAACTGCTTCCCCAAACAGTTGTTTTGGATTGTTGAGGATTTCTACAGGTTGATTTATTCGGTAAATTTCTACATACCGCTTGTCACGGTCAATCAACCAACCCAGACGAACACCACTCCTCATATACTCTTGCATTTTTGCTTGTGTTGTCTCTAAATGATCACTGGGTGACAGCAGTTCCAGAACAAAATCTGGCGCGATGGGCGGAAATTTCCGTTGCTGTTCACGGCTCAATTGATTCCATCGCTTTAAAGCAACCCAGGCAACATCCGGAGAACGCTCACCTCCCTGAGGTAATTTGAAGCAGGTTGAGGAGTCAAAAACTTTGCCTGAGCGAGTTTGACGATTCCAAATGACAAAATCGGCATTGATTTCAGCGTTATAGCTTCCTGTTTCCCCTCCCGTTGGAGGCATGACAATCAATTCTCCAGTCGCGCTCCGCTCAAATTTTACATCAGGATTAACCTGACACAGTTCATAAAATTGCTCATCTGTAATATGAATTACTGGTTCCAGGCTGATGGTGAGCACAGTCATCATAGGGAATGAACTCAGGATGTTTATCTCATATAATAACCTGGCAACTATTGTCAACGCACCAATCAACGCACCATCCTTACCCTCAATCCCGGTCTCAGAGCGAGAAATGCCAACTCAAAGAATTATATCAAAACCCTTCCTCCGCCTATTTATCAAAAATATTGGGTCTAAAACCCCGTCCTAAAAGGACGGCTTGAATCAAACGTGGTACAATTGTTCTGGCAATAACCAAGCCACAAACTCTGAACCTTGACAACAAAGAGTAGGGGGTTCTGTCCAGCAGGAAGATGCAAATCTGAAACCTTGGACGGGTAAAACTCTTTAGGTACAGAGGTTGAACATAGATTTACTCTACTTGTACCCTGCGGGAAGCAAGCTACAAAGTCGGGATGGGGCATCGCCCGACTCTAAATCGGATGTGGAGAGAAGGTCAGACTACCTCGGTAGCACATCTCTGTGAAGCGTCTAGAATCACCGTGGCTTTAGCCCGGTGAGTATGTCAATGCGCTGATTCCTCCTCAAGAGGTGCAGGCTTATGCAGAGCAAGTGATACAAGAATTGCGCGATCGCTTTCAAACCAACACGGCCAAAGCTCCACCTCATATCACGTTGCAGGCTCCATTTGATTGGCCCGCAGCGCGTCTGGATGAATTAAACCAGTGCCTTTGCGATTTTGCTGATAGTCGGTTCCCTATACCTGTTCTCATATCAGGATTTGCGGCATTTGCCCCACGAGTATTATTCATGAATGTCCGCAAAACTGCCGATTTATTGAAAACTCAAGCTGAATTAGCAGAGACTTTAGAAAAAACGCTACAAATTGTAGACTTTAAATCAAAACACCGTTCCTTCTCTCCTCACATCACCGTTGCTTCACGCCATCTCACTCCTTCCCTGTTCAAAACAGTTTGGGCTGAGCTACAATCCCGTTCTATCGAATTTGAGTTTATCGGCGATCGCCTCAGTCTAATAGTTCATAATGGTCAAGCCTGGGAAATTCAAACAGAATTTCCCTTGCAAATCACTCCAGAAAGGCAAAAGACGCAAAGCTACTGATTTACCCTCTGCGTCTTATAGCTGTAGCCACTTTTCTTAGCACGTTTTTGTGGGGGCGCTTCGCGCCCCCACAAAAACGTCCTTGTCCTAACCGCCGTGGCTACGGCTATAACAGGAGATGCTTGAGAACGTGAATTAAATAAAACCGAACTGATACCATTTTGGATTTTAGATTTCCGATTTTGGATTGCAGAATGCTTGACCAGCTAACCGTTCTGGCAATTGAAATCATGCACATATCACCCAAAATGGTATGACTTGTGGGATGCGGGAAGCACAGCGAAGCCGTGCTTCCCGCAAATAAAAATTTTAGGTTTTATTTAATCCTTGATGCCTAAGGATGCAAGCTCAATTTTGAGTGGGTTAAGACCCTGATTCGAGTTCGGCTGTGCGAACAGAGAGTTGCTGGGTGCGATCGCCCCGAATAATGGTCACGCGCAGGTTACGACCCAACCCACTACGCTCCACAATACCCTGCAATTCATCAGCAGCGGCGATCGGTTGTCCGTCAATTTGGGTAATGACATCGCCCCGTCTCATTCCGGCTTGAGCGGCTGGAGAATTGGGCACAATTCCCACCACCAGCACACCATTGACTTCGGGTAACAAAACCGTGGCATTGGGGTCGCTGTTGTTTTGCTTGGCTAATTCTGGAGTCAGCGTGGCAATCCGTACTCCCAAATAAGGATGGGCAATGCGCTCACCCCGCGCCAACCGCGCAGAGGTTTCCTTAGCCAGATTGATGGGAATGGCAAACCCGATACCCGCAGCATTAGCCCGAATAGCAGTGTTGATACCGATAACTTCCCCGTTAGCATTGAGCAACGGCCCACCAGAATTGCCCGGATTGATTGCTGCGTCGGTTTGGATGAAATCCAAACGTTTATCTGGAATGCCCACCGCAGCACTGGAACGATTCAGCGTACTGACAATTCCCAAAGTTACGGTGTTATCCAATCCCAGAGGGTTGCCAACAGCGATCGCCCAATCTCCCACCTGTACCTGATCTGAATCACCCAGGGGAGCAACAGGCAAGCCGTTGCCGTTAATTTTGACAACCGCCAGATCAGTCACTTCATCCGTACCCCGGACTTCTCCTTCAAAGGTGCGACCATCTTTCAAACGAACAGTGACGCGATCGGCCTGATCAACAACATGGGCATTCGTCAAAATTAAACCATCAGCACTAAAAATAAATCCCGATCCCTGCCCCCGCAAGCGCTCCTCCATTGGCCCTTGAGGGATCATGCCATCCCCAAAGAATCGGCGGAAAAACGGATCATTGAAGAAAGGATCGATATTACGAGTTACCGTGCGTTCAGTGTCAATTCGCACCACAGCAGGACCGATGCGTTCTACTGCTGCCGCCACAAAACTGTTACTACGGGTGGTTAGAGTTGGAGCAGGAGCCTGGGCGATCGCAGGCTCACCCGCTGGGCTGGTTACACTTATTTGATTTGCTCTGGCAGACCAACTGGGTAAGCGCAGGGGCAACGCTGCAACCGGAAAGGAGAGCGTACTCAAGCTGCTACAAACCAAAAACGCTCCCAGTGCGATAGCGAGAACACGGATCATGATTCGTCGCATAGTTAACAAATTCTTCAATACTGACACTTTCGATTTTAGCGATCGGTGCCTTGAATTAGGCAGGGATTTTGGGCAGCCAAGCAGGCTGGCACGCGCTCAACTCATCCATCAACAACATCAGCTATAAACCAGAACATCAAACAAGAGTGCATCTCGATTTTGCGAGTGGCGCGGGCTTGGCAAAATCGGGTTTAGAGGATTGCAAAAGTGAGATACACTCATCAAACAAACTCTGAACTGAAATAAGCAAAAACTGTGGCCTTAAATGCCTGTGCTTTGTTAGGCTTGAAGCAGAATCACGTTGGATACTCCTAACCCAAATCGCGCATGACATCCTCTCAACTCTCCCAAGTTGTTCCTGCCCATGAGACTGATCTGACGATTCAGGTGTCTGAGGCAGAACCCAACCCTCCCTCGCATCACAATGCTACTATTCCCCATAAACACGTCCACAGCGAGGAGTCATTGCGACAAATTATTAATCGTCTCTCTCGAATTGAGGGCCACATTCGTGGCATTAAACTGATGATACAAGAGAGTCGCGCTTGTCCAGATGTGTTGGTACAGGTTGCCGCTGTGCGAGGGGCGCTCGATCGTGTTGCTCGAATTATTCTGGATGAGCACTTAAGTGAATGTGTGGCCCGGGCGGCTCATGAAGGCAACATTGAGTCTGAAATCGAAGAACTCAAAACAGCCCTCGATCGGTTTTTGCATTAAAGTTAGCGTCAGTCTCCAATGGAGTGTGGTGGGTGCTCAGCATCCACCACGGTCTGGTAGTCTGTCAAAGAAGTTTTGAGCGGTTTGTGAGACATCCCGAAAAGCCCATGATCGAACTCACGTTTTCGTGATTCACACACCCAAACAAAATTGCCAAAACCCCAAAACCTGTCCTGACGGTGTATTCAGGCAACGAAGAATGAAGTGGTAGATGCACCCTGAACTTAATCCCTGGTTTTCGGATCAGGGATTTTTTATTAAAGCTTATTCCGTCTGAGGCACTAGCTCTAACAACCCCAATCCCAGTTCTTTTGAAGAGATCGTGCGGGCTTCAAATAGAGCTAACATGTCCTTGAATTCTGGATTACCCCGGTTCGACCCCTTCAACCCTTTAGCAATCACCAAACCACAGTAACCCTGGGTTTTTTTGCAGCGCTGATCCCATTTTTTGCGGGCTTGCACATGGGTTGGGTCGTTCTCCAAAAATTCGCCAAACAGATGCAAATCTCCATTCTGAGTCTGTAGAATGCCTAAGTCATACTGTTGATTAGCGAATGGGTCTTCACCAGGATTGAAGCAAATCGCTCTTAATCCTCCAGCGGCTTGTAAGCCGTCAATTAAAGCCATCGCTTTAGGGCGCGAAGTTTGCAACAAAATAACAGGGAAGCCATCGGATTGAGTTGGGAAGTCTAGTTCCGCAGATTGATGCACCTTCACATTGGTTCGCAAAAAATCCAGAATCTCCCAGGACATCGCTCCCAGACTGTAAAACACATCTTTAGGTACGAGATCATCTCGCAGGATAGGAACAATAGCTGAAATAGCACCAAATTCCTCATCCTCGTCGATTTCTAACCCAACAGACATCTCAAACAGTTCATTTGACAGAGCAGGCAAAGTTGAAACTTTGACGGAAACCTTCTTTTGAGATTCCTTAGGGTCGGTAATTCGGTAACGGCTGATAATTTCTGGGAAAGATTCGACGGAGAGCGATCGCAGATGTTGTTGAAAAAATCGGTGCAATGCAGTTATGCCAACCAGCACTGGGGCAGCTTCATCTTCGTAAAGTACAGGGCGCATTCCTTCTAGAGGATGCAGATTGCCAAAGGCAGGGCGCACCCCTGTGGCTTGAAATTCTTCTTCAACCGCAGATAATCCTTCGATCGCCTCTTCTTGATCAAATGTGAGAAAAAAGCAATCCTGATTCAGGAAGGCTCCCTCTAATTTTTCAGAAGAATCTTTTGCTGATAACACTTGCTGACGGAATCGCTTTAACGAGTCAACCGACCGATACATTAAGATGCCATATTCCATACCCAACATGCCCAAAACACAGACATAGAGCGTGTTGATATCCCCATAGTTGAGTTCCAGCGCAAAAATCTTTTCCTCGTCCAACGTTTCCCAAGGCGCGTCGTTCCACAGGTTGTATGCCATTCGCATCAAGCGATCGGCATACTCAGCCGGTAAGTTGGGGGGACGGTTGCTTGCTACTTCCTGAATACCCCGATAGATTTCGTCAATCAGGGGAAGTTCGGGAGCATACTCCACATTGATTTCTAAATCTTGTAAAACCCCTCGGAGAAAGAATTGGATCTCGCGATCGCGCACCACAATTTTTTGAGGCCGAGCTGGACGGGTGGAACTGTGGGGATATTCCATTGCTCTCAATAATGTTCGGACAACGACCTCTGGCCCAGATTCAGGCGGCACCATGTCCATTGCTCGAACCACTCCTTCTGAACCATCTACCCAGAGAATGCAGTCTCCTTGCAACTCTGAGTCCGACTCAGCATTCGCTACAAAGCCAGGAATCAGTGTGCGGCGATCGCCCTCCCAAACACTCGGAACCTGGCGCAATTTTTGTAGCCGACGACGGGTAGAGTTGTTCAGGGCAGTCATACGATAAACCTAACCAAAATAAAAATCTAAAACGCATTGAGTCTGCTTTGGGTCAGCATCCTGGGTATTTAGAAACACCCTCGTCTGATCAGTACTCGTCTAGTACTCATCTTAGGCACTGAACGACCTCCTTGTATGCTAAACCACAGGATGCAAAACCACATAAGTCATCCCTCCTGAAACAGAACCCCAGCTTTCCCAAAGAGTTTCAGCCACGTCTCTACTATTCGCGTCTATCATCAAAATATAGAGGTACAGAGCAAATCTCCCAATCAACTTGAGGAATCCTATCAGTATCTTTAATCTAGATTTATATCGACGCACTGGTTTATCGCCTTTACAAAAGATGATTCTCACCATTAAGGAGTGATACACGCTGATGACACAGGCAATCCAATCCTCCCAAAAGGGCATTATGATGACTGATGCTGCCCTCAAGCAAGTTTTCCTCCTGCGCGATCGGCAGGGTAAAGATCTTTGTTTACGAGTCGGTGTGCGCCAAGGGGGCTGCTCCGGCATGTCTTATATGATGGATTTTGAAGATCCCAGCAATATTCGAGAGAGCGACGAAGTCTTTGACTACAATGGGTTCAAGGTTGTTTGTGACCCTAAAAGTATGCTTTATCTCTATGGCTTAGTTTTGGATTACAGCGATGCCATGATTGGGGGAGGGTTTCAGTTCACTAATCCTAACGCAAATCAAACCTGCGGTTGTGGTAAATCGTTTGCTTAAGTTCTTCTCGTTTGATCTGCAAATCTTGCTGAACTAATCCATAACGCTTCGTAGGGTGGGCAGGGCAGTGCTCACCCTATATTTTCATGTGGTAAGTTCAGGCGGCAAAGATGAACCTGACGAACGAGTGGTTTTTCGTGGTGGGGTTGCGTCTGCTCAGCGAAAAACTGCTATTTAAGGGCTGTGGCGCGTGCACCCCAGTCTCCAAATGGGGATCATCGAATTCACGTCGAATTTGTTATATTTGTGGAGTTTATTTTTAAACAAATTACAGTTTTTGATTGTTCTTTTCAGCCTATATGACCGAGACGAATGAACTGTTTGATGAAGGCCTAGCACGATATAAGGATGGGGAAGAGGCGGCTACACTGATTCCAGTTTTCAAGGAAATCTGCGATCGCCTGCCCAAGAATAGCTCTGCCTGGACTTGCCTGGCCTGGCTTTACTTGCTAGACGATAAGCCAACGCAGGCATCTAAGGCGGCTCAGAAAGCCGTCAAGTTGAGTCCTCAAGATCCACAAGCACGAATTAATCTGGCGGTTGCCCTACTGGAAACGGCTCAGAAAGGAGTACGGCAACATGTGGATGTAGCTGGGCAGGTGATCGCGATTTCTCAAGAATTGCGAGAGGAAGTTGAGAGGAATTTTGAAGAAGGATTAAGCCGTAAGCCGGACTGGAAGAGTTTGGAGAAAGTAAGAAATTGGTTATTTGAGGGTTAAAAGAGCGTAAACACAATACTTTGAGGCAATTCGATAGTAACGATAGAATATTAACCCTCTGCAATCATTGATCAAAATTTTTAACGATCCCTACGAAAAGCTAATGATAAGATTCAATGAAGTCAATGATTAACCAAATCAATGGTTAATCAATTCAATGGCATTTGGTCAGAGTTTATAAATAGGGAGTTGGGAACTATGCTTACTAGCAGCAAAAATGTAGAAGTAAAGCCAGATACGCGCAATCACAAAGGGTTTTTCGTGCAAGAGGCTTCTTACAAGTTCATGGGAATTGACCAATCCGGCTGGGCATTGATTTGTATTGATGATGCAACCTGCCACTACGTAGACCCTGACAACCTACAAGCTTCCGAGGAAATTGTAGGAGAGTAGCCTGAGTTGAGTTGAAGCTCCATTTATTAGGTTCTACACGTTTAAGGTGGCTGTTCTACCAAAGAATAGCCATATTTTTTGTGAATAGGACTTACATACTTTGTCCGAAAACCCAAGAAAGTTAGAGGATTTGTGGGGCGCTTCGCGCCCCACAAATCCTCTAACTGCGTAGTTCTCAATCGTTGCCAGCGTATCGCTTTATGAAAGATAAATTTTTGAATGGATTGAATACCTTTTTAATGATTGATGCGTTTGTAGTGCTGCTGGCTTTTTTGTGGTTTGCCATCGCTGTTATTGGTCAATCCTTCAACCTGTCGCTCGGACTCAATTTGTGGTATAATCTCTGGCAACCCATCTTTAATCCTGCTATTGGACTATTGATGTTAGGAGCGATCGCTAGTGGAATTGCCAGTTGGCTGAAAAGGAAGTTTGCTTCTAGCCAATTGAAGTGACAACCGAAGTGATAGACGGGGAATCAGCGACATGCACTATTAACGAAAGCGAACTCGCATGAGTTGATAGGGTTCTGCTTTCGCTAAGGTGTTGGAGCGATTGGGTGATAGTTCCATTTCGGCAATTTTGTTGGTTCGACCAATCACTAAAAATGTAATGGGATTGGGTGATTTTCTGGCTCGACGACGCAAATGAGCGGTTGCCTTCTCAGGTTTGGTGATGTAAGTAATCGGTTTTTGCGTATAGAAAACAAGGCTGGGCTTACGCATACCCACCATGACAATTGCTTCATTGGGTTGCTGAATTTGTTGGATGATAGTTGCCAGTTGGCGGAGGGGTAGCTGACGCTGCTGGTCAATCAGCAAGTTGGCGGGCATGATGGTAAAGATGATAAAAGCAGCCAATCCCAGCAGGGAGATCAACCAAAGCCGATGCCCTTGATGCTTAAGGAGTAGCAGTAGTGAGCATAGGGCAACTCCTAGCCAAATGGCACCCCCAATCATGGTCAAGCCTGACTGTCGCACGAGGGTATCTAAATTGGGTGTTGCTGGGTCATTGCCCAGCCAATTAGGACTGTAAAGGACTGCGATCGCTACTCCAACAGCAAATATAATGCTAATAACATGACTGATTTGCATTGCCAAAGTGGAATGCTGGTACGTTATAGCTTCACTCCAAGCCAGTGCAACTAGAATGGCGGCGGCTGGCATGAGGGGAAGTACATAACTGGGTAACTTAGTCGAAGCGATCGTGAAAAAACCAAAAATCACACCAAACCAGATGGCAGCAAACAATCCCAAATGCTCAGTGCGAGGGCGCTGTTGCCAGTTAGAACATCGCCAAAATCGTAAACGAGCGATCGCCGCCGGTAAGTAAATAGACCACGGGGCAAACCCAGCAAAAATCACTGGGAAATAAAAATACCAGGGAGCGCCATGATTGTTGACCACCTGTGTGAAGCGCTCAAAATTGTGGTAGCCAAAGAACGAATTGATGTAATCCTCTCCGTGTGCCAAAGTCACCAGAATGTACCAGGGTAGGGTAATCAGCAAAAACAACAGCCCTCCAGGTAGCAAATGCATCTCTTGTAAGAGAGTTTTGGGTTTACCTAAATACAAAATAAAGGCAGTAATGATCAAAAAGGGTAAGACAACCCCAACCGGGCCCTTAGTCAGCACTGCCAGTGCTATCAAACTGTAGAAAACTAGATACCAGCAGGTTTTAGCTATGGGTGTAGAGGAGCAATAGGCCCAAAAGAAAGCTAGTAATGCCATCCCCATACAACTGCTCAACAGCATATCGGATACCCCAACTCGGGACCAGGCAAGAGTGTGGGGATTGAGCGCAATCATGGCTGCACCAATCCAGGCTGTCCACCAAGTCGTTTGGACTGATGCTATGGCGGCAGGTTGAGGTGTTTCTGCTGAATCGGGAAAGCCAAAGTTCTTTAAGGTCAAGAATCCAAACAAGGTCAAAGCGATCGCAGACAAAGCCGAAGGTAATCGCACGGCCCATTCATTCACTCCTAAAGTTTGATAGGCGATCGCCATCAGCCAGTAGATCAGGGGAGGTTTATCAAAGCGGGTTTCACCATTGAAATAAGGTGTGATCCAATCTCCTGTTATTGTCATCTGGCGGGCAGCTTCTGCAAACAAAGGTTCCGTTTCATCGACTAGACCCGTGTTTCCGAGTTGCCAGATAAAAGCCAGCCCGCTGATTAAACCAATCCAGCCGCAGGAGAAAATCCATAGTAAGCCCGTATTTGACCAAATTGTTGAAAATGAGACGCGATCGACTTGGAATTTCATTCACTCTTCACCAAATAGAACTAAGGCAGGAGGCAGAGGGGCAAAAGTATTGTAAGGACATTTGGAGCCAGTTACCGCTGGAAGTGTCATTAACCCTTAACCCAATGCTGATCCTGACACCATTGAAAACACAAGAAAGCTGAAGAAACCTTGAACGCCAACTTCTAGACGGCTGTGTAAAGTGGCATAGACTCAATGCCAGACGGCTTTCTAGTCGATAGTATTCTAAATAACAGACTCAATTAGTTTGGAAATGATGACTTCAGGCTATTGACAAGTGAACCTGCTAGTAGCGTGTCTTGCTGAGTTCACAGCGTTTGTTAATTTTGCTGGTTTAGATAAGTTGACCTTATTCAGAACAAGCAAGAGGATTCTCTAAGTCAGTCAAGTGTGAGAGGTGATGAGTATGAAATCTAGCATTCATTGGAAGGCAATTCCAACTGCACTGGCATTATCATTGGCGATCGCCGCTATTGCTTCCAGTAACCCTGTGCAGACTCCGTTGACATCCCCGGTTGTAGTCGAGGGCAATTCGGGTGGTTCACAATCTGGTGCGTGCGGCTTTGTTTCTGCCAACCCGAATCAAGTGGTACGAGTTACTGAACCCTTTGCTTCCCTGACCTTTACTGTGGAAGGGGGTGGACAACCGACGCTGCTGATCACCGGGCCAAATGGTCAAAATCAATGTGTGATAGCTGACAATCTATCGGGTGGCAAGATTCAGATTCCAGGCGTGTGGACTGAAGGCAACTACTCTGTTTTTGTGGGCGATCTCAACCAGAGCAGTTATCCTTTTCGACTTTCCATTGTTCAGGAAAATTAAAGTTCAAGAACCTTAAATGAAGTCTAGTCGTCAAGCTGTTGAGCAGTAACATCAACAACTTCAACATCTACCGTTCCGGGTGGAGTAAGGCGGTAAAAATGGCCCTGATTGACTTGTAATGGCTCCCCACAACTGGGGCATCGCATCTGCGTTCCATTCAATCCAGCAATTCTATAGCTGCATACGGGGCATTGCTCCTCTACCAAATTACGTTGCAGCCACCAGCGGAATCCAACGAAGGCGATGATGGGTGTAATGAAGAGGAACCCAAGCAACACGAGTATGGATTTAACGATCCAACCAAGCCCGACGGCTCCCATTAGCCAAATGCCTGCAAACAGGGCTAACCAAAACCCAATTCCCGAAAAGTCTAGTTTGAGGTTGTCAAAACCATTCTGTCGCACAGCAAACTCCTAATCAGACAATCGATGGCTATATTCTGGCTCTTCCGTGCGGACAACGCTAAGCCTCGCCTACGACAACCAGGTGAAAGGGGTTGGGGGGTTTAGATTGTGAGCTTAAGGATTAGTTAAGGCTGATCTTTATCTCCAATCCAAAAGAGCCACATTTCTAATACTAGATGAGCAATCGAGGATTAGGTCAACTTTCCTACCCTTGAACCTGTCTTTCATCCTGATGAAGTTTGTTACCAACTTAGCGTGAGTTCGACGAGCTTAGTGATTTTCACGCAAATTGAGAAATCGATCGGTTGCCTCAATCAATGCATGTCGAATTCCAGGTTCTGTCATGGAGTGCCCCGCATCGGGCACGATAATTAACTCTGCTTCTGGGAGAGCTTTGTGTAATTCCCAGGCTGAAACCAGTGGGCAGACAACATCATAACGGCCTTGCACAATGATTGTGAGAATTTGGCGGATACGATCGCAATTTCTCAACAAGTGGTCATCTGTCTCAAAAAAACCCCGGTTAATGAAATAGTGGCATTCAATGCGGGCAAAGGCATCGGCAAACTGACTTTCACCAAATCTGGCCTGCAACCCTGCATCTGGCAGTAATTTGCTGGTGCTAGCTTCCCAAATTGACCAGGCTTTGGCCGCGGTCAAGCGGGTGTCAAGATCTGGGCTGGTCAGGCGACGATAGAAGGCGGCGATCAAATCACTCTGTTCTGCTTCAGGAATTGGCTTCAGGTAGTTCTCCCAGGCATCGGGGAAGAGGTAGCTGCATCCTTCCTGGTAAAACCAGTGCAATTCTTTTTGACGCAGCATAAAAATTCCCCGCAGGATCAACCCCACACACGCCTCAGGATGGGTTTGACTGTAGGATAAAGCCAGGGTACTGCCCCAACTGCCGCCGAACACCGTCCATTGCTCAATTGCCAAATGGGTGCGGAGCTTTTCGATATCACTCACTAAATCCCAGGTGGTATTTTCCTCTAGCTCGGCATGGGGAATGCTATGACCACAGCCGCGCTGGTCGAACAATATCACCCGCCACTGTTGAGGATTGAAATAGCGGCGATAAATCGGGTCGATGCCACCGCCCGGACCACCATGCAGGAAAACTACAGGCTTGCCAGCAGGATTGCCGACTTGCTCGAAATAGAGCGTATGTCGGCTGGAAACTTTGAGCATTCCCGTCTGATAGGGATCAATGACAGGGTAAAGTTCTCTCATAAAGACGGTCATCGGATTCTTTAAGCAGCTTCCAGCCAGTCATAGATGCGATCGAGTTGCTCTAGGGTAATCAGCCCGTACTGCCACAAGATGATGGGGAGCGGACCTGGATCTTGTTCACGATACCGTTGAGCGATCGCAATTGACGATGGGGAAATGGCTAAATCCTCTTGGAGGAATTGAATTAACTCCGTATATTCACCAGACACCATTTCTTTAGCCTCACCTCCGGAAAAACAATGTTTTAGTTTCTACAACAACCACCTGGTTAAATCCATAACCAGTTGCGTTCTTAAACAAAGCAACATTCCTACCAATTTTGGAATGAGCTAGTTTAGTTCAGATGTCCTATTTTGTCGGTTTAACGAGGACCCAAACCAAGCATTAACAAAAATTTAAAATTCCACCATCTCTCAAATTGCTGCAAATTTGAGTAGGTAGACAATGAGCAGATACGGTTTCCTGCAAAAAGGTCACCGCTGCCAGGTACGCATCGCCTCACACCCAGAATCTAGGGAAAAATAACTCCTTACCAGCACAACCCGATTGGGTAGGTGACTAAATAGAACGCAAGAAGGAGAACCAACGAAAGCTTGACTCAACTGGGAACTCTCGAATCACCTTCCGAAAGATTACCGTATTTCTTGATTCAAGAGACATGGTTTGACTTGAAAACTTCATCAAAGGAACAGGCAAATTTGCCACAAAGGTTACAGCATCATGGAGTTGAGTGAGCCGTGCGGAGCTGCACGTCATCCTACTAAATTGATAGATTAGCAAATCTACTCTGTTCTATGTAAAAGTAAACCGTTAACTTTTTGTAAACATTGAACAAATGTGAGTTTGATAATCGCTGTTTGAGGGCTGTGGCACATCGCGCCACAGCCCTCAAACGGTTGTTTTTTGTTCGGCGGGCTAAAAAACCTACCCCCACGAAAAAACGCTCGTCGAACTCACGTTAAGAAAACGCAGTTTTCCTTCTTCCTGAGGAGGTGGAGGTGTGGCACACCCCCACCTCCCCATTGGAGACTCACGTTGAACCCGCGATGGCATAGAATTTGCCCCGTACTGCTTTGTCAAAATGGTTTGTCAAAATGGTTTGTCAAAATAGTTTGTCAAGATAGTTGGGCAATTTTGATGTGCAGGGTAACACACAAAATTAAGTTTTTAAGTCTATAGCGAGTTTACAGCAGGTTCCTGAAAACGAATGACAATTCGATCGCCTACTTCTATCCCCAGTTCTGCCGCCCGACCTGAGCGCATCTCAATCACTTGATTGACAGGTAAATTGTCTGGCCCATAGACAGGACAACTGACAGTCGTGCAGGGAGGAGCACTGAGGGTAATGCCCTGCACTTCTCCATTCAGCGTGAAGACCATATCTAAAGGCACAGGCACGTTCCGCATCCAGAATTGCACGGGTCGAGGTGGATCAAAGAGAAACAACATACCGCGATCGTCTGGTAGTTCTGGGCGAAACATCAGTCCCATTGCTTTTTGTTGAGGCGTAACAGCAACTTCTAGTTGCATCATCTGACCATTGATCTCGGCTTGAGCAGAAATCGGCAAGTATTGTCCCTGTTGTTCTGAAGCTTTAGACATGGAGCAACCGATTAAAAGTAAACCGCAGCAAATTCCTAAAGCGAATTTGGAGAAGTGGTGCCAAAAGCGTGTTATTGAAGGAGTCATACAAATCCAGGGTGCTCCCATTTGAAGGTTATCGTCTTTAAGTCAGAAGTTGCAGGGCAATGGGTTGTTCCCCTTAAGGAACGTGAATTAGATAAAACCGAACTTTTTTGTGGGAAGCGCGGCTGCGCCGCGCTTCCCACAAAAAAGTTTTAGGTTTTATTTAATCCTTAATCCTAAGTACCAGGATTCAAGTTTCTCGAAGAACATAGCCGACTCCCCGCACCGTTTGAATAAGGCGCTTCTCTCCCTCATTCTCAATCTTGAGCCGGAGATAGCGAATGTAAACTTCAATGACATTGGATTCTCCCATAAAATCGTAGCCCCAGACATTTTCCAGGATTTGCTCCCGCGTCAGGACATCGCGAGGATGTTCCATCAGATATTTCAGCAGTTCAAATTCCTTCATCGTCAGTTCAATCACTCGATCTTGTCGGAGGGCTCGGCGAGAGGATAGATCCAGCACGAGATCTGCAAATCGCAACTGCTCTGCGGGGGACAAATCGGGTTGCAAATAGAGACGCACCAGCTTCAAAAATTCTTCCGTGCGGTAGGGTTTGAGAAAATAGTCATCGGCTCCTGCATCCAGGCAAGCGATGCGATCCTCGACTGTTTCCCTAGCCATGAGGAGCACGACTGGAATCCGAATGCCTTTGGTGCGGAGTTGGTTACATAGGGTCAGCCCGGACTCCCCTGCTAGTAGACGATCGATTACAATCAACGAGGGATGCAGGGCTTCGACTTGAGTTAGTCCACTAATTACATCTGTGGCGATCGCTGCTTCATAGCCTGACTCCTTTAAATCTGAACTGATATGTTGGGCCAGAATTTCGTCTGTTTCGACGATTAACACTTTGGGGGCTGAGCCAGTGTTAGGTAGATTCATGAGTATGAACCGATAACAACATCTTGTTTTAGCATGAGAGCAGAAAAAGCAGGCAAAGGGCTACCTCTGGAGAGCATCATAATACTGAATTACAATATTGCAATCGATGGAGATCGAAGGTTTACGTTAATAGTTTGCGCCGCAGTAGATTAAGGGCAGTACAAATACTGAGCCAACGTACCAAGTCACGACCACGATACGCCCCAAATTGATAAGCAACACTCTCGACCAAATTATTGGGGCCAGCCAGTCCAACATACACGAGTCCTACCGGTTTACTCTCTGTCCCGCCATCGGGGCCAGCGATGCCAGTAATGCTCAAGCCCCACGTTGTGTTGAGGCGCGATCGCACCCCCAATGCCATTTGCTGGGCCACCTGACTGCTCACGGCTCCAAACTGCGACAAATCCTCAGGATTCACCCCCAATAGCTGCACCTTAACTGCATTGTCATAGGAAATCACCCCACCCCAAAAGTAGCTGGAACTGCCTGGAACACTCGTCAAAAATTGACCCAAGCCTCCACCTGTGCAAGATTCAGCCACAGATAACGTGTGTTTTGCCTGCTGAAGCAGCCTACCGACGACTGAGGCCAGGGTGTCATCATCAGTGCCGTAGAAGTCGAGTCCAGCGATCGCCTGTAATTCTTGAGCTACAGGTTCAATCTGTTGCAGGGCTTCTGCTTCAGAGGCGGCTTTGACCGAGACTCGCAGCCTAACTTCACCCTTAGCAGCGTAAGGGGCTACGGTGGGATTTTCTAAGCCCAGCAAGGGAGCCACTTTTTCGGCCAGAGCCGATTCTGCAATACCCCAAAACCTTAATGTGCGGCTGTAAATAATGGATTGTCCCCACCCCTGTTCAACCAGATAGGGAACTGCCGTTTGTGCCCACATCGCTTGCATTTCACTGGGAACCCCTGGAAAAGTCAAAATCGTCAGTTCTGGCAACGGGTTCCAGATCATACCCGGAGCAGTCCCCGTGGGGTTGGGCAGGATCGCGGCTCCTTCAGGTAGAAACGCCTGTTTGCGATTGCTGGGACTGATGGTTCGCCCCCGCACTGCATATTTTTGCTGAATTTCCTGCCAGATTTCTGTATGCTCCACCAGTGGCACCTGAAAAAAATCAGCCAGGGTTTCCGTTGTGAGATCATCTGGAGTCGGCCCTAACCCGCCAGTGAAGATCAGCATCCGCGATCGCTCACAAGCGATGGCCAATACCTTTTGCAGTCTCGCCGGATTATCGCCCACCACGGTTTGGTAGTAATGGGGTATGCCTAAGCGGGCGAGTTGTTGAGCCAGGTATTGGGCATTGCTGTTGAGGATTTCTCCCAGTAATAACTCTGTTCCAACACAGATAATTTCAGCAGTCATGATTGTGGGCGGACGACTTCCTGTAGTCTGTCATAACTCATGATATCTACAAAACTACAGAGGATAGACAACCACAGCGGCACGGAGAACAAAGATAAGAGACATTGACATACTCCCTGCCCCAGAAGGGCTAGGATTCTGGAATACTGGCGTAGAATGCAGCCGAACCTGTCTCACACCTCCTTTCCCACAAGATGATGTCTCACCTTGTTAGCTTACACCAAACTCCAGGACTGGTTTTCTTTCTTGAGGCTGGACAGACGGTTCAGACTCCTGGATTTTACCCCTAGCGATGCCTGATATCCTACCCAGTCGAACGGCTCAGCTACATGCTTTCGGTACATTCAAGGTTTTACCCAGTGGAACCCCCTACCTTCAGTTGTCGAAGAACTTAGTACAAACATACCATGAAATCGACAAAGCAACCACAGTTAAAAGCTGCCCTAGAAGGGCGGTGCTCTAGATCCAATTTTTTGTTAGTTCGCATGGTAGAAAGCGAAGATCCTGTGTCAGTAGTTTTGAATCAGTAGCTCTTGACCCTGAGCAGCACATTCCTGCTTGTAATTATTCATACCGTACTGAAGTGTCCATTCAGTAATATTTGCAAAGCTGAACAGTTCCCTAATTTCTTGGGAGTCATCATAAGTGATTAGCCATTTATGCGGGCATCTACGCATATTTTTAGCAAATCGCTCGTGATCAAAAGCGGTATGTAAATTTCCTTTCAAACCGTAGAGTTTTGATTTTGTAGCACTTAAATAAGGTGGATCAAGGAAAATAAAAACGTTTTCTCCGTCTTGAAACAGCAGGTTTTCATAGTCACCACTAGTAATATGAACAGACGATAAGTAAACAGAGAGGTTGCGTAGTCGGTCGATCGATGAGTCTGTAAATCTCCGTTCAAAGGCTTGTTGAGAATAACCTCCTGAATCTACCGTGCCCGAAAAAGTAATTCGGTTTAAAACAAAAAAACGTACTGCTCTCTCAAAATCGTTAAGCTTGAGATCTTCGCGAGTAAAATAATTAAATAATTCTCTGCCATTCGTATATTTTTGTTTGATTCTGTCTACCTCATCTGCAACGGATTCAATTTCAGTTTTGGCGTATAACCAAAAGCAATACAGATCAAAGTTTAAGTCATTGATCCAGTATCGCTTTATTCGATTACCAAATAGCTGTTTGAGCGCGAGGAAAACAGATCCACCACCTACAAAAGGTTCTCTATATTCGCCAATATTTAATGGAATGTGAGGAAGTATCTTATCAAGAGCTTTTGATTTTCCACCTGGGTAACGAAGCGGACTTTTAACTTTAGGCATAATGGGTTATTGATTCGCTTTAATTTCAATTTTTATGTTTTCGTTTCGTTGAGATTCTAATAACAGTTTTTCAATAATTCCCTTTTCTTTTTCGCTAAAAATAGCTTTATTGCCCCTAAGGAACTCGTTCAACTCTTCTAGATAACACGGCAAAGCAATTTGACCTCTAACATTACTACCTGTCAGCTTTAATCTTACAAAAAAGTCTACATGGCAATCGTTTAGCTGTAAAGAATCTATATTTGAATAAAGAATTAATTTGAAAAGTCCATCTTGAATGTCACTTAAATCCGGTAATGCTTTCCTTGTGGAATTCTTAGATTCCTGGATGATTTAACCTTCCTCGACGTGGCATATTTCGTCTGGTGTTAAGTAGTAAGTTCCTCCTAAATAGTTTTCAATACAAAAGGTTGCCTTCATTCCATCAATCAGGTATTCAAGCTGATGAGATGTCGCCGCCTCTCGTTTACTTGCGCCTTGCGATCCCTTTAAGGAAAGATTTTTAAATTCTTCAAAATCTCCAATTATTGCCTGTAAATACCTCTCCATTCCAACATGAGAGTGAATTTGTACATTAGTTCGATCTGATATAGTAACATATGCATCAAGAGCCTGTCTGAAGATGTTAACAAAGCGTTCCTCAAATAAATTCTTATTCCAGTGCAAAGCACTTTGTTTATATTCTATTATTTCTTGAATTTGTGATTTAACGAATTTGCTATTAAACTTTTGATTTGTAAGTTTATCTTTAGAAGATTGATTCTTTTTTTGGCTTTTCTCTGCATCTTCATAATATCCAAGAACAATATATGTGTTTAGTAAGTTCATCCAAGAAATTGTTGAGTATTGAAGTTTATCCAAGTCCCCATCTTTACCCTCATCTTTAATCACAGGAATTATTGTTAATATTTTTGCAGAGTTGTAGGTATTGTAAATTCTTGCAAATGGATAACTCCTTGTTCGCTTAGGGGAAACCCATTTAGAGTAAGCTACTTCCATATCATCTGCTTGTATAATCCCGCTTGCGCTGGAATTGTTTGGCTCGAAGTCTACAAAAGACACTTTTGTCAATTTCTCAGTTAAACAAGCTCTGTATTTGACTCCTCGAATAAACCCAGTGAAATGTAAAATAGATGACATAGCGTTAGACCAAAGCTTACAAGCAACGATTGATTGTACATCAATATTGTCGTCAGCATTCATAGGTATGATGCAATCTAACAACCTGGTTGGAGCAGACTGACAAGAGATCTTGGTGGGGATGCAAAGGTTGTCGGCAGCCGCTCAACCAGAACGGTAAATAAAAACATCTTCAAGAAATTAAAGCTCTCTTGTTTCTGCGGTTAAACTGAGACCTATAGGACTGACACATTTTGTGCCAAAACCAAGTGGGTTTGAGGATTTATAAATCGCTCAGCCACCCATAAATCCTCAAACTGCATAGGTCCTGAGTGATTGAGATGAGTCAAGTGAGCTTAGTTGCAACATGACAGAATCGAGTGCATACCGAATCGAACGGGATTCAATGGGAGAACGGCAGATTCCTGCTGGTGCTTATTATGGGATTCAAACGCTAAGGGCAACTGAAAATTTCCCGATCAGCGGCATCAAACCGTTGGCGACGTTTGTGGATGCCTGTCTACTCATTAAAAAGGCAACTGCGATCGCCAACGGCGAACTAGGTTGTATTCCCCCAGAATTGAGGCAAGCCATCGAGCAAGCCGCAGATGAGGTGTTGAAGGGCGACTTGCGAGATCAATTTGTGGTGGATGTGTACCAGGCAGGGGCAGGCACTTCGCACCACATGAATGTGAATGAGGTGTTGGCCAATCGTGCTCTAGAAATTTTGGGCGATCAAAAGGGCAACTATGAGCGGGTTAGTCCCAACGACCATGTGAATTACGGGCAATCCACCAACGATGTCATCCCCACGGCGATCCGGATTGGCGGCTTATTGGCTTTAGAACACTCCCTGTATCCGGTGTTGGTAGGGGCGATCGCCGCTCTGCAAGCTAAGGGAGAGGAATTTCAAGAAATCGTCAAATCAGGGCGCACGCATTTACAAGACGCGGTGCCAGTGCGGATGGGTGAAACGTTTTGGGCCTGGGCCCAAATTTTGACAGAGCACAAACACCGGCTGGAGCAAGCTGCTCAAGATTTGATGGTCTTGGGATTGGGGGGCAGCGCGGCTGGGACTGGGTTGAATACGCATCCGCAGTATCGTTATCGGGTGATTGCCATTCTGTCTGATCTATTGGATCAACCACTCAAGCCTGCTCCTCATTTGATGGCAGCGATGCAAAGTATGGCTCCATTTGTCAACGTATCGGGAGCACTACGTAATCTGGCTCAAGATTTAGTCAAAATCTCCCACGACTTACGTTTAATGGACTCTGGCCCGAAAACTGGATTCAAAGAAATTCAACTGCCTCCGGTGCAACCGGGTTCTTCTATCATGCCCGGTAAGTACAATCCAGTGATGGCAGAGATGACTTCAATGGTTTGCTTTCAAGTGATGGGCTATGACAGCGCGATCGCCCTCGCTGCCCAAGCAGGACAGTTGGAACTGAATGTGATGATGCCTCTGATTGCCTACAACCTGATCCATAGCATTGAGATCTTAGGCAATACCCTCTCCGTCCTCACAAGCAGATGTATTGCGGGTATCACTGTTAAGCAAGATCGCTGTCGCTATTACGCTGAGGGCAGTCTAGCTTTAGTCACAGCTTTGAATCCTCATATTGGTTATCTGAATGCGGCAGCAGTAGCCAAAGAGTCTCTGGAAACCGGGAAGTCTTTACGCCAAATCGTCTTGGAAAAAGGACTGATGGGAGAACTAGAAGTGGCCAAAGTATTGGATCTAGAAAAAATGAGCGCTATGCCTGAGCAGCAGGATGAATCTTAGATCCCTGCTCTTTCATAGCTGTAGCCACTTTTCTTAGGACGTTTTTGTGGGAGCGCAAAGCGCCCCCACAAAAACGTCCTTGCCCTAACCACCGTGGCTACGGCTATAACCAACGTGAATTTGATGAACGGGTCTTATGGGATTTTTCGCGGTGCGAAAAATCCCATAAGACCCAACTTTTCATGCGCGTCGCGCACGCCAAATTGGGCGATCGAACTCACGTTTTGACCAAATTCAGAATTGGCTGCAATTTCTAGCAAAAAATCGGGGATCTGAATACCAGTTACCCTCCCCGATTTTTTGACAACGCTTAAAGCTTCGATGCTTCTACCTTTAGAGCAGATAAAGCAATAGGAATAGAATAATCCAGATGACATCAACAAAATGCCAGTAAATCTCGGCTGCTTCCACGCCAAAGTGATGCTGGCTGGAATAGTGATGGGGTTTGAGCGATCGCCACAAGACAGCCAGAATCAAACAAATGCCGCACAACACATGCAAGCCGTGAAAGCCCGTCAGAACATAAAAGGTGCTGGCAAACAGGTTGGATTTAAGACCAAATTCTAAATGGCTATATTCATATAATTGCCCAGCCAGGAAGATGATGCCCATCATCGCAGTGGCAGCGAACCAAAGCCGCAATCCATTAACGTTGTCTTTTTTGACTGCGACATCGGCTTGATGAATCACAAAGCTACTGGAAATTAGAATCAGGGTATTGATTCCAGGCAGCAGCAGTTCTAATTCTGGAGTGCCTTCAGGTGGCCAGATGGGTGTGACGGCTCTAAACGTCAGATATGCCACAAACAGACCAGCAAAAATCATGCTTTCGGCAATCAGAAAAACAATAATGCCAAAGAGTCGATGGTCTGGATGGGCTTCGTGGTGAGAAGCCGTCTCAGCCGCGTGATGGTAATTCAGGCTGGCCTGAGCGGGGTCGATGGTTGAACCTTGCATGAGCAATTCTCGCAAACTCGATAAGGGAAATCAGATATTTTTTACGAGATAACAAGCAAATTGTAGAAATAAATTTCAGAATTGAGCTACTTTTATCCCATTAAGGGCACAATCCTGGCAATCTATTCCTACAATTCCGATCTCTCGGTTTCACAAACTAATAAGGAGTCCCCGAAGTGGTTAGGGGTTTGGCAGCGAGGGTGGCTTCCTCTGCTGCTGGTGATTCATGCTGACCGTATTCATAAACACCAATGGTGAGCACAGGGAGTTGCTCAAAGTTTTCCACCGCAGGTGGAGAAGTAGTTAGCCATTCAAAGGACAATCCCCGCCAGGGATTATCGCCTGCTGGTTTGCCCGATCGCCAACTCCAGATGGCATTAATGATAAACGGAATTGTGGACACCGCCAGGATATAGGAACCGATGGTGCAAAGCAGATTCAGGTCGGCAAACCTGGGGTCGTATAAGGCAATCCGGCGATTCATCCCCATCAGTCCCAATTCATGCATAGGCATAAAGGTCAGATTCATGCCAATCAAGGTCAGGACAAAGTGAACAATGCCCAAAGGTTCATTCATCAGTCGTCCTGTGATTTTGGGGAACCAATGGTAGAGAGATGCATACAGACCGAATACACTGCCCCCAAATAGCACATAGTGTAAGTGAGCAACGATAAAGTAAGTGTCGTGGACGTGCAGGTCAAAGGGCACCGAAGCCACCATCACGCCACTAATGCCGCCAATCACGAACATGGAAATAAAGCCCATGGCAAACAGCATGGGACTATTGAGACGAATCTTGCCCCCCCAGATCGTTGCTAACCAACTAAAGACTTTAATTCCAGTCGGTACAGCAATCACCATCGTAGCAATCATGAAGAACATTCGTAGCCACGCGGGTGTGCCACTGGTGAACATGTGGTGCGCCCAGACCACCAACCCTAAAAAGCTGATGGCAAGACTGGAATAAGCGATCGCCTGATATCCAAAAATCGGCTTACGAGCATGGACGGGTAGAATCTCTGAAATAGCTCCAAACAGCGGCAAAATCATGATGTAGACCGCTGGATGGGAGTAAAACCAGAACATGTGTTGATAGACAATGGGGTCGCCGCCGCCTGTGGGGTTGAAGAAAGCAGTTCCAGCTAACAGGTCAAATGCTAACAGGATCAATGCTCCTGCCAAGACAGGCGTGCCAATCAGAATTAATGCTGAAGTGGCCAACATCGCCCAACAGAACAGAGGCATCTGGTTTAAGCCCATGCTGGGGACGCGCATCTTTAGGATGGTCACCAGAAAATTAATGGCTCCCAGAATCGATGAGGTTCCCAGAATCAGCAAACTCATGATCCAGATGCCCTCGCCAATCTTGCCACTAACCAGACTCAGAGGAGGGTAGGAAGTCCAACCCGCTTGGGGTGCCTGGATGAAGAAACTAGCAACCAGGAGAATTCCTGCTGGCGGAATCATCCAAAATGCCAGAGCATTGAGCTTGGGGAATGCCATATCTCGCGCCCCGATTTGTAGAGGAATAAGATAATTGGCCAAACCCGCTCCAGCAGGCACAATCCACAGGAAGATCATGACCGTGCCATGTAAAGTCAGCAAACTGTTGTAAACATCAGGTGTAACAAAATCGGGGGAGGGCGTAGCTAATTCGGTTCGCATGGCAGTCGCCATCGCCCCACCCGCTAAGTAGAAGATAAAAGAGGTAACGAGATATTGAATCCCAATCACCTTATGGTCTGGGCTAAAGGTAAAGTATTCGTACCACTTCCGATAGACAGGCACGCCATCAGAGGTGTGAGAAGGGGCAACAGTATGAAGTTCTGCGGTTGTCATAATACAAGATTCAAAGCAATCGATTCATTGTGCTTAACTCCGGTAAGAGACCGTGATGTTTAGGGTTACGACTCACATTGATGATTCTGCATGAAGCTGTTGTAAGGCTTCAGCCGTGACACCCAGATCACTGACAAACGGAGCTAAGAATTTAGCATCAGAAGGTTCAACCGGATTAAGTGCGACGGTTTGGGTCGCATCAGGGCGATCGGCAACTTGAGACTGTATCCAGCTATCGTACTCTTCTTGAGTTTGGACATAGAGCTTTGTCACCATGCCGCCGTGATAAGCACCACATAGTTCAGCACAGACGACGGGATATTCTCCCACTCGTTTGGGTCTAAACCGCAGTTCTGTAGTACGCCCTGGAATCGTATCCTGCTTCAAACGAAACTCTGGTAGCCAAAAAGCGTGTAATACATCCTGGGCATGTAGATTTAATCGCACTTCTTTGTCTACAGGAACATGCAACTCACCAGAGGTGACTCCTGATTCAGGATAGTTAAAGATCCAGGCATATTGCATTCCTGCGACATCAACAACGACATCAGCAGGTCTGCCTTCATCTTGAGGAGATGCACCAATTCCCAAAGCAACATGATGAACATGAGGCGATCGCTTTGGGGGAGCATCAATCAGAGGGGTGCTGTAGTCGGTTCCTGGTAGCATGGCTACCTGAGCAACGCCTGGGTCAGTGGAAGCATCTGGGTCAAATCCACCCAGAGCTTTGTAAACATCGAAGCTGTAGACACCAATAATCAGAACAACAACGGCTGGAATCGCTGTCCAGAGAATTTCAAGGGGGATATTGCCATGAACTGGCGGCCCATCTGATTCGTCGCCAGCGCGTCGGCGAAACTTGATCACAGAAATGATTAGAATGCCCTGCACCAGCAGAAATAAACCGATGGAAACCGTCATCATGGTATTGAACAAGCCATCGACTAGGTTCGCTTCTTCTGAAGCAGCGACGGGAAGCAATCCATGATTTTGACCGTACCAAATGCTGACTAGAGTAAGAGCAATGCCTGCAAGCATTGTGAGGATACTGGCTGGAATTGGAAAGTTCACAGTAATTTACCTTCCACGATGAAAGCTGTTGTCTTTGGTTAAAAGTGGAGATGAACTTAAGCGAGAATGAGCAGACGATGATCAACTCACGATTGAGTGTAAACCATTGCTGTTTACAATGAATGTCTGGGCTGTAGAACGTAACACTGATTGTCACAAGTAGAAGCTGACAGGCTTAGATAACTTGTAGAGCTACATGGATAACTTATCTAAGAGTGCCAATCACTTGGCAAGCTTCCAGAGAAAACAGCAAAACAAGTAGACTGCCCTCCACAACCCTGTCCAATTAAGCCTTAAGCTTGACTTAAATTCAGTATCGCCTATGGCAAGATTTACAGTATGTAACACCCATATACCAAGTTAGAGCAGGAACCTCAGAAAGACCAAGGTGACAAGAATCCTTAATGATTTCTTTGGGATCTGATGGTGGAACATCAGATTGAAGGTAACAAAAGTTACGCAACCCTATTCCATCAGTCTTTTAACTCCTTTTGTAACGAAATTGCTGTGATTTGTTGAGTACAATTCCGAAGAAATTCCTAAAGCTGCTTAGATTTGCTAACACGATCATTAAAGTAAGAGCTAGAACAGATCTAGAACTAGAATGAAGTTGATACTCAAGATTTCATTAAGTTTGGTTTACAAGAATAGGTTGAGTGTTTTACTGATGAAGTTTCTGGTGGAGGGCAGCAGATGACTGATGCACGGGTTAATCAAACCTTAATTGATCAAACTAAAATCGATCAAGCCAGAGTGATTCAACCTGCTGAGCAAACTCAGGTTGATCAAACTTCTCTGCCCTCTCGTTCAATGTCTAATCTAGTAGCGATCGACTGCGCTATCTCTCTTTCCTCCAAGCAAGACAGAGTCCGTAAATTGGTTTGGAAGATCGCATCGGCAACTTTTGTTCTGATGGCTATTGGCAGTGCCACACGAGTCATGAATGCTGGGCTGGCCTGCCCAGATTGGCCGCTGTGTTATGGTACATTCATCCCCACTCAACAAATGAATCTACAGGTGTTTCTAGAGTGGATTCATCGTTTGGATGCATCGTTGATTGGGTTGATGGCGATCGCACTGGTCACGTTAAGTATTTGGTATCGTCACTCCTTACCTCGTTGGACTCCCTGGGCTTCTGCTTTAGCACTGGGCCTCGTTATTTTTCAAGGAGTTCTTGGGGGATTAACTGTAACTGAGTTATTGCGATTTGATATCGTCACTGCTCATCTGGGTACAGCTTTATTGTTCTTTACGACGTTGCTGGTGATTGGGTCTTTGTTGTTACCTTATCAAGGAACGGGTGTTGTTGGAAAGTTACCTTGGATTTCTCTGACTGCGGCAATTCTGATCTACTTACAAAGTTTATTGGGTGGGCTGGTTGGTTCTCGTTGGGCAGTTCATCAATGTTTAGAGGTGTCTAACCTTTGCATTGTGATGAATAGCCATTTACTGGGTGTGTTGCCCGCTAGCTTGAGTGTGATTGTGCTGGTGATCATAGCTTGGCGCACTGCTGCGCTTCATCCAGCCTTGCGCTCTTTGTTTAAGTGGGCTGGTGGGTTGCTGCTGTTGCAAGTTGTTTTGGGCGTGTCAACGCTATGGCTCCATCTGCAAGTTGAAGTGTTGACGGTGGCTCACCAAGCAGTTGGGGCTGCCCTTTTAGGGGTATTAGTTTGCTTTTCTGTGTTGGCTCTGCGCGATCGCCACAATTCAGTCCTTGCTACTGTGGACTAGTTCAAGCTGGGTCGATCAATTTTCAGACGCTTAGATTCCTCAGCATAGATGAATTTCTAAGCGAATTCAGTGGCCGGATGTGGAGTGTTAGATTAAACGTTAGGAATCAAAAAGATGCAAGACACGATTTATGCCAATGCACCTCGCCATCATCAAAACTTGTGGCAAGTGATTCAAAGCTATTGGCAACTGACCAAGCCCCGGATTATTTTGCTTTTGCTAATTACCACAGCAGGCAGCATGTGGATTGCGGCTGAGGGACAGGTCGATCCGATTTTATTACTGGTGACGCTTCTGAGTGGCACCTTTGCTGCTGCCTCAGCCAACACCATCAATTGTCTCTACGATCGCGATATCGACTACGACATGGAGCGAACGCGCCATCGTCCTCTGCCTTCAGGACGCATTCAACCCCGTGATGCTCTTATTTTTGCCATCGTTTTGGCTTTCCTTTCCTTTACGTTGTTAGCCGTTTTTGCTAATCTGTTGAGCGCTAGCTTAGCCATGTCTGGTATTGTCACCTATGTGTTGGTGTATACTCACTGGTTAAAGCGCCACAGCACACAGAATATCGTGATTGGCGGTGCTGCTGGTGCCATCCCACCATTAGTTGGTTGGGCTGCGGTGACTGGTGAACTGAGTTGGGCAGCTTGGGTATTTTTTGCGATCGTCTTCTTTTGGACTCCGCCTCACTTCTGGGCATTAGCAATGATGATCAAACAGGATTATGCCAAAGTGGGAGTGCCCATGTTACCCGTAGTTGTAGGAGACGAACCCACAGCTAAGCAAATTTGGATTTATACCCTGGTCATGATCGGGACAACTTTACTGTTGGTCTACCCCCTACAGGAAATGGGCATGATCTATGCTGGATTCGCCCTTGCTTTAGGAGCCATCTTTCTCATGAAAGCCTGGTCTTTATTGAAGCAGCCGAACGACCGGGAGGTAGCGCGATCGCTCTTCAAATATTCCATTCTATACATGATGTTGCTCTGCGTGGGGATGGTAGTAGACAGTTTACCTATTACTCATCACCTAACCCAGACATTGGGAGAGAATTGGAATGCTTTTCTGAATATGGCTCCAACTGTTTTAAGTGAACTGCGTTAGAAGGAACTCATTTCTTGCGCGTTTGCTGCACTGTATGTAAACGCTCTTGAGCCAGGTCGTAGGCATCATACAGCGTTTTCCTAGGATCTCGTTGGGCCCACCTAACCGAGGCAGATAAACCAGCCGAATCCAGTTCCTGTTGGATCACTTTAGCTAGCTGCATCGAATCGGTTGCATTCATCTCCACAGTCAAAACACCGAATTTATCCTCTCCCAAACGAGCAACTACATCAGACGGAGGGACAATCCCTTTCAAATAAGAGGCAGTCACCTGCAACAAATGATCTCCAGCAGCATATCCTGCTGTTGCAATGATGCTTTTGAAATTATCTAAATTCACCACAATGATTGCAGCCGGATTGCCATACTTTTGGCACCGCTCTTCTTCAGATTTGACTAACTCATCCCAACCCCGATGATTATATAACCCTGTCAAATAATCCTTGAGGCATTCTGCCCGAACCTGCTCTAGTCGTCGAATGGCTTCCTGAGCCTTTAATTCCATCCCAATAATGTTGGATAACAGATTTGCCAGTAGCTCGATCAGGGAATATTCGTCTTGAATTGTATCGGGTTGGGGATTGGGGTCGATCGCACAGAGCGTCCCAAACAGTTCACCATTGGGATGGGTCAAGGGAAAACCGATGTAAGAGGCGATCGGCACTTGTTTCCCAATCGGAGCTGTTTCATAGGCTAATACATCCCTGGAACAGGGAGTAATTTGTGGCCCTTGCCCTTGCACCATACGGGAACAAAAAGAATCAGACCAGCGGAAGACATTTCCTTGCTGCACATTGTAACCATGATCTTCAGCACTTAAAACGATCCAGTCTTCTCCTTCAGTCCGTGTGACCATCCATAGAGAAAAACCGAGGCGATCGTGTAGAAATTCCAATATATTCTTAGCTGCATCGCCAAAATCTTGAATCCGATTATTGGTTGCAACCTTCAAGCCAATCCCCAACTTCGATGTTGATTGGTATGCACAATGCGGATATCTTTGATGCATATATAAATTCTTAAGATTGAGACCCCAGATAACCCTTTCTTGTTCTTAATTTAAGAACCCTTTGCGCTTAAGTCTAGAGCCAAAACGCGCATTATCGCGCTTCTCGCAAAAAGTTGGGTTTTGTCTGAACTTAACGTGAGTTCGACAAGCGATTTTTCCTGGGGTGGGCTGCGCCCACCCCAGGAAAAATCGCCGTTTTGAGGGTGTGGCGCGTCGCGCCACACCCTCAAAACGGCGATTATCGAACTCACATGAACTTAAACCCTTAGCATTAAAGGATTTGTGAGAGGAATTTTTTAGTTCTTTCCTCTTTTGGATTGTTGAAGAACTCTTCCGGAGTTGCCTGTTCCACCAACAAACCATCCGCCATCAGGACAACGCGATCGGCTACTTCTCTGGCAAAGCCGACTTCATGCGTTACCACCACCATCGTCATCCCAGAACGGGCCAGGGTTAGCATGACATCCAATACCTCGCGTACCATTTCAGGGTCGAGGGCGGAGGTGGGTTCATCAAACAGCATGACTTTGGGTTCCATGGCCAGAGCACGGGCGATCGCCACCCGTTGTTGCTGCCCTCCCGAAAGTTGACCGGGGAATTTTTTCGCTTGCTCTAAAATGCCGACTCGTTCAAGCAATTGCAATGCCTTTTCCTCGGCTCTGGCTTTGGGCCAGCGGCGCACCCAAATGGGAGCCAGAGTCACATTTTGTAAAACCGTCAGGTGAGGAAACAGATTGAACTGTTGAAACACCATCCCCACTTCTCGGCGAATCGCATCAATATTTTTCAAATCGTGGGAAAGCTGAATCCCATCGATCGTGATACTGCCCTTTTGGTAGGGTTCCAGGGCATTAAAGGTACGGATAAAGGTCGATTTTCCTGAGCCAGAGGGACCCATGATCACGACGACTTCTCCACGATTGACCGTCAAACTGACACCCCGCAGCACATGGAAGTTATTGTCGTACCATTTTTCCACTTCGTTAGCAATAATCACTTGCTCGGTGCCGATACCGTTAGTAGCAGCAATGTCAGTTTGAGACTGAGTCATGATGATGAGATTCCTTAGAGATAACTTTGAAAATTTCGGCTTTTGTCAAAGAAGTTACATCTGACAATGGCAGGATAGAGCGAAAGTAAGCCAGAGTAACAGAACAAAGGTGTTTACCCCTCTATTGTGTATCAAGATAAAAGAATTACAGATGATGAACTGTTAAGTGCTACACTCTATTGATTCATGGACTAGGCTCCTGTAGAACCCGTTGCAGTTGATAGTTAATGAGGTGGTCGCGGTTCAGTGCTGGGTCTGGCATTTAACCGTTCCTCTAATTTACGGCTGCCGATTGACATGGCGTAACAGAAGATCCAGAACAAGATGCCGCAGAAGATAAACACTTCTCGATAGCGTCCCAAAAATTCTGGATTGGCCAGAATCGAGCGGCTAATCCCCAATAACTCAACAATACTGACCAAGCTCAACAATGTAGTGTCTTGAAACAAACTGATAAACTGGCCGACGATCGCCGGAATCGAAATCTTCAGCGCTTGCGGTAACACAATTAGCCCTGTAGTTAACGCCGGATTCAGTCCTAAAGCACGCGAGGCTTCCGCTTGTCCTCTAGGAATCGCCTGCAAGCCACCCCGGACATTTTCTGCCAGGTAAGCTGCGCTAAACAAAGTTAACCCGGTAATTGCCCTCAAAATGTTGTCGGGTCGCAACCCCTGGGGCAAAAACAGAGGAATCATCACTTGTCCCATAAACAGAATGGCAATCAGGGGAATGCCCCTAATTAGCTCAATGTAAAGAGTTGAGAGCCAGCGAATAACAGGTAAATCACTGCGTCTGCCTAAGGCTAATACAATACCCAAAGGAAAACACAGGACGATACTGACAGTTGCCATCAGTAGCGTTAACATCAATCCGCCCCAACTATTAGTACCGACGGATTTCAGTCCAAAGCCACCACCAATCAACCAGAGTGCAATCAAAAAAGCCAAAAACCAAGCAAAAGATATCCATTTGCCCAGTGCCGGAACCTTGCGACCTGTTTGTTGACCGATCCAGGCACCTGCGACGGTGAGAGCGATCGCCGCTAAAGTTTGCAATTTAGTTGTCACTGGAACAGGTGCCAGAACCGTGACCAAACAGATTAGTCCTAGTCCAATCAGAACCCCTCGACCAAACAACCGCGCCACGTTCCGAGCGAGCACGCCCCAACTGAGTCCCCCTAGAGCACAGAGCAGCCAAAACAAGATCCAGATCCGCCAGCGCTGATCCGCAGGATACAGCCCGACCATAAACAGCGGTAAGTTTTTGGGAATGACATCCCACTTAGCTGTGGTCGTTGCCCACCGCCAAAAGTTGAGAAATAACCACAGCAGCACCGCCACAATCCCAACTGTTAACAGGCTATTGAACCAACTGCTAAACAGATTCTTTTGTAGCCAGGCTACTGGCCCCGTTTGAATCGGGCTAGGCGGGGTTGATGGATGCGAGGTGGTGGTGGTCATTGTGGGTAAAGTGCGGGTAATCAGTTAAACGCCAGAAGCGGAAATGTAGGGGAGATTGCCCAATCTATCTTTCTTTTAATTGCACCGAAGCATTGAGCCGATTCATCACAAAAGAGATGAACAGGTTGAGCAACAGGAAGCCTGCAATGATCAGCATAAACACTTCGACTGGGCGACCCGTTTGATTAAAGGTGGTGTTGGAAACAGAATAAATTTCTGGAAAAGCGACGGCAAATCCTAAGCTGGAGTTCTTCGCTAAGTTCTGGTACTGACTGTTGAGGGAGGGAATCATCACCCGCAGTGCTTGCGGAAAAACCACCAGTCTCATTACCAGATTGGATTGTAGTCCCAGTGAACGGGCAGCTTCCCATTGCCCCTTAGACACGGATTGAATTCCTGCCCTGACAATCTCAGCGATGAATGCACCTGTATAAAACACCAGTCCTGCCAGGATCGCACAAAATTCAATACTGAGCCGCAAGCCCCCTAAAACCGTCGTTGGATCGGGAGATTGGGGAATTTGCCAACCCAGCCCAAATAACAGAATGATTAAAGCAGCAACCCCCAAAGCTAACAGGGCCCAAAACTGGGGTTTCCCGGAAGCCCCCTGATTGACCATCAAATGGGTGCGCCAGCGCCAGAGGAAAAAGGCAGCGATCGCCCCAGCTATTAGCATCGCCAACCCAAGCCAGACCGCTGGTGTGTTCTGCGGCCAGGGGATAACGATGCCGTTCTTGCTGAGGAAGAAAGCATTAAACCAGTTCAGCTTCTCTTCAACCTTAGGTAATTGGAAGAAAACAGCGAAGTACCAGAAATAAAGTTGTAGCAAGAGTGGAGTATTCCGTACTACTTCGACATAAACTCGATTCAGCATCCGAATCAGCCAATTCTCGGAAAAACTGGCAACTCCTGCGGCAATTCCCACCAGGGTGGTTAAGACAATTCCTACGACAACCAACCGCAGCGTGTTGATCAATCCTGCCAGCAAACCCCTGATGTACGGGTCATTTGGTAGAAACGGCAGCAACGTTTCACCAATACTAAAGCCAGCCGGACTTCTCAAAAAGCTAAAACCAAAACTAATTCCCCTCTGCTGCATATTGCGATTCATATTTCCTGACAACACCAGGAAAGCCAGAATCACAGCTAGCACTGCAAGGACTTGCAGCGCAATCTTCCAAAAGCGATCGTCTCGCCAGAGAGGAATCTTGTGGTCTACCTCAGTGGTCATGGGTGTATATCAAAAAATATCGTTATGAATATGCATCAAAAATAATAACGATTAGCTAACTGCTGTTCGCAATTAACTAATCGTTGTAATCGATTGCTCTAGCGGAATGGTGGCGAGTACATCAAGCCACCATTAGTCCAGAGTTCATTTAATCCACGAGGAATCTTGAGAGCAGAGGTTTCACCCGCATTGCGCTCGTAGATCTCGCCGTAATTGCCAACCGCCTTGACTACCCGCACCATAAAGTCATTGCTCAGCCCCAGTTGGGTGCCCAGATCGCCCTCAACCCCAAGAAATCGACGAACCTCAGGATTGGGATCAGCCTTCATCTCTTCCACATTAGCTTGAGTGATACCTAATTCCTCTGCTTGAAACAGTCCAAAGGTAATCCACTTGACTGCATCGTACCACCTGGAATCGTTGTTGATCGTCACAGGACCGAGAGGTTCCTTCGACATTGTGATATCCATCAAAATGTGATCTTCCGGAGACGGCAGGGTGGTTCGGCGGGCAGCAAGCTGAGACTTATCAGAAGTCATGCCCTGACAACGCCCTTCCGCATAAGCGGCATAAGCGGCATCAGCATCCTGGAAAACAACAGGCGTGAATTGAACGTTAACCTCACGCATCCGGTCAGTTAGGTTCAACTCAGTAGTTGTGCCTGTTTCAACACAAATCGATTTACCAGCAAAATCTTCCAGAGAATTAATATTGGCATCTTGACGTACCATCATGCCCTGGCCATCGTAGAAGGTAGTTGGTCCAAATTCCAAACCATTGCCGCCTGCTGCATCCCGGCTACTCGTCCAAGTAGTGTTACGGGAGAGCATGTCTACCTCACCACCAGCCAACGCAGTGAAGCGCTCAGTCGAGTCCAAATTGCGATACTCAACGGCATTCGGATCATCAAACAAGGCAGCCGCAACTGCCTTACACACATCTACGTCTAATCCAGAATAGGCTCCACTAGAGTCAACAAAACTGAATCCGGGGATGCCACCATCCACACCACAAATCAATTTGCCCCGTTGGATGACCGTATCCAAACGACTAGCTCCCGCTGCCGTCGTTTGAGCACCTGTTTCGCCACCTGCTGGTGAGGCCGCAGAATCCGTTGGAACTGGAGAAGTACAACCAGAGAGCACAACCACTGAAAGCAATGCAGAAAATAAACCAGAGCTCCAAACGCGCATATTGGTATCACTCGCTTTTTCAAACAGAATCCACTTGCTCATGCAACACTACAGAATAGTATCAACATTCGTGACAAAGAGTAATCAAATTCAAGACTGGGGAGGGAATCAGAAAAGTTGCAATTTCATGAATTGCTTCTGTATCATTGGAAGTTGTACAAACTTGCGTAAAGCGCATTGTATTGTTTGAATATATAACCCGAACGGTTGACCCGAACAATCTTTGCGATCGCCCCCATAGCACGCTTCACTACCTCACTAGTAGATTCTTACTAACAGAATATTGTCAGGAGAAAGCATTAGTAGAAATCTCTCCGCTTTGAGGTTAGATAAGCTCCATTGGAAAAATTCATCCAAAGCGGCAAGCCCATAAAGATTTAGCTCACTTCTTTAGATAAGCTTTGCTTAGACAATCTTAACGATCTAATGCTTTAAGGTTTCTTTTTGTATTCTAAAATACGCTTTGGCAAATCTTGGGAAAAACTTTTTGGCTGTGATTTATATCTGCTGACTTAGCAACGCGCCTTGATGCGATGGCTTTTGAGTCGGATCACGACTGATAAAACGGTTTAGCGTTGCTGGGCTAGTTCACGGATTAAGTTCAACCGGGAAAAAATATAGCTACGCAGCGTGTCGGCTTCCTGCCGATCGAACGATCGCTGTGCCCCTAGTGCCCTCATTAGCCAATGGACGAGGCTGCTATCATCCAAACTCAACAATGTACTGGCTTGAGTTTGTTCAATTAGAGACCAAAGTTGGCGTAGCATCAAAGGGGTCATACGATCTCCACTTAAGCATCTCTTTACATTTCTACCATACTGAACTCAATTCTCCTCGACAGTACCAAAACACAAGACGAAATAAGAGTTACAGAATTTGTAACAAACTGATTTATATCTTGACTGCATGAGAAACATCTGCCTCTATCAGCCCAATTTTGGCAAGATCTTTAGGATTCAGCACTTTCTGCTAAAGATTGCCAACCTGACTGCCACAACGATGCATCTTTTAATAGTTGAGCATTGAGCCAGAACCTGACGGTTGGGTCGCAAGCCGCAACCATTTCTGCAAACACCCACTGTCCCTGATTCTTGCGATTAACCACTTGAAAATGTCGCCATCCTAAGGTTGTTTGCCGTGCTGTCCATTTGGAACCCACTAAATGTGGAAACTTTTGTTGCTTGGGCATGTTTTCGGGGCACTATTGTTTCAGGAATATTACTTTTTCATGACGAGATGGCAACGAAAAGCGTGCAATTTTTGTGAGAAAAGTTACAATCGGAGAGTCTTCAGGAGTTATTCATGGGCATTTCCATCTTCTGGTGCCTCTACCCAATATTTAACGCTGGGAAGTAGTGTGCCTACTTGTCAAGTTTGCATCTTTTTTGAGGGATATCTCAGGATTTAAACGACATCGACTTGACATGACTAGGGATGGATTGTGTTATTCTCTAGGTTTTCATTCGCTTTTAGATTATACGTAAGGAGCATGAGGAGCGCGGCATGACCCAGGCTAATGACGTACTCGATACCCTTGAGCAGACTGAGGGTGAGTTTGATCTCTTGCTTGATGAAGAAGGTGACCAAGATGATTTGTTTGATGCCCCATCATCTGATGAAGATGATGGCAAATTAACCAAAACCAAATCTAATCGCCGTCGATCGCAGGCTAAAAAGAAGCACTATACCGAAGATTCAATCAGGCTCTACCTCCAGGAAATTGGTCGAATTCGCCTATTACGAGCGGATGAAGAAATTGAACTGGCTCGCAAAATTGCAGACTTGCTAGAACTAGAGCGAGTTCGTGAACACCTGATGCGACAGCTAGAGCGAGAGCCTCAGATTGTTGAATGGGCACAGGCAGTAGATATGCCCTTACCTGCATTCCGCCATCGGCTTCACGCAGGTCGTCGAGCCAAGGACAAAATGGTTCAATCTAACTTGCGCTTGGTTGTGTCAATCGCCAAGAAGTATATGAATCGCGGACTTTCCTTCCAGGATCTCATTCAAGAAGGAAGCCTGGGTCTGATCCGAGCAGCCGAGAAGTTCGATCATGAAAAAGGCTACAAGTTCTCCACCTATGCAACTTGGTGGATTCGTCAAGCGATTACTCGGGCGATCGCTGACCAATCCCGTACTATCCGCCTCCCTGTCCATCTTTACGAGACAATCTCTCGCATCAAGAAAACCACTAAGCTGTTGTCCCAAGAGATGGGACGCAAACCAACTGAGGAAGAAATCGCCACTCGCATGGAAATGACCATTGAGAAACTGCGTTTCATCGCTAAGTCGGCTCAGCTACCAATTTCTCTGGAAACCCCCATTGGTAAAGAAGAAGACTCTCGCCTGGGAGACTTTATTGAGTCAGATGGCGAAACCCCTGAAGATCAAGTTTCCAAGAACCTGTTGCGAGAGGATTTGGAGAGTGTTTTGGGTACGCTTAGCCCTCGTGAGCGGGATGTGTTGAGACTGCGCTATGGTCTTGATGATGGACGAATGAAAACGCTAGAGGAAATCGGTCAAATTTTCAATGTCACTCGTGAGCGAATTCGCCAGATAGAAGCAAAAGCACTACGCAAGCTCCGCCATCCCAACCGCAACAGTGTTCTTAAGGAGTACATTCGTTGAGAAGGCTTCAGTTAAGTTTCTGAGTTGATGGCATAGATTGAATTGGTGGCATAGATAATGAGTCTATGCCTCATCCTAAAAATTGCTGCCCTGTTCTAATCAGCAAAACCAATATCAATCAAGCTTCTAAAGATTTTTAGCAACGAGATGTCAGTTTCAACGCACTCAACCCACTACTCTCCAGACGTTAAGCGAGTTGAATCATGGCATTTAGCAAGAATAAATACTAATTAACAATCTCTATTTGAAGGTGATTTAGCCGAACTTGCCAAATCACCTTTGCTCTGCAAGCAATGGAGCTAAGTCAATCACTCTAAAACTACATTAAACCCCAGAAGTGCAGTACACCCTTACCGGAAACAAGCTCAATGACAACAGCAGCCACAAAACCAATCATAGCTAAGCGACCATTCCAGTTTTCAGCACCAGCAGTGAAGCCCCAGTTCCAAGCGTTACGATTTTGTTCCTGCATGATTTTAGCTCCTGTGAAATAAAAAATACGAACCTTTGTAAATAAATGTAACTTTTTATTTCAAGAAGTGCAACTGTTTGCATCTTGCTATATAAGTTTCCATCGGAGACTCATGTGAATTCACGGTTCTACTCGTTAAAGTTGCTGACTGCTGCTCCTGTCTCGCTGTGAAAGAGATGAATCTTGTCACTTAAAACAGCCAGCCCAACGGTATCTCCAGATTTAAGAATAGGCTGAGGTGCGGTTTTAACAATCATCGTTGTAGGGCTGTCAGTTGTTGGGGATTGCAGTTGGATAGACACATGTATCTCGCTCCCCAACATTTCAATTTGTTGGATTTCTCCAGCGATTTGTCCATTTGTGGGAGGGCAGAGTGTAATATGTTCTGGACGAATGCCTAACCAGAGTGTTTGACCTACATAAGCGGCAAGGCTGACTGCCCATACAGCGGGTAGAACGAGTTGAACATTGGAGTAGCGAATTCTTAGTGGGGTTTCAACCTGTACTGGTAAAAAATTCATAGTAGGAGAACCAATAAATTCAGCCACGAATCGATTTGCAGGTCGTTGATACAATTCCAGCGGAGTGGCAATTTGTTGAATCTGTCCTGCATTCATGACAGCGATGCGATCGCCCATTGTCATGGCCTCAACCTGGTCATGGGTGACATATACTGTGGTCACGCCTAATTTTCGTTGCAGGTTGACGATTTGACCACGAGTCTCCGTCCGCAATTTTGCATCTAAATTGGACAGGGGTTCATCCATCAGAAACACTTGAGGATTGCGGGCCATGGCTCGTCCCAGAGCAACTCGTTGTTTTTGCCCGCCCGACAACTGTTTAGGTAAGCGTTCCAACAACGTTTCGATTTGTAGAAGATGGGCGACTTCGTGAACCCGCTGTTCAATTAGCTGCTCTTGAGGAGACAAATATCTCCAGGATTTGGGCAGAGGGCGAGTCAGCAGCATACAAAAGCGCTGCACCGCAGATGGCAACGTATGCCAGTTTGGTGATTGAGCGGGTGCATCAAACCCAATGGAGACGCGATGCGATCGCCGCAACCCAAAAGCCAGATTTTCATACACGGTCATGTGGGGATAGAGGGCATAGTTTTGAAACACCATTGCCACGTCCCGTTGCTTGGGAGGCAAGGGATTGGCGATGCGATCGCCAATCCAGACATTGCCAGCCGTCACCTGTTCCAACCCAGCGATGATACGAAGTAAGGTACTCTTACCGCATCCCGATGGCCCGACTAAGACCAAAAACTCTCCATCAGCAACCGTTAAATTGATTCGTCGTAACACCTGAGTGACAGATGATGAAGCGATCGCAACAGGATTTGTCTCAAATCCCAACAGGTCTGGCTCAACCGTAGCATCCGTTGGCGAGGGTACTGCTAACTCTGGCTGAACTAATGGACGAGAGCGCCGATGAAAATTCTTATAGACATTTTCTAAAACTACACTTGCCACGATGAACCCTTACAGCATTTTGGATTTTGGATTTTGGATTTTGGACTCTACTCTCCCTCCTCGCTTCTCCCCCTTTCCCCCCTCCCCCTTATTTCACTCTATCTGCCGCTCCACAATTCCTTCCATCGTACTCGCCAAATAATATCCCTCCATGATGCTGCTGGAGATGCAGTATTTTGAGTCGCCCAGACGATGTAGTGTTTCAAAACCAGTGCGCCGCTGTCGATCGCTCAGCACCCAGTAGCGTTGCACAATCGATTCGGGAGCAATCCAGCCTTCTCCTTCAATTTTGCCGAGCGTGCTATGTTGTAACATGAATGTGTACTGGCGATCGCCTGCATTCAAGCGTCCTTTGTACTGAAAAATAATTTCACTGCGTTCGACCCCTGGAAAAATTAGTTTAGTTACCATCGTAAACCAATCATCTCGGCTCCAAGCAATTAAGATTTGTCCCTTGACATTCACGGGCATGGCATCCCTATCCAACCAACTGCCAGTCAGAGTCCAACGTCCCGCTTCCATTAAAAAGGTATGAGCCACAGTATGATATCCTTACTTTTGGGTTCATGCAGTTCTGCCGCTAAAAATTGAACCGCTGATTCAAACGGCATTGTATGTCATCACCGAATTCTTTTGCTACTGGGTGGAGATCACCCAATAGAGCAGTCTGTCGTGCTCCGGTGACTTGGGGAAGATTGCCAGACAGCCCCAGTTGTCGCCAATAAGCGAGTACGGCAAAGGCGATCGCCTCCTTGAAATCAAGACTTAACCCCACTTCCGTTGTGGTACAAATTGCAACTTCCACAAGATTGGCTGCCAGCCGTGCTCGTAAGTAGCAATTATGACTTCCCCCACCACATAACAATACTTGATCTGGCAACTTGGGGAGAAATTGTTTGTAGCTGTGTGCGATCGAAGCAGCAGTCAATTCGGTCAAAGTGGCTAAAATATCAGCCGCAGATAGATTAAAGGTGTGCATATCCTGTAAGCACTGGTGCAAATAATCCCAACCGAAGGTTTCCCGCCCTGTGGATTTGGGTGGGGGTTGTTGAAAAAATTCCTGTTGTAGCCACTGCTGGACTAGCACTTGACAGGGTTTTCCCTGAGCCGCCCAAGCTCCATCGGCATCAAAGGTCAGTTGCCCATTGGAGAGATGATGAACAGCCAGGTCAAGCAGGGTATTGCCTGGGCCAGTATCCCAACCGCGAATGGTCGAGAGAAAATTGTCATTGCCCTGAGTCGCTGGCAGGTAAGCCACATTGCCGATGCCGCCGATGTTTTGGATGCAGCGATTCTGGTCAGGATGGCTTAATAGGCAGGCATCCACGAGAGGCACTAGCGGGGCACCGTGTCCGCCCAGAGCGATATCGGCTGCTCGAAAATTGCTGACGGTTGGGGTTTGCGTTAGATGAGCAATCAAGTCTCCTCGTCCCAGTTGGCAGGTGTAACCGAGCGGAGAAGTGGGGAGGGTTAGGGTTAG
>Ga0224723_1000009_pt1 | contig 114564 bp, 97 predicted proteins | sample Balambano_FR2_Me_FD_161647 | JGI IMG/M metagenome (GOLD analysis project Ga0224723, IMG submission 161647) | Freshwater sediment microbial communities from Lake Towuti, South Sulawesi, Indonesia - Balambano_FR2_MetaG | ecosystem: Environmental > Aquatic > Freshwater > Lake > Sediment | place... | reverse complement strand
CATCGATAATCTTCTTTTCCCCAGTCGTCAGGTCGAGAAAATACTCCTGAGGCAGAAACCGCAGAGAAGCACGGTCAATTAACTGAACCACCTGAGGCAAAAAGAGGTCTAAAAACTCGATAAAAAATGTCGTGAGCAGTTCCTTAAACAAGCGATCGTGGTCAATGGTCGTCTCAGTCATGGTTCAGCAGAAATACTTGTCCTGTGAAAGGATTTCAAGGCTTTTCAATCACAAGTGGTCTTTGGAGTTCATGAATTGGTCGATGTCTGCGATCGCCTCTTCCCACATCTCCAGATAGTTTGAGTCTCCAGCATCAGTGTGTTTCGCATCAGTGCGTTTCACTGATTTGGGGTTATCCAAGTCGGCTGACCAAGACGTTAGCGAATTAGTACGCTCCTGCATCTCGCTTTCGGCAAACTGCAAGTGTTTCAACTGCTCCAGCGATTCAAGAAATGCATCCATTGCAGTATAGTGTAGATCTTTGGAATTTGGATTCATAGTGCTCGTTCTCAACAACTAAAGCAGACGGAACCAAATCAGCAGGAACTCTCTCGATAAATTCTCAACCCAATTCAGGGATAAGGCAAGAAAATCAGCTTAAACTTAAATAGATTCAGTGGTGGGGATTGCTCAGCTACGGTCTCAAAGACTTACAGGGGAGAGAGAAGTGAGTCACGGATTCGATTACGATTTGGTTATTGTTGGGGCAGGGGTCGGTGGACATGGAGCAGCATTACATGCAGTTAGCTGTGGTCTGAAAACCGCCATTGTCGAAATGGCTGAGATGGGAGGCACCTGTGTTAATCGCGGTTGTATTCCTTCTAAAGCCTTGCTAGCGGCTTCTGGACGGGTACGCGAGTTACGGGCAGCCCATCACTTAAAAGCTTTAGGCATTCAAGTCGAGCAAGTTTCTTTTGACCGTCAGACGATCGCGGATCACGCCAGCAATCTTGTGCTCAAGATTCGGGATGACATGGGCAACAGCCTCAAGCGTTTGGGGGTCGATGTGATTCAGGGTCGGGGCAAATTAGCTGGCCTTCAGAAGGTAGCCGTGCAGACCCCAGATGGAGAAAAAACAGTCACGGCTCAAGATATCATCCTGTCTCCCGGTTCTGTCCCCTTTATTCCACCGGGGATGCAACTGGATGGCAAAACAGTCTTTTCCAGCGATGATGCCCTGAAGTTGGAGTGGCTCCCCGATTGGATTGCCATTATTGGCAGTGGGTACATCGGTTTGGAATTCGCTGATATCTACACAGCCTTGGGCTGTGAGATTACCCTGATTGAAGCACTGGATCAATTGATGCCAGGATTTGATCCTGATGTCGCCAAGATGGCGCAACGGGTGTTGATTTCACCCAGAGACATCGAAACAAAAGTGGGGTTATTGGCTAAAAAAGTCACTCCTGGATCACCAGTGGTGATTGAACTGGCCGATGCCAAAACTAAAGAAGGGGTCGAGGTGCTGGAAGTCGATGCCTGTCTCGTGGCAACGGGGCGCATTCCCGCAACTCAAGACTTGGGCTTGGATGCCGTTGGTGTGACGACCGATCGCCGTGGTTTCATTGCAGTGAATGAGCAAATGCAAGTATTGCTAGAGGGTCAGCCTGTCCCTCACCTGTGGGCAATCGGAGATGCTACGGGCAAAATGATGCTGGCCCATGCGGCTGCGGCTCAGGGGGTAGCAGCGGTTGAAACCATTTGTGGTCGTCCTCGTCCAGTGAATTACCGCAGCATCCCGGCCGCCGCCTTCACCCATCCCGAAGTTAGCTTTGTTGGTATGACTGAACCTGCGGCCAAAGAACTCGGTCAATTGGAAGGTTTTCAGGTTGCCGTGGCCCGGTCTTATTTCAAAGGAAACTCGAAGGCGATCGCCGAGGGAGAAACAGAAGGCATGGCCAAAGTGGTCTACCGTGAAGATACAGGTGAGGTGTTAGGCGTTCACATTATTGGGCTGCACGCTGCCGATTTGATTCAGGAAGCAGCCAATGCGATCGCTCAACGCCAGAGTGTTCATGAACTAGCGTTCATGGTTCATACCCATCCCACCCTGTCAGAAGTGTTGGATGATGCGTTCAAACGGGCTGCCCATGCGTAGTTGATGGAACTGATAGAAACCCGCCGTGTATTTTGTCATCAGGCGGGCAAATGTCTGTCTCCTTAAAAACTGCCTTCTGCTTACTCTTCAACCTGGGAAATCTAAAACGGAAATTTTAAATTAGTCATTTATACTGCTTATAGCTCTTCCTTCTACTGTAAGTTTCTGGTTCCCAGATTTTGCTTACTTCCCTTTGCTTCTGTCCCTTAGCGGCTGCTTCCCATGCAAATTCGTCGTCGTCCTCCTAATCCTCCTGTTGCTGTTGAGTATTTGCGCTATCAAGTGATCGTTCCTGATGGTCAGCCTCAGCACATTTTGGAGGAGATTGTGTGGCATAAGGAGTCGGAGATTGATCAGCGGCGTGAGCGCCTGTCTTTGTTAGAGTTGCAACACCAAATCAAATCCGCCTTACCTCCACGGAATTTTCTGTCCGCACTGCAACAAAGCCACCGTCAACCAGCTTTGATTGCCGAGGTTAAGAAAGCATCTCCCAGCAAAGGCGTAATTCGTGAGGATTTTGACCCGGTGGCGATCGCTCACGCTTATCAAGAGGGTGGGGCGGCTGGTATTTCTGTGCTTACGGATGAACGCTTTTTTCAGGGAAGTTTTGACTATTTAGCAAAAATCCGGGCGGCTGTGGATGTGCCGCTGCTCTGTAAAGACTTCATTATCTATCCCTATCAAATTTATTTGGCCCGAGTTCACGGTGCAGATGCCGTACTGTTGATTGCAGCCATTTTACCAGATCGAGATTTGCAGTATTTCCTCAAAATTATCCATACTTTGGGAATGACAGCCCTTATTGAAGTTCACTCCCTAGAAGAATTAGACCGGGTATTAACCTTGCAGGGCCCAACCCTGATTGGGATTAATAATCGTGATCTACAAGATTTCTCAGTTGATCTGCAAACGACCGCCCAATTGCTAGCAGCACGACGACAGCAGATTCAGGAGCGAGGGATATCAGTGGTCAGCGAGTCGGGGTTACATACTGCTACTGATTTAAGCTTGGTGCAGCAGGCGGGAGCAAATGCCGTTTTAGTCGGAGAATCGCTGGTTAAGCAAACAGATATTGTGCAAGCGATCGCGAATCTATTCTCTGGATGAGACCTCTAGAGGAAATCTATTGTTGCACTCATCTTCGGCTGGCTCTTGTTTAACTTACCGAACACCATTATTAAGTATATTTACACTGTATGGAACCTGTTCCTCTCCCGTCATACATCCACTACGAACTGCTGCTGCAATTACTGGAACGCAAAACTGTGTTTGCCATTGGAGCGCGATCGCCACAGCATGAGCAAATTCACGAATTAATCGTTGTTCTTCGGAAAGCTTTGGCTCAACAAAAACAGCTAGAAGAAAGTTGTAATCGGGCCAATATTCCTATTGAATTTTGTTGGTCACTCAACCATACTGAACCTGAACAAGTGGTTTCCTCGAATCTACCGAAATCTAGCTAGTAGTCATTTAAACGCTGAATTGGTGTGATGAAAGTTACTTCTACTGAAATTCCTGATGTCCTCCTGATTGAACCTAAGGTTTTTGGCGACGATCGCGGCTTTTTTTTAGAGAGCTTTAATCAGAAAGCCTTCTACGAAAAAACGGGACTGTCTCTGCAATTTGTGCAGGATAATCATTCCCGCTCCCAGCAAAATGTGCTGCGCGGCTTACATTATCAAATCCAACAAACCCAGGGGAAGCTGGTACGTGTGGTCTTAGGGCAGATTTTTGATGTTGTTGTGGATCTTCGCAAAAGTTCGTCCACCTTTGGTCAATGGATCGGTATTACTTTGAGTGCAGCAAATAAACTTCAGCTTTGGGTGCCTCCTGGTTTTGCTCATGGTTTTGTGGTGACTTCTGACGTGGCTGAAGTCTTGTATAAGACCACTGATTACTACGCGCCTGAACACGAACGCTGTTTGTTGTGGAGTGATCCCGATCTGGCGATCGCCTGGCAATTTGAGGGAGATCCCATTCTTTCAGCTAAGGATCAGGCAGGCCAACCCTTCACACAATGTGAGGTGTTTCCCTGATGCGGCTGCTGCAAATCGGCACAACTGGGCAACTAGGGCAAGAACTCCAACGGGTCTTACCCTCTGTTGGGGAATTGATCACATTGGGTCGAGAGTCGCTGGATTTAGCTCAACCACAACAAATTCCTCAGCGCCTCCAAGAGATTCGACCAGATGTTGTCATCAATGCTGCTGCCTACACTGCGGTAGACAAGGCAGAGTCCGAATTTGAACTGGCAAAAACCATTAATGGGATAGCTCCCACAGTTCTGGCCGAAACGGCTCAGCAGCTTGGCATTGCCTTAATTCATGTATCAACCGATTACGTGTTTAATGGCCAGAAGAATACGCCGTACTTAGAAACAGATGCCACTCAACCTCTAGGGGCTTATGGCCATTCCAAGCTGATCGGAGAGGTAGGCATTCAGAATGCCTGTGAGAACTATTACATTCTAAGAACAGCCTGGGTCTACGGCAGTCGGGGGCATGGTAACTTTGTCAAAACTATGCTGCGGTTGGGCAAAGAGCGAGAAGAATTGCGGGTGGTGGTCGATCAAATTGGCACGCCGACCTGGTCTTATGACCTGGCAGTGGCGATCGCTCGGTTGATTCCTACGGCTATGAGTTCTTCTGCTCCTGGCATTTATCACTGCACCAATAGCGGTGTCACCAGTTGGTATGATTTTGCTGTGGCGATTTTCGAGGAAGCTCAGTCTTGCAGATTTCCTTTACAAGTTAAGCGCGTGGTGCCAATCAGCACGGTAGAATATCCGACTCCGGCTAAACGTCCGGCTTACTCCGTGCTCTCTGGCAAAAAGTTGGCAACTGTATTGGGTGATTATCCGCCCCAGTGGCGGCAAAGCCTGCGAAAGATGTTGCAAGAGTGGTGGGAAATCAGCCATAACTGATCACAGCGTAGGGATGCTGTTTAGGTGATGCCAATAGCGAGAAAAAATCCTATGAAAGCGATCGTTCTATCGGGTGGCAAAGGGACAAGGCTACGACCTCTAACGTATACAGGGGCCAAGCAACTCGTGCCCGTCGCCAATAAGCCGATTTTGTGGTACGGGCTAGAATCGATCGCTGCCACGGGAATCACTGACATTGGCATCGTCATCAGCCCTGAAACCGGGGGGGAAGTGCAAGCCAAAACAGGTAATGGCGATCGCTTTGGTGTTCGCATCACTTATATTCTGCAAGAGCAGCCAGCAGGATTGGCCCATGCCGTCAAAGTCGCCCAACCTTTCTTAGGTGATGCTCCGTTCATCATGTATCTAGGGGACAATTTGGTACAAAGTGGTCTTGATGAACTGGTCGTTCAATTCAAAACCAAGACCTTAGATGCGCTAATCCTGCTCTGTTCGGTCAATAATCCCACTGCTTTTGGTGTGGCTAGGGTGGATGAGCAGGGACGAGTTCTGCAACTGATCGAAAAACCTAAAATTCCGCCCTCGAATCTGGCTTTAGTGGGGGTTTATTTGTTCTCAAACCAGATTCATCAAGCGATCGATGCCATTCAGCCTTCTGCCCGAGGAGAATTGGAAATTACAGATGCTATCCAGAAATTGATTGACTGGAATCGAGACGTAGAAGCGCACCACCTCAAAGGGTGGTGGCTGGATACTGGAAAAAAAGATGATCTGTTAGCCGCTAACCAGATCATTTTGGATACCTGCCTTGTGGGTCAGATTGCAGGTGAAATTGATCAGCAGAGTCAGGTTTTTGGGCGGGTCGAAATTGGCGCAGGTTCAAAACTGCTTAATTGTACGGTGCGAGGTCCAGTGGTGATCGGACAAAACTGTCACTTAGAAAATTGCTTTGTTGGGCCTTACAGCAGCATTGCTGATGGCGTGACCTTGATAGATGCTGATGTGGAACATAGTGTGATTTTGCGGGACGCAAAAATTATTGGCATTCATCAACGAATTGTGGACAGTGTGATTGGACAACGCGCTCAGTTAAAATTAGACCCTCGCCGCCCCAAAGCCCTACGGTTTATGGTAGGTGATGATAGTCAAATCGAATTGAGTTAGGCGATCGCCTCCAGATGTTTACCAAACTTCTTTCGATTCGGGCAAGGGTTCACTAGAATTTTGAGGAAAGAGCACGTTTTCCAGATTAAGCTAAAGTTTTTAATTCTTGATGGATGGGCAGATAACGTGGCGGAGCGCAAGAAGTACATGAAGGTTAAAGTTCAGAATGCGACTACCAATCGCAGATTACTGGTAACGGGTGGGGCTGGATTTATTGGATCTAATTTTGTGCGGTATTGGTCTGCCCATTACCCGAACGATCGCCTCGTCATCTTAGATGCCCTGACCTATGCAGGTAACTTACGCAATCTAGATGGGTTAGAAGAACAGGTCAACTTTCGCTTTGTGCATGGCGATATTTGCGATCGTCCTGTTGTGGATGCCCTGTTGAAGCATGAAGCAATTGATACTTTAGTCCACTTTGCGGCTGAGTCTCATGTCGATCGCTCAATATTAGGCCCAGAGGCGTTCATCCGCACCAACGTTGTTGGCACTTTTACGTTGCTGGAAGCCTTTCGCTACCACTGGGAAGCCCACGGACATCCAACTCACTTCCGCTTTCACCATATTTCTACAGATGAAGTCTATGGCAGTCTGGGTGAAACCGATCCTGCCTTTTGCGAAATTACTCCCTATGCGCCCAATAGTCCTTACTCGGCTTCTAAAGCAGGCAGTGATCACTTAGTCAGAGCCTATCACCACACCTATAGTGTGCCTACGTTGCTCACGAATTGTTCCAATAACTACGGCTCTTACCACTTTCCTGAAAAACTGATTCCACTGATGTGCATCAACATCTTGTTGGGTAAACCACTACCCGTTTATGGAGATGGACAGAATGTGCGGGATTGGTTATATGTCGGCGATCACTGTCGGGCGATCGACCTTGTTATCCACCAAGCAAAACCGGGCAGCACGTATAACATTGGCGGCAACAATGAGGTCAAAAATATCGATCTGGTGCATCAACTGTGTGACTTGATGGACGAACTGGCGATTGATTTACCAGTGCGGCCTGCCCATAAATTAATCACCTTTGTCAAAGACCGGGCGGGGCATGATCGCCGTTACGCCATTAATGCCACCAAAATTAAAAATGAACTGGGCTGGACTCCTCAAGAAACCCTGGAAACTGGATTACGGCAGACCGTCCTCTGGTACTTGAACCATCGTGACTGGTGGCAACCTCTCCTGTCTAAGGAATATCAAGAATACTATCGACAGGTCTATGCCTGATCTCTTTGCACTCTTTGCGCCTTTGCGGTAATCTGTGTCAAAGTCTTGCGAGGAGTTCCATATGTCAAACTCAGAACCCATATCTAGATCAACCTATCAAACTGTGTTGAATTTACTCACGGTTTTGGCACAACAAGGAGATCAGACGGCGATCGAAGCGCTAAGGCAATTGGACAACGTGTCGGTTCTAGAAGACGAAGGCGATGATGAGGTGCAGGTGATTATTGATCAATCGAACGGCAGCTACTTAATTACAGAACATGGAGCCAGTTTTGTCGATATGCCCAAGCCCAAAGAAGACTGACACAATATTCATTTGATTGATCACCTACAGCAAACTGGCAAATTTTTGAGTCCAGTACATGTTGTAGTTGACATTCCCTATATCGTTACTCAGGTAATAGTATCCAACACCAATTTCTTTCACAGTGGGATTTAACAGGTTGGCTCGATGGCTGGGACTATTTATCCAGGCTTGAATCACTTGTTCGGCGGTGCTAAATCCGGCGGCGATGTTTTCGGTGATGATGGAATATTGGTAGCCAACGGCATTGACCCGCTGTCCTGGAGTTGAGCCGTCTAAGCCAGTGTGGTTAAAGAAGTCTTGTAATGCCATATTCTGGCTATGAACTTGAGCAGCGACAGACAGAGTGGAACTGTAAGTTACAACCTGTAAACCGTTTTGTTGACGATAGTTGTTTGTTAGTTGCACAACTTGATCAACTAAAGCATCGCCTGTGGGGAAGTTGGTCACTGGAGGAGTGGATGAGACTCCAGATAACTTTGCTGGAGCAGAGACATCAGGAGTGGCGGGAGAAATGTCAGATGGAATGGCAGCAGAAATTAATTGATAGGTTGTTGATTTGAGATCGGTCGCAGAGATCCGTAAAAAATAAGTTCCCGCTTCCACCTCTGCTTGTTTCAAGGTAGTGGCTCGTTGGCTTTTGCTAGTCGCCCGCCGCAGCACCTCGCTCCGATTGATGCGTGTATTGTGATTGCGATCGCTAATCAATTCCAAAGTGCAGCCAGAACCCGCGCTATTCAAACTGAAATCAAGACGACTGCGACCTGTTAGCTCAAAGCGAAAAACCTGAAATGGGTTTGATGGACTGAATCGGCCTTTAATTGAGTGCGCTTCGGAACTTAAGTCAATAGCTTTATGCGATCTCAAGCTATTGTTCAATACGTTACGTGTCATATTCTGTTTCCTTATCCCCTGGTAGATGCTGAGAAGCTGCTGCAATTAAAGAGATGTTGGTGAACCACTATATAGAGATATATATAGAGATGTAGTTGGCTCAACTTTTCACCTGCCGAAACCACTCAGCTTTCACACCCTAAGTAAGCAATAAGGGAGGGGGATTGAGCATCAACGGATTTACGCAGTAATTAAAGTCTTCATCTATTTCTTTCGGCAATTTCCATGAGTCGTGCTCACGACATCAAATGTGGCTCTGCGTTACTGGTAAGAACCAGAGCGCCAGCTTCTGGCTTGTACAGGCATTTTGCCCGCTCCATAAAGTTCTGCCCGACAACTCAGGCGGGATAGATCAATCTGAATTACTGAGGACATTCAGGAGTTTGTGTTTCCAGAATAGAGGGGTAAACTCTGCTGTAGCGTTGCTTACTTAAATACTTATGTCAATTCCTCGGATTGCTCCAGTTTTCATCGTGCCTGTCCTCATCTGGCTCATTCCGTCTTCCGCTCAAGCTAGCCCCCCTGAGTTGAATGCTCCGTTTACGCCGCAGTCTGCTCTGATCCTTAAATCAACTCAATCCATTGCTGACGCTCACCTCGGTTTAGGAGGAATTCAAATTGGTGCTCCAGAGCAAATCTTAGAGTCTTTAGGAACTCCTTTGAGTGAACAAAGCTCACCCAGTCCCAACTATGATTCCTTGCGATCGCTCACTTATCCCAATCTAGAAGTCGTGGTGGCTGATGGCGTGGTGGCGGTGTTGATTACCGAGAGCGCTGAATTTCCTACTTTGGCAGGTGTTCGAGTAGGGGATAGTCGCCAGCAAGTAATTGATACCTATGGTATAAATTTTGAGGAATCAACTGAGGGGGATTTTACGAGGTTGGTTTATTACAATGACCAGGGATCAATCCTGACTTTTGGCTTATCAGGCGATCGCGTCATTGGCATTTATTGTGGTTGGCTGTTGGATTAGGTACAGAGTGTATGCAGATTGGGTTAAAATCTCGGCAACGACGTTATCGCAATTCGCGCACGCTGCGACTCTCACGCGGTTTTTCCAATGGTCGTGTAATTCTCACAGCAGCACTGATTGCCCTGTTGACGGGATTGGCGATCGTTCTTATCAATCAGGCCTTTAAAGCGATGTTTTCTACCTCCGAACTTCTAACAGACCCTTTTCTGCAACTGCCAACAGCAAATACGGTGCGAGTTGTTTGGTTTACTGAATTTCAAGGAACGGCTCACACTGTCTTATATGGGTCAGACTTAGAAAACACAGTACTTGCAACGACAAGTAAACTCAGCCGGATGCGAGAAGACCAAAAATCAAGAGTTGGTGAGCAAACGGAAGATGGACAAGTTTATCAGAAGCCAGTCATGCGAGAGATCTGGCGACATGAAGCAGAAGTAACAGGACTGACTCCAGGCGATCGGATTCCCTACCGAGTTGCCAGTACAAAAGAAGACGGCAGAACCGTGAGAAGCAACTCATTTACTCTGTCCGCTCTGCCAGCAAAAGGACAACCCCTCAGGATTCTCCTGACCTCCGATCACCAATTAATGCCCATGACTGCTGCCAATTTACAAAAGGTGATAGAAACGATTGGACAGGTAGATGCTGTTTTCCTGGCAGGGGACTTGACCAACATCCCCGATCGCGCCTCGGAGTGGTTTGATGATAATCAGGGTGGAGCCTTTTTCCCAGCCCTCCAGGGTCGGGGTAACTACCGCTTAGAAAAGGAAGGCACCCAAACGGTTTACAAAGGTGGAGCAATCATTCAAAACGCGCCGCTCTTTCCAGCTACAGGCAACCACGAGGTGATGGGCCGCTTTTCGATGGAAACCGATCTGAATGAGCAATTTAATGATCCTTACCCCAAGTTTGCAGCGTTTCGGCTCTATACTCAAAAATCCCAGGAATTGAATCCACAAGATGATCCAACGGTGCAAGAAGCATGGTTGAAAGACAATTCTTTTAATACCGATACCTACGAAGAAATTTTCACGTTGCCTCAAGACAGTCCTGGAGGAAAACGCTACTATGCAGTCACATTTGGCGATGTGCGATTAGTGTCGCTATACATCACAAATATCTGGCGTACCCCCGATATGGGACAAAAAAGACTGGGGCGCTATCGAGAACCGGATGAAAGTATTGACTCCCCTGAAAAGTGGGGCTATGGGCAACATATTTTCGAGCCGATCGCCAAGGACAGTCCCCAATACAATTGGCTGCAAGCGGAACTAAAGAGTCCTGAATTTCAGCAGGCGAAATATAAGATCGTCATGTTTCATCACCCGCCCCATTCTCTAGGCGATAATATTGTTCCGGCTTATACTGATCCCGTTCAAAAGATCCAGTTTGATGACAAAGGGCGTATACAAGCCGTTCGCTATGAGTATCCAATTCAAGCAGACTACATCATTCGAGATGTTGAACCACTGTTAGAAGCAGCCGGAGTGCAATTGGTTTTTTATGGACACTCCCATCTATGGAATCGTTTTGTTAGCCCCAACGGTATGCATTTCTTAGAATCTTCCAATGTGGGAAATACCTACGGAGCGTTTATTGGCAACAAACGGCGACCTATTCCGGTCGGTTTCGATGAGGTTTATGTGGCTCTAGATGACCCCAATGGACTGGAACCTGTGGTTCCCACGATCGCCCCTCTGACTAACGAGGCAGGACAACCGCTCCCCTATCTCTCCAGCAACGATATTACCGCCTTCAGTATTTTGGACACGGCTACGGGAACGGTGAGTAGTTATCGTTTTGATACCCGTCAACCCAGTTCTGAAGTGATCAAGTTTGACGAGTTTAAGCTTTAGCGTAGCTGCACTTTTAGATTCCCGCTCTCTGCTCAGGGGATGAGGCAATGCCTCTCAACCCTAAAGATATCGAGTGGAACACCAACCGTTTGCCATCCCTGCCTGCAAAAGCAGCCTAGCAGACTTGAAGGCAGTCTGGGACAACGGGTGACAAGGGCTGTGGCGCGTCACACCATAGCCCTCAAACGGCGATTATCAAACTCACCTTAATGAGGTTGTCGCTTTAGTAGGACGGTGTGGGTGAGGTTTGAGGACTTTTGAATGAGTTAAGAATGAAGAGGGCACCTGATCAGACGATACCTGTGCTGTATTCTGGATCAATCTCTGGTAAAGCTGACTCAGTCGCAGAGCAACGCTAGACCAACTAAAGTAGTGTTGAATATAGTGAACGCCATTTTGACCCATTGCGATCGCCCAGTTCGGATTTCTCAAAAATCGAGCGATCGCTCCAGCAAACGCTTCAGTTTCACGAGGTGGCACCAATAGTCCTGTCTTTTCAGGTATTACTGTATATTGTAATTTGCCTACACTTGATGCCACAACTGGCACACCACAAGCCATTGCTTCAATCGCAGTCAAATTAGACGACACATCTTCGCCAGGAATAACGCAAACATTGGCAGCGCTATAGTATGAGGGTAAGGTTTGTTGATCTACGGAATTAATCAGCAACACGTGTTTCGTTAAACCTAGCCGTCGAATTACATCTTCTAACTGTTGCTGTTCTATTCGAGGCAGTGTTTCTGAGCCATGACCTGGTATCAACATGAGGCGTAAGTTGAACGGTGGCAAAGTCCGAGAATTCACTGGCAAACTTGCTCCACTAAATCCCTGTTTTAACAAAGCACATGCTCTGAGAAATGTTACAACGTCCTGATTGTTCCCAAGTTGACCTGCGTATAAAACAATCTGATCTGCCAAAGCCAATCCCAGTTGCTTTCTAGCAACGTGCTTGGGCAATGGGCGAAAACGCTGAATATCAATTCCCCAAGGGATTACAGTAGTGAAGTTGTGAGGTAACAGCGATCGCATCTCTTGATACTCACAAGGGCTATTTACTGTGAGGCAAGTCGCCTGTGCTAAAAGTTTCTGCTCAATGATTTGCTGAGTTGGAGTCGGTTGCAGCATTGTGTGACCAATTGCATCGATAGTCCGGTACTTCAATGCGTCTAGAGATGGAAACGAATGCACTTGAGGAATATTTTTCATCTGTTGCAGTTGCAATCCTACCCAACCGGAAAGCCAATCTGTTGTATGGCTTAAGCAGAAAGTTGTAGCGGTTTGTTCTAGAAAATGGCAAATCGCTTGCACAAATTCTGGCAAATAGGCAAATAGGCGATCGCGAGGGATCTCTTGAAGCGGTCCTGCTGCCAATCGAATGACACGACAGCGGGGCGATCGCTGCACAATAGTAGGTTGGTTCGCTTCAACTTTCCGGAGTAGCAAACTCACCCGCCAACCTAATTTTGACAGGGTTTCTGCAATGTAATACACATCTATAGGGCGATCGCAGGTCGCTGAGCCAGTAGGAGCCACCGTATCACCCTGTAATGAAATAAAAGCAATGTCTCCCTGAATTGGCATAGAGCGATCGGACGTTACCCTGGAAAATTTGATCGTATTCATGACTACTCAAACTCTTATCGTGGGCTACATTCTGGTTTAGAGCGCTTAGTTCCTCTTTCCTTATATTCCGAACCCACGGTATGCAAATCACCCTCAAGTTTGAGCTTGTGTTTAATTCTGTTCTAAAATCAATCTTTGGATAGAAAATTACGGTTTGTCGAGTATCTCCACAAAATCTCCACATCTTATCTCTACTGTAATTACTTGTGTAAGAAAGGTTTACCTAAATCCTTTTCTGACGATAACTCGATGTTAGAGTAACTTGCTCTACACATCAATTCAGTGTATGAGCTTATTAACTGAAATTCGAGATCGTTACTACCTTTGATAGGTGACAGATGCGATTTGAGAATGGCTCTTTAAAAAGTTGCTCCTGTTGTTGCCTTTTTGACAGAACCAAGGAGTAGCTATCTCAAATTTGCAAGCTGTCATCTGTCATCTTAGGTTGTCCCTAAAAACAGTTAGAAACTTGGAGATATCTGATGCAATTCAAGCTTTTGGCAATGTCTTTGGCGCTCGGCGCTACCGCCCTCCTGGGTGCTTGTTCTACAGAAGCAGACACAACAACCGATCCTGCTGCTCAACCAGGCAGCCCAACGGAACTTCAGTCTCCTACTGGTTCAGATGGAGTGACTGTGCCTGAATCTCCGGCTGGACTGGATGAATCTCCCACAGACATGACTCCCGATACCACATCACCGACCACTCCCGATTCAACTTTAGAGAGTCCCGGAGCAGTTGACCCTGTTGATCCAATGGCTCCCGATCCAATGGATTCTCCCAGCCCTGAATCTTCTACTTTAGAATCTCCATCTGGTACACCTGCAAACTAGTAGTCTGTCATTTTTTATTTGATGGGGAACCCATCAAATAAAAATATGAATCCAAGGAGTTTTTGATGGGTTGCAACCCATCAAAAACTCCTTGATAAACTACTGGGCCACAATTTAGCCAGTTGAGCATAATTTGTGGAAGGCAGAATGCTTACTGCCTTCCTCGACTGTTTCCCTGTTTGTACAATTTGCATTTAGGCAGCAGGGGTTTCTAAGGGAAATGCACTACGGAGGAATAATTCATGCACGTACAGCGCAATGTTATTCGATTGGGAATGGTTACGGTTGCGGTGGGGGCAATCGCTCTCATCAGTAGCGTTCCAGGTTGGGCACAGTCCATTGTGCCACCCATCCGTCTACCGGAGACAGTAGAATCAGACGATGCATCTCCTCTCCCGGAACCTGAACAGGACAGGTTGCCCGATGGAGCAAATGAACCGGATGTGATCATGCCGCCAGCAGCCATCTCAGATGACCTCGAGCGTCCGACCCCTGAACTCAGACCGAGTGATGCTCTGATAGAGGCAGGTGAGTCAGAACAAGTACCTAAACCCACAACAAGTCAGCCAGAAGCTTCTCTGTGGCAATCTGAAGTGCGGATTGGACAAACTCCAACTGAACCAACTCCAACCGAAACCATGCCACCGAACCAATCTGCTCCGGCTGAAACGACGATTGAGGTAACAGACGCAGAATTGCAACAGTTTACTGCAATGTTGACCCAATTGCAGGCGATTGAATCCTCTGCTCAAGCAGAGTTGCTACAGGTGGTGCAAGCTTCTGGATTGTCTGAAGAGCGGTTTGGTCAACTTTACCAGGCGCAACAGAATCCCAACGCGACATTAGAACCTGCTGCTACGCCTGAAGAGCAACAGTCTTTTGATCAGGCGATCGCCCAATTTGCCACAATTGAACAGGAAACGCGATCGCAGCAAAATCAAGTGTTTGAATCTGGTCTACCGCCAGAGCGTTTTGAGCAAATTTTTGCTGCCGTTCAGCAAGACCCTGACTTGAGACAGCAAGTGCAGCAAATGTTGCGAAATTGAACTGGACATTTTGCCGACGCAGGCTATGAACCTGTACGATGGTCTTTACCAAAATTTCTGGGTTTTGAGCCGCCGCCCTACAGGGCGGCTTTTGAGTGTGATAGTTTTGAAGGCGCAGAGAGCAAGAAAATAGGGATTGAGTGTAATACCATTTTGGATTTTAGATTTCCGATTTTGGATTGCAGAATGCTTGACCAGCTAACCGTTCTAGCAATTGAAATCATGCACATATCACCCAAAATGGTATAAGACATATATTCAAACTATCTCTGTGCCTCTGTGCCTCTGTGAGGATAATCTCTGCTCTCTGCCAGATATGTTTCTCGTTCCTCTGCTTACCCCAAAACGGTCTTAGAGACAATTCGGGTTTTCTTGCGATCGGCTTCAGATAATTCTTCTCCAGCTTGTAACCGGGTAGCGTTGTCTTGGAGAACGGTGGCAGCACTCTGATCGCCCATTTGTAACGCTGTTTTGGCAGCAGATTGCAACATGGTGGCGGCTCCAACGCGATCGCCCTGTTGCAGTTTTTGTTCAGCAATTTGAGTCTGACGGTACTTGGCCAGAGCGAGGACATGCTGCTGCACCTGAGCACTGGGGTTGGGCTGAAACAATCTGACACCAGTCGCCTCAACAGTGACCAAGTCTGACAGTAATCCTTGCTGATTTTGAGCCGGATCGTCATAACGGACTTGCAGTCGGGCTAAGGTATGCCGCCCTTCGGGAAATTGGCCAGCATATAAATTCATCAGCACAACTCGCGGCACTTCTTTCATCAAATCCCCTAGTCGCACCATGGGTGGATTGGCCTCCTGGATCAAAGGCAGTTCAATGGTATCGGGTACAACTTGAGCGATTGGTTTTAATTCTGCCAAACGAACTGATGGAATCAAATCAATCAGCAGATAAGCATTGGTTAGGCTGACCGACTGGATGCGGGTAAACAGACGGCTAAATTCGTTCACAGCCTCCTCTGGATTTTGAATGTAAGAGAGCGTGCCTCCCCCAGCATCGGCAATCTTTTCTAACACGTCTTGATTCCAATGATTGCCAAAGCCCAGAGTATTCATAGTCATATTGTATCCCGCAGCTAATTCGGCCAGTTTCAAGCAGCGGTTGTTGTCGCCATGCTCATTTTCGCCATCTGTCAGCAGAAACGCCTGGGAAATAGTTTCTTGTTTGCCCTTAGCCATTTCTTCGATGCCTAACCGCATGCCTTCATCAATGGCGGTTCCCCCATTTGCTTTTAGGCGGTTAATTTCGACTTTAATGCTGGCTGGATTCTCGATTACCTGATTAGGCACGAGCACCTTGGCTTTGTGGTCAAACACAATCACAGAAATTCGATCGCCCGGTGATAAACTGTCGATAATTTCTTGAGTCGCCTGTTTCACGGTATCTAAAGGGCGACCGTTCATCGAGCCACTATGATCCAAAATCAAACAAAGGTTGAGGGGGGCTGTCCGACCCTCAGAAGGAGCGATCGCCGAAATTGACACCGCTAACTGTCGCTGACTGGATGGCTGATTCACATCCAAATTCACATCGCTCAAGGCTGCTTGTAACCCAACTTTCATATATCGCTGCTCCATGCTTACTTACCATTGAACACAAAAGCCGCCACAGTTGCCCTTAGGAACACGCTACTATATAAATCAGCATAAAACTTGGCACAGGCGTAGGCTATGACATCGATTCAAGCAGTTCAAGCCCAGTATTATGGAGATGCTTATTACCGCACTCCTCCCCCCGATCTGCCCTCCTTACTATTGAAGGAGCGGATTATTTATCTCGGTCTGCCCTTGGTCTCGTCAGATGATTTCAAGCGGCAACTGGGTGTAGATGTCACTAAGTTGATTATTGCTCAGCTTTTGTATTTACAGTTTTCTGATCCAGAAAAGCCTATTTTCTTCTACATCAACTCGACGGGCACATCCTGGTACACCGGCGATGCGATCGGTCAGGAAACCGAGGCATTTGCCATCTGCGACACCATCACTTATATCAAGCCCCCCGTTCACACGATTTGCATTGGTCAGGCCATGGGAACGGCGGCGATGATCCTGTCCGCTGGCACGAAAGGCTTTCGTGCCAGTTTGCCCCACGCTACGATCGTATTAAACCAACCCCGCATGGGCATGGGGCGCAGTCAGGCAACTGATATCCAAATTCGGGCCAAAGAAGTATTAGCGAACAAGGCAGCAATGCTGGATATCCTCTCGCAGTATACGGGTCAACCGCTCGAAAAGATTGCCAAAGATACCGATCGTATGTTCTATATGAATCCACACCAAGCGAAGGACTACGGGTTGATCGATCGCGTTCTAGAGAGTGCGAAGGATCTGCCCAAGCCCCTACCTGCTGGTGTTTCATAACGTTCTGGAAATCCTGTATGCCAGTTGACGAAATTCTCCGTGTTCCTTACAACGTGCCAGGGAGTGCCTATTGGCAATGGGTTAACATCTACACCCGTCTAAGCCAAGAGCGCATCATCTTCTTAAACCAGCCAATTACGATGGGGTTGGCCAATTCCCTGATTTCTGCCTTGCTCTATCTGGATTCTGAGGATCAGGGTAAGCCCGTTTATCTGTACATCAATTCTTTTGGTGATCCAGTAGAAGCAGGCATGACCAACGCCAGTGCGGGTATGATGTCGATCACCGCAGGCATGGCAATTTATGACACGATGCAACATGTCAAATCAGAAATTATCACAATTTGTTTAGGGCAAGCCATTGGTGTATCGGCCATGCTCCTGGCCTGTGGCACCCTGGGCAAGCGAGGAAGCCTGCCTCACTCTATGATTGCCCTGAATCATCCAGTTGCCGCGACGCAGGGACAGGCGACCGATATCCTGATCAACGCGGATGAAATTTTGGCAAAGCGATCGCTCTTTCTAGAGATTTTGTCCCATAGAACGGGGCAGTCCATTGAAAAAATTGCTAGCGACATGAATCGCGTCTTTTATATGACTCCTCAGGAAGCCAAAGAGTATGGGCTGATTGATCGGGTGTTGGAAAGCCCTAAAGGGTGATGGGGATGGGGAGGTGGAGTGCTGGAGAGATAGAGTGCTGGAGAGATGGGGGAGGTGGCTCAGGAAGCATGAGGCGAAAAAAAACATCAGCGCAGCGATCGCACGTTTAGCCGTTGGACTACACCTGTCTCTCCTCCAATTCGTACCTGGATGACCTCCTGCGATCATCTTTGAGTTCTTTGTGCCTTTGTGGTTTTTCCTCCGACTCCCCCAATGACTGACATTTCTTGTTCAAAAATTTAATCTTTATCCTTAATTTAGGAGAATTCCATGCCAATTGGTATTCCAAGCGTTCCTTACCGTCTTCCGGGTAGCTCATATGAACAGTGGATCAGCTTGTATGAGCGCTTATTTCGGGAACGGATTATCTTTCTGTCAGAAGAGGTCGATGATGGCATTGCTAATGCCATTGTCGCTTATCTGCTCTATCTCGATTCTGACGACAATACCAAACCTATTTACCTCTACATCAATTCGCCTGGTGGGTCTGTGACAGCAGGCATGGCAATTTACGACACAATTCAGCACATTAAGGCAGAGGTGACGACAATTTGTGTGGGATTGGCTGCATCAATGGGAGCTTTTCTGTTGGCGGCGGGCAGTAAAGGGCGACGGTTGGCCTTGCCTCATGCCCGTATCATGATTCACCAACCCCTTGGCGGGACACGCGGGCAAGCGACCGATATTGAGATTGAAGCGCGGCAAATCTTGCGCGTGCGTCAGGAATTGAATGAACTGATGGCCAAGCACACAGGCAAGCCGATCGAGCAGATCGCTAAAGATACCGATCGCGACAACTTCATGTCGGCTGAAGAAGCAAAAGAGTATGGATTGATCGATCGCGTGGTAGACAAAGCCCCTTAGAGATCTTGCCAAAATTCAAAACATGCTCCAAGCTTAATGTAATTTAATTGCGTGGCAGAATTGTCAGGAATTCTGCCACTTTTTACGACTCTATGCGGCTTGTGTTAATCAGTCTTTAGACAATGAACTTGGCGGATTGTTATCGGTTATTAGGGTTGAGAACAGGAGCATCCTACGAGGAGGTTAAGGCTTCTTATCGCCGTTTGGCCAGAGAATATCATCCTGATGTCAACCCTGAGAATCCCCAACAGGCGCAAGCAAAATTTATTCAAATCACCACAGCCTATCGGCAACTGCTTGAGACAATTCAAGCGACTGAACTCAATCCCACACCTCCTCCTAGTTCTGCTGCGCGTCCTCGTGCGACTCAACCACCCCGTTCTAGACCTTATCCCCCCCCTCCACAGCGAGATCGGGTCAGTCCGGTGCAGATGGATCAACAGTTGAAACAGAAAGCTTACGAACAATTGCAACAGTTGTTACGAGAGCACCGGTTTCCTAGAGCGATCGCTTTGGTCGAAGGACTTGCCCAACGCCTGCCCAATGATCCGGAGGTGCGCCAATGGCAGGCAATTAGCTACCAACGCTGGGGTCGCCAACTAGTGATTGAAAAACAACCTGAAAAAGCTCGGATCTACTTGAAGAAGGCGCTTCGTACCGATCCCCACAACAAATCCTTGTGGTACGAAATTGAACAGGATTTCCGCCGCATCGATCAAACTGAAATTCTCTAATTTGCCCAGAGTTACATATCTCAATCCACCTTTTCCGGACGTTTCCTAAGAAACAGGATAAGAGGAAGGGAGGTCATTCGAGTGCTCTAACCCACTATCGTCCGGTCTAATGTGTTCCCTGTGATTGCCTGAAGTAATTTTGTGGGACTTGCTGATCTTGAGGATGATTTAGAACCTGGGTCTTTATTCTCATGCTTTTTATTATCACCTGATTAAGAAAAAGCATTTTGCGCCAGACCTTTTGTAAAAGTCGTACCGATTGGCACGGCTCGTCCCAGTTTGCAAGAGGTCAAATTTTGGGTGGCCTCACTTCTAGAACCGTCTGTGGGACGTAGTCATTCTCTGCCCATGCCAATTTTGCTTAACAAGAGGTATGCCACCGAAAGTTCATTTAGAAAGCTACCTGACCGCTGAGGAACTCAAGGCTCGATATCGTCAATCCCAAGATATGGTTGAGGCGCGACGCTGGCAATTGCTGCAACTTGTAGCTCAGGATTGGACGATCAAAAGAGCATCCGAGGTCGTAGGCTTGAACTACGACTATGCCAAAGAAATTGTCAGACGATATAACTTGGAAGGCCCTCCATCGGTAAAGAATCGCAGCCGGGAACGGCAACCACCACCACCGCGATCGCTCTTGACGCCGGAGCAACAAGAAGAATTGCAAAAAATTCTGGAAGGCCCTGCCCCAGACGGTGGCACTTGGTCAGGTCCTAAAGTTGCTCGGTGGATCGCTGAAAGAACTGGGCGAGATTGGATTTGGCCACAGCGGGGTTGGGAATATCTGAAACGGCTGAAGGAACCAGACGAATCGTAGATTTGTAGATCGTCAGATCGTAGATCTCTGTAGATCTTAGGGTGCTTGTTCCGGATAAGGTTGGGTGCATTTGAAGAAGATGTTAGATAGGCTCTTTCCTGGGCATCGTTGCTGCACTCCACCCTGTATCAGAAGAGAACCCCCCTTTATGTCAAGACTAGCAATGGACAACAAATTTGCGCTTGAGTTGATGCTGGGTCAAACTGATCCAGCGATCGCCGCCCTCGCAGATGCAGAATCACGCCCAACCGATGGTGTCGATTCAGTCAACTCATCTGCTCGTCCGTTTGAAAGTCATTCTGAGTCTATGGTTGCAAACCCTCCTATCTCTGAAACGACACGAGTCAGAATGCAGGCGGATGCTCATACCCTGGGTTCTGCCTTGATCAATGAGTATCATCAGCAGATGTCAAGATTCATCAACGGTTTAGACACTCAGCAAGCCGAAAATTTACTGCATGACTTAATTCATCAACAGTTTTTGAGTGTGCAGCAACAAATTAGTCAGGAGCATCCTGCCCTCGATCAGGAGACTCCAACTATTCCACTTTTGGAAGATGCTGACTCAAGCAGCGTTGATGAATCCATCCTCACAGATGCAAATGTAGAAGTAATAAACGCTCCAGCATATCAATACGATCAACTTCTATTTGACGATGAAGTGAGTCAACTTCACGAGGATGGGCTTTATCCCATTGAAGATTTTGAATTGGATGAGGACTCTTCGTTGAGGGAAGAGATTGTTTTATTGGAAGATGAACCCCTTTTTACAGATGATGACCTTGACTTGGGAGAGTTTTGGTTGTCAGACGATGCGCTTTCAGAATCAGATACAATGACAGATGAGTTGCTCTTCGCTCGGGACAGTGATGCTCAGGAGGAGTGGGAGCAAGCGAACTGGTTTGGTGATGGGCGATCGCTCAATCAACCCTCTAACCCCTCTGAAGACTCATCGGTATCGCTAGCGTGGGCTTCTCAGTCTTCATCCATTGCTACTACTGATGTGGCAACTGCTAGTGTTCCAGAGGATGGCGTAATTGAACGGGGTGAGATTGGATTTTCAAGTGTTGCTGAACCAGTAGAATTTCCTGCCAGTGCTCTCACTGCTACCTTCACTGCTAATTCGGAACTTGATGCAGCACTCGCCGAGGAGAGTAGCCAGTCGCTGGCGATCGTCTCTGTCGATTCTCCTGACTCAGATGAAGCAGTTCTTTCATCAGATCTGGTACAGCAGACAGTACAACCCAGCTTCCTGGAACTGCGGAATCCGCTGATTAATCGAACCGTAGCCGGTGTTTCGATTTCGCTGGCAGTCGCATCAACTGTAGGAGGCTATTTTCTGTTAGTGTCTCCAGAAGTCTTCGATCAAGGGACTTCCACCCTCAATAGCGCTACTAAGAAATATCAAGCAGGGGATTTTGATGCGGCTATTCAACTGGCTCAATCTGTTGCTCCCGAAAGTGACCTTTATGATGATGCTCAAGTAGCGATCGCCCAGTGGCAAAAAGATTGGCAAGCGGCAGAGACAGAGTTCAAATCCTTAGAATCTGCTTTTGCATCACAAAAGTGGTCTAACGTTCTCAACCATGCTGACCGCATTCCTGAGATTGCCTTCTGGCAAGAGAAAATTAGCCCAATGGTGCAGCAGTCCAGAGAGCAAGTAGAATTGCAAGCCAATCAAAAGCTACAGCAAGCTTATCAATTGGCTTCCATGCGCGAGTTTACCCAAGCTCTGCAATTGCTGCGGCAAATTCCGCCAGAGTCTTCAGTGTATGCAATCGTTCCAACCAAAATCTCTGAATATACCCAAAAGCAAGGGATTCGAGCTAGCTATCTGCTGCAACAGGCTTACAACTATGCGGCAGAGCGTAACTTCACAGATGCACTCTCCTACTTAGATCAAGTCCCAGAAGGCACGTCATCTTATCCTATTGCTCAACGGAAAGTAGTTGAGTACACAGAAAAGCAAAATATTCGGGCTGATTACTTATTCCTGCGGGCTGAGAATCGGGCAGCGGTGCGCGACTTTACTGGAGCGATCGCCCATCTGCGTCAGATTCCACAAAGCACTCGCATCTACGATAAGGCTCAAGAGATGATTGTTAGCTATACCGCAGCCGAACAGCAGCGCGTTGTTGAGAACCAACCCACCAATCCCGCCACTGCGAATCCAGCCAATTCACAGCAGCCTGTGAAAGCCACTGCTCCAGTTTCTAACGTGGATGCTAATACGGCGATCGATGTGCAACCCCCCAGTAATTTGCCGCCCATCTTCCCTAACGGTAACCCTGGTAATTTCTAACTATTAGTGTTCTGTCAAGGAAGTTTTGAGGGGTCACAGACCCCTCAAAACTTCCTTTAATTCAATTTTGATTTGCGGGATACCCCGCAAGTCACAATTGACAGACCGCTACGCTGAATGCAGCCATAGAAGTCCTAAATGATTTATGAAAAGACAATTCTGTAGAACAAGGGGCTTAAGCCCCTTGCCTGTTCACGATTCAAATAGAATTGCCTATACAAAATTGGGCGATCGAACTCAGGTTGAGTTACTTTTAAGGGTAAGCAGAATGATATCCTTAGGGAAACTGAGTGAACCGTTTAGACTAAACAGGCAGGGATTTTCATGGAAGTCAATGACCTCGGATTCGTCGCTAGTATTCTATTTGTATTAGTTCCTACTGTATTTCTGTTGATCTTGTATATCCAAACGGCTAGCCGTGAAGGAAACAAGTCTTGATGGTGTGAAACCTTTGAACCAGTTGAATAAAATTTGGGCAGTGCTAGTTTTTACTGGCACTGCGTTTTCATTTTTCATCAAGATCCCTGATGCTTTGAGACAAGCGTTGGCTGCTCACTTCAAGAAAAATCGGGAAGCTGTGCCACTCATCATAATCAATGCTTAAAGTTGCTGAGTTTTGATAAGAAGAAACAAATTTTTAGAACGATTATCAACTCATAATTATCACAGCATTACTACCGGCTGAACTCAAGCAGAGCCACCCCTCTTCACCCCAAAACTCTATGACTCAAGCAGAACTGACATCTCCTAAAGCTGGTTTGTCTGCGGTAGTTTGGCTGAAAACCCTCTCTGAAATTCTGGCGATCGCGGTCATTCTCTTAGGCTGCGTAACGGTCTTAGGTTGGGTGTTTAACCTTGATTTGCTCAAAAGTATTTTACCCGGTCTTGTCCCGCTTCGGTTTAGCTCTGCCCTCTGTTTTATTCTGATGGGGATGTCTCTCTTGCAATGGCATCATCTTCAGAAACGCCGAGACCCAGACGAAGTGAGGATAATTACTTACCCTATTCCTTCTGCGCTGTCTCGCTTCTGGCTGCGTCTGCCGCTCATGGCTTTGCCCGCAGCAGTGCTGGGCATTAGCCTCTTGCGGTTAGTTGGCTATCTGTTTCAGCAGGATTGGAGTTTAGACCAAATTATTTTTTCATGGGGTTTGGGTCAGTCAGACATTCCCACGTCTCAAGTCATGCCGCCCAATAGTGCCTTTAGCTTTGTGGCGCTGAGTTTGGGCATGGTCGCTCTATTTCAACAGCGGTATCGGCTCTGCCAACTGTTAAGTGGACTTGGGTTTCTAGTTGGTTTTTTTGGATTACTGGGCTACATCTACCAGATTCATCAACTCTATGCAGTAGGTAATAGCTCTGACATGGCCTGGCACGCTGCTGTTGGATTTATCTTGCTGTCTTTGGGAATTGTTTGCGCGTGTTGCGATCGCGCCTGGATGAAGGTGATTTCCAGTGACTACGCTGGTGGGATCATTGCCCGCCGGTTATTACCCGTGTTGCCTTTATTGCCCCTGGGGTTGGGGGCGCTGACCTTAATCAGCTTTCGATCTGGACTGTTCGACCCGGAGATGGGTACTGCCGTCAGAACGGTACTAAATCTGCCGATTTTAAGTTGGATTGTCTGGTGGAATGCCCGATTTCTCAACAATCTTGATTTCAAACGGCAACAACTCCTGCAAGCCGTTCACGATGGGGAAGTGCGATTTCGGGCGGTGTTTGATCAAGCTATGCAACTGATTGGATTACTGAATCCTGACGGCCGGTTAATAGAGATTAATCAAACGGGCTTAGCATTTTTGAGTGTTTCTTTATCCAAGCACAAGGGTGAATTATTTTGGTCACTACCCTGGTGGGTAGAAGATGGGGTGTGTGGTAATCAAGATTTGCCTCGCAGCGAGGAAATTGTCAGAGATGATTTGAGGGCTGCTTTCTTTCAAGCGGTCAGTGGGTATGCGGTGCGCCTGGAAGTTTGCGTACAGACCAGAGAATCCTTCGCCACGCTCGATCTCTCCATCAAACCGTTGAAGGACAGTGATGGCAAAGTCATGATGCTGATGTTTGAGGGCCGCGACATCACAGAACGCAAACAAATGGAACTGGCATTGCGGCAGTTTCAGGGACAATTGCAATCTCAGGTGCGAGAACGCACTGCTGATCTGGCGGTGAGTGAATCTCGTCTGCAATTGGCTCTGGATGCCACCCGCACTGGCATTTGGGACTACAATCTGACGACTGGCAACATGGTCTGGGTGGGTCATACGGAAGCTGTATTTGGGCTATGTGGCGATTGCCAGGAAGAAACAACGTACACCGAATTTCTCAATTACATTCATCCAGACGATCGCGAAGAAGTAGACCTAGCTACTCAAGCCGCGATACGTGAGAAGAAATCGCTGGATATTGAATATCGCATTCCCTGGAGCGATGGTACGCTTCGCTGGATTTCCTCCAAAGGACAGGTTCTAGGTAGCCTCAGACAGGCGCGGCGGGTAATTGGGTTGGCGATCGATATTACTGAACGGAAATGGGCTGAGCAAGAAGTCCGCTTGTTTCAAAGTATCAGTTTAGCTATTCGTGAGGCCCCTAGTCTGTCCAGTGGTTTGGTGAACGGCTTACAAGAGATTTGTGACACGATTGGCTGGGATTTTGCAGAAGCCTGGCTGGTTGATCCAGACACCGACAGCCTTAAATTAGACGCGATCGGCTATGCTGATCAACCCCATTTGCGAGAATTTGTGGAATACAGTCAGACAATTACCTTCTCTAGATACGTCGGTGTTCCTGGACGAGCCTATGGCACAAAACAGCCAGATTGGATTGAAGATCTGGCTCAGATAGACGGTGAACAATATGTCCGTAAAGAACTGGCTCAACTGGCCGGGTTGAAAGCGATTTTGGCAGTGCCGTTAGTGACCGATGACCAAGTCGTTGCGGTTTTCTTATTTTATGCCAATACCTATCGTCGGCGTGATCAGGCAGTGTTGCATTTAGTGGGGTCTGTAGCCAATCAACTGGGGGCTGCCATTCAGCGCAAACGGGCAGAAGCGGAGTTGCAAAAGAGCCACAATCTCCTGCAAGCGGTCTTCGCCAGTAGCGGGGACAGTATTTTTGTCAAAGACCTGCATGGCAACTATTTGGCGGTCAATCCAGCAGCGGCTGAAATGATGGGTAAGCCTGTCTCGGAGATTGTCGGGCAAAATGATACAACGATTTTTACCTCACCTGATTTGATTCAACAGTTTATGGAAATCGATCGCACAGTTTTGGAAACAGGGTGCGCCCAAACTTCTCAAGAGGCCCTGACCCAACCTGAGGGCCTGCGATACTATCTCACGGTGAAAAACATCTGGCGGGATTCTCAAGGGGAGGCGATCGGTTTGGTGGGAATTTCCAGGGATATCAGCGATCGCGTTCTGGCAGAACAGCGGATCAACCAACTTAATCAGGAATTAGAACTGCGAGTGCAGCAGCGCACGGCTCAATTAGAAGCAGCCAACAAGGAATTGGAAGCGTTTTCCTACTCGGTCTCCCATGACTTGCGTGCGCCCCTGCGGGGAATTGATGGGTTTAGTCAGGCTCTCCTCAAGCGCTACACCGAGGGATTGGATGAGAAAGGGCAACACTACCTGCAACGCATTCGTGCCAATACGCAGCGCATGAGCGAATTGATTGACGATATGCTGCATCTGTCGCGAGTCACGCGCAGTGAGATGCACCTGCAACCAGTCAATCTCAGTAAGATTGCCCAGGAAGTTGCTGACCAATTGCAAGCTACCCAGCCCGATCGCTCCGTCGAGTGGGAGATTGCTCCCGATATTGTAGCGATGGGCGACTCTCGCCTACTCAAAATTGTGCTGGAAAACCTGTTGGGCAATGCCTGGAAATATAGCGCGAAGCGGGCGATCGCCCGTATTGAGTTTAATCTCTGTCCTTTGGCTGAATTCATCAGTCCTGCCGCTCCTGTGGTTTCTGAGGATGAAATTGCTTATTATATTCGCGATAATGGAGCAGGCTTTGATATGCAATATGTTAGTAAGCTGTTTGGTGCATTTCAACGACTCCATGACGACTCAGAGTTCCAGGGAACGGGGGTGGGTTTAGCCACGGTGGCTCGGATCATCTATCGGCATGGCGGTAAGGTTGGAGCAATCGGAGCAGTAGATCAGGGGGCAACCATTTACTTTACGCTGCCAAACAGCGATGAACCATGTGAGCGTGTATCCCATGACGGAAAAAACGATTCTTCTGGTGGATGACAACCCTGATGACCGAGAACTGGCTCTCCTCGCCTTTGAAGCAATTGGCATTGTGAATCAAGTCAAAGTTGCCCGAGATGGCATTGAAGCATTAGATTATCTGCTGAATGCAAGCAATGGGAAAGATCTCTCCAAGCAGTTGCCCTCACTGGTTTTGCTTGACTTAAAGCTGCCTAAAGTAGACGGACTGGAAGTATTGCGGCGTTTACGGACGCACGAATCAACGAAGCATCTGCCTGTTGTTGTTCTAACAACCTCTACGGAAGACCAAGATTTGGTAGAAAGCTACAAGTTGGGTTGTAACAGCTATATTCGCAAACCTGTAGATTTCGATGAGTTTCAGGAAGTCGTTCGTCAACTAGGTATGTATTGGCTGTTATTGAATCAAAGTCCCCCTTAATGCTGAAATCATGATCACACTGCTGAACGTTTTGATTGTTGAAGACAACCCTGATGAAGCTGAATTATTGGTCATAGAACTGGAATCAATGGGCTATGACGTGACCTACGAGCGGGTCGATCGCCCTCTGGAAATGTCCTCAGCACTAGATCGCTGTGCCTGGGATATCATTCTATGTGATTATTCCATGCCACACTTTAGTGCCAGTCAAGCCCTGCGCTTGATGCAAGAAAAACAACTCGATCTGCCTTTTATCATCGTCTCTGGCAATATCGGTGAAGAAACGGCTGTCACGATGATGAAAGCAGGTGCTCATGATTATTTAATGAAAGACCGATTAGCCCGACTCGCCCCAGCAGTAGAACGGGAACTGCGCGAAGCTGTGCTCAGAGCCGAACGCCGCCATGCTCTAGAGCGGTTGCAATATCAGGCTTATCATGACTCTTTGACTGGGCTAGCTAACCGGGAACGCCTCATAGAGGTGATTAAAACCTGTATTCAACGGCAAGTTGAACATCCAGAGCAGCAATTTGCGGTGTTATTTATTGATACCAATCGCTACAAAACGGTGAAATATGGATTAGGACATAAGATTGCCGAGCAATTGTTGGTGGCGATCGCCCGTCGCCTGCAAAGCTGTTTAAGTGAGGGTGATTTGATTGCCAGGGTTGGCTCTGACGAGTTCGCCATTGTGCTGTCTAACATTCAGGCGATTGCAGATGCCGAAGCGATCGCCCAGCAGATTTATACCACCATGCTCTCTCCCTTACAGTTAGAGAACTCTATCATCCTCACGTCCACGAGCATTGGCATTGTCTCCAGCGCCTTGGGCTATGACCAGCCAGAGGATTATCTGAGAGCCGCTGATACCGCCATGCATACGGCCAAAACCTCAGTAAAGTCTGGTTTTCGCCTGTTTGATGTCAGTATGCAGGTGAATACTCAACAACGATTGGAACTGGAAACCGACTTACAGCAAGCCATCTGTGCTGATCAGTTGATGCTCCACTATCAACCCATTCTCAGTCTGGCAACGGGTCAGTTAAGCGGCTTTGAGGCGTTGGTGCGCTGGCAACATCCTGAAAAAGGCTTTATCTCACCCGGAAAATTTATTCCCATTGCCGAAGAAACGGGTTTGATTGTGCAGTTGGGAGAGTGGGTGTTACGGCAAGCCTGCCAGCAAATGAAACAACTGACAGAACAAATTTCTCACAATCAACTGACCGTCAATGTTAACCTGTCGGGATTGCAGCTAGAAGCGCCTAATTTATTGGAGATCATTGAACAAACGCTAGCAGAAGTGGGGTTAGGGTGCGATCGCCTGAAACTGGAAATCACTGAATCGGTATTGATGGAGGATGCAGAACGAGCGATTGCATTGCTCAAAACCATTAAATCCAGGAACATTCGAGTTTGTATGGATGACTTTGGCACAGGGTATTCTTCCCTGGGCTATCTCCGCAAATTGCCGATAGATGTGTTGAAGATCGATCGCTCCTTCGTCAATGGCATTGAAGTGGATTCAAAGAGTTTTGACATTTTCCAATCTGTGATGCAACTGGCCAAAGCAATGGAACTTGTGGTTGTAGCCGAAGGTGTGGAAACCGCAGAGCAAGCAGCGATTTTGCAAAAGCTGGGCTGCGATTTGGGTCAGGGCTACTATTTTGCCCGCCCAATGGATTTTTCAGCCGTTTTAGCGTGGACACAAAAAATGCTGTATTCTACGGACGCGGTGGTTCACTCCGTCAACCCAAGATAGCTGGCGACACCAGTAAAACGAGTACAGGAGCGTGAGGTTCCACCTGGGTTTGTCCAAGCGGGATCATAGCCAAAGCATTCGTCTGCACTAGATTAATCAAATTTCCGGAAACGTGACCACCTCCGGCTGGACGAAACTCATATTCGCCCTGCACCAGATGTAATTGGCCCCACAGATATGTCTCGCGTTTGCCATCAGATCTAAGAGCGACGGGCGATCGCCCCTTAACCCATGTTGGCCCCCAAGCCGACGCAGGCAACCCCATCAACTTACGTAAAGCAGGCTGCACAAACCGCCAAAATGTCACCAACGCCGAAGCTGGATTCCCTGGCAACCCAAAATACATTAAGTCAGCAGGGGGGAGGACAGCAGGCAGAAAATGCTCGTTTGCCTTTTCTCCTTTTGCCTTTTCTGCTTCTGCCTTAATCTCTGCTGCCCTCTGCCTTCCAAACAGAGCAACGGTCAAAGGCTTTCCCGGTTTCACGGCGACGGAGCGAATGTGGATCTGTCCGTCCAGTTCAACTAAGAGGCGATCGACATAGTCGTAATCTCCAACAGAGACTCCACCTGTGGAAATCACCAAATCGGCAATAGAGAGAGCGTGGGCGATCGCGGCTTTCAATGCCTCTGGTTCATCAGGAATAATACCCATGGAAATTGGTTCGGCTCCGGTTTGAGAGACCAGGGTGGCGAGGGCATACTGATTGGAATCAACGATTTGTCCTGGCTTCAAGGGGTCTTCGGGTGTGACTAATTCGTTGCCAGTAGACAAAAGGACAACTTGCGGACGACGATACACGGGCACTTGAAGACACTGGGCTGCGGCTAGAACAGCGATTTCTGGAGCCGATAGCATGATCCCTGTAGACAATAGAGGGTTGCCTGCTTGGTAATAAGCGCCCTGATGGCGCACAAAGGCTTGAGGTGTGGGAGCAGTCAGGAGAGTGACGCGATCGCCCTGTCGCTGAGTTTCTTCCTGCATCACAACGGTGTCGGCTCCGACAGGCAGCATCGCCCCTGTAAAAATTCGGGCTGCCTGCCCTGCACTTAAGGATCGCTGCGGCTGCACACCAGCGGGGATTTCCTCAACAATCTGCAAACTTACAGGGCGATCGGGCTGGCACTCTTGCACATCGACATACCGCACGGCATAGCCATCCATCGCTGAGTTGTCCCAGTGGGGAAAATCCAATGAGCTAGTAACGGGAGCCGCCAAAATTCGTCCACTAGCAGCGGTTAATGAAACGATTTCCCGGTCTTGCGATGAGAGCGGACGGACTAGATCTAAAATTAGCTTTTCAGCAACCTGAGCGGTCAGCATACAGCGAATTGATTTAGAAAAAATGGACTCTCTACTATCTCTCAGTTACATCAACTTCTACACGTCCATCTCTTTGTGGCCTTTGTGCCTTTGTGGTGATTAAGTTAAATGAGCCAACCCTCTGTAAAATAACAAATTCTAAAGTCTCATAGTATCACCGCGTAATATAGAAAATGATAAATTAGCTAGGTTTGCTTCATGCCACATGAAATCATTCCGGCTCAATATATTAGGGTGCCTTTGTGGCGACGAGGTGCTGCTTTAGGGATCGATATTGCGGCTGTTGGTCTGGTGAGTTCGACTCTGGCTACAGGCGCGATCGCTCTTTTTGTCATCTTCCTGCTACTCTGGTTGGGGTTGCGAGTTGGGCTGGTGTCGCGCAATCAGGGGCAAAGCTTGGGACGATGGGCGCTTGACATGAAAGTCGTAGATGCCAATCGGGGAGGCACACCCGACTTGAAGGAGCTAACCCAACGGGAGGTGATTGTGGGATGTGGTGCGGCTCTGTCCTGGCTGGGTCTGCTCAGTTTGGCACCTGCAACAGCATGGGCCCTCTTGTTGTTTCTGCCGCTGGGACTGGATTTGAGTCTGGCGGTGTTTGATCCCGAAGGTCAGCAAGCTTTGCATGACCAACTGACGAAAACTCGGGTGGTGCAAACTCGTCGAGGCTACTCGCTAGATCTTAAAATTCAAAAATTGCTTGCAACTGTGCAGCGACGTATGAAATAATAGTCGTTTGTGTTTATCACATTAGTTAAGTTGAAATTGTAGAATTATGGCTAAGGGAGTCCGTGTCATTATTACGCTGGAATGTACAGAATGCCGTACTAATCCAGATAAGCGATCGCCTGGTGTTTCTCGCTACACCACGACCAAGAACCGCCGTAATACAACCAATCGATTGGAACTCAATAAATTCTGTCCGCACTGTAACAAGCACACAACCCATAAAGAGATTAAGTAATTAATGATTTGTGTGTCTTCAGTCTATTCCTTTGTCCTCGTCTATTGAAACTAAACCGCACGTATGACCTACTATCGCCGCCGCGTTTCTCCGATTAAGCCTGGAGAACCGATTGACTATAAAGATGTTGAATTGCTCCGTCGCTTTATTACAGAGCGGGGTAAAATTTTGCCCAGACGGATCACAGGGCTGACTGCAAAACAGCAACGCGACTTAACTAAATCGGTTAAACAGGCTCGTCTTTTAGCGTTGTTGCCTTTTATTAACCGGGAAGGTTAATTTATCTCCTTGATTTGACTGGGGATTAGGGCTTCGGGCAGCAGCTCTGGTGTATGCTGGCTTTTCCCCCTCCCTGACCCCTGCAATCCTCCCTTCAACACCTCATCTCTTTCACCGCAACACCGCAATGGAGAAGGGCACACTTGTCGAATTTCGCTTGCATGGCGATCGCCGCCTTGCTGTAGCTGATCGTCCAGAAGGAAAAAAGCATTGGATTGTGATTGATGAACGGGGACAAGCTCACACCTTGCATCCCCGGCACGTGGATTATGAAATTGCGAGTGCGAACTACAAGCCGTCTGATATTGCAGCTTTTCTTCAAGAAATTCAGCCCTATCTAGATCCATCCAGTTTAGAGGTGGCTTGGGAACTGTTGAGTGAAGACGGAGAAACCATTGATCCTTCAGCCATGGCGTTGCTCCTGTTTTCAGAGCAAACCCCGCCACTTTGTTACGCTGCTTACTATTTGCTGTCAGAAGATAAGCTCTACTTTAAGCAAAAGGGCGATCGCTATGAACCACGCTCTGCTGCTCAGGTAGCTGAATTGAAGCACCAAATCCAGGTGGCAACCCAACGACTGCAAGAATGGGAAGGATTTCTCCAACGGATGCAACAAGCTCTGACAGGAGAGTTTGTAGAATGGCAGAATAGCGATCGCGTTCGTTTGGAATCATTAGAGCGATTTGCTGTCTTGGGAGAAGAAGCGACTCATCGCACGCCTGCGCTAGAGGTGCTAACAGCCTTGGGACGGGCAGAAACTCCTCAGGCTGCTTTTCAATTGCTGGTAGACTTGAGAATTTGGCATCTCCACGAGAACTTATTCTTGCGACGCAGCCAGATTCCCATCGAATTCCCTGGTAGAGTGTTAGAAATGGCTCAGTGTCGCATGAAAGATTTTCCTCCAGATAGGGACACGCAACGTCTCGATTTGACTGGCCTGAAGGCTTACACAATCGATGACGAAAGCACTTGCGAAATTGATGATGGATTGAGTCTAGAGTTTTTAGAAGACGGTCGCCAGCGCATCTGGATTCATATTGCTGACCCGACTCGCTGGTTGGAACCAGGGGACGAATTGGATTTAGAAGCACGTCGGCGCTGCACGACGCTCTATTTGCCTACTGGTATGATCCCCATGTTCCCTCCAGAGTTGGCAACAGGCCCAATGAGTTTGACCCAGGGACGGGTTTGCATGGCTCTAAGTTTTGCTGTCATCCTAGATGAAGCTGGGGCGATCGCAGAGTTTTCGATTCATTCTAGCCTGGTCAAACCTACCTATCGTCTGACCTATGAAGATGTGGACGAGATCCTGCAATTGGGAGTGCAAGCGGAGCCTGAGCTAGAAGCATTGTCAAAGTGGGCTAGTTTACGCGAACGCTGGCGCATTGCTCAGGGAGCCATCAGCATTCACATGCCCGAATCTTCAATCAAGGTGAAAGACGATGAAATCACGATTCAGGTGCTGGATGATTCTCGCTCTCGGCAATTGGTCTCCGAGATGATGATCCTTACTGGAGAGATTGCAGGTCGATACGGTCGTGAGCAAGGATTGACTCTACCGTTTCGAGGACAGTCCCAACCAGAATTACCTTCTGAGCAAGAATTGATGCTCCTGCCTCAGGGACCTGTGCGAGATTCTGCTATTCGCCGTTGTATGCCCCGTAGTGAGGTGAGTACGTCACCCCTGCGTCATGCCAGTTTAGGACTGGATGTCTACACCCAGGTCACATCTCCGATTCGTCGGTATACTGATTTGCTGGCTCATTTTCAAATCAAGGCGTATTTACGAAACGAACCCCTGCCCTTTCCAGACCAGACGATGAGGGATTTGGTGCAATCGGTTAGCGTTGCTGCCTATGAAGCGACTTTAGTAGAGCGACAAACCAATCGATATTGGGGACTGGAATATCTGCGGCGCAATCCTGATGTCATTTGGCAAGCCTTGATCCTGCGGTGGATTCGGGAGCATGAAGGTCTGGGATTGGTGCTGCTAGAAGAATTGGGATTGGAATATGCTATGCGCTTCAATCGTCCAATTGAATTGGGCGATCGCCTGCAACTCAAAGTCGCCTATGCCGATCCTCGGCAGGACTTTATCCAATTTGTAGAAATGGCTGAGCCAGCCTTCCAGCCCGTCTGAGCACTTTTCTGACAAGCTCTGCATTTCCTTTCATCTCTGAGATCTGCACCGCAAGCGGTTAGTACACGGGTATCATATTCACCGAGTTTGTCCAAGAAATCTGAAATTTAGGTCAACTCCTGGTCCTGAGGGTGCAAGTTGGTATGCAATCGCTTAAACTTCTGAAAGTGCGTAGTGGATGTGTGTGGTGTGGGAATCAATGAGTAGAACTGTTGAAGTGTTACCCAATTTAGAGGCTCTAATCGCAAGAGCCTTAGAGATTACGCTGACGAAACTACAGAGTGCGATCGCAGAACGTGATCAAGCAACCATCGCTTTGGCCGGGGGCAGTACCCCTAAGCCGCTCTATCAGGCATTAGCTGCCCAAGCGCTACCCTGGGATAAAATTCATGTATTTTGGGGGGATGAACGCTACGTCCCTCCAACTCACCCTGACAGCAATCAAGGCATGGCCCGTCAAGCCTGGTTGGATCAAGTGAGTTTTCCGCCCGAAAATATTCACCCGATACCCACTGCTGCTGCTGATCCACAGGTTGCTGCTGCTCAGCACGAACAGGAATTGATGGACTTCTTTCAGACGGGCCCTGGTGAATTTCCTACCTTTGACTTGATTCTACTGGGGATTGGGGATGATGCTCACACTGCCTCTTTGTTTCCTTACACCACCGCCTTGCAGGTGAGCGATCGCCTAGTCACAGTTGGCAACAAAGACGACCAGCCCCGAATCACCTTCACGGTTCCTTTAATTAATCAAGCCTATTGCGTTCTCTTTATGGCTGCTGGAGCCAACAAGCAGAGTGCTTTAGCACAAATTTTTGCTCCTGATGCCAATCCGATGATGTACCCAGCTCGCTTAATCGCTCCTCAAGGTGAACTGATCTGGTTACTTGATCGGGCGGCAGGGGGCTATTTGTCTTAACCTTCTACTAGAAGTGATATGAACACTCGCCTAGAAAAGAAAAACCAGGTAGAAATAAGGTTGATTCCAACAGAGAGTTACAATTCATTGAAAGGATATTGCTAAGTAGATTGCTAAGGGAAGGCATAGAAGTTTATTTTCCAGGGTGCATCTGAAACTGTTGACTTGGATTAGTTGGACGGTTGACTCAGATTATTTACGTTGATGGTGATGGAAGGAAGAGAACTATGATTGTGTGTCCAAATTGCAACCATCAGAACCCTGATGGTGCAGTTCAGTGTGAAGCGTGCTATACACCCTTACCGATGATGACGACCTGCCCTAATTGCGGTGCTTCGGTGCAAAGCGATGCGAGTTTTTGCGGACAATGTGGCTTTAACCTGAAAGTCGCAGCGGCTTCCACGAGTGGAGAAATTCCTCCTCCCCCGCCTTCTACTGTTGCTCCTGATTTTGATATTCCCGATTTGGTTCCTCCCGATCCACTAGTTTCGCCCGATCCAGTTGAGGTTTCTGGTGCCAATCCTGCTCCACCAGCCGCCGCTAGTGTTGAGCCGATTCCCGTGCCTGCTCCATCCCCAGTTGTACCGCTGCCGACTCCGCCCATCAGCCCCGGTGCTACCCAGCTACAAATTCAGTCTGCCAAGCTCCTGCATGTGCAGACGAATACAGTCCTGGAAATTCCCCCAAGTTTAATGGTGGTTCACTTAGGTAAACAAAACGATCGAATTCCACCTGATATTGATGTATCTGGCTTTCCCAATTCAGAAATCGTCTCTCGGATTCATGCCGATATTCGGTTGGAAGGCGATGCTTACTATATTGAAGATGTTGGTAGTTCAAACGGCACTTATATCAACAACATTCCACTGCCTATGGGCAACCGCCATCGCCTCCGTCCAGGCGATCGCATTGCTTTAGGCAAAGGTGATAAAGTCACGTTCCTATTTCAGTTGTCCTGAAATTTGCTCTAATGTCGCCCGTTCTACGGCTGCATGAGTGCGATCGCTGGAAATTTTCAATTTAGACAAATGATTAACTGATACTTAACAAAGTTGCCCATTTTGCTCAATAAAGAGCAGCATAGGATAGAGAGAAGTTAAATCTTCCCAAAGTAGTTCATCCTAGTTTGGATTCCGCGTCACTAGCGTGCTAACCCTGTCCCTCCTCCATCCAATCAAGCAAGTTCCCGTTCAGGTTTGGACTTTTGGTAATGAGTCCACAGTTCGTATTGGGCGATCAACGGATAATCAAGTGATCCTTTATAGTGCAGTTGTTTCGCGCCATCATGTAGAATTACGGCGCGTTGGGAACGCTTGGGAGATCGTCAATTTAGGCACAAATGGTACATATCTTGACGGCAAGCGGATCACTCAAGTCCCGGTTAAAGATGGTGCGATTATTCGTCTAGCTCGCTCTGGACCAAACATTCAAATCCGGATTGGGGTAGAAGCTCTGAAAGATGTAACACGGGCGATGGAAGATGAAATGACCCTCAACCAGCGTCCAGAATATCCCATCACTTCTACAGAAATCACCGATCGCAATGCTGTTGATCCCGATGAGCTAGAGGGAGTAAAGCTCAAGGATGAGGAAGGGTTTTCAAATCAGCCGACTGGTACTATCCCAGTGCCACCCCATCTGCGCTTACCACTAGACTCTTCTCAAAGTCCTCCCACCTCAATTCAGCCTGATCGCGAACCTTCAACGTCCGCTGTAGGTGTTGCATCTTTCGAGGCTACCCCAACTCCGTTGTATTTGCCCATCAGTTGCACTCACCCACGCGGGGCTGGATTGTTGTTTTGTCCTGACTGTGGGCAACCGATGCAATCGATTCAAACGATTGGGGATTACCAGTTAGTTAAAGTGTTGGGACAGGGCGATGTTTGCATTACCTATTTGGGTTGGCAGCAAGGGCGCAGTTTCTCTATCAAAACTCTTAACTCCCATTGGTTGCATCATCCTAAAGCAGAAGAAGCTCTGGAATGTGAAGCGGAAACTTTGCGACAAATCAATCACCCTTGTATTCCTCACTGGATTGACTTCTTCTCGGTGGCAGGTCAGCCTTATCTGGTGATGGAAATGATCCAGGGGGCAAATTTAGCCCAGTGGATTACTACTCACGGGCCCATTCCTTTAGCCATGGCGATCGTCTGGATTCTTGAAATTTGTGACATTTTGCAATACTTACACAACTTCACCCCCCCAATTCTGCATCGTGGCATTAAACCCACCAGTTTGATCTGCCAGACCCCGGCTGAGATTGACCATCGTATTGCTTTGATTGAATTTGGTACAATCAAGGCTTTGATTCTGGGAGAAAAAGTTCCTCCTGGTTCATCCGGCTATAATGCACCCGAACAACTGGAAATAGATGCTACTTTAGCTGTGGACATTTATCCCCTTGGTCCCCTATTGGCTTATCTCATCACGGGGCAAAACCCAATTGCTTTTTTTAGCGATCGCGGTCAGGGCTACCAGTTCTACCCGAATAGTGTGCCAGGTGTATCGGCTGAACTGGCCACGGTCATGCAAACTATGAGCCACCCTGATCCAAACCAACGATATTCCTCAACTCAGGCTTTGGCTGCTGCGTTACAAGAATTCAAGTCGGCGACGTGATTTAATGAATTCGGCAGAACTTACATATGTAAGAGAACTGAACTAGCAATTCAGCGGTTTTTCCAGGCAGATTCTATGGCACGCGGTGATCAAATTTTTGTGATGCGTCCCTTTCTGGGATTAGATGCGCTTTATGAACATCATGGCATTGACTGTGGCGATGGCACTGTCATTCACTACCGTAAATTAGGCGAAGAGTCTAAAATCAGTCGCACTTCCTATGCGGCCTTTGCTGCGGGATTACCTATTTATATCAAGTGGCAACCTGTCAGTTTCATTCCAGATGTCGTAATTCAACGGGCTGAAAGCCGTTTAGGGGAAGAACAATACAATCTGCTCTCCAATAACTGCGAACATTTTGCCAATTGGTGTAAAACAGGTCGCAACGAGAGCAACCAATTGGCTCGGTTTGGTTTAGATACAACAACCCTGAGCACTGGAGCCGCCAGAGAATTAATCGATGAAGCGTCCCATGCGGGTCATCCTGTGCAGGCTGCCCTGTTGGTGCAACAAGCCTTGGATAATATTGCGATCGCTCGCAGCCGCCTACAAGCCCAACATGATCACATCCAATCTGAAATGAAAACATGGCAACGGGTTGCCCAGTTAGCTCTGAAGCAAGGACGGGAAGATTTAGCCAGAGCCGCTTTGGGCAAAAAGGTTTCTTATAAACGAGAAGCAAATGACCTTAAAGCTCAACTTGATCAACTGAATGAAATGCAAGCCGACCTTATCCAGAAGCGATCGACGTTAGAGCAGCAAGCACAACTCGCGATCGCCAGCTTCAACCCCTAATCTCCAGGTTTCTAAAATCGGGTGCTGTAGCGCTCTTCGGCCCAGGGTTCACCCCGATGGTGATAACCATTGCGTTCCCAAAAGCCTAATTCTTGGCGATTGAGAAATTCCAATCCATTAATCCACTTGGCACTCTTCCAGGCATAGAGATGGGGAACAACCAGACGCATCGGTCCACCATGATCTGGAGGTAGCGGTTCACCAAATAAGGTGTGAGCAAAGAAGTTCTCTTCCCGGACGAAATCCTCTAGAGCAATATTGGTTGTGTACCCGCCATAGCAGTGCTCCATGACATGGATTGCTTTGGGGTCAACTTCAATGCATTGCATAAAATCTGTCACTTTGACCCCAACCCATTGCACATCTAACTTAGACCAAGTCGTAACGCAATGAAAATCAGCCGTGAACTCGCTCTGAGGCATCGCCATGAAGTCAGCCCAGGTAAAGGTCTTGGGTTGCGTTAAGCCCCACACCTTAAATTCCCAGGTGGACACATCAACGTGAGGAGTTTGCCCGTAGGTTAGCACAGGAAACCCCTTCGCTAAATGCTGCCCCGGAGGCACGCGATCGCGCATTTCTAAACTGGGCTTTTGAAAGAATTTTCCCAACATAAGATTGCTTCTCTGTTTGAATTTGAGGGTTGGACACAAGCTAAAGAAGAGCAGATTGGGGTAATTGAATCAAACCCCAACTATTTGGCAGATGTTGGGAGTTATGGTTATTCTTCCTCTTCTTCCTCTTCTCCAGGGTACACAAAGCTCTTAGACCGACCCGTCAGAATTGATTTGCCCATAGAGATCGCCTTTTGAGCATGAAGCGCTGCTTTCCGCTTCCAATGAGCTTTACGATGGTCGCGCTTTGAGTTTGAAGTTTTCTTCTTAGGAACTGCCATGACCGCTACAAGAATTTTAAATTTGACAACTTTTCCATACTAATCTATTCGCTCAGACTTCTGCACTAGCAAGAACCAGCTATTTTGATAGATTGGTCATGAAATCATGAGTGGTATCACCGCAGGATTGAGCGGGGTAAGCCTAGCTGTCCCGCTGGGGCTGCTGGAATGTTGATGATGACAGGAGAACCAGGGGTGCCTGGAGCAGTGGTCGGTGTTGCTGGCGATGGCTGACCAGGGGTGCCAGTTGGTAAAGGAGTTGGCACAGAACCAGGAATCGTGTCAGGAAGAGGTGCAGTTGGAGCCGCCGTTGGAACCGCCAATGGAGCCGCCGTTGGATCTACAGGTGTAGGTTGAGCAGGTGTGGGTTGAATCGGCGGCGGAGTCGTGACGATTGGATCGAGTTGTAACAGCGTCCGGGCGGCACGGTAATAAGTTGCCCAGCGTTGGGGGTCGGGAAAACTACGCCAATCAGCGCGGCTGACAGTGAGGGTCAGTAGGGGCACAATTTGCTCTTGCTCTTCCCCCAACACAGTAATCACCACATCTGTGACGGTGCTGTTGTTATCGAAGCCTTGCTGAGCCGCAACTCTGGCAGCAGCTTCGGCCCGCCGAATCAGGGTTTGATAGGTTTCCTCTGGCTCTGGCGACAGAGTGACCTCTTGGCGATAGGTGGCAGCGAAGACAACCTGGGGAGCGATCGCCTGCCACCCCAACCAAACGCCTGCTCCAGTCCATAACGCTGCTAGACACCCATAAAGAGACAAACGCTGTTGCAGGCAGTTTTTCAGATTTGGTTTGCTTGCCTTTGGCTTAAGATTTAGATTTGTAGCGATTGTACCAATTGAGTTAGTATTACCCATTATGCACCTCACCTATCCTAAGGTTATTTATTGATTCTGCCCCAATCTTGCAGTGAGCGATCAGGTAAACCCAAATGTGTGATAACGTCTGGAATATTGAGAACAATCTCCCTTGGTGCGCTAAATTTCAGAACTGGTATTGATGTCGCTGAACGGAGTCATGAGATTCTGAGTCCAAAGGACTCGCTTCGCGAACGCTCCACTATGTTCCGCTCAGAATGACAATTCATACTCTAATTCAGCAACGCCGATTGCTGTGAGAATCAGGTGAGAACCACCTGCTCCTAAACAATTTTGTCCGTAATTATCATTAATCGTCTCATTAATTGTCATTTACAGAGATGCAGAGTAGCTTAGAGTATAGGAACATTTCGGTAACGATCGCCATGAAGCTGACGACTCTGTAAATCATCTCTGCAAGCCATTAGAGTGAGTTGGAATTTACCTCTGCCTCTGCTTTTCAAGTCAGAGCAGAGAATTTTTGCAATTTGACAATTATAGCCGTAGCCACGGCGGTTAGGACAAGGACGTTTTTGTTGGGGCGCTTCGCGCCCCAACAAAAACGTCCTAAGAAAAATGGCTACAGCTATAAATATTTTGGAGGTGGGTTCATGCCATAACAGCCCTATGTGTTGGCTGCGGATTTGACCTATGAGCTACTCCCCGATCGCACGCTGGTCACAAATGTGCAGGTCAGCGTACAGGATGGCGATCGCATTTCATTAGTTGGGGTGTTGCTGATTTGGAAGATGATTTTGAACGTGAAACCGCAGGTTTCACGTTCAAAATCATCCCTTGATTAAGCAATGCCTTAGTTGGAGCCAATGGTGTAGGAAAGTCTACGCTATTGCAAATTCTGGCAGGACAACTGCAACCAACATTGGGTAATGTGCAAGGTCGTGGGTCAGTGTATATTTACCGCAAATCAGCACAATGCGCTAGTCAATTATCCCCAAAACGGTGTTGGAGGTTCTCGCTGCCATCACAGATGAGTGGTGAATAATTGTGAATTAGCTAGAAGCTGAATTTAACCCTATTATCGACGTGTCAGTTGACGTAAATCATTTAAGTGGGGATGAACTGACCCAACTGTTTCTAGCGATCGCCCGCAATTGACCCAGAATTGGCCATAATTGGATGGAGAGTGATTAGATTCGCGATGATGAGTGATGTCCAATCTCAAGCTACGCCATCTGTTGGTCGTCCTGTCATCTTCATCGTAGATGATGCGTCTAGCGATTTAGCAGCCCTGGCTGAATTTCTGACGAACTCTGGCTACCAAATTCGGGTCGCTGAGACGGGCGCACAGGTTTTTCCAATTTTGGAGGCGATCGCTCCTGATCTGATCCTGCTGGATGTTTTCCTGCCGGAAATGGATGGCTTTGAGGTCTGTTGTCAGTTAAAGACGCAGAGTGCTACTGAGGCAATTCCGGTAATTTTTATGGGGGCTGCATCGGATACTGCCCACCAAGTGCGGGCATTCAATTTGGGAGCAGTAGATTACCTGACGAAGCCTGTAGAACCTCAGGTGGTTCTGGCTCGAATTCAAACCCATCTGCGGATCGATAGTTCAGTAAAGCAACTGCGGCAACACAATGCTCAGTTGCAGCAGCAAGTTCAGGAGCGACGACACGCAGCAACAGAGCGCGATCGCCTGTTTGACCTCTCGCTCGACATGCTTTGCATAGCAGGATTGGATGGTTACTTTAAACGCATCAGTTCTGCCTTTAAACGCATCTTAGGACACTCGCAGGCAGAGTTACTCAGCAAACCTTTCATAGGGTTCGTCCATCCAGCAGATCGAGCAGCGACCCTAGCGGAAATTCAGAAACTTGCCCTTGGCAGCATCACGATTGATTTTGAAAATCGCTATGCTTGTGCGGATGGTTCTTATCGTTGGCTGGCCTGGCGTGCTGTGCCAGTGCCAACAGAAGGGTTGATTTACGCTGTGGCTCGTGACATCACAGACAAGAAGCAGTCAGAAAGTGACAGACTAGAACTTCTGGCACAAGAACAAATTGCCCGTGTTGAAGCCGAAACTGCGCGGAACCAAGCAACTGCCATTTTGGAAAGTATCACGGATGCTTTTTTTGCTTTAGATCAAGATTGGCAATTTACCTATCTCAATCGACAAGCCGAAATTCTGCTGAAGCAGCAGCGGCATGAACTCTTGGGTCAAAATGTTTGGCAAGCCTTTCCAGAAGCCGTTGGTTCTACTTTTGAGCAACAGTACAGACGGGCGATCGCAGAGCAGATCAGCGTTACCTTTGCAGCTTTCTATCCTCCTCTAGACTCCTGGTTTGAAGTCCATGCTTATCCTACACGCGAAGGACTGTCGGTCTATTTTCAAGAGATTAACGATCGCAAACAAGCTGAAGAGGAATTACAGCGGCAACATCGGCGATCGCAGTTATTCGCAGAACTCACCCTCAAGATCCGCCAATCCCTACACGTTGAGGACATTGTGCAAACCGCAGTCACCGAGGTGCTCAAGTTTTTGCAAGCCGATCGGGTTATCATCTTTCGATTGTGGCCCACAGGAGCAGGGGTTGTGGTCAAAGAGGCAGTGGAAGCCAATTGGATAGCGATTTGGGGAGAAGAAATTGTCGATCCGTGTTTCGAGGGGGAATATTTAGAATCGTATCGTCAGGGACGGGTAGGGATGTTTCCTGATGTGGAGCAAGCTGAGGTGAAATCCTGTTATGTTGAGATGCTACAACGCTATCAGGTGAAATCCAATCTCGTGGTTCCTATCCTACAACAGCAAGGATTATGGGGTTTATTGATTGCTCATCAATGTTCCAGTTCCCGGTATTGGACAGATTTTGAGGTCGAATTGCTGCAACAGTTAGCGAACCAGATCGGCATCGCCCTGGCCCAAGCTCAATTGCTGGAGCAGGAAACCCGCCAGCGAGAAGAACTGGCCCGTTCTAACACCGAACTACAACAGTTCGCATACATCGCTTCTCATGACCTGCAAGAGCCGTTGCGGATGATCACCAGCTACTTGCAACTGCTGCAACGGCGCTATCAGGGCCAGCTAGGAGCCGATGCCGATGATTTCATCGCTTATGCAGTCGATGGAGCCAGTCGGATGCGAACTCTGATCAATGATCTGTTAGCTTACTCTCGTGTCGGGACACGCGGACAACCGTTCAAATTAATCGATTGTCAACAGGTAGTGGAGGAGGCGATTGCCAACCTCAAAGTGTCAATAGCAGAAAGTCAGGCAACTATTCATTACAATTCGTTGCCGCAAGTGATGGGTGATTCCATTCAATTGGTACAACTGTTTCAAAATTTGATTGGCAACGCCATCAAATTTCAAGCAGGAGAACCGCCTGTGATCCATATTGGCTGTGATCTCATAGAAGGGGAATGGTTATTTTTTGTACAAGATAATGGAATTGGCATTGAGTCTCAATATACTGAACGAATATTCGTCATTTTTCAGCGTCTACACAGTCGTGCTGAATATCCCGGTACTGGCATAGGTTTGGCTATTTGCCGAAAGATTGTCGAGCGGCATGGTGGACGCATTTGGGTGAATTCTGAAGTGGGCCAAGGCTCGACTTTCTACTTCACCATTCCAGATAGAGGAGGCGATTCCTATGAGTTCTATGCCTACCGGCAGATCCATTGAAATTCTTTTGGTTGAAGATAGCCCTGGAGATGTGCGACTGACTCAAGAAGTGCTCCGTGATGGCAAAGTGAATAATCGCCTCAGCATTGTTTATGATGGGGTCGCTGCTCTGTCCTTTTTGCGCCGAGAAGGGCAGTATGCTACTGCCCCCCATCCGGATTTGATTTTGCTGGATCTTAACCTACCTAAGAAGGATGGAAGGGAAGTATTGGAAGTGATTAAATCAGATTCATCCTTTAAGCGTATTCCCGTTGTAATTTTGACAACTTCACAAGCGGAGGAGGATATTTTAAGAGCGTATGACCTGCACGCCAATTGTTACATCACTAAACCGATCGATCTAGAACAATTCATTCGAGTGATCAAGTCAATCGAAGAATTTTGGTTATCCATCGTCAAGCTACCCCAAGACTAACTAATGAGAGAGGAACAGAGATGGAGAGCCAATCAATTCAAGTTCTGTTGATCGAAGATAATCCTGGAGATGTGCGTTTGCTGCGGGAAACTCTCCTGGATACCGCTACTGTTCAATTCCAGTTGGTTCATGCCGATCGCCTCAGTCAGGGGTTGGCGTTGCTGCAACAAAGTCATTTTGATGTGATTCTGTTGGATCTGACTCTACCCGATGGGCAAGGCTTGGGGACGTTTATCCGGTTGTATGAAGTCGCGAGAGAAATGCCAATTGTCGTGATCACAGGTTCAGATGATCAAACCCTTGCAGTGAAATCAGTGCAAAAAGGTGCTCAAGATTACTTAGTCAAAGGACAACTCACCGGAGAACTGCTTGTCCGAGCCATTCAGTATGCAATCGAGCGTAAACGCACCGAACAGAAAATCCGAGAACAGGCCGCTTTGCTCGATATCGCCACCGATGCTATCCTCGTGCGGGATTTGCAGGGGCAAATTTTGTTCTGGAATAAAGGAGCAGAACGGCTCTATGGCTGGAAAGCGGAGGAAGCCCTTGGTCAAAAAATTTCCCAACTACTGTATCGCCAAACGGATGCCCAACGGTCTGAGGAGCACAGAAGCCTGAATGAGCAAGGAGAATGGCATGGAGAGTTACAACAGATGACGCGAGAGGGACGCGAGATCACGGTTGAGAGCCGCTGGACAGTGGTGCGAGATGGCGATCGCCGCCCTAAATCTATCCTGGTGGTTAACACGGATATTACAGAAAAAAAGCAATTAGAAGCTCAATTCTTGAGAGCACAACGAATGCAAAGTTTGGGCACGTTAGCCAGCGGCATTGCCCACGATCTGAATAACATTCTCACTCCTATTCTCACTACAGCCCAATTGTTACAGATGAAGTTACCCAATGTGGACGATCGCACTCAATTGCTATTGCGAACTTTAGAGACAAATGCCCGCAGAGGAGCCACTTTAGTAAAACAGGTGCTCTCTTTTGCTAGAGGGGCTGAGGGTAAACATCGAGTTTTACAAGTAAAACAACTGGTTGAGGAAATTCAACCCATCATCGAAGAAACGTTTCCCAAATCCATTGACGTTTATAGCAATGTATCGACTGAACTCTGGTCAATCACGGGTGATGCCAATCAATTGCATCAGGTTCTGATGAATCTTTGTGTCAATGCCCGTGATGCTATGCCCCACGGCGGTACGTTAACCATCTCCGCCGAAAATTTAACGGTGGATGAAGAGTTTGTTCGCCTCAATTTGGATGCAGCAGTGGGGGATTATGTGGTTTTGTCGGTGAGAGATACGGGAATGGGCATCCCTCCCGAAATTATCGATCGCATTTTTGAACCGTTCTTCACTACGAAAGAATTAGGTAAAGGCACTGGATTAGGTCTTTCTACCGTCATTGGTATTATTAAAAGCCATCAAGGGTTTATTAATGTCACGAGTGTCATTGGCCAAGGTACGGAATTTCGCCTATTTCTACCAGCTATTGTCGCTAATGAGAACACAGAAGCGATCGATCCAGAATTAATGACAGGTCACAATGAGTTAGTTTTGGTGGTAGATGATGAAACAACGGTATTGAACAGCAATCGTGCTCTATTAGAAGCTTATAATTATCGCGTATTGACTGCCAAAGATGGGGTAGAAGCGATCGCCCTCTATGCCCAACATAAAGCCGATATCAAACTTGTCCTCGTAGACATGATGATGCCCGGAATGGATGGCGCAATGACCATTCGAGCACTCCAACAACTCAATCCTCAGGTGAAAATCATTGCTATTAGTGGTTTGATGTCCAGAACCCAGATTACCGCCGCCCTCAACTCGGAACATCAGTGCCTTTTACTCAAACCATACACGGCTAAAGAGTTTATTCAAACGATTCATGAGATTTTTGGTGCTTACTAGCTCAAGTTGCAGCGACAAACACATAAATCTTAGAATGCACATCTTAGAATACATATTTTTCAAATGCTTGAGCTGTAGCCAGTTTGATTAAGATGAGACGATCCCATGTATGATGATATAAGTACATTTGAATTGCTTGCATGATTGACCACGATCGCCTGTTCAAAGAACTACTTTCTACTTTCTTTCTGGAATTCCTTGACCTCTTTGTGCCTCAAGTCGCCAACACGATTGAACGGGAATCGATCCATTTTCTACCTCAAGAATATTTTGCTGACTTGACCTCTGGGGAAGAAAAAGTGATTGATTTATTAGTAGAAGTCAAACAGGCGGGTGAACCCGTTGGCTTCTTGGTACATGTAGAAGCTCAAGCTTTTACGGAACCTGACTTCGCTCGTCGTATGTTTTTCTATTTTGCACGACTGTATCAGAAATATTTGCAGCGAGTCTATCCCATCGTGGTGTTCTCGTTCGATGAACCATATCGGGCCGAAGCTTATCGTCACATCGTTGAGTTTCCATCACTACGAGTGTTGGAGTTTAGCTTTAACTCAATTCAACTCAATCGACTGAATTGGCGAGATTATTTGAATCAATCCAATCCCATCGCAGCCGCATTGATGTCTAAAATGCAAATTTCACCGCTAGATCGACCGCGAGTAAAAGCAGAATGTCTGAGATTATTGACTACATTACAACTGAATCCAGCTCGGACTCGCTTGATTTCTGGCTTTGTCGATACCTATCTGCGTTTGAATCAACAGGAACAGCAGGTATTTCAGGCTGAGCTTGGTAGACTGGGAAAAATAGAACAGGAGAGAGTTATGCAAATTGTCACAAGTTGGATTGAGCAAGGGATTGAGCAAGGGATTGAGCAAGGGATTGAGCAAGGGATTGAGCAAGGAGAGCGATTGCTCGTTCTCAAACTACTCACCCACCGCTTTGGTGAACTCGCTGAGCAAGTGCGAACACAACTGGATGCACTATCTTTGGAACAAGTTGAACGGCTTGCCAAAGCTTTACTGGATTTTTCAACCCCGAACGATTTGACCCATTGGCTAGAGGAGCATTCGTGAATAGAACCCGATTGAACATGTATCCTATCTTCATGTCGCTAACTTCATGTCGCTAACCGCCGGAGTGTCATCGCATGAAACTGATCCATCACTTAAAATACCGAATTCCGCATCGCTTTGTCCTTTGGTTCTTCGCCGCTCTGATGGCAGTAGGGCTGGTTGCCGCCTGTGGACCCCAGACCACAACACCCTATGGAGAATCTACCAGTTCGGTGACCAATCCAACAGAGCAATCTACGGCGACTGCGGCAACAGGGGGCAGCACTTTACGGTTACTGTATTGGCAAGCCCCTACGACCTTAAATCCCCACTTATCAACAGGAATTAAGGACAGAGAAGCCAGTTCGTTGATCCTGGAACCCCTGGCCGCTTTTGACGAAAATGAAGCCCTAGAACCAATTCTGGCGGCGGAGATCCCTTCTTTAGAAAACGGCGGATTGGGCCAGGATAATCGCTCGGTGACGTGGAAATTGCGCGAAGGGGTGAAGTGGTCAGATGGCACTCCGTTCACCGCTGAAGATGTGGTGTTTACTTACGAATTCATCAGCAATCCAGATACGGGTTCAACCTCTGCCGAATTTTATGGCGGTATTGATAGGGTAGAGGCGATCGACCCGCAAACCGTTCGCATCACCTTTAGTCAGCCAACAAGCTCTTGGTCTCAGTCCTTTGTAGGTGGGAGTGGCATGATTCTGCCTAAGCATATTTTTCAGGAGCATGTGGGAGCCAAGGCGCGATCGGCTCCTGGTAACACGCAACCTGTAGGAACGGGCCCCTATCGGGCAACTGAGTTTAAAGCTGGGGACATTATTATCTACGAACCCAACCTTAACTTTCGCGGTGACAAACCCTATTTCGATCGCGTTGAACTGAAGGGTGGTGGGGATGCTGTATCCGCAGGTCGGGCGGTGTTGCAGACCGGAGGAGCCGATTTTGGCTGGAATATTCAAGCCGAACCTGCGGTAATTCAAGGTCTGGAGGCAGGCGGTAAGGGTAAGATGGAATACATCTTCAAACCCTTAATGGAACGGATTCTGATTAACTTTTCTGATCCTAATCAGGAGGTAGACGGGCAGCGTTCTCATGCCCAAACCAAGCATCCTTTCCTGACCGACAAACGAGTCCGCCAAGCGATTAGTTTAGCGATCGATCGCGATACCATCGTCAAACAACTGTACGGACAGGCAGGACAGGTGGCTACCAACTTCATTGTCGCTCCCTCAAAATACGTTTCGCCCAACACTCGCTATGAGTTCAGTTTAGACCAAGCCAAAGCCTTGTTAGATGAAGCAGGCTGGGTGGATAGCAATGGCAATGGCATTCGAGACAAAAACGGCGTAGAAATGAGTCTGTTGTTTCAAACCTCGGTCAATCCAGTACGACAAAAAACTCAAGAGATCATGAAGCAAAACCTATCTGAGTTAGGGATGCAGGTAGAACTAAAAAGCACTGATCCCAGCATTTACTTTGGCGATCCGTCCAATCCAGATTCCAGCAGTACCTTCTACGCCGACTTGCAAATGTTTGCCTTTGATAGCGAAACTCCTGAACCGGATTCCTACATGATGCTCTATGCCTGTGATGCGATCGCCCAGAAGGAAAATCAGTGGTCTAAAGAAAATATTTCCCGCTATTGCAATCCAGACTATGACCAACTTCTGGCTCAATTGAATCGTGAGCTTGATCCAGATCGACGGCAGCAGCTTTTTATTCAAATGAATGATTTGTTGATTGAAGATGTCGCGTTGATCCCACTGGTGCATCGCAGCGATCCGTTGGCGGTTAGTCATTCCCTCAGCAATCTGGAGTTTTCTCCCTGGGCTGCAAGTACCTGGAGAGTCAATGGCTGGGGACGACAGTAGGTATAAATTAAAATTGTTATGTTGAAATATATGATTCGGCGATCGCTCATCGCTATTCCCACCCTGATTGCCATTAGCCTTGTCATTTATGCAATTTTAGCGTTTGCGCCTGGTGATCCATTAGGTTCTCTGGCAACCAGTTCCGCCATCACAGCAGAAGTGCGGGAAAATATTCGGCGTGCTTTGGGACTGGATCAACCCTGGCACATTCGGTATTTTAACTGGGCAACCGCATTTGTGACAGGCAACATGGGCTACTCGTTTGTTAGTCCGGTTCCCGTCAGTACTCTGATCAGCCAAAGATTACCCACCACCTTATGGATTGTGGGGTTGGCTTATTTAGTGTCAGTGATAATCGCTTTCCCCCTGGGAATTCTTTCTGCCATTAAGCGCTATACCTGGATTGATCAACTTGTCACTACCCTGGCATTTATAGGGTTTTCCATTCCTACTTTCTTCTCAGGATTGCTGTTTATTATTCTGTTTAGTGTGAAGCTAGGATGGCTACCCTTTATCTATGACAGCACGTTGGTGATACAAGATAGACAAAGTTTGATTGCACAAATTAAACAGTCCATTATGCCAATTACTGTATTAGCTCTGTTTCAAACAGCTACACTCATGCGTTACATCCGCGCTTCTCTGATAGAGCAATTTGGTCAAGGCTACGTGCGAACTGCCTACGCTAAGGGGTTGGCAAATTGGGCAGTGGTCAACCAACATATCTTGCGGAATGCCATGATTCCTGTGATTACCTTGATTGCTCTGGACATTCCTGGGATCTTTACTGGTGCATTAGTGACAGAGCAAGTCTTTCGTGTCCCAGGAATTGGCTCATTATTGATTGAGGCGATCGGCCGCAGTGATACCCCTGTCATCATGGCAATCACTTTTATTTATGCAATTCTAATTGTTCTATTTAATCTGATTGCTGATTTACTCTATGGTGTCTTAGATCCTCGTGTGCGATATTGATCCAACAAGCTTCCCGACTTCTGCCGAAAGCCGAGAAGCGTAAGTTGACTCACATCGTGGGATATTCGATCAAGACTGGACTTTCTGGAATGAAGCGAGGTTGGTAATTCGTTTTTTTGTTTTTTCCGCGCAAACTGCCAATTGGAATTGGTGATTTCAATTGTCCCAACTCTTCCACTTCCCAAAACACTGCCCATGTTGGACTATCCTTTGCAGTCGATTGGGGGCGAAAAATCGACTTACCGGGATAACGACCTCGACGTGAACCAACATAGCCAATATATAATCCTCGCCACGTCACTGCCGGATTGAGGGGTTGATCTCCTTGTGCATGAGACGCATAAATAAACATTTCGATCGCCTTACCATCCCGCAACTTCTCGACTTCAGCAAATACTTCAAAGTCCATACTGCCAAAAGCAACTTTAGGAGAGTGATTGGGAGGCAATTCATCCGAATCGAGTTGGGCAGTGATAGCTTCCAGCCCAGAGATCAAATGTATCTCTGGCACTGAGGTAAGGATTGCGAAGAAATGGTTTTTTTGCATGGAAAATAACCGTTAAACAAAGACTCAGCTTTTCTAGCCTACTATAACGTGAGTTCGATAATCGCCGTTTGAGGGCTGTGACGCGTCGCGCCACAGCCCTCAAACAAGGTTTTTCGTTGGGGCGGGCGCAGCCCGCCCCAACGAAAAACCGCTCGTCGAACTCGCGTTACTATAGGAAGCCTGTTTGTTTTTGAGCAGAAGATATTTGGGTTCTGCGGAGACAAATTAAAAAAGGCGTGCAGTTAAGCACGCCGACTTGATTTAATATCAACAGAGGAATCAGTAGGCACCATGTTTATTGAATATGACATAAAATGTCTTAAAAATCAGGAGTAGATCGTAGCTAAGAGACCACTTTCTTTGATATTCTAAATCGAGAGCTACGATATCTTCAAAGTCTTCGATTCCAGAGCGACCGTTTACCTGCCACTCTCCAGTCATACCGGGCTTAACCTGTAAGCGCTGGTGGTGGTGGGGTCTGTATTGCCTCACCTCATCGACTGTGGGAGGTCGAGTTCCTACCAGGCTCATGTCACCCATAAGGACATTCCAAAATTGGGGAAGTTCATCCAGGCTGGTGCGACGCAAAAACTGACCAACTCGTGTAATCCGTGGGTCATTGCGGTTTTTGAAGATGTGCCCCTTTGCTTGGTTGGGTACTAGATGTTTGAGGCGATCGGCATCGACAACCATAGAGCGGAATTTCCACATCCGAAAAGGACGGCCCTGCACTCCGCATCGAATTTGGCTGTATAGCAGAGGTCCGGGGTTATCCAGGAAAATTGCGATCGCGATTGGTATTCCAACTATTAATGTAATACCTAAGCCAACTATGGCACCAACGATATCAATCAAGCGCTTGATTTTACAAAACGCTGAGGGATGAATATCTTGACAGGAAACAGCAAATCCTAAAGGATGAACATGCATAATTGTAGAGCGAATAGGAAAAATGGACAATGGCAATTACGCTTTGGAAGTAAAACAAGACAAATAGACGAGTAGAAAAAAATTCTACAGGGATGAAATGATGTTGAGTCTCAGTTGTCTTCCTGCCAGTAATTACAGTTCACAGCCATTTCAATTGAGCAGATGATAGTTGTTGCTATCTCAGACCCGGTTAGATAATGCGTGAACCACGGCTCAGGTAGTGCAGAGCCTGGTCGTTCATCAATGTCTGGATGTGCCAGACAGAAATCCTGTCACAAGTGCGCTAATGGTTTATTCCAACCCAAGGATTCAAAATCCAGAACATCAAAGGGTAAATTGTAAGCGTTTCACTAAAACTTAAGAACACAGCAAAGCTTTCGTAAAATTACAAAGTTTCACCTACCAATTGATAGGTGACTAAGGAATCTACGTTAACTCGTTACGAAATCTATCGAGCTAAGTTAAGCCAATTCCCTAAATGACTGCTACACCCCAACCCTACCGCCTACGGCACCTCCCCTAAGTAAGGGGAGGGGGGAGGGGTCAAATGTAGTCATCAAAAAGTGAATTGATATTAAACGAAGTTTAGTCAATCTGAAATAGACACTCCTGATACTGTCCCAATAACTTCACCATAACTACATTCTTTTCTTCATGTAGGGAGATATTCCATCCGGATTCTGAACCGTATTATTGCTGAAATTTTATCAATTTCTGATTCGCCAGAGAATTTCTAATTTATAGCTATACTCAGCGTAGTTAGGGAGACATTTTGAGACGTTGCACACGACCCCTCCAAAATGTCCTAATCAAAATGCATGTATTATTAACCCAGCAACTAAAGATCTGACAGAAGAATGTGGGTTGTGACTGCGCTCAACCTACGACTATTGGGGTGCTGAGCATAGTCGAAGCATGCTGTGCTGCAACCACATCTATGGCCAAGTTAATAGCTATAAGAGCAGTTTTTACCAATTTAATATGTCACTCTTCCCTATACGACTCTCGCACTCTTCCTTGGTCAAAGGAAAAATCCACAACTGAATAACATTTGAGTTTTTAAGGGCTAGGGCTGGTTGTAGGTGGTAATGCTGGAGGAGGCGTTTCATTGCTTGAGGGTGATGAGGGGGTTGTGCGAGGGCTATCTTCTTTCACAGGAATAATATGAAGATCATACCGAGTACTACGATCGCTCTGAATTGCGGCTGTTACCCCAATAGACCGAATTGACTGGAGCAAAGTGGTGACATCTGGGGGAAACTTTGGCAGGGGCAGGGTAATTTCCTGACTCATGAGGCGATCGGTATCGACAAAGAAATGACCGTTATTTGACTCCATCTGGGTAGCTGTTGCCTGACGGAAGAGTTCATTTTCAGCCAACGTTGGACTGGGTTGAGGCAGCAGTTCAGATGCAGTCGCCTCTCCCACAGTTAAAAAGGCCACGTTGCCATCCAACCAACCTCGGGTGGCAGAAACCGCCCCAAATTGGGACACCCATTTCACCACGGGTTCACCTTGCAAATCAGCCTCGCTGACTCGAAAACCGTAGCGGCTGCTCATGATTCCGTCCAATTTTTTCATGGTTTCATCGGCAGCGCGGCGATCGCCCGCCTGAGCCAACAGCACAATCCCTACATCGGTCAGGGTTGAGGATGCTGTGGTTGTGGGAACGACGGCTATAGAGAATTCTCCATTCATCCAACTGAGAAAATCGGTCTGCCAATCTAACCCCGTTGTTGAACGAATGGCTTGTTCCAAAAATTGAGGATTCGCCAGTTGATTGGGTTGAGCAGAGGATTGTTGGCGATAGTTCTTCCAAAACTGGTTCAAATCTCCACCTGACAGCATCAACAGAGTGCTGTCGGGAAGTAGGCTGGGAACTCGGCTGGCTTCATTAGCTACTTTGTAGCGGTTGGGATGATTGGCAGGCAACCAGTTCAATCCTGATACCTGAATGCCAGTAGAATTGGCGGTGACTGTTGCAGCTAAGCCCTGATTGTGTTGTAAAGGAGTCAACCCCCACAGTGGCAGAGGGTTGGATGAATTGGCCAAAATGGCTTCCTTGGCCACAGGCCCGTTGACGTAAATGCGAACCAGAGGATTGGGAACAGCGACTTGTTTGAAAGACTGCACGTAACCAGGGGTGCTGGACAGCGACTCGGTTCCTTTATAAGTATCAATCACTCGTTCAATGGCTCTTTGCTCTTGCGATAGGGCAATCGTCTCTTGATCAACGACAGTTGCAAAGTTCGTCCCTCCGGCTTTATGGCTGACTTGATAAATCGGCAATCCCTTGTAAGTGTTACCAGATTGCCCACCTAAAGCAGAGAGGTTAGAAGGGAGGCGAGTGGGGTCGGCGATTGGTAACAGAACGACCATCGACTGAGGATTATCGGGGTCAAATAAACTCGTCGTATCCTCAGAACCGGAGACAGGGGGCAAGCGATTGGGTAAAAATGCTACTGTAATTTCTCGTCCGATCCACGGTTGGATGTCTTCCTGATAGTTCAAACCATTTTGGGTAAGAAAGCGATCGCGCCAGTCTGTTACCGCCCGGTTAAAAATCTCTCGCGATTCTGGCGTGCCCAATTCCTGGAGTTGTTGCCATTGCCGCTCATTGGTAGACAGAGACAAACTCAGGGTTGTTTCTTGGGGCACTAAATCCGTCCCTACCGGCACTTCTGGGGCCAGAGGGCGACGTTGAGTCAAGGCCCAGTAGGCAAATACTCCTCCCAGCGCCAGACCAGCAGTGCCAGCAGCAGCCAGGGTCAGGATCAGTTTCTTGTGTTTAAGTGACTTGAGCATAAATGGGGACAGAGATGGCGATCGTTAATGAGCAATAGTGGGCAATGAGCAGGAAGCAATTGTCTAAGTTCAAGAGATGCTTTGGAATTTACAGTTAGCCCATTCACTGTTTGCCATTGTAGAGAATTAGCAAACAGTTCTAAACAATTTGTAATTTTTTATGGCGATGGGGTTGGCTGCATGGCGATCGGAGTGGGTATTTCTCGTTTCTTGGGGCAGCGGCTAGCAACATTTTTAGTTAAACTGGTCAGCAAATAAGCATGCCCGATGTGCAACTCCCTTGACAGAACACTAGAAATCGTGGAACTGACCTCTGTGCTGTATAACGTGTTATGTATAACGAATTAGCTTAACCAACAAAATTGTGTTTACTGGATTAGTTCAAGCTTTAGGAACCCTCCGCACAATTAGCGAAGACGAACTTGAAATTACTGTTATGACTATGCCAGTTAGCTTCCAAGACTTGGCACTGGGGGACAGTATTGCTGTAGATGGTGTGTGCCTGACAGTGGCACGCATCCACGTATCTGGATTTAGTGCGTCTGCTTCTCCAGAAACCCTCAGACGTTCAACCCTGGGGCAGCACAAAGGGATCGTTAATTTAGAATCCTCCCTGCGTGTAGGTAGCAAATTGGGGGGGCACTTTGTCACAGGACATGTGGATGGTGTGGGCTATCTGGAGGTAGTCGAGGAGACGGCTCAAGCCTGGGAAATGACATTTACCACGCCCGATCCACGAGTTTCCCGCTACATTGTGCTCAAGGGCAGCATTGCCGTGAATGGGATTAGTCTCACCGTAGCAGATTGCAACCCCGACGGGACAAGATTTAGGGTGGCTGTAATTCCCTTAACCTATGCTGAGACGAATCTGCAATATTTACAACCTGGCAGTCCGGTCAATTTAGAAGGTGATATTTTGGGGAAGTACGTCGAAAAGTTTGTGCGTCTGGGAATTAACGGCTTAGATTTAAATAGTGAAAAAAGTGAGGAAGTAGAATCGATCGCCAGTTTAACGCCTGCATTTCTAGCAGAACATGGCTACCTTTGAGCTATCTGACATAGATGCTGTATCTCATTCTAAACTTAAGCGTCTGACTTCATCATTGGCTTCCAGTTGAAATTGCAGGCGGCGGTTGTGCTCTTCGATATACGGGTGTTATGTACAGGTGTCATATGAAGAAACCAACACTCATGCCAGCCAGCAGTAAAAAGCCGAGCCAAACATTCTGACGGAATAACCGCCCATAAGTTGAAGGTTCAGGCTGTTTGGGTCGGAGTTGCCAATATTGCCAGAACCAACCCACTGCTGCTGCTATCAAGGTCAGCCAGAATCCAAACTTTAATCCCAAGTCCACTCCACAACTCGCCAGCAGGAGAACAGTCCCTAGAAAAAACAGACCTACGGCTGTGGCAGCTTGAGTACCGAAAAAGAGAGCACTGGAATTGATCCCAATGCGCTGGTCGTCTTCGCGATCGGACATGGCATAAATCGTATCAAAACCGAGGGTCCACAATACCGTCGCTCCCCAGAGAAACCACATGGGACGCTCTAGCTGCTGAGTTACGGCAGTCCAACTAATTAACACAGCAAAGCCCCAACACAAGGAAAGCACCAATTGCGGGGTGGGAAAGACTCGCTTTGCCAAGGGATAGAGCACAATGAAGGGCACAGCCAGCATACACAACCCAAAACTCAAAGGATTGAGATAAGTAGACAACCCCCAGGCACAACCCAGGGCCACTAAAGCAACGACTAAACCTGTTTTAATCGAAAGGGCACGAGCTGCCAGAGGGCGATTTTGCGTTCGCTGTACTTGTGGGTCGATGTCTCGATCCCACAGGTCGTTAATCACACAGCCCGCTGCGCTGGTTGCTAGAACACCTAGTATAATCACGCCCAGCAGGGGTAGAGGTGGCGTACCACGAGAGGCTAAGACAACAGCCCACAATGCTGGGATCATTAAGATCAACCGACCAGCAGGTTTGTCCCACCGCAACAATCGCAGAATGATCAACCAGATTGGTTCAGTTTGAGATTGGGGCTGAGTCAGCATAATTAACTAAAGAGTAGGAGTGAACCACATGACCATTTGGATCTTAAATTTTGCTTGTCGGATTCGCAATCCTCGTTCACAAACAGGCAAGCTGTTGCAATCTTGATTGCGTCAATCCATCGTCAAAGGCACAACTCAAATGCCTTCTGGCAACTGGTTTAGATCTCCGATGAGCAAAGGGAAACCTGTATTTCATGATCATCACAATTCTAAGCTTAAAGGGAGGTGTTGGCAGAACGACCACAGCGATTCATTTGGCCGCATTTTTGCATCACCGAGCAAATACGCTCTTGATTGATGCGGATACCAATCGTTCGGCGATCGCTTGGTCTAAACGGGGTCAGTTGCCCTTTGAAGTCGTTACAGAATGGCAAACCCCTGATGTTCAACAGCCCTATGAGCATGTAGTAATTGATACTTCTGCTCGACCTGCATTAGAGGAATTGCGAGTTTTGGTTGAAAGTAGCGATTTGCTGGTGTTGCCGACGACTCCAGATGTGATGGCTTTAGATGCACTGGTGTTGTTATTGGAACAGCTTAATACGATTCAAGCCGATCGCTATCGCATCTTATTGACTTTTCTGCCAGGAAAGCCCAATCAGTATGTAGAACAGGTAAAAACGATGCTCACCGATGCCCATTTACCCCTCTTTGTTGCTGGTATTCGCAACTCTTCAGCCTTTCCCAAAGCAGCCCAAGCAGGCATCCCCGTGTATGAAGTCAAAGGCGTAACAGCGAAGGAAGCATGGCAAGATTATGAACACGTTGGGCAAGAACTCTTAAAAATTTAGGCTTTTCGGCTTAGAAGAAAATATAGTTCTTCAGAGAAGATATTGATAAAGATTAACAGAGGTAAATTGAGTGGTCGGATCTTGTGAGATTGTTTTGCCTGTGAAATGCGTAAGACAAAAATTTTGTTGGTATCAATCGCTATCATAGAACTAGAGGCAAATGGTTATGTCCAGGTCTGATTTTATTTCGATTCATCTATCTTTAAGTGCGTTGGCAAATCTGGGCTGGGGCAGATTTTAATCTCGCCTGCTTTAATGTATCCACACTCTTGCTCCTCCCTGTTACTCAACTTCTGGTCATCCCTCTTAGCTTCTAGAACTAATGAACCTGCTTGAACAGCATAGCGACAGCTTACTCAATGTTCCCTTGAGTGCTTCATCCCAAGATCGGATTCTTGCCGCGATCGATGTAGGAACAAACTCTGTCCACATGGTTGTTGTGCGAATACAACCTGCTTATCCTGCCTTCAGTATCATTGCTAGAGAAAAGGAAACGGTTCGTCTGGGCGATCGCGATAAAGACACCGGTAAACTCACAATTGCAGCGATGGAACGAGCACTCGGAGCACTGCGCCGTTGTCAGGATATTGCCAAAAGTCTCAATGTCGAAGAAATCATCGCCGTTGCTACCAGCGCCGTTCGAGAGGCATCTAACGGGCGCGATTTTCTAACCAGAATTCAGACTGAACTGGGTTTATCTATCAATCTCATTTCTGGGACAGAAGAAGCGCGACGGATTTATCTGGGTGTGTTATCTGGCATGGAGTTTGATCATCAACCACATGTCATTATTGACATTGGTGGCGGCTCCACAGAGTTAATTCTGGGCGATGGCCATGAACCCCGCTCCCTCAGCAGCACCAAAGTTGGTGCAGTGCGTTTGACTTCAGAAATCGTCACCACTGACCCGATTAGCCCAGTTGAGTTTGGCTATTTACAGGCTTACGTGCGGGGGATGTTAGAGCGATCGGTGGATGAGTTGAAGTCACAACTCCAGCCTGGTGAATTTCCTCGCTTGATCGGCACCTCTGGCACCATTGAATCCCTGGCTGCCATCCACGCTTCAGAAAAACTGGGATACGTGCCCTCGCCTCTGAACGGGTTTCGGCTGAGCTTCCGAGATTTGCAAGAGATCGTCAATCGTCTGCGCCGCATGACCATCGCCGAGAGGTCTGCTCTACCGGGTATGTCCGATCGCCGCTCTGAAATCATCATTGCTGGAGCTTTGATTTTACAAGAAGCGATGAGTTTATTGGGCACGGAGGAATTGGTTGTTTGTGAGCGATCGCTGCGAGAAGGCATCATCGTCGATTGGATGCTGGTGCATGGATTGATTGAGGATCGCCTGCGCTACCAACGCTCTGTCCGCCCGCGTAGCGTCATCAAAATTGCCCAGAAGTATCAGGTCAATCTAGAACACGCCAAGCGCGTTGCTACACTGGCCTTTAGTCTCTTCAATCAAACCCGTAATGTTTTGCATACCTGGGGAGAAGAAGAACAGGAAATCCTGTGGGCCAGCGCTATTTTACACAATTGTGGTCACTATATCAGCCATTCTTCTCACCATAAACACTCTTATTACCTGATTCGCTACGGCGAGTTGTTGGGGTTCAACGAACTCGAAATTGAAACCATCGCCAATATTGCCCGCTACCATCGTAAGGGTTGCCCCAAGAAACGTCACGAGAGCTATCGGAGTATTACTAGCAAGCGCCATCGCAAAATTGTGGATCAACTCAGTGCTATATTGCGACTTGCGGTTGCGCTCGATCGCCGTCAGATTGGGGCGGTTCAACAAATTCGTTGTGAATACCATCCTACCGAGCGGGAATTCCATCTTCATCTCACGCCATCTCAACCCCAAGATGACTGTGCCTTGGAATTATGGAGTTTAGATATGAAAAAAGAATGCTTTGAATCCGAGTTTGGTATTAAACTCAGTGCTAGTCTAGAACCAGACTTCAATCCTCTAGATTGATGACTATAGCAACCTCAAACTAGCAAATTCAACCAGGTAGGGTGTGTTACGCTAACGTAGCGCATCCTACAATATCATCCACCCTTCTTGGGTAGGCACCATCCACCGTTGCACGAGTTGCCAACTCAGTCCTTCGACCGCGATCGCCCCTCTATATCCCTCGTTCACAGGCAAGACTTGTAAGCGCCAACGGTGAACATCAGGTGGATGCCATTGAGTTTCGGCTAGACTGGCTTGTCCGGCTTTCAGAGAAACTGCAAATTGGTTGAGAGGAATGGATAAACCCTGTCCAGTGGCTTTGACATATGCCTCTTTACAAGTCCACAGTTGAAAAAATGCTGGCACGCGCTGATCGGGTTCAAGGGTTTGTAAATCTGCTTGCTCAGAAGCGGTAAAATATCTTGCTGCTAGTGCATCACAAGCATGATGGCAATCAATTTGCTCCACATCGATCCCGACTTCCCGACCCAAAGCCAGTGCATACACTGCTAAATTATGGGAGTGGGAGAGGTTAAATCGGATGTCTTGCTGCGTTTGTCTGGCAGATAAAGCTGGCTTGCCAGTAGGACTATAAGCAAACCGCAGTGCTTCAGGAGGAACAGTGGCATATTTGCTAAGCAATAGCCGCAGCATACTCCGAGCTACAGTAAAGCGATCGCGATGCTGTGGAAAGCGGAAGCGATTGGCTCTTGTGCGCTCATCAGTTGATAATAGCAGCGACAAATCAGCCAGTCGAGGCAAACAAGATGCCATATCAAGCAGCCAAACATGCACCTCATCCCGATGAATTCTCATTGAGTGACAAGTACCTCCCAAAACCCTATCTTAACGTGAGTCTCCAATGAGGAGGTGGGGGTATGCAGCACCCCACCTCCTCGGGCAGCAGGAAAGAGAACTGCGTTTTCTTAGGAGTTCGATAATCGCCATTTGGGGCTATGCCGCAACGAAAAACCGCTCGTCGAACTCACGTTATCTTAATTATGGACAAGGACGACCATTGGCATCAAACACAACACATCCTGGAGTCTGTTGGATGGGAGAAGTGACAGAGGAGCGATTGCTTGAGTCGGTTCGAGCGCTGTCAGGGCGAGGGCGATCGACATTGGTGCCACAGAGGTGATTCAAGTTAAGCGTTCTGCCATCGGGAGTGACAATGTAGCAGAGCAGAGAGTCATCATCTGCATAGGTTGCTTGAGGATTGGAAGATGGGTTAGAAACGGTGATTTGGTTGGCAGTGGCAGCAAAACCTGCTGATATAAAGAGCGTCACGCTAATAGTGTGAACAGGTATATAGACAATTCTGTGAAAGAACACGTTAAATTTATTGGGTGAACCAATTGAAGATTGCGAAACTCTTGCAGAAATAAAATCTGACCCCATGAGAATACCTCAATTTTACGAGCCGAATTGCTCAATAACTTGCAGCAAAGCTTGCAGCGAAATGCCCAAGCCAATTAGAGTAATGCCAATGGCGCTGAGGATTGGCAGGGTTTGCACAAACCCTAGATGAGCAGGTATTTTGCGGAATAAATGTTGGGCATACACCATCAGTAAGCCTAATCCCATCAATACGCTAGTCAAGCCCAGGCTAAAGGCGAGAACAAGCACTAATCCTAAAGTGACCTGACCCAGCGCGATCGTACTCAACAATAATACAAGCGCTGCTGGACAGGGAACCAATCCACCTGATACGCCTAAAGCCACTAAATTCTTCCAGGTTACAGTGCCATGATCACCTTCAGGAGGTAAGTGATTACGCCAATGATGATGGTGCTTGTGGTGATGTCTGTGAGAATCGATGTCGTCATGCCCATGCTGTTGTCTGTTGCCGCCTTGAGCATGAGCATGTCGATCAAGAGAATGGTTGTGGGAGTGGGGGGCATGAAAGTGGAGGTGCTGGTGAGCACTGTCGGCATAGACATGGACTGGATCAGGACGGCGATGCTCATGCAGATGAAAATGATTTCCCCAAAGGTTGTTCCAGAAGGATGGCAACTTGAACTGCAAATGAGAATGAAGCAAGCGAGCTCGTGCTAATTTTAGCCCAATCAAGGCTACCATGCCACCTGAAATCAGACTTAACCACGGATAAAGCTGCTCCGGGACGATGAATTTGGTGGCAAATAGGGCAAACAGTCCAAGTGCGAACACGCCGATTGTATGGGTCACGGTTGTCATCACAGCCAGAGAAATGGCATGTTTTGGGGTAGCGCGTTGCCCTACCTGGTAGGCCGCAACAACTGTTTTACCATGACCTGGAGACATCGAATGGACGGCACCCCAGAAGAAAGCACCAGCGATCGCCAGTACCAATCCTCCCGACGTGAATGCTGCCCATCCAGGAATAAGGGCTAGAGTTTGCTGGGTCGGAGTGAAGACAAAGGTTTTCAACTGCCCAGATTGCAAAATGGTAGCTAGACAACTGGCTGTCGAGACCCCTGGTAAGAATACATTGTAATTAATTTGCAATCCCTGTATGGGTTTTGCCCAGTCATAAATTAATTTCAAAGTCGTGTGAGTGTTTGGAGCCGTCAGGGCATTCAGCGATAAATCCCCTTGCAGCGGTTGCAGCGTTAAAGTACCCGGCTGATTCGTCGTATCTGTCAAGCGAATCCGTTGACCAAAAAAGGCATGTAGCTGATGAGTATGATGACGAATTTCTGTTGCAGAAAGTTGTCCATTGCGATCGTCGTCAGCAAATTCTGTCAATTCTGTAGGATAAGTCAGTGTCATTTGAGTTTGTTGCTCACCGACCCAAATTTCTACTGTTGACATATCTGCCCAATGTGTCAGGCCGGGCAATTCCATAAGCAGACACAGCAACACAGTCCCAATGCAGGAGAAAACACTGAAACGTAAATGACGAAGATATTTTTCCATAAGAGTTTAAAGCATTGTATGGAGCGTGTGTAATTTCTCCATTAAGAACCCAGTCCTGCACCCAGACCAACAGCACGACGAGCAGCCGCGTCGAAAGTGGGATCGATCGACTGAATTTGTTGAAAATAAAACTGTGCTTGAGCATCATTCCCTAACTGTTGCTCAATCGACCCAGCATGCTCAAACAGGCTGGTTGATTTTGTGCCAAGAGCGATCGCCTCTTGAATGACTGCTTTTGCTTCCTGCAATCGATCTGCCTTTAGCAGGGCCCACGCCAATACTTCTAATGTTTCTGCATCTCGTCGTTTCCTGGCTTCAGCCTGCGCTAACGACAATGCCTCTGGAATATCTTGGGGTCTGCCTCGTTCCAACAACAGTTGTGCTAAATCTCGTTGGTGTCCCAATGATTGAGCGCTCAAACCAACATCACTTTCGCGTAACTGCTTTTCTGCCTGATCCCACAACCGTTCCGCCGCTGCTGTATTTCCTTGAAGTTGCTGAATGCGAGCTTGACCCCGCAGCACCAGGGAATCGAAAATTCTAGGAGTGCCATTGGAGGAATGCATGATCTGAGCATAATAGCGATCGGCTGATGCGTAATTCCCTCGGCGCACGTTCAACTGAGCCAAGTTGATCAAAGTCTGAGGATGGTTTGGTAAGATGCGTAAGGCTTCCCGATAGAGTGCCTCTGCTTGTTCTAGATCACCCTGTTCATAATGCAATCGACCCAGCAACATGCGCGTCCGAGCAGAACTGGTAATTTCACCTGCCTCTTCCGACATCAAAGCATACTTGAAACTCTGTAAAGCTGCCTGATGATTTCCCTGGGCTACCTGAGTTAGTGCCAACAGCGTGTAGGAGTTGATGCTAGGGAGTTGTTGCACCAGTGCTTGGGCGGCTGCATTGGCTACTTGAACGTCACCCAGAGCAAGATGGGTAGTGACTTGGAGGGCGATCGCCTCCCGTTCTCCGTCTACCTGTTTCAACCAGTGCAACGCACCTGCAAAGTCATGTTTTGCCTCAGCGACCCGTGCTAGCACCAGCACGGCTTCTGGATTCTCAAACGGCAGCAGAGCGAGAGATTGTTGAGCCGTCTGTTCTGCTAATAGATACCAACTGCCTTCGCCTGTAAGCCGCGCCATCTTTAAATAGGCAGTCGCCAATCCAGCTTTTTCTAATCCGCTGGTGAGGTAACGTTGCGATCGTTCCTGATAAAATGCAATTTCATGTTGGATTCCGGCAAGCGGCGATTGATTAGACGGGAGCGAAGCGAAGAAACGATAGCGATAGGGTTCCTGCAATTCATTAGAGACGTGATGAACCCATGTCTCAATACCAACAACCCAATTGGTTTGTGTTAGTAAGAGCACTCCAGAAGCGATCGGCAAACCTAACAGGAACAAAGTTAGCATTTGTTTCCATCGATTCGCTTGAACACCGTGAGAAATCCCAATTTCTTTCATACGCTGTTTTCTCAACTCATCGAAATTCACCTTCCTCGTAACCAAGCTCTTGCTTGGTAATGCAGCCTTGGAGAGCTTCCAGCTTCCCTGCCAATGAGAGTAGCGTGAAAATATCATCCCCTACTCTCTTGGTTGCGGGTTTCGACTGCGCTCAACCCACCGCCTCGACTGCGCTCAACCCACCGCCTTCGACGGCGCTCAACCTACCGCCCTCGACGGCGCTCAACCCACCGCCTCGACTGCGCTCAACCTACCGCCCTCGACTGCGCTCAACCTACCGCCCTCGACGGCTGAACGCAGCCGAAACCCAGGACTTCACAAAGCGCATTTCCCTTAGCCTCTTAATAGCAGGGGTAGAGAAATGCTTTCTTGAAGGAGAATAGCTAAGCCGGAACTTGGGTTGGTGCGCTCCCAAGCTGAAGCTTGGGAGCGAGAAGGGAGAACACTGACAGACCACTAGTTGGGTAATGCTAGATAAGGAAAGTTGGGAACGAGCGGATCATGTCCTTGGGCGGGGTTGCCAGGAGTGCCTTCGTAAGAGACGTTGTCTCCTGTCACAGCACCATTGGTCAACACAGTAAAGGTAGCATCAACCACGTCGTCGGTTAGTTTGCGACCGCCAATCAAAGCGCCACGGCTATTAACCGCATTGGCGTAACCACTGGGAATTGTGGTGTCAATTCGCATAACATCAGGCAGAAAAGCACCCAACAGCGCATTAACGCGAGCTTCGTTATTACCCAGTCCCGTCAATACTTTCACGACATCTCCAGCCAGACTGGCAGGCGGAGCCGATCGACTTGGTTGAGTGCGGTTATATAGTTCATAATTCCGTTGAGAAATGACTAAGGTTTCATTCACGGCTGGACGAGCCAACTGCTCTGTTTGGAAAAACTGCCCGGTTGCAGGATCTTTAATATTGAGGGAAAGCCAGACATCAAATGTGGTTGCGTTGCTGGAACCTTGCAAGAGTGTGCGAGGTACGCGCAGTACAATAGTATTGACATTGTACCCTGTAGCGAAATCAACAGCGGTTGCAGGAGGGCGAAATCCGACAGATGGTCCGGTGCCCAGTAAGCCCGCCCGCACCCGGAAGTATTGTTCTACATCAAAGAAGAACGGATCTTCTCGCAACCCAGCAAAGATATCGATGTTAGAGCCACCGACCCGGACACGATTAATGGTGGGATTATCTGCATTCACATACGGTGTTGTGGCGATCGCTCTCCCATTCGTTGTGCGCGACACAGTTACAGGATTTCTGCCCCGTTCAATCACAGTTAACTCAGCATTTTGACGATTGCGCTGAGGGGGGCTAAAGGTAAAGCGCAACGTCAGGTCAGGAGTAGCTGTGGGAATCGAATTGTTATTGTTGACTCGTGAGATGCGGAACTCATATCGGGCTTCACTGCTAAAGAAATACTGCACTCTGGCCACCGATCGCGGATTGGTATTCATTACCAGAATCAGGTCATCGGCTCTGGCACTGGGGTTTTGATCAAGCTCACGAAACGCATACAAATCGGTCAAGCTCAAAGCACGGCTTCTCACGTCAATATCACCATCGTCGTGATCAGAGGCTTGCAAAGTGGGGGTATGAATCACAGCCGCCACACCCAGAGCAGCGATCGCCACACCAGCAGCTAGCGCGGTCAATCCCAAAATCTGCTTCACCCTCTTGGGTTGCCAACGTGCCGTCATGCACTGTAATGTTGCTAGAAAATTCCGTTTTGGCTCAGTTGCCATCTCATCATCTCCTTGAGAAACCGATGGGTTAGTTGAAACATCCACCTGGGGGGAAAAATCACCCGTGTTGTAGAGATGTACGATGGTCGCGTCTGGATGGATTTATGCAAATCAGGAATTTTTTGGAGATTTGAATAGAAATAACCGCAGAGACGCAAAAAACACAGAGGATTTTACTAATTCTGCCTCTGTGCTCTCTGTGCCTCAGTGGTTCACACTTGCTTTCCCTGTCTTCTTCCCAACTCTGGCTGCGCTGATACTGAGCTTGAGCCTCTAACGCGATGTCTGGATTTCGGTTTTCAGGCGATCGCTATATTTTTGAATTTGATGATCCAAAGTCGTTTGGGGTTCGTAAAAGGGCTTCTCATTCTGTCCTGAGAACAGTAAAGTAGACACGAGTTGACTGAGAAAAAACCAGCCAAAATCCAGAATGGCAAAGGACAAAACGGCAAAATTTAGGAACTTTGGCATCGTTTTCTGATGATGTGCTTGTTTGTCGCCAAAGTATATGAGTTGCTGAATATGAGAATAATTCATCAGGAACGGAATCTTAGGCGGGATGCGGGAGACAATATCCCACCGATGCACAACTCGGTAGCTCCGTCCTGCTAATTTTTGGTCAATAAATTGTTCTAAAGCTTGATTGACCACTCTGGGTGAACCAAAGGTATAAAGGTGCAAATTACTATGATATTCCAGTGCTCGATAAGCGGCGATAGTGGCGAGTGCCCCTCCTAGACTATGACCCGTAACATATAGCGTTATATCAGGTGCAAGTTCCTGTAACACGTTACTAATTCCCTGCACTCCGCTCCATTGCACATTGGGATATTGTGCCTGAAATGAACGGGTTAATCCAGTTCCCCACACTTCATGTAACCCACAGACAAAACCAGCGTGGGCATAAAACCCTAGAGAGGCACTGGTTGTTTTCTGGATTTTGCTATTAACGGTATCTGGCGAGAGGCAATCGTGCTCTGGGAGTTTTCCCTTAAAGAAATTAATGTCTGTCAGAATATCGGCATAATCTTTTTCGGTGCCGCGAAAGGCTAATACGGCAAATCCGTTGCCAATTCCGTCACCAGGATGTTGAGCTAAAAAGGCTTGTGTGCCTTTGGTATCAAAAAATGTAATTTGCTTAAAACCAACTTTGTTTAACTCACAGGCGACGATCGCCTTGGTTTCATAAGATAATTTAGAGCATTCGGCTAACCACCAGCCTGTTGCTGGACTATAGCCTGAAGTATTTTGGGGACAGCCAATTTGTTCATGTCCTTTAAAGTAGGAGGTAGAATTTCCTAAACAAACCTCACCGATAGTGGGCGCAGATTCCTGATATTCATAATAAGGGCTGGAGGCGATCGTCATGCCATTACTCCTGAGTGCATTGACTCCTCTAATCTGGCTGAGGCAATCGTCCTTTTACAGTCCCCAAAGTGGGTAATTTGGCGTTGCTTAATAAAAAAATGATTTTGAACATGAAACCGAAGCTTTCACGTTCAAAATCATCCTCCAAATCAGCCACACTAGTAATTTTTAGGAAGCGCGATGGCGCAAATAGAGAGTGAAACTGGCGACCAAGACCGCGATCGCGCTCAACAAATGCACGACATTAAACGGTGTACCAGGGAAGAACCAGGAATCGGTACGGAGAAATTCAATAAAAAATCGTCCGGTCGGATACCAAATCAAATACAGTAAAGCCAAATCTCCGTCTTTCAGTTGAGTCTGAAAACGACGGGAAATCCAAAACAATAGGGCAAAACCGATCAAATTCCACAGCGACTCATAGAGAAATAAGGGATGGAAGCGAGTCGTTTCGGGATATTGCATGAGGTTGTTGTAGGGCGGAATGCGGTGTTGTGGGTCGATCCGCAACCCCCAGGGCAAGGTGGTGGGTGGGCCGTATAGCTCTTGATTGATAAAATTGCCCCAGCGCCCAATCGCTTGTGATAGAGGGAGAGGGAGGGCGATCGCATCCAAAAATACCAATGTGGGTAAACGACGAATACGGGTAAATAACCATAGGGCGATGCCTCCAAAGATAAATGCCCCAAAAATATGAATCCCACCGCTCCAAATTTGGAAAATGCTCAAAGGATTTGACAGGTAACGCCCAATCCCCTCCGCTGTGCGCGGTGATTGAATGAAGACATAGTAAAGTCGCGCTCCCAAAAAGGCTGGGATCAACACCCAAAACAGCATATCCCAGAAATCATCTGCTTTTTGCCCACGCCGCTCGACTTCACGGCTGGCAATTTGACAACCGACCAAAATGGCAGTTGCCATTAATAATCCATACCATCGCAGGGCAAAGGGGCCAAATTCAAACAAGATGGGGTTAACGGGTGGGTACATAGGGGAGAGGGGGAGGGAGAGATGGAGAGCGGGAGATAGATGCTACTCTGGTCTCCCGTTTTATGCCTCAAGAGAAGAACAATCAATCTTCCAAATAGCCCAAATCGCGTAACCGACTGCGGACTTCGGGGTCATCGAATCCGGGAGCACGTTCTGCTGTGGTCGCACCAGCAGATTGTCCTGCAAAGAGTTGCAGACATTCCTGTAAGACTTCTACATTCTCTGGCAAGATGTGGCTCAAATTCAAGTTCTCGCTGGGATCATTAATGAAATCGTACAGTTCAATATGCTGATCTCCGGTTTCAATTAGCTTGTGATTGCCGACCCAAACAGCGCGACGTAGTTGGTCACAGGCGCGATCGCGCACCAATTCTGGTTGTCGTTTTTGCAAAAGATTGACGACATTTTGCGGGGGAATGGCTTCAGCAAAGACTTGACTGCCATCCGATTCACTGGTGGGATGATGCAACAGGCTTAAAGATTCCTCCATTTCGTTGGCCAATCCAGCAGCGGCTAACATAGAGTGGAACAGCCGCCGCGTCGAAACCACTTCATGATTGACGGTGCCTCGCTGCAAGTTGCCATTGGGGTCACGAATGATTAAAGGAACTCTAACCAACTCGTTGTAAAGCGATAGGGAGTGTCCCATAAACTGTTTCTCACCCAGATGTTCACCATGATCGGAACAAATAATCACAAGCGTGTCTTCTAGAACCCCTGCTTGTTCTAACTTTTCCAAAAACAAGCCAACTTGTTCATCTTGATATGCCACCTCTGCATCGTACATGCCATCTAATGTGGCTTTTTGTTGTTCATCTAACGCACCCGTTAAGGGAGCTAACCAGCCATAGACATCGCTATTGAATCGCCGCAAAAAAGTTTGTGCAGCGCGATCGCGCAGGACATGAGGGGCAAATCGTTCCATGTAACTGCGGGGTGGATGATAGGGCATGTGAGTCCCCATCAGGTTAATGAAGGCGAAGATAGGTTGTTCTGCGGCTAATCCTGGACGTTGAATGAACAAATGAGCCGCATCGTTCAGGGATTTCACCGTATTGCCCTTAAAACTGAGAGCCGTTTGCCAGAGAGGCACCATTAGCGGTGTAAAGGAAAGAGCTAATAGAGTATCTGAGCGGGCAAAGGCAGTTTGCACCCGGTTCAACAGCCCTGCTAACAACCGCTTGAAGCCCTGACGATAGCGATCGATCAAGCCTGACTCTCGACCCGCCTGATTAGGATAAGAGGTCAATAAGCCACTGTAGTTCAAAAAGCTATAAAAGCCCCGCCGCAGCCCGTTATTAATTACGCCAACCAGTGGATTATTGCAAAATCCTGCTGTATGGTAACCTCCCTGGTTGAGCCGCTCTGCCAAAGTGGATAAGTGGGAGGGTAGGACGGAGTATGACTGCACTGTTTGATGAACCGAAGGATATACTCCGGTGAACATTGAGGCATGAGACGGAATCGTCCACTGGGCCGGGGCGATCGCCTTACCAAATAGAGTCGCATCTGCGGCAAATGCATCAATATGGGGTGAAGTTTCCAAATGATAACCATAGCACGAGAGGCGATCGGTTCGTTGGGTGTCTAGCACCAAAAATAGGATATTAGGACGCTTCATTTTGACCTTCATTCTGACAAGATCTCTCAACTGCCTTTCCGTCATTCTGACTGAATTACGGCGGATTTGCACTTGACCCTGTGAAAGATCTCTAAACTTAATTCCCAAAAGTTTGAGGATGAGGGTTGAGACAAACGCATCCTAGTCACCCATACACAAGCATTGCTGAATCGGGAGATGATTTTAGATGTGGGGACTCAGTCTCACATCTAAAATCATTCTTAAAATCAGTAATGCCCATACAGAAAAGTTCGATTTTATTTAATTGCACGTTTCTTACAAAGTAACTCAAATCATTAACATTCTCAATTCCGAGTCAGGTGTTACCAGAGAATAAGAAATGAGGCGATTGCGATCGACCTGTTCATGCTAGGAGGAAAAAATGAGCGATTTTCATGATTTTTTGAAGCACCAGTTTGCCCATGTCGCCTTGGGAGAATTCAAGCCAGGTAAATTTTCAGAAGCTCAGCGGCTTTATGAAGAAGCTGTAGCCACATACAGCCACGGGTTTAAAGGAGCCTACCTGTTGCGGGAAACTGGCACAGAGCGGGGCATCTCTATCATTTTCTGGGAAAGCCAAGAGGATATGGATGCTCATCAGAATGAAATCTACAAGGCAATTTTAAAGAAAATGGCACCTTTGTTTGCTCAAGCCCCAACAACTGCAATGTATGAAGTTGTGACTGAACTTCAACCTGGAAACTCAGGAAAACCTTGATGCAGATGAGTGGGTAACTACTCCCGAAGTTTTTTGTGGGTAACACGGCAGTGCTGCAATTCCCGCAAAAAACTTACTGGTTACATGCTGCTAAGAGCATAGCCCACTCTATCTTGCACGCCCCCTGTAGGATAGCCATATACCTAGCCAGTCCACAGCTTTAAAGTTTGTTCAAGTTTGTAGTGACAACTTCAGTTGGAGTGCATCCCACTTTTGTAATCTGCTAAACCCGATTTTGCGAGGGGCGCGGGCACAGCCCGCGCCCCTCGCAAAATCGGGATGCACTCCTTCAGTTGTCACTACAAACATAAGTTCTATGTGCTGTTGCAGTCTAGAATCCCTACCAATTTTTGTTCTGCCAGGTGAGGATAAAAGATTCAAAAAATTTGAAAAATTCAAAACATTTTTTCTGTTCACATTGCTGTAGTGACTGTATAACTAAAGCAATGAGCATTTTTCTATTGCTCGTCATTCTATCTATAGACTGCCATGCTCCCCTAAATCACAACTCTCTAGGCATCATTTGGCTAGCTTAACCGGAAATGATTTGAATGGAAAAGGTAGCTTGACCTTTCAAAACTCTTCTTGGAACTAAGCAATGTTTTTCATAACGCGAACATTCACACACTTGAGAGAATAGCTCGCAATGAGAAGCTGGAAATGAGAAAGAGATCATCTGGTTTAGGGCAGATGGATTGGCATAGATTGAGTTAATCTTTCCCAACTCAAACGGAAGAAGCACAGTGTGTAAAGGACTTCAAGCATGACAAAAGCAAATCATCGTTCACAAACGACCGCTGGTCGGAGGGTTCCTGCTGCGGTTTTAGTTTCGCAAACCACGCTCAATCAAGCAACTTCGGCGTTACGAAACCTCCCAGAAAAACCCAGAGAAATTTGGTCGCTACGGGAAGCGATCGGTGTAATGCGGGAGGTGATTTCGACAGCTTTAAACAAGGGCTATAGTCACGAGGAGGTAGCAAAACTGTTGAGTCAAACTGGGGTTGATATCCGCCCCTCTTCTTTGAAATACTATCTTGCTGCTGTGAAACGCAATCAAGATCAACCAACTCGCACTAGAGTGCGTCGATCATTCAGAGGTGCAAATCTATCTGCCATGGATGCTGATGCCATGGATGCTGATGCAACCGACGAAATGGATTTAGACATGCTCGAAACAGAGAACGAGTTTTCTGCGATCGAAAATGGTTTCAACCCATCTCTAGATTTAGATGAAGAAGAGCCAATAGATGCTGAAGACGATGCAGACCCTTTGACGAACGCTACCGCTCCTCAAACTGCTGCATCTGCCAAGAAAGCCAGGTCTGATTCTGACCAAGGGACTAAGATGGCGGCAAAAGCCAATTCAACCTCTAGAAGACGCTCAACCGAGACAAAAGCTTCTTCCTCACAACCGGAGCGACGACGTAAGCGGGCTCGGTCGAAAGACATGTTGAATTGAGTTTAAATTTTGCACGGATGTTCAGTATTGCTCTTCTAAATATTTGAAGTAAAGACAGGGTTGCGATCGCTTAAATTCAATAGCAGCGCGTCAATCCTCTCAGAAAAATCGTGTAAGTTCGTCCTCCTCAATGCCCCAATTCGCCGTAAGATAAATTCGGCAGTCTTATTGCAGGTGCAGTTTAGCCGTGAAACTATTTGTTTATCATACTCCCGAATTAACTCCCGCTGACCAAACTCCAGACTGCGCGATCGCTGTTGATGTACTGAGAGCCACCAGCACGATTGCTACGGCTTTGGCATCAGGAGCAGCAGCAGTCCAAGTGTTTAGCGACTTCCAACAACTCATGCAGGTGAGTGAGCAGTGGCCCCCTGAAAGCCGCTTGCGGGCTGGAGAACGGGGAGGTGCAACTGTGGCAGGTTGTGATTTAGGTAATTCACCTCTAGACTGCACTCCACAGCGGGTGCAAGGCAAACGCTTGTTTATGAGCACGACGAACGGTACAAGATGCTTAGAAAGACTGCGAGAGGCTGAAATGGTTACGACTGCGGCTTTGATTAATCGCAAAGCCGTTGTGGATTTTTTGGTGAGCCGCAATCCAGAAACTGTTTGGATTGTCGGCTCAGGCTGGGAAGGAGCTTTTGCTCTAGAGGATACGGTTTGTGCTGGAGCTATTGCCCACAGCCTGATCTCCCATCTTGCTGCGATCGGCACCCATCCCCCAGAAGAATTTCTGGGCAATGACGAAGGAGTTGGAGCCGTGGCGCTTTACCTGCAATGGCAAAATGACCTGCTCAAACTGCTCCATCAGTCCAGTCATGGAAAAAGATTGCTGCGGCTAGATTGTCAGGATGATTTAAAGTACTGCGCTCAGTTGGATGTTCTAAATATATTACCTATTCAGCAGGAACCGGGTCTTTTGATTAGAAACGCTTGAGAATGCTGTTCTTAAATAGGTTGCAAGAGCAATTAATTTCTCCTTCTGACAGTCTCGCTATCACTTTGCAGCAATCGCTGCAACAAACACTGGGCAATTCGTTCGGATGCTCCAGGTTTTCCCATGCGGTGGCGACCGCTATCGGCAATTTGTCGCAGCTTTCCAGGTTGTTGCAATAGGGATTGCAGCATCGGGGACACATCCTGGGGTTGCTCGACCAAAATAGCGGATATGCCCAATAGCCGGGTGTAAGACTCGGCAAAAGCAGGGGTGAATTGGGGGCCATCTCCAGGAATCATAATGGCAGGTTTGCCTAATCCGACAAACTGTTCAGTCGCTGTTCCCGCCATTGCGATGGCAAACTCTGCCAGATGCAGGCAATCCCCAAAACCATTTGGCACCAAAAGCAATCGCGTTTTGTGGCGGCGAAAGCACAGGATATCTGACTGTTGAGACTGGTCGCCAGTGGAAGGGTAAATTGAATTAGCAAGTAAACTGATAGAGGGGGCAGCGAGAGGCTGAGGTTGCCATCCAGAAGCTTGTAAACTAGCGCTAAATAAATCGAGTTCTAGAGTGGGAGCGATCGCTGCTAGAAACTGCAATTGGGGATAAGCGATTGTATCCGTCATATGCATCACGGCTTGCAGCATTTTTTGCCAATTGCGATGGGCTTCTGGTGCCCTCGAACCGGGCAGGAGGGCGATGGTTACGTTCGGGTGTTGTGGGGAAGTTTGATCATCTTCTAGCTGAGCCAGCAGGAATTGTAGTTGCTCAGTCGGTTCCAAGCCATCCATCATGGGATTGCCCAAATCGAAAGCGGGGATATGCCATTGCCGCAAGCGCTCTGTCGTCAATTGATCTCGAGGAAAGACGGCTCGACAACGGGAATGCTGCATCAGCCAGCGCTCCCAGGGTAAGTAGACCGATCCCGACCAACTTTCCAGGTGCTCAAACCAGGAACGGCGTGGTAACAAGCCCATTTCATCCCGCAGGTAATATTCAGACTTGGCCGTTCCTATAAAAGCATAGGGAAGACCGCTCCACCAGGCAAACAGCAGCGGCACAAGATCGCCAACCGCTAAAACCACTCCATTTGATTTGGCCCAACTCTGGATAACTTGCAGTTGGTTTAAGGTCAATGCTAATAATCCGCCTTGCAGATCTCGCAGGAACTCTCGCCCATCCTGATAAATAAACCCACCAGAGGGCATTTGCTTGACCTGTCCTGCGATCGCAATCTGGTTTTGCACATACGCATATCCCTCACCGACAATGGGCAACGCTACAATTTCAACAGCAGTTGTTTGTTGTTGTAGAGCTTTGAGAATTCTCACGGCGATCGCATCTTCACCATGCCCATTGCTGAGGCAGAGCAACTTCATTCCCAGGCAAACTCCATGCAGTAATGATTTGCTCTGGCAAAATCACCAATGGCGTAACATAGAGTTTTTAGATTCTCTAAAATCTGTTGTTCCAACTTAGGATTTTGCAACTTCTGAGCAATGACTAACCGCTGTTCATAACAGGCGATTGCTTCATTATAGCTGTCAATGGTATGGTAAATTACGCCCAAACTTTCTAAGGACTGTTCCTGGTTGCGATAATCCTTGAGCCGACGAGCCAATTCTAATCGTTGTTGATTGTAGTCGATCGCATCACTGTAATTGCCCAAACGGAGTTCAATGCTAGCCAAGTTCTTCAAGGTTTGTGTTTCAGTTTGGACATCCGATCTAGAGCGGGCGATTGCTAAAAGTTCCTGATAATACTTCACAGTGCCAGTGTAATTACCTTGAGCATAGTGGGCATTGCCTAAGTTCCGTAGAATTTGCCCTTCGACTTGAGTATCCGAAAACTGTTTAGCTATGGACAACCCGCGCTCATAACAGATGATGGCCATCGCAACTTGGCCCATAACTTTGTAGACCATTCCCAGGTTATTCCAACCTGCCATCTCAGACCGCTGGTCTCCCATTTCTCTGGATAAGGTCAGGCCCCATTCCTGATATTGAATCGCTTTATCATAATCACCCAAATGGCGATAAGCATTTCCCAGATTTCCCAATGCTTGTCTCACCGTTCGGCTATCCTGATTTTGATGGGCCAAAGTCAGGCTTTGATGAGAACAAGCAAGCGCTGCTTCATACGCCCCCAAAGCGTAGTGTGTCAATCCTAAACCATTCAAAGCTTCTCCCTCCCCCTGAACGTTTTGCATCCTTTGAAAAAGGGCCAGGGCTTTCTCAAAGTGGCGCAACGCGGCTTGATGCTGCTGCGATTGATACAACTCAATCCCTTTTTCCAGGAATCCTTCAGCTCTGTCCAATTGAACACCAGACTGAACAGAGTTCATGGGATGGCTCTGAGGAATCGCCTTAGCAGCATCTTTGCCATATTGCTTGTTTTGCTTTTTAGTCATGAATTCAATCCATTTCGGAACTTAACATCTCCAGTGGGGCACTGTCCTTCCGTTTGCTGACTAATTCATAAACGGTTCGTCAACTACATTAGGTCAGAGTTAGGAGTTGATGGTAGAGGGGTATTGCCCAGCATGAAACCCTATTCAAACCTATAAACAACCCTGCAAAAATCATCCTAAAGTCCAGTTTTAGAAATCCGGAATTTGGACGAACCTGCATGATCTTCAGGCAAAATGAAGTTAAATCAGGATTGCCTCAGTTTGGGAACAATGTGAAAACCAAAGGTTGTCTGTAAGTTATAGGTTAATCCTCAGCCAGGTTGAATCTGACCCTACCAACTGCTGTGACAAATTAAGCCGTGCTGGTGTCGTGTAGTTGTAGCGATCGCTGAACAGTCAAGCCAGTGCTACACCGCTACACAAACCATGCTTGAACAATTGCTGCAATGAGCATGGCTCAATCAATTTATTTGATCAGTAGTATGAGGATTCGAGCTATCAATACCATACTGCGCTGCTCCTCTGCCTAAATTGGCACATTGGCAGGCTGGTTCGCGTGGATTGAATAAGCACCCTGAACGTAGAAATAAAGCGATACTTGGCATCTGCTTTGTTACTTTTAAGTTCTAAATGAATTTCTTGTAAAATCACACAGTATTTGCTCTGAATTGAGAAATATATAGGGGACTTACGCAGTTGGTGGATTTGTGGGGCGCGACATGCCCTTCAAATCCACCAACTACCCCAGTTTTTCGCACAAAGTGCGTAAGTCCTAATATTATGGGTCAACGGATCTACTTGCCATTTATCAACTCTCCATGCGAGGAATCGGCCGTTGCAGGGAACCCTCTGAACTCGTCACCGTTTCGCTCTCTGAAGTGGCTGAGGGTGGATCATTGGGCGGATGGGGTGGTTTCTTCGGCAAGATGAATTCTGTAAGATTCTTGATAGTGACATATAACACAGGAACCACCAGCAAACTCAGAAAAGTTGCTGCTAACATGCCCCCAAACACCGCTGTACCAATCGACCATCGACTGGCGGCTCCTGGCCCACTGGCAATCACAAGCGGGAAGAATCCGGCCAGACTGGAAATCGCTGTCATCAAAATGGGTCGTAAGCGCTCTTGAGCGGCTTTGATGGCAGATTGAGCGATCGTCAATCCTTCCTGTCGAGCTTGATTAGCAAACTCAACAATCAAGATGGCATTCTTACTCGCCAGTCCAATCAGCATTACGAGAGCTACTTGACAGTAAACATCATTGCTCAATTGGCGTGTCATGACGAACAACAAGGCTCCCAGAATTGCCAGGGGCACGGTGAGCATGATGATCACTGGATCGACAAAATTCTCATACTGGGCGGCCAGCACCAGAAAAACGACGATTAAACCCAAGCTGAAAATCAGAGGTGCTTGTCCCCCCGATGAGAGTTCTTCACGAGCGGTGCCCATCCAGTCTCTTCCGATTCCCGGTTGAGTGGACTGATTAAAAGCATCCTCCATTGCCTGAATTGCCTGCCCAGAACTAAAGCCCGGTGCCGCTCCTCCCTGCAATTTGACCGAGCGGAATAGGTTGAAATGACTGATGATTTGGGGGCCAGTGACAGGTTTGATAGTGACCAACTCGCTTACCGGAATCATTTGATCAGTGCTGGAGGCAACATAGATTTGGCTAATATTTTCTGGGGTGGCGCGGAATTGCTGGTCTGCCTGAATGTAGACCCGATAGTTGCGTTGTCCCAGTGTGAAGTCGTTAACATATTGAGAGCCAATGTAAGTTCCCAAGGTATTGAGTAGCTCATCAATATTTACATTCAGGGCTTTGGCCCGATCGCGATCGACCTCCACTTCCAACTGCGGCGCACCTGTTGTGAACTGGGTAAAAACGCTGCCTGCTAACGCTGGATTTTGATTAGCCGCTCCTGAGATGCCATAGGCAGCGGCGGCCAAGTCATCAATGCTCAATTGTCCGCCCGATTGGTCTTGCACCTGAAACTCGAACCCGCCAAAGTTAGCTAATCCCGGAATGGCAGGGAGGTTAAAAGCCACTACGATTGCCTCTTGAATCCCCTGAAACTGCCCATTTAATCGTTGCAAAACAGCATTAACGGATTGATCAGCACCAGAACGTTCGCTCCAGGGCTTTAGATCGGTAAAGAACAAGCCTTTATTGGTGCCACCGCCATCGAAGCTGAAACCACTGATCATGAAGGTTGATTGAACTTCAGGCTGCGATTGCAAGATTTCTTCAACTTCAGCGATGACGCGATCGGTGTAGTTAATTGAAACACCATCAGGAGCTTGAATAATTCCCAGAAAAATCCCCTGATCTTCATCCGGCACAAAGCTAGAAGGAACCAGTTGATAAATCCAGAACGTCGCCGCTATACCCAACAGGAACAAACCCAGCACAATCATGCGGATGCGAATTAAAAACTGCACAAAGCGAGTGTAATGTCCAGTAAACCAGTCCAAAACTCGATTAAACCATTCAAAAAATTGCCCTAGCCAGCCGCGTGATTCTGCTTGAGGACGGAGCAGAATAGCAGATATACTGGGTGTAAAACTGAGGGCATTAAAGGTAGAGAGCAGAATAGAAAAAGCGATTGTCAGGGCAAATTGCTGATAAATTTTACCTGTTGACCCTGGAAAAAAGGCAACAGGTACAAATACAGCCATGAGCACAAGAGAGGTGGCGATCGTGGCGTTGGTTAACTCCTCCATAGCATCAAAGGACGCTTGTAGCGGCGAAAGCCCCTGTTCAATTTTGGCGGTGATGGCTTCAACAATCACGATCGCATCGTCCACGACCACACCACTAGCCAGAATTAGACCAAACAGCGTCAGAGTATTGATAGAAAACCCAAATACAAAGATGAATACCATTGCTCCAATTAGAGCAACGGGGATAGCAATGGCTGGAATCACAGTGGTGCGCCAATCTTGCAGGAAGATGAAGATAATCAAGATAACCAGCGCTACCGCCATCAACAGAGAAATAAAGACCTCCTCTAAAGAGGCCTCAACAAACTCGGTGGTATCATACACTAAAATTTCTTTCATGCCTGGGGGAAAGCTTTTGACTAACTCTGCCATCTCTGCCTTTACCCCTTCAGCCACCGCCAGGGCATTGCTTCCAGGCAGTTGGAAGACTCCCAGCCCTACGCCTGGCAGTCCTTGCACCGAAGCGCTGCCCGTATAGGTTTCGGCACCTAATTCGGCTCGACCCACATCCTTGAGCTTAACTAAAGTGCCATTCTCCTCGGTCTTCAGCACCAGATTCTCAAATTCGCTGATATCGACTAGACGGCTTCTGGCTCTGACGGTGAAAGTGTAAGCCTGATCGTCTGGATTGGGGGGTTGACCGATCGCCCCTAAACCCACCTGAATATTTTGTTCTCGTAAGGCATCAGCGACATCATCTGCACTGAGTCCACGACTGGCTAACGCATTCGGGTCGAGCCAGATCCGCATGGCATATTTGCGTTCTCCAAAAATTTGAATACGGGCAACCCCATCGACTCGTTGTAAGGGATCGCGAACAAACGAATCAATGTAATTACTGAGAAACACACTATCGTATTCCTCATTCTCAGCATAAAATCCGTAGGCCAGCAGAATGCTGGAGGAAGCCGACTGAGTGTTTACCCCGACTTGTCGCACGGTTTCTGGTAGACGCGGTTCTGCGATCGCCACCCGATTCTGCACGTCCACCTGAGCCTGGTCTTTGTTGCGCGAGGCATCAAAAGTGACTTGAATGGAACTGACTCCTTCATTGCTGCTGGTGGAGGTGATGTATTGCATCCCCTCCACCCCATTAATCTCCCGTTCCAAAATATTCGTCACCGTGTTTTCCACCGTTTCGGCATCGGCACCAATGTAGGTGGAAGTCACCTCAATTTGAGTCGGTGCAATTTCTGGGACGTAATTGATGGGAAGTGCGGGGATACAAATGCCACCTACCAACAAAATCAGAACGGAGCAGACGATCGTTAAAACAGGGCGTTTAATAAACCCGTCTGCAATAGACAATAAAACCATGCAGGACTGCTCCTTGCGTCTGACAACAGTGGGGCAAGCGCTTTACCCTAGCTAATTGCTACAACGATGCTGTGATCTAATGCTTAACCTAATCTGCTACTCTTAACGAGCTTACACAGCTTCGTTAAAACTAAGTAGATTAATTGTGAACTCAAAAGTGTTTTATAAGACTCCTTCTACTGGGTGATGCTTGAGTGACTCCTTTGATGCTCGAAGCAGAACCCCTTGACAGCCCAGATTAGACTAACTCACGAAAAGTTAATCGTGGACTTGATTGATGGACGAAGTTTAGTTGTTCCGTTACTTTCGTGAAAGATTTCAGGAACGGTTGTTTTTAAGCTTGGCGATCGCCTACAGGGTCACATTCAGGCTCTTCAGCTTCTAATAAAGCAGCAGGATCAGAGTGCCTATCCGTCGCCATATCTGTTTGAGTAGAGGACGGCGATCGATGTTCTACTGCATCTGAATCGCTGACAGAACGGGCTGAACGAATGGCCACGAGTGCTTCTTTAATCACAACTGCTGTCGGCACAGCCACCACTACTCCAAGCAGACCACCAATCCTGGCTCCCGTCAAAATAGAAACAAATACCCAAAAGGGATTAAGTCCTGTAACACTGCCAAACACTCTGGGAGCAATGCCATTTTCAACAATTTGCTGAATGATGACAGAAACGATCAACACCTGTACTGCCATGCCAATATCGCGCAGGGCAACGAGGAAAGTGACGATGGCAATACCGACCGAGCCGCCAAATGGCACCAACACCATGAGACCAATAGTGAGACCGAATAGCAGACCAAAAGGAACTTTCAGCAGCACAAAAATGGATGTTAATCCTAACCCCATACACAGGGCCAGGATCACTTGCCCAATGAAGTAATTTTGAAAGCTTAACTGGAGGGTGCGAGAGAAGGGCTGCTGCACCCGTGTAGGTAGCCATTGAATCAGGCTATTCCAGATTTCGTTGCCGTGTTGCAGCAGATAGAAGGTCGAAACAAGCGTCAACAGCACATCCAAAAGCCGAACAACGGTGAATACAGTGAGATTCAGAGCCAAATTCAAGGTTTGTCCAGCAAACTGCTGTAATTCTCCTTTTAGGCGAGTGTTGACTTGGGCAATCAGTCCATCCAGGCTGATCGGCAGCCCCACATTATCTACGCGCTCATTCAGCATGACCAGTTGCCGTTGTCCAGAGTCGATCCACTCGGGTAGACGAGCAACGAGTTGTTGTGCTTGGGCGTAGACCAGAGGCACGAGGGTAATACCGATCGCCGTTAAGGCCAGAATGGCAGCCAGAAAGACGAGAACAGCCGCTTGGGGCCGCCTTAAACCGCTCTTGTCTAGCCACCGCACCGGGTAGTTCAGCAAGAAGGCTAGCAACGAGGCCACTAGCAAAATCACAAACAAAGACTTGAAATAGCCAAAGATGGCCGAAAATGCCCACGCATTCAGAACCAGCAGTGGGGCGGCTAGGGCGATCGCCAGCAGGCGAGAGAGCGGTGTCAGCGACTCCCACCATGACAGCAATCGATTCTTAGGTGTGGATGACCCAGGACTCAACATATTCTTATCTTAGAAGTTGAGGGGCACGATTGGTAAAGAACCTGGATTAAATTCAACTTGCCACAGGTGGTGCAACAACCGTCAGGGCTTGGGGAATACATTCAATCTCTATGGGAGTAGTGCCGATGATTTCCCCATCAATTGCCACCTTTTGGGGAGGATTGGCATCGACCCGAATGCGGGGTAATCGGGTGTAAAAGATATCTTCTCTTTGGGGGGCTGCGCCCGCCAGTCCAGCCCGGAATAGGTCAATCAACGCCGTGAAGCCACGGGGAGTGCTATTGGGTGTGACGATGGTAATATCGAGCAGACCATCATCCACAATGACTCCACCCGTTCCCTGAGCCAGAACTGAGGTAACCGGAGCGGCATTGGCGATGGTGATGGCTGCTGCCTGGAATGATTCTTCGCCAATGTCATTTGCTTGGATGTGAGCCGTAAATAACTCTTGTTGATTAACCTGCTGAATACCAGCCAGAAGGTAGGCTAGAACCCCAATCCGATCTTTAAGATCACGATTTGCCCGCTCCACCATTTCTGCTTCAAAGCCAATACCTGCTAGCAGGATCATGGGAACTTGATTACACTGAGCCACATCTACAATACGAGTCACGCCTGCTAAAAGAATGCTGCAAGCTTCCCTGATTGTTGTAGGAATGCCCAAGGCAGTCGCAAAGGCGTTGGCTGTGCCTCTGGGCAAAATCCCTAAGGGGATACCTGTGTGGATCAAAGCACCGGCGATCGCTGAAACCGTGCCATCCCCACCAGAGGCAATGATCAAATCGGGGTTAGCGGCGATCGCTGCCTTTGCCAGGTCAACCGGATCAATATCGATAGCAGTGAGATGCACTTCCAGGTCGATTTGAGGAGACAAAAGTTTTTGGATGAGTAGGAGATCCTGTGTCGGATTTCCCTGCCCAGAAACCGGATTAAAAATCAAATGTGCCACCCGTCTGCGGGCAAGTGTCGTCAGAATCGCTTCTGCGGTGGCTAGATTGCTAGCAAAAGGAACATTGTGCAGATCACACATGTGAGACAGCACTTGCGTCTCAGAGGAGACCGTAGGCACCAAACGATCGACCAGGAAGATTACAGCCGCAATCTCACCTGTTGCTACCTGAGCCGCAGCAATGACTTCGCTGCTGAAATGATTTGGTAAGGTTTGCCCCAGATTTAACCCTGCAATTTGATTAAGTCGCTGCCCGATGATTTCACTTGCTACCAATTGATAGCGAGAGAGGATTGCTGTGTGGCGTTGTACAAATTGCATCAGTTCTTCTTGTCTGCGATCGTGGGCTAGAAGAGCAACAGTTGTAGACATAAAGGTTTCGGCTTGATAATCCTGAGCATCGCGCTTGATTAAGCAGAATTCATTATTTCATAGTCCCTGTCTGTCCACATCTAGCGCAAGTGCAATGATCGCAGCCTCTGTGTCCTCTCCAAAGTTGCCAATGTCTCCCCTAGCGCTTCTCTGTGCCCTTTGAATCTTTGTGGTTCACTTTTTCCGGCAGATTGCGGGGTGGAATAGCACGACCGTCGTAAAATTTCCGCTCCAATTTGCCCAGTCCTAACCAAGCCGCACCACCCAACAAGGCAATCACAGTAGCAGTTGAAGTAGGTAAAACAGGTTGCGCCAGCAAAGTGAGGAGGGGACTTAGAGCCATCGCGATCGCCCCCATCACCGCTGCCCCTAGCCGAATTTGTCGAATCCGCCCTAAGGTGGTGCGGCAACTCTGACAGTGAAGCGTGTGGGAGTAATACCGATCCATCAAGACAGACTTCGGTAAACCAGGTGGCAAGATATCGTTGGCAAACGGTTCAGCCTGAAATTGGTTGACCCATCGGCGCAATTGAGTGACGTAGCGATCGGCTGCGGTTGGCAAGTAATAAGCTCTGGCAAACTCTGGACTGCCTCCAGCGGCTTCCAGATATCGTTCCTGCAAGTGCAGGAAAATCTGGTCATCCTCCAAAACACCATTTTGTCCGATATGGGAGTACCACTGGGGCGTGAGTTTGATGAAGAGCGCTGGAATTTTGGAGGAAAACTTAAAGGGAAAACGGGCAAACAGACGACATTCCCCTTTGCGAATGGGAGTGGCGTAAACAACAGTCAGCGTTCGCCCAAACTGCTTTGAGGTCAAATCATGCCACATTAAAGCAGGAGCGACAAAGGTAGTGAACTGCTTACCCAACTGGCCCTTTCGGGGCCCCTCTGGCCAAATGCCATGAAATCCTTGTTTACCCGCTTCTACCACCTCTAGCTCAACCGGGGCTGCATTGACCCGATTGCCAACAGAACGGTGGTGGGTGAAGGGTACATGGCTGGAATCCAGGACATTTTCCAACAACGTTAAAGCATCGTAGGGTAAATCGCGAAAAGTGTTGAGGCACACCCACGCTTCAGACGTGTCTTCAAGAGCCTCGATAATCGGGATAGTTACCCTGGGAGCATGCTCTGGTGTACCTGGATAGACAAACAACATGCCTTGACGCACTGCGGTGGGCAGCGACTTGGCGCAAGCTCGCTGAGATTGTTCAGCGGTGCCTGTGGGAAGTTGTTGAGGAATGCGATCGCACTCCCCCGATCCAGAAAAGGCCCAACCGTGGTAAGGACACTCTAGCAAACCATCGGCAGCAATCCTGCCCTCAGATAGGGGAGCCAATCGATGAGGACACTGATCTTGAAACGCTCTCCAAACGGCAGCGGCTCGATCCCACCAAATCACCAAATCTTGTCCTAACAAAGTGAAAGCATGAAGCTGGGTGGGGTCAAGGTCTTGAACATAGAAAATTGGATACCACGCCTCTTGCCAATCAAACCGGGTTGGATCTGTACCACCCGCTGGTAGAGGGAGGCGATCGTCTGGATGATGCACCGTAGCCAGGGGATTTTCATTGAGAACGGTGGCCTGTTCTAACCTTCGCTCTGGGATCTCCACTGTCGTTTCCATGGCTGTTCTCCACCTATTGCTTCACCTTTCTTAATATAACTTTGTCTCTTTAATTTTGGATTTTAATGTGAACTTGATGAACGGGCTGTTGGGGATGTTTCACAGCGCGAAAAATCCCCAACAGTCTAATTTTGCGGGCGCGACGCGCCCGCAAAATTGGGCTATCAAATTCATATGAATTTTTCATTCTGGATTTAAGCCTTAAAGTAGACAAGGTGCAAATATCCCTTGAAGCTATGGCGAAGTTATTTGATTGTCTGACAGCAGAATTGCAAGCATTTATTACCGCTCAACAGATTTTTTTTGTCGCAACTGCCCCCCTCAGTGAGACAGGACACATCAACCTGTCCCCTAAAGGATTGGATTCATTTCGTATTCTTTCTCCCCATCGCGTTGCCTACTTAGATCTCACAGGTAGCGGCAACGAAACCTCGGCCCATTTGCAGGAGAACGGGCGCATCACTTTTATGTTTTGTGCCTTTCAAGGCCCGCCCTGTATCCTGCGGCTATATGGGCAAGGAACGGTAATCTGCCCTGATGCCGCAGAGTGGTTACCCCTCCGCGCCCTGTTTCCCGACCTGCCTGGAATCCGGCAGATTGTCGCGACAGACCTTGAGCGGGTGCAAACCTCCTGTGGTACAGGAGTTCCGCTCTATCAATATCAAGAGCAGCGGCGATCGCTGCTGGATTGGGCTGACAAAAAGGGTGAAGCAGGTCTGAAAGACTACTGGCTAAGAAAAAATCTCAAAAGTATTGATGACTTACCAACGCCCCTATCTCAGTCCAGGCACTTCACAGATTAACGAGTTTGCTGGTGGGCAGTGCCCACGCTACAAATGGTTTAAAACCAGGGGTGATGCTCAGTCAACAGAGATGGGGAAAATCCAGTGCTTGTAGTCAGGATCGCGATTTTCGGTAATGGCGGTCAACTTTTGGCGCAGTCGCTCGGTGATGGGGCGATCGCTCGATAGATGATATCCCTCGACGCGACTGACAGGCGTAATTCGAGCAGCAGTGCCGCTAAGGAAGAGTTCGTCGGCGATGAATAATTCTGTTTTATCAACAGGGCGCTCGATCACGGGGATACCTATATCCTGAGCAATCGTGATAATGCTCTCTCTGGTGATGCCTTCCAAAATGTCTTGATCAAAGCCAGGGGTAATCAGCTTGCTGTCTCGCACCAGAAACACATTCATGCCAGAGGCTTCACTGACTTTCCCTTGCGTGTTTAGCAAGATGGCTTCATCAAAGCCCGATTCGATCGCCTCGGTCTTGGCCAAAGAGGAAGTAATGTACGCACCGCTGATTTTGCCCCGGAGCGGCAAACTGCGATCCTCTTGGCGATACCAGGAGCTAATCCGGCAACTGACTCCTTGAGGCGAGAGATAATCGCCCAACTCCATACCATACACAAAGAAATCCTTCTCAATCTTGTGTAAACGCGGAGTAATCCCTAAGTCAGAAGTATAAATTAATGGTCGAATGTAAAAAGATGTACTGGGCTGATTTTTTTTGACAAACTCAACGATGATCGACTGAATCTTGTCGGCAGGTAGGTCGTAATGCAGAAACTTGGCGCTGTTACTTAGTCTTTGGCAGTGGCGATTGAGCCGAAACAACAATACTTGTCCAGCAGCTTGTGGATCGGGAATACCGCGCAGACCACCAAAAGCAGCCGTTCCATAATGTAAAGCATGAGTCGCTACGGATACCTTTGCTTCAGAAAATGGAATAAATTGGTTTTGGAAATAGGCGATTGCTAGAAAGTTTTGCATAACCTTGCTTTGTATGATTGTGCTTGTCTATGTTAATTCTCGTACAGTCAACTCCTCAGTGGGTGATTTTGTAGAGACGATCTTAAAGGATGAATACTAAGGAAAATGCATTTTGATCAAGTCCTGGGCTAGCCCTCAAATGTGGTGGGTTGAGCGCAGTCGAAACCCGCGTCAATACAACAGGGGATACTTTTTACGCAGGTCCCCGATGGCGTTCCTGCTGAATTTCCTATCAGATCTGAGGCGGAAGTCTGAAGGCATTTGGTTTCGTTTTCAGTGAAGGACAAAGAATCCAAGGCAGAGTGCTCATTCGATCCTGCATCTACAAGATCAGTCTTACATTCACTCAAACTCAACCTGCAAACCTTCAAAACCCTCAATCTTTAAACCATGTCGGAGCATCGATAATGCAAGCAAGCGGCAGCAGGATCAAACTGTTAGTGGTGGATGATGAACCAGATAATCTGGACTTGATCTATCGCACATTTCGGCGGGAGTTTGACATCTTCAGAGCCAAGAGCGGTCTAGATGCTTTGCAAATCCTGACCCAGGCTGGCGAGATGGGCATTGTCATTTCTGATCAACGGATGCCCAAGATGAGCGGCACAGAATTTCTCAGCATCGTTGCCGATCGCTTTCCTGATACTATTCGCATCTTGTTGACGGGTTATGCCGATGTAGACGAACTTGTGGGAGCGATTAACTCCAGCAAAGTTTTCAAGTTTGTGACTAAACCCTGGAATCCTGGTGAATTTAGGGCGATCGTTCAACAGGCTGCTGATGCTTACCGCCTGTTAAAACAACGCACGAATGAATTGCATCGATCCCTGCGCCGGGAATCCCTGTTCAACGCGGTCACCACCGCCATTCGGGAATCGCTTGACTATCACAATATGCTGCAAATTATCGTAGAGACTATCGGTCAAACGTTTGCAGCCGATTCTTGTTTGCTGTACCCGATTTCAAAAGATGAAGATTTCTCGAGTTCGGAGCGTTTCTGGAAACAGGCGATCGCCTATTCGTTTTACTCCCAAACATCCACAAATTGTTATCCAGTCACCCCCAGCAACCTTCTCCCCGAATGGTTTGAATCAAACCAAATTCAGCAAAATTTAATTGAACACGATGGTCAACAGTGTCATCAACTGCAAGTGCCTTTAATGTATCAGAAGCATTTGCAAGCGATTATGTTGCTCTATCGTTGTCCTCCGGCTGTCAATTGGTTGGAAGAAGAACTAAGCCTTTTATCAGAAGTGGCAGAACAAGCAGCATTAGCAATTTCACAGGCCAGACTGTACCAGCAGATTCAGCAACAAACTGAGCAAATGCGGGCAGAACTGGCAGTTGCTCGCCAAGTGCAAACTAAATTGCTGCGGCAAAATCTGCCGCAACTGGAGCAAGTTAAAATTCAGGCCTGTTGCTATCCTGCCCGGGAAGTGGGTGGTGATTTCTTTGAAGCCTATGTCCACCCCCAAGGCAATATTTGGTTGGCGATCGGCGATGTTTCAGGCAAAGGCGTACCAGCTGCTCTATTTATGGCTAGTACCATTTCAGTGTTGCGGCGAGAACTGACACAAGCTTCTCCCCCTGATCCCAATGTCATTATGCAGAATTTGAATCAGACGCTTTCGGAAGACTTGGTTAGTAACAATTGCTTTATTACGATGGTGTTAGCCTGCTACAACTCAGCCACCCAGGAATTATCCTATGCCAACGCCGGACACGTTTATCCTCTAGTGTGGTCGCAAACTGTAAGACACCGCAATGCCTTATCGCCTCCTCCGATCCAGCCAAACTATCTTAAGGTGCGGGGTGTCCCGTTGGGAATCCTGCCCCACTGGCAGGCACCAACGGGTCGTCTCATCCTGAATACAGGAGATATATTGTTGCTAATCACCGATGGCATTATTGAAGCAACCGTTAGCCAATCTTCTCAGGCAGATTCCAGTCGCTCCTCCATGCTAAACGAATCTGGACTTTGGCAATTGTTGATGCAAGAATCGGCAGCCTTGAATCTAGAACGACTGCTAGCCCGCGTTCGGGAATTTAATCTGGTTCAGGAAGATGACCAAACCATCCTCTCTCTGGAGGTTCTGTAATCGTGAAAAGCGAACTCCACGTACCAAGCGACTTGAAATATCTTCGGATTGTAGAGAATTGGCTCCTGGGAGCTTTAGAAGCGGAGTTAGGGACAGCAGTAGACTGGCCAAGGCAAGCTAATCGCATGCGACTCGTTTTAGTTGAGGCTTATACGAATGTCGTGCGCCACGCTCACCGAGATCAGCCTAATCTGCCAGTGTTACTACGATTAGAACTCAAACAACGGGATGTTTGTTTGGAAATTTGGGATTATGGGCAGGGTTACGATTTATCCACCTATCTACCACCTGCTCCAGAAGACCACAGGGAAGGAGGATATGGGTGGCTGATCCTCAATCGGTTAATGGATAAAGTGGAATATCGGCTGCAAATTAATGGACGAAACTGTCTGACTTTAGAAGCAAATCTGGCAGAGCAAGATACGCAAGCAATTTACTCGCCTCGACTGAAGGAATGATATAAGGTGAAACCAGACAGATAGTTAGGACTTACGCAGTTGGGGGATTTGTGGGGCGCGTCGCGCCCCACAAATCCCCCAATCATCTCGGTTTACACACGAAGTGCATAAGTACTAATAGTTTGAAGGTGAGCAGGGCAACAAGATACGAGTCTGGAGATGAAATAGGCAATCAATCCTATCTAATTTGCCACTTCAGCCATTTCAATGATTCGACCATCAATATCCTTCACCAAAAAATTGAGCGGTTTTTCTCGACGGATTTTATGCTTGACTCCGTGCGTTTGCACCCGCATCAAAATTAACTCAAGACAGTCGCGGTCAAAACAAACATGCCGTTGGCGATTTTTTTGCCCCAAACTAGCACCTGAAATGATGTGCAATTGGGTGTTCTTTTTTAACTGATACCACAAACCATCATTTTCTTTGAAGCGGGAAGCGCTGCCAATGCTGCCTGCGGACATATAAAGCGGGTCTGTTGCTGCTGCCCCCAGGGTTTGTTCGTAATTGTAGTAATAATGTAAAGGAACATCGGCGACTGGCAAATGTAACATACCTTCATAAAACAGCCGAGCCAACTCTAAATCTGACACCATCACAGTATGCACTTTGGGAGCGCTCGTTAGGAACATCCACATGGCCCCAGCATAGGCGACCAGCAGCATAACCATCACGCCTTGAGTCGAAAGCAGGCTATCTAAAGGCAGAGACCAGAATGCTGCTATGACAGGATGCCCTAAGGTTGACAGCAGTGTAGAAGAAACTCCTAAGATCATGTATGACTAATTAAAGATATATCCGTGATTATCCAGCTATAGCATATACAGAAAAGATGTAGGAGGGTAATCACCAAAATACAGTTTTAATTTTGTCTACTGTGTTATTGAGAACCCGTATTTTGAGAATGCTGTTGAGAACTACAGAGACACAGAGGGCACAGAGATGCAGATAATATCAAAGAGTAGGGGCAGAGCACTTGGATCAATAAACGTCTAAGATAGCCGAAAATTACAATCCAAGCCCTATTAAGCATTTGAGGCGATCGCAGCAAATTCCATAAGGGAGGTGAGGCATGACAGGACAAGTATTGCTCGTAGATGATGAACCTGGATTGAGGCAGGCCGTGCAAGCCTACTTGGAAGATAGCGGCTTTACTGTGCAGGTGGCCAGCAATGCCCGTGAGGGTTGGGAATTGCTTCAGCAATCGGTGCCCGAAGTTGTGATCTCCGATATCATGATGCCTCAGGTCGATGGCTACCAATTTCTCAAGCAAATGCGAGAAGATCCCAGGTTTCAAACGATTCCGGTGGTGTTTCTGACAGCAAGGGGCATGACCTCCGATCGCATTCAAGGATACGAAGCTGGGTGTGATGCTTACTTACCCAAGCCGTTCGATCCCGATGAACTCGTTGCCATCGTGACAAACTTGCTCTCTCGTCGAGCGGCGATCGCCAAAACTACGTCTGCAGAGGGCGAAACTCCAGATATCGCTGATATGGCCCGTCAAATTGCTGAAATTAAAGCCCTCCTGAGCCAGCGCGGCGGTATTCCTCAAACGACCTCCCCCGTTAAGATAGACTTTACTCCTCGTGAACAAAGTGTGTTGGAGTTAGTCGCTCAAGGATTAATGAACAAGGAAATTGCCCGCCGCCTCGAAACCAGCGTTCGCAATGTGGAAAAGTATGTGAGTCGCCTGTTTAGCAAAACTGGCACCAATAGTCGGACAGAACTGGTGCGCTATGCTCTGGAGCATGGTTTAACCAAGTAAGGGGTGAACCAGATTTAGGACTGTCTAAACCGGGTGAAGTTCGTTTACCCCAATTTGATAGAATCATGACGTGAGTTAATTCTTTTAGCGATCGCAGTGGAGTGGGTCACCCTGAGAACGACAACTGCTCAATGGGAAGCAGAATTGATGCAGCAAATGTTGGCTGCCCATCAAATTCCATCTCGAATTGTGCCTCATGGCGTTGTCTCGCACTTTGGTTGTGCGGTTTCAACCCTACTTCAAGTTCGCTGTCAAGATCAATGGACTGCCTTATTGCTGCTCAGTCTAATTGATGAGATGACCTTTGACGAATCACCACCCGACAATTCCTCCTGATGATTTTTATTGGGTCGGCTGGTAAATCAGCTGGATGCCATTTTGTTAAGTTAGCACTCTGTTTACGGCTAGGCTTGATAAAGAACTTCAAACAGCAATTTTTGTAGATCCCTTTTAACATAATTTGGAAATTTAGTATGTCCCTGTTTGACTGGTTTGCTAATCGACGAAAGGCTGGGCCCATTAGTAAAGAGCGTCAAGAACGAGAGATTGCAGATGGTCTGTGGAGTAAGTGTGAAGCCTGTGGAGCACTAGCTTACACAAAAGATTTGCGGCTCAATCAGATGGTTTGCACGGAATGTAAACATCACATTCGCATTTACAGCGATGAGAGAATTCAGCAGTTGACTGATGCTAACTCGTGGCAACCCTTAGATGAGGACTTGCGGCCAATTGATGCCCTCAAGTTTCGCGATCGCAAATCCTATAGCGATCGCTTGCGAGAAACCCAGGAAAGAACTGGCTTGTCCGATGCAGTGATCACTGGGTTTGGGGAATTAGACGGACTGCGAGTGGCACTGGGAGTCATGGATTTTCGCTTCATGGGCGGCAGTATGGGATCAGTCGTGGGGGAGAGGTTGACCCGGTTGATTGAGCGCGCCACTCGCGATCGCCTACCAGTCATTATCGTTTGTGCCTCTGGTGGAGCCAGAATGCAAGAAGGGATGTTGAGTTTGATGCAGATGGCTAAAATCTCCGCAGCTTTGCAACGACACCAAGACGCACACCTGCTCTACATCGCTGTTCTGACCCATCCAACCACGGGTGGAGTGACGGCTAGTTTTGCCATGTTGGGCGATATTATTGTCGCTGAACCAAAGGCTACCATTGGCTTTGCTGGTCGGCGAGTCGTAGAACAAACGCTGCGGGAAAAATTACCTGATGATTTTCAAACGGCTGAATACCTATTAACGCACGGTTTTGTAGATGTGATTGTGCCCCGCACTCAGATGAAGAGCACCCTGGCACAACTGATTCGTCTGCATCAACCCTACCCCCAACCCAGTCATTTTGTGCATGTGCTAGATAGCTTACCTGTGACCAGTTTCAGTTAGGGATAAAACTTTTAGCCTTTGCAGTCCAAGATATTCTGCACCATACGTTACCCACAATCTTGCCAAAATCAAGCAGAAATTACGTATTGATCTTGCCTAATCGTCTTTTTTCTGTAAGATATATGCGTGGATAGGGATTAGGTGTGATATGAAATTTGTCTGGTTAGGTGCTCATCAGCACCTTTCACGCGGAGTGAAATCGAGTTTAATTTGCACTCTTTTGACGGCTTTTGCTTGGTCTGCCCCCAGTTTTTTGTTACTCAATCCGACTGCCAGTCATGCTCAAGATTATTGGATTGCTGAGCAGGTTGAAGGTTTCAAATATTCAGGAACTCGTTGGATACAAATCGATTTGTCTACTCAAACATTGACAGCTTGGGAAGGCGATGTCCCCGTCTATTCAGTGCTGGTTTCTACGGGATATTCAGACCCCACTCCACCGGGAGTCTTTGAAATTCAATCTATGCATTACTCAGCACGGATGCAGGGTGAGGGATATGACATTCCAGATGTGCCGTTTGTCATGTACTACTACAACAACTACGGCATTCATGGCACTTATTGGCATAACAACTTTGGTACGCCGATGAGTAGCGGTTGTGTCAACCTGGCCATTGATCATGCCGAGTGGCTCTTCTACTGGGCTGGCATCGGCACCCCTGTCGTGGTTCAGGATTAGTACCTGGAAAATATCAGTTCAATTAACGTGAGTTCGACGAGCGGTTTTTCGTTGGGACGGGCGCAGCCCGCCCCAACGAAAAACCTTGTTTGAGGGGTGTGGCGCGTCGCGCCACACCCCTCAAACGGCGATTATCGAACTCATGTTAATCCTGAGGTGGCGGCAGTTCTCCTAGAATGTAGAACCTGACATGATTGAGCGCCAGTTCTCCAATAGAAGCCGTGACCGCGTCGTCAGGAGTGGCTAGCACTTCAAATCGGATATCCTTACTCATCTCAACGTGATACCATGGCAATCCCATAAAGAAACGGGTGGGATAGGGGCCGCCATCAACAACATCATCCACATTAGATTCCATAGGAAACCAACCCAGTCCAGGAATATAGAACTCAATCCAGACATGGTTGAACTCAGGTTCTAAAGGCATGTTCTGGCGATCGCCAAACGCAGGACACTTGTAGCGACCCACGGTGCGGCAAGCGATGCCATTGAGCCGAGCCAGGGCCAACAAGATCCCCACATATTCTCCACACGATCCTACGCCTCGTTTGAGTGCCACATCGGGAGTGTCGATGTGCGGTTTGATGCCATAGGAGAGGCGATCGTAGACATAGTTGCGGATTTTCAAGATCTTTCGCAATAAGTTGGTTTCTGTGCCGATCGCTTCCCGCGCTGCTGCCCGAATCAAGGGATTATCCATTGCCAGATCATCATTGTCCACCAAGTAGCGACTTTGAAATTCGACAGGTAAAGGTGGAATATTTTCAACCTGACGGGGAGTCAGGAAATATTTGATACAGCGTAATTCCAGCAATGCCCTCCAACCGAACAGTCCACCTTGATTCGATCGCAGCTTGTCAAACTTAAAAACTGCAATGGGTTGTCCTTCGTGTAACTCCTCGGTAAAGGGCATTCCTACAGGTTCAATTTGTAATACCCTTTGCCTCGGTGTATTGACAGGCAGAGCAATCCGCCACTCTAAGTTGTCAATCTCAATCTCATCCAAAGGTGAAAGCTCTTCAACATAGTTCATCTCAACCAAGTAACCATTGGAGAGCGTGCAGTTCTTCTGCGGGTTGTAGTGAAAATGGAGGGGATGGATGAAGGTGCGATCGCGAAATGCCAACTCATAGGGTGGATCACTATTAGGTTGATCTCGTACATAAGCTTCCTCCTGCACATAGCTGACATAGAGGATCTCCTGTCCTGTTTGGGCATCTTTATGGAAGGTTAACCCCGTTGGCGAGGCAAAGGGAGTGAGAATACTAAACTGCACATCTCCCGTCGCCCGATCCATGCAATACACGGTTTGTTCTATGCGATCGCACACCCATAATTCTTCATCTCGAACCGTCAGGTTTTCCGTGCCGACTCCTGGATTGGAGAAGCGAGTGATCAGAGTGCCGCTGGCTGCCTCGTAAATGTAGATGTATCCAGCTTTCTGACAACTGACATAGAGGGTGGATTGCCAGACAGTCAGTCCATCTGCTGGATAGGGTAACGTCACAAACAACTGGGGTTGAAAGTCGGTCAAATGACACCAATAGACCCCTTGTTCACGAGTGAACCAGAGGCGATCGCCCTGCAACGCCAAACCTGTGGCATCAGTAAACTCCTGATGAGTCTGGGGGTTCAGCACCGTTGCATCCTGATTGCCAGGATTGATCCGCAAAATGTATCCTTGCAGAGCATCCACCGCCAACAGGTTGGCTCCGTCGGAAGCCAGCCCATACAGCATATAAGCGCCAATGGGTCGAATTGTGCGACGTAGGGGATCAAATGGGGTCGCGATCGCCGGATGATTGCTGAGGGAAGACATAGTAAGGTTCAACATGGCAGCGTGATGAATAGATGCTAACGAATACTAAACAAATTTGATGTTGGCAATTGTATTGTGTGCTTGTATTGTGCGCTAAATAGAAGAGGTTTAGGGTCTGTTTGCCCATCGCTAACGATATGAAAATTGCAACCTGGAACGTGAATTCAATTCGTACTCGCTTAGAACATGTGCTCAATTGGCTTCAGCAGAACCCAATTGATGTTCTTTGTTTACAGGAAACGAAAGTCACTGATACAGACTTTCCACACGCTCCATTAACTGACCTGGGCTACCAAACTTATGTTTATGGACAGAAAGCATACAACGGAGTGGCTCTGATCAGTCGTGCTCCCTTGGCAGAAGTCAGTATGGGCTTTTCATCGATCCTGAGGGATGAGCAAACCACCGAGTTAGATCAGCAAAAACGAGTGATTACCGGAGTTTTAGAAAATATCAGGATCGTCAATGTCTATGTACCCAATGGTTCAGCAATTGGTAGTGACAAGTACGCCTATAAACTCCGCTGGCTGAGCACCTTACGGGATTATTTGAAGGCTTTACTCAACCAATCTCCCAATCTTGTGATTTGTGGAGACTTTAATGTTGCTCTAGAGGATCGAGATATTCATGACCCATCTGGGCGGGAAATCCAAGTGATGGCCACCGATGCCGAACGGCTTGCCTTGCAACAAGCGGTTTTAGAATTAGGGCTAGCTGATGCGTTTCGCAAATTTACCGCAGAAGCGGGACATTTTAGCTGGTGGGATTATCGTGCCGCTGCCTTTCGTCGCAATTTGGGTTGGCGTATTGATCATCACTACCTTTCTCCAAGCTTATATGAAAGGGCGATCGCCTGCACCATTGATATTGCGCCTCGAAAACTACCCCAACCTAGCGATCACACCCCTGTGATTGTAGAACTTGAAAGTGCTAGCCTCCCTTAACCTAAGAGCGTCTGGAAACCGATTAAGATGAAACGTTGTAAACCTCCAGATGAATTTAAGGACTGAGTGCATGACTTTAACCGCAGGTACACAGGCTCCCAACTTCTCCGCCAAAGACACAAATGGAAACACGGTTTCTTTGTCTGATTATGCAGGTAAAACAATTGTTTTGTACTTCTATCCTAAAGATGATACTCCTGGCTGCACCAAAGAAGCTTGCAACTTTCGAGACAACTATGATGCCTACCAGGGGAAGGATATTGTTGTTTTGGGGGTGAGCATGGATGATGAAGCCTCCCACCAACAATTCACTCAGAAATACAATCTGAATTTTCCTCTCCTGGCAGATGTGGATGGACAGGTGACAAACGCTTACGATGTTTCGGGTGGTGGATACGCTAAGCGAGTCACTTATGTGATTGATGGCTCTGGCAAAATTAGTAAGGTCTATGATTCCGTAAAAACAGATACTCATGCTGTTGACATTTTGGCAGATCTAGGCGTTTGACTTCTCCGTAAATATCAGTCACGGGGTCGCTCCCGTGACTCGGCTTCAAAACCGGACGTGAAAGTTTCCTGTTATCCGGCTTTTCGTGAAGTTCTGTAACAGTGGCATCGTCTGGATAATTGGTCAGATAAGCTACCTCCTCAATAAAAACTTAGTTTTAGGACTTACGCACTTCGTGCGAAAACCATGAAAGTTAGAGGATTGTTGGGTCGCTTAGCGACCCAACAATCCTCTAACTGCGTAAGTCTTAAGTTTTATTGTAACGTTGGAGTAGTTGCCCTTTCCTTACATCCCTGATTGCTCTGAGGCTCGCCTGTAGGATAGAAAAGGCGATCGCGCTTTTCTCAGTTGTAAAATGATCGCTCCCTCTCGCTCCCATCGATCGCCCCTTTTCCCAACTCATCCGACTCTCAGCAATCGCTCCCTCTCGCTTCAGGCGATTGCCCCTTTTCCCAACTCATCCAACGCTCAGTAATCATTCCCTCTCAGTGCAAGCGATCGCCTCCTTCTCCAGCCGATCGTCTTTCCCCTCTCAGGCGATCACATTGATGGCTTCTGTGGTGATGAAGGAGATTAGGGTTGGCGAAGATGATGGGTTACGCTGACCCTATCCTATCCTACGGCGATGGGCGATCGCACTGACTATAGGGGATAAATTACAATAGGATCAAGAATCCTCTAAACAATTGATTGTATGCAGAGCTTTACCCTTGCTGACATTCGCGATCGCTATGATGAAGTATTTGATCAAGCCTCTGCGGAACCCATTTTGCTGATTCAAGAGTCTCAACCCAGCTATGTACTTTTGTCGATTCATGATTACCAGCAGTTAATTGAACGGCTAGCCGTTCTAGAAGATCAGGCTTTAGGTCAACTCGCTGAATTAGCCCTGAAACAGTCTGAAATGGTCGGCACAAAAACATTTACGACCGAATTAACCCGTCTGACTGCGCTCGATAGCAATAATTTGTAGCATGGCAAAGCTAGATGGTCTTGAGACAGTTTTAGATTTTCTCAAGGGTTTGCAACCTAAAATTGCGGCACAGATTGCCAAGAAAGTATTGGCATTAAATATTGATCCGTTACCTCCTGATAGTAAGGAACTCATTGGTTATTCAGGGTATCATCGGGTAGATAGTGGTGAATACCGGATCGTTTATCGCTTCAATCCAGATGATGATTTGGTTGAGGTAATACTGGTTGGCAAGCGCAATGATGATGAAGTTTATAAACAACTCAAGCGACTGTTGGGATAATTGAACTGATCGCCCCCTCTTGCTTCAATTGATCCCCCCTTTCATGACTGAGCTAACCTGCGGGTGGGCGATCGCACTATACTGAGAGCAGCGCTTTTGTTGTTGGAGTATGGAGTCCCATTTTCAATGGGATCCGGGTAAGGCGAGATCGAATCAGAGTAAGCATGGCATCAGTTTCCAACAGGCAACTCAGATATTCAAAGACCCAGCAATGATGACTGTGTCTGATAGCCACACAGTTTGGATGCAGATCGCTGGATTATGATGCAACCTGAGTATGATTTTTCGAGAGCGGAGCGAGGGAAGTTTTACCGTCAGGATGCGACTTAAAACGGGAATCAGAGGAATTACAGGAGAAGCGATCGCCATGATTGCAGTCATTGATAAAACCCCCGTGTCATTCGATGAATTCATGGATTGGTATCCAGAAAATTCGGAGAATCGTTATGAATTGAGACGGGGGGTAGTTATTGAAATGCCTAAGCCGAGAGGCAAACATTCAAGACTGGCGGGTGATCTGGCGTTTGACCTGGGTACTGGGATTCGACAAGCGAACCAGCCCTATTTCATTCCTAAAGAATGTGTGATCAAAATCGCGAATGATACAGGTTACGAACCTGACATCGTCGTTTTAGATGAAACCGAAATCGCAGACGAGCCTCGGTGGGAGCGAGAATCGATCATCACCTTAAGCCGATCCACCAAACTTGTGGTAGAAGTGGTTTCAACCAATTGGCGCGATGATTACCTGGTCAAGTTAGCAGATTATGAAGCCTTTGGCATTCAGGAATATTGGATTGCTGATTATCTGGGTATTGGTGGTCGGCGCTACATTGGCTCACCCAAACAACCGACCTTTACCGTTTGCACCCTAGTGGATGGGGAGTATGAAATGCAGCAGTTCTGTGGTGGCGATCGCATCATATTCCCCGCCTTTCCAAAACTGCCATTAACGGTTAACCAAATTTTTAATCCAGGTGGATGAAGGTTGATTGATGATGCTGAGCGGAATCCATGCAGATGTTGGGTTTCGTGCCTGAGCTAACTTGCAGGTGGACTCGCCCTTTCTTGCTCCAAGCGATCTTATTGTCGCGGGTCATCAGTGGGTGGATAGAGTTGACCTACTATCCATTGCTGTCGGGCATTCTGAATGAACGGTTCTTCACGGCGTTCGTCATTTAAATCCAAACGATTACAGGTAGCACGTCCAGATGGAGTTTTGCCAATGATTTTCAAGGCATCTGCTGACCACATGAAATGCTCTGACCATGTTTGCTGACGTGGGTCAAAAAGTGGAACCTCTGCCTCGGTTGCTGGATCAATCCCCGTTGTGAAGTTATAGCGCCTTTCATTACAACGACGACAGGCAAGGGCAAGGTTATCTAACTCATCACTACCACCGAGGGATTGGGGTTGAATATGATCGATCGACAGAGGGGCAGAACTGAGAAGTTCAGGATAGTGACAGTATTCACACCGGAATTGGGCACGTTGTCGAACAGTTTCGTAGAGCGGTTTAGGAATGGCCATTTGCTCTGGCAGAAATGACAGCGTTAATGTAGCTAAAAATTTCGTCGAGTTCGCCAATCGCTTCTAGCTCAAGGGCTTCATCTGAAGTGAGACTGTCAGCTTTTTTCTTGTCAAGAAGCGTTTGCATGCGATCGCCCAGTTCATCTGTAAATTTGAATAGAGAGAGGTTATCAATCTGCTGTACCTGCAATCCTTTGGAAATCAAGCTAGAGGGCTTGAGGAGAGTGGTCATGGTTGTGGCTGAATGGTAAAGATTTTTTTGATCATAGCAACTAGCTCCCGTGAAACACCTGCGATCGCCCCCTCTCATCGAGATGCACTGGAAAAGATTGAACCTGATCGCCAACTTCATCTGGCTGTGCGGGTGTCAATTTATGAAAGTTTTTTTCAACGACGCTTCATTGTGGCGGCGGTTAAGCAATATCAACTGCGATTGGTGATTTATGATGTGAAACAGGAGGTGATTGTTCAATGGCTGTAGAGCAATATCGCCAATACATTCGGCAGCTTCTTTCAGAACGGCGAGAGCGTGCTGCGAGGCAAAGAAACACAGCAGAATATGAAGTTCAAACTGTTTTTGATGCGGAGCAGGATCACTACCAACTCTTGTATGTTGGTTGGCGTGGAAATAAACGCGATTTTGGCTGTATCCTGCATATTGATATCAAGGATGAAAGAATCTGGATTCAGCACGATGGCACCGAAGAGGGACTTGCCAACCGATTGGTCGAACTGGGAGTGCCTAAGCAAGATATCGTTTTAGCATTTCATGAACCCGAAGTGCGAGAATATACAGGTTTTGGCACAGGTACAGCGATTGCCCATTAATTCAACCATTGCCTACCAAAACGGTTCAATTCACAATTTCAATAAAGCCATACCGCGATCGCCCCTTTTCCCAACTCATCCAACGCTCAGCAATCGCTCCCTCTCACTCCAAGCGTTCGCTCCTGCCCCTCTTAGGCGATTGCATTTATGGCTTTTGCGGTGATGAGGAAGATTAGGGTTGGCGCAGATGATGGGTTAACCCATCCTACGGCGATGAGCGATCGCACTGCCATTGAACAACATGAGCGATCGCACTACAGCGATCGTACTGAGTGGGCAATCTGAGAACTCACAGAGGATAATTGGTTTGGCGCGAGTCCGGAAAATTCATCGAAGAGTTCAAAAAAGAGTTCAAGTGCTTTTTGTTCATCTTGGGAAAAGAACAAAATAATTTTGTCCCAGGATTGGCTGGAGGTGATTTTGAATTGTTGTTGTACCCAATCTTGAAAATCGGAAAAATGCTTTTCCTGTTCTGTTTCGGGTTGTCCCAATTGATGGCGAGCGAAGAAGTATCCCGACAGGAAGGTTCGTAAATGGGAGATGGAGGGCTGTCCCAGATACATTGCCGGACGCTTCTGAATGTTATGGATTATGTCATAGAGATCAAGCATAATTCCGCTCCTCAAAACTCGGTTTCTGTAATCTTAAAGGTCGCACCCAAATCTTGGACAGGAGAGTATAAGTTATTCATCCAGTCTACTCTGGAAATTCCGTCAGGGTGAATGTTGTCGAAGATGAGTTCTTGCCCATTGATTTCTACTGCGATCGCTTCATGTCGTCCGTTGGTTGAAATATTTTCTTGTAGACGCTCATGATAGATATGACAAAAAGGTTCTTTGGTGCTGCCTGTAAACAACTGAATTGAGCAACCCGAGATATTTTGCTTGATTAGAAATCGCTGGATTGCGACAGCACATTCAACACATTCAAAGAGACGAAAACGGCTAGCAATCGCCGTGATTTGCTGGCGAAGTTCAGAGTCATTCATCCTCTAGTTTTAGCATGGGAACGCGATCGCACCTGCCTGTTCCATACACGATCGCCCCATCAACAAGAAGTACGATCGCACTCCCGTCCCACTACGATCGCCCTTTCCTTAAATCCCTGATCGCTCTGAGGTTCGCCTGTAGGATGGAAAAGGCGATCGCGCTTTTCTCAGTTGTAAAACGATTGTCTTTCCCATACATCCCGATCGCTCCTTTTCGCTCAATGCGAGCGTATCATCTCCTCTACCTTCCCAGAACTTTCATTAACAATTAACCAGATTTTTAATCCAGGTAAATGAAGGTTGATTGATTTCAACACGGAAGGCAACTCGACAAGAAATTTAACAGTATGAGGGAGGGGTAAGATGCAACCTGAGTATGATTTTTCGAGAGCGGAGCGAGGGAAGTTTTACCGTCAGGATGTGACATTTAATACCATTTTGGGTGATATGTGCATGATTTCAATTGCCAGAACGGTTAGCTGGTCAAGCATTCTGCAATCCAAAATCGGAAATCTATAATCCAAAATGGTATAAGGTGCCAATTTATTTGGCAGATGAGGTGGTGGAGTTTTTTGCAAAGCGAGCGGAGGCGAAAGGGGTTGAGTTGAGTGAATTGCTGAATGATGTGTTGAAGCAGGACGTAGCATTGCTTGAGAAAATGCAGTAGGAAAACTGCTGGGGAATATCCAGAAATCTGGGTTGTATCGGTGTTGTATTGAGCGATCGCCCCTCATTTCGCTCAATGTGAGATTATTTTTCCTGTTGTCTCACCCTACGATCGCTCTATTTCCTTGCACAGGCGATCGCACCTTTGATTTTTGCTGTGATAGGAAGAGATGATAATTGATGCAGATGATGGGTTTTGTCCATCAACCTAATCTATGGAAGAGCGCTCCGGGTTTAGTTCAGTTTAATTCGCGCCATATGCCTCGTTCTGAACGGTTCCACTTCAAACTAACATTAAGTTCTGTTGCATAAAAATGCTGTTTCCAACGATTTTTTATATACAGAGGCTTGTCTAGCAAATACTGGCGAAGCGGCAAACCGTTTGTCCCCTCCAATCCACTTGGCGCTTCATGTGAAGCATAAGCATAACGGAACAAAACACTAAGTCGGTTGTTGATAGTCGCCGCCGTAATCGCTAAATTCCCGGACGAATGAGCACCGCCACCATGCTGCTCAATGATGTGTTCCCATTGCATACCTGAAGCACCGGATTGATCGCCATGGTGTCGATAGTTAAGAACAGCCCGAGCAATATTGATGTCGTCCCAGCTCTGTTTTTCGTTCTCTTCGAGAATTCTTTCAACACTATATCGGACTTGCGAGTTATGACCAAATACCCATTTTGTGTTGAAATCTGAAATGTTTTGAACCCCAGTAGTTACTCGTTTACGATTAGCAGATTCATATCTAATTGTACCGCGCGCCAAATCTACTGAAGTTATAGTCGCGACAAACCATATATATGGATCGCGAACTCTTGTATCTGCCGGCCCTCTGCTTGTCCGAACTTCAATTACTTGCCCAAATGTCAGGCGTTCTGGACTGGGGACGTTCGCAGAATCACTACCTGAGCTTGAGGCAGATCCTTGATCGACCTTGGCTGCTGTAGGAGCCGTTACACCTGGACTTGCAGCAGCATCGACTAGCCAAATGTCGCCTTGGGGAACCACGGTGAGGCTGGTGAGACGGTGCCGCAATCGAATTGGAGCAAGTAACGGACGGAGGATTGCTGCTCCAACAGGATGTCCAGCGTATCGATTGACTATGGGTACTGCTTCACGGAGAGCATTTGCTACGCGCTCTGACGCAGGTGCATTTGGATCTCCACCTAGTCCTCGACTTACTAGATTTCCTACCTGCCGTCGAATCCAATCAGCTAATCTGTTCATGGCGTTTTCGATCGGAGCCTGAATGCGGCGAATGATGTTTTGGATTTGTTCACCGACATTGCCGAGACCGATGAAGCGGGCGAGGAAACCGAGGATGACGGGGATGGTGCGTGCCATTGTGCGTTCGACGTAGTTGGCAGCGGCGGTGACATTGCCAGCAGCGATGTTGGAAATGGAGTCAAACACAGCTTCGACTAGGGCACCGATTTGTTGGGCACGTTCGATGAAGAAGACGACAGTGTTGTAGATGGCCATGATGGCCTGGATGATGGCACCAGCGGGATTGAACAGGGTGACGAGGCGGGCGATCGCTTGTCCCACGACTGTTCTGGCAACCCAATCGCGGATGCCGCCCAGCACCATCTCCTGTAGGTTGCCTGCAAACTCTACAATTCGTTCCCAGGCAGCGGCGATGCCATCACGCACCAGCGTCACCAAAAAATCGAAGATCTGCTCTGCCCGCTGCACCCGTTCTTCACTGCCCAACAGTCGGACTAAAATGCCGCGCAAGCGTTGATAGGTCAGTCCCAGAATCTGCATGACCAGAGAAACAATTCCACGCAGATCAAATCGTTCTGGCAGTTGCAGTCCCGTACTTGCCAGTGCCCCCAACAGCCAACCCACTAATCCGGCTTGCAGGTGAGTCAAGATGTTGCCAGAGAACTGTTGGAAGCCTCGTTTAACCGCATTGATCAGGTTGCCGACAAACCCGATCGGGTTCTCAATAATGGTGGATATGACACTTCTGGCACGGTTGAAAATGCCCAGCACTCGTTGCCCAAAGCCACCTGCCAGGGTTAACACGCCTTCAAAGATGAATTCAGCCACTTTGCGAACGGCAGCTCCCGCAAAGGTGACAATGCGCTGAACGGGTTCACCAAAGATGCTGCGGATGCGTTCAAACGCTGCACTGGGACTGAGGATATCGTTGATTGAGAGTGAATCCCAAACTCTGGCAAATAGGGATTTTATGAAAGTCCAGGTGAGATTGAGACGGGTGAGTTGTTCGTTAAACCAGGCGAAGGCGCGATCGATAATTCCAGAGCGCTGCAAGTTCTGAAACTTTTCTTCACCCCCCGGAAGTAGCAAGAGAATGCCGCGAATAACATTGGTTGCGCTGCGTTCTACGACTTCGTCCGTAATCGGATCTTTGCCCAGAATGACTGTCAGCAATGGGTAGAACGGTAAACTTCTGGCAAATCGTCCAACAGGTTGAAGAATCGCTTCTTTGATGAATTGAATTACGCGGCTCCCGACGCTGGCAGCAAAATTCCGAATTCGATCCAGGGTGGGACTAAAGATAGTTCTCACTTTGGCGATCGCGCCACTAATCCCATCGGTAATGCTGATTTCATCCCAGGCTCGCCGGAATAACGCTTTGATGCCATCCCAGGTGAGATTTAACTGCGCCAATTGCTGACTCAACCAGGAACCGACCCGCTCAAAGGCTCCAGATGCCTCAAGGGCCCGGAAGATTAAGTCTCCTCCCGGAATCAGACCAATCACGCCGCGAATCAGGTTAATGGCATTCCGTTCAACCGGGAGATCAGTAATCGGATTCCTACCCAGAATAAAGGTCAAGAGTGTGAAGCCAGGAATATTGGTTGCCCAGTCAGCAATTCGTTCCAGAATGGTGTCAAGCCCAAATCGCTGTACTTGGGGAGGAGCAGAACTGACCGCGATCGATTGACGCTGAACGGTCGCGATCGCGGACGCTCCTAAGTTTTTTGAGTGAGCAACGTTGCTCTGGGGTGAGGATTTCTGAGCCTGGGTCGATTGCGGGTTGGCGGTGGTTGTGGACTCAGTTGTGGATGGTTGCCGCCGGACTTCTGAACCAGATGCGCTCGTTGCAACCGGACTAGACTGAGTGGGCGGTTGAGGAGACAGTGGCTGAGGCTGTTGCTGGACGGTGTGGGTTAGCTCGTGGGCCAGTAGCCATTTGCCAGGGGTGGTGTGGGGTTCGTAGCGTCCGGCGGCAAAGAAAATATCTCGACCGATGGTGAACGCCTGGGCGTTCAAGTTGCGGGAGGCGTCATCTGCCTGGGAGTCGGTGTGGATTCGGACTCCGCTGAAATCGTAACCAAAGCGGGATTCAAAAAAGGTGCGATCGCCCTCTGCAAGCGATTGTCCACCGCCACGCATAGTCTGAATCCGGTTTTCCAGGGCAGGGGTGACATCGGCAGCAGAGTCGCCTTTTGCCTGTGCCTGCTCATCTTTCTTTTCATCAGCTCCTTGCCGCTGGAGCATCTGCGCTGACTCATCTTTTTTCTCGTCGGCTTCCTGACGCTGGAGCATTTGTGCCTGCTCGTCTTTCTTTTCTTCAGGCTGACGCTGGAGCATTTGCGCTTGTTCTTCTTTCTTTTCGTCGGCTCCCTGGCGCTGGACGAGGGGGGTAATGGGGCCAATTAAGGATTTAGCCTGGGCGGTTTCGTCTTTTTTCTCGTCTGCCTGGCACTGTACCAGAGCGGAGATGGGTGGGGCGATCGCGCTTGTTTGTGCCTTTTCCTCCTCTGCCTGCCGCTGCATGGGGGGATTGGGCATCCGCATAACCGTGTTGGCAACGCGATCGGCTTCCTGTTCGTAGACATCATTTGGCTGTCCGACCTTGAGCTTCGTCTGGATGATTTGGGTGACAGCCCTGTTGCCGACCTGCTGTTGCAGCCGTAGCAATGGATGAACGACAGTGTGATTGGTAGACAGGGGTTTAGGGGCGATTGCCGGACTGCGGCGGCAGCCAATATCAGATGTTTTCGCTTGGACTGTTCGTTGGTTTCCCATCCTACTGACCCCAAAATTGGATGCTTCTGGTTGGTTATCGCTCCGATTCAGTTCTAGCTGGAATTGAGAATCGCCTGCGACAAAATACCCAGAATTTTTTTGATGTCTTTAATATAATACTCGCTTAAATCCAGCTCAACCGTTTGACCCTTCAGCTTCAAAAATCTCCAGACTGTGCCAATGGTGACAACGCCGTGAATGGCAGAAAGTTGATTGCCTTCGCGATCGTTAAAAATCTGTGCCCCAATCATTTCTGCGATACATTGGGCAAAACCAGATTTGAGGTTTTCATTTTTCGCTTCGACGACTGTTAAAACGGGAGCACGGATAAATAATTGTTCGCGACTTTCGCTGATGATAAAGTCACAGACTCCGTTTAGCCCCTGGCTGGCATCAACGGTAAAATCGATGCCAGAAAACAGACTGATACGCCGATTGAACTGTCTGCGTAACTCCAATAGAACTGGAGCGATGATCAGTTCAGAGCGAGCTTTTTCGGTGTTGATCGCTACTGCTAAATCAACAGTTTCCCGGAGTGTTGTGATCAGAAGATCGCTGCATTCCACTTCCGCGATCGCGCCAAATAACTCAGAGGTTTCCTCAATGGTCAGTTCAAACCGCTTCACCAACTCATCTAACTTGAAGTCACTGTAAGCCATACCTATCTCCCTCTGGATTGACTGAATTGAAGCACCCCAAACGATGCAAACTAATTTCCGATCGCAATCCACTGAATATGCCATCCTTGAGCCTGGGCGAAATCCGGTGTAAACTGCCTGCCGTCAGAAAACCTGACATACACTCTAAAGCTGGTGGCAGTTCTGGAATAAGCAGAGCTACCACCAGTTGTTTCCCAGTTGTAACCATTTCCGTGCATACTAACAATGTAGATCGGGGTATTTGTAAAACGACACATGGAGGTATCAACGTCTACAAAAACACCTGCATCAGAATATACTTGCCAGGCGGTTCTGCCTTCTGGTGTTGTGCCGCAACAAATCCTGAGTGCGTTACCGGATGTATCCTGGGCAGCACCTAAAAGTTTACCCACCACATGAAGTGGTGCTTCTGGATTGGTTATTCCAACACCGACATTGCCTTGTGCAGTCAGGTTGTTGGCCTGAAAATTTTGAGCCAGAGATCCACCTTTGTCTGCTTTGGTTGCTAAACCAGTGTTGACAGTGCTGACTTGAGTATCCACGTAGGTTTTGACTGCCTGGGTTGTGGGGACAGACTGATTGCTAGGAGTGGCAAAGGTGCCATCGCTAGAAAACTCACCCACGGCAACGCCCGTGTTGAGTTTGAGATTGCCTTTCACTTCCAATCGTTCAGAGGGAGTATCGGTGCCAATTCCAACTTTTTCTTTAACAGTTAAATCATCAGCAGGCCAGTTGAAAGACATGCTAGCGAATCTCCTTTTTCAGAAATAGGTTTAAGCTGATTTCCAGCAAACGAAATACCTGTAGAGGCAGGTTTGGCATTAAATCTACCGACTTGATGCAAAGACTTTGGCAAAATCTGCTCCTACCAAATCTCAAACTTATTCAATTCCCATTCCTTAAAAACGTGAATTAAATAAAACCCAAAATTTTTTTATGGGAAGCGCGGCGCAGCCGCGCTTCCCATAAAAAAGTTCGGTTTTATTTAATCCTTAATCCTTACCATTGCTTCCAGGGATTTTATTTGCTGTTTGAGCGTCGCGATCGTCTGTTGATGTTCTTGTAATACTTTGGTTAGCACTGCCACGATGTCCATTGAACTGAGTGTTTTGCGATCCAGACTGGCCACCAAATCTGGGACATCTTCGGCGATAAAGCCCACATGTCGTTCCTGGATGTCATCTGTTTTGTAGTTGAACTTGACTGGATTGAGTCCACTCAGAGTTGCGATCGCCTCTTGTGAGGAAAGCGCACCAATATTCTCTTTCACATCTCGCGAAGAGCTTTGCTGGACAACCCCATTCACAATCACCTTACCCTGGAGCACACGCATGACTTCTATAGCCCCTGTTCTGCGCTCAAATCCCTGACCATTCACGAAAAATGCCAGTCCACCGGTCCATGTTCCAGGTGCCTGGTCGGTAGACTGAATGAAGCTGGGTCGCCATTCAGGTTGGCTACCCTGTGGATCGCTCCAAAATTCAATTCTGCCTGCCCCAAACCCAGCAGCCGATTGAATGCGCAAGACCGTCGGATTTGCGGAGGAATAGATTTCCATCCCACCGTTGACTTGCAAATAGTCCCACAATTTGACGTATCGTCCTTTAGGCGTACCAGATCTACCCAAAAGCATTAAGGCTCCATAGTCGGCAGCATTTTCGATCGCCGCGAAGCCTGTCGTGTTGCCGATACCAGTGTGATTATGGTTTGTCTGAGTGAAGTAGAGATCAGAACCGCCACCCCGGATTGCACCTTTAACTTCTAACCCAGCATTGCCAGTGATGTTACCAGTAACATTCAACGGACTATTGATTTGCAGAGCACCAGAAGAATGGGTCGATCGCACCAGACCATGAATCCTCACCTGATCGGTGTCCTCATTACCCAGTTCTAAATCTCCCTGGTGCTGTTCAATGTTCCGAAAGGTGGTTTGCCCAGTGACTTCTAAGTTACCTTGCACAGTCAGATTTTTCGCTTGAAAATCCTGAGCCAGGGAACCTCCTTTGTCTGCTTTGGTTTCCAGAGCAGCATTATCTACCTTGGTTGCTAAAGCGGTGTTGATACTGGTGATTTGGGTTGTCAGTGTTGTTGTCGTATTTGTAACTTGAGCATCGACATAGGTTTTGACGGCTTGAGTTGTGGGAACAGATTGATTGCTGACGGCCGCCAATGTTCCATCACTGGAAAACTCACCCACAGCAACCCCGCTGTTGAGTTTGATGTTGCCTTTCACATCCAAACTTTCGGAAGGAGTATCGGTGCCAACTCCAATCTTTTCTTTAACAGTCAAATCATCAGTGGGCCAGTTAAAAGGCATAGAGTTTATATCTCCTTTTGCAGTTCAAAGGTTGTTGATTTATTATTGCAACATGACTAACACTGGGATTTTCCCCTTTCCCTTTTCCAGGGAAGCAAGTGCTTTACCAACGATCGCACCAATGGCTTTTGCTGGTTCCACAACTTTCTGAGCATGGCCTTTGGTGGGGCTGGTGGTGAGTAAATCTCCTACGGCGATCGGCGCAATATCTGCATCCACTTTGCAGTGAGCAAATGCGCCCAATGTCACCATCATGCCCATTTGTTGATCCTGAACTTTGCTAGCATCTGCTTGGGGTGCTGCTGCGAACTGTTGCAAAGGATGGGCAACAAGTTCTGGACTTTGTTCAGCTTCCGACAGCAGTTCTGGGGTAACTCCAGCCGGTAACTCCACTTCCTCTGGTTCGACCTGAGGTAAATCCTGTTCGGTAACAAAGCGGGCAACAATGCCACAGACCCTTGTGTCATAAGCTTTCTCGGTAAGATCGACTTCCAGGATCGGAATATTGTTCTGGCTACCAGAGTAGTACGCTACGGGATGTTGGCTAATCACAACGACATCCCCCTGCTCCAGGGTATCGCCCACCCGATTGACAAAATAATCGGTGACAAACCCAGCTTTGGATCCGGCACAATACAAATCCCCATTTTGATTGATGGAGAAGCGTTTAGTAAAATTTGTGACAAATCCAATCGGTCCTCCAGGGGATCCTTGTACTAGACCGAAAAAGGTGTTACCCAGCATGAATTCATATTCGAGCGGAGGAGCACCAGGGAAGAAGATTCCACGACCACCTAAGCTAAGCTTGACATTATTGTTTTTGAAACTGGATTCGTTGTTGTATTTTTGTGCTGTCAGTAATGCACTCCCGCCACCAGAGTTGGGAATGCTCAAATCTCCACTCAGTTTGAGTGTTTTGGAGATGTCTACCTGACCACTGGTGGTATCCATAAGTAAGCCCCAGTTGGCTCCCGTATTGCCCCAGAAACCTACCTGGGAGTCGTTTACCATGCCGACAAAGGCGCGATCGCTGGCTGGGGTCGTTTGGTAGAACCAAATTCCTGCTGAGGGAGTGGCTCCCTGACGCACTCTGATGCGCTCTGATGCATCCAACACAAATTCAGGCGTGGAGGTGCCAATTCCGACTTTGCCACCACTATAGGAAATGCTACCACTGGCCCCGTTGACCCACTGGGTGACTCCAGGAAGGCCGGTCAATCCAGAACCATCCCCGACAAATTTGTTAGCAGTGACTGTTTCTTGTGCTGTTAAGTGATTGACTTGAAAATCTTGAGTCGAAGAACCGCCTTTGTCTGCTTTATTGGTTAAAGCTGTACTTACACTCGAAACCTGAGTGTCTATGTAGGTCTTGGCAGCCTGGGTTGTGGGAACAGACTGATTGCTGGGCGTTGCAAAAGCATCATCACTGGAAAACTCACCCACAGCAACCCCACTGTTAAGTTTAATATTTCCTTTCACCTCCAATCGTTCGGAGGGAGTATCGGTGCCAACTCCAATCTTTTCTCTAACTGTCAGGTCATCTGGGGGCCAGTTGTAGGGCATAACGTTTAAGTCTCCTTTAGCGTAAAGTGATCAGAAATGAGTTGAAAAAAATCAGTTTGTACCATGACATCTACTTCCTGAGCAGCATATAATTGGCTTCTCCAGAGGATCGACTTCTTCCAGTCGTATCCCCAGCTTCTACACTGAAACAGCTAATGGTCCAACCCGTTGCCGTTTCCGTTGCCAGAACGGTAATTGAGAAATCCAAAAGAAATGTGCCTGTCTTTTTGACATTGAGTTGCCTGGGTGAGACAAAAATGACCCAGTTGGATGGTTTTCCATCGGGGGCCAGAACGACATCGCCATCTTTGGCCGTGCCTACAACGGGAGAAGTTTTTGAGCGGGTCACACGGCGAACCGTTCGATCAATCCTTTCTGAAACTACATTGCCACCGCTCCCAAGGGTTGCCTTGCCCAGGATGATGACCGTTCCATCGTCAGTCGGAGCCGTTTTGGTTGGTTCGAGTTTGGGACGCTCGGTCACCCGGATGAACTTGGTGGTGTCTCCGGTTGGATTGCGATCTTGCTCATTGGTATCATTGTCGTAGGCAATGGTTAGAAAAACGACATCATTCTCCACAAATCCAGACAGATTGTAGCTTTTGCTCGGTGAATTGACAGATAGCACAATTTCTCGTCCCAATGTGTCGATCGCCACTCCCGGTGCCACCGCGATCTCTTTATCCCCTGTGCGGCTAATGTCTAATCCTTCAATAATTCCCCAGGAGTGGAGGGCGCGATTGTGGAAACGCCGCAAATTGATGTGGTAGGCCTGTTCATCCTGAAAATCTGCTTCTTGTAAGAATTGAGTATTGAAGTAATTCAATCGCTTGACTTCGCGATCGGTGATTTTCTCTGGAAATTTATCTTCTGGTATTTTCATTGTTGTCTCCCAAATGACTTACTGAGTGTTGTTGGGCGGAGTTCCCAAAATCGTGTCAACTCCAAGGGTAGATTGTTTGCCGATCTGCATGGTGGAAAGACTTTGGGGAATTAGCTTGAAGTAAGTATGAGCGGGTTTTTCCAGTTCAATTAACGCACGGGCAATTTCAATTTGCCGTGCCTGTAAGGTTGCATCCAGGTCTTTTGCCAGATTGATTACAACTTCAAAATAATGAGGTGCTCCTCCTGCCAGAAAGGTATCTTGACCAATGCGGGAACTGACTCCAATTTGAAACTCTGCGCCTCCGGGTTCGCGAATGGTTGGTTCGCCTCTGACAAAAAGCTGTAACAGCGCTTGCAAATTCTCTTTCGTGCCGCGCCGACGATAGAGGGGAATCACTTGGGCAATGAAGGCTCGCTGTTGAATCGGATCTAAGTCAGCCCGAACACTAAAGGCAACCCAACCTGCCAACCACGACAAAAACTGATCGGGCGTAGTGCTGGGGTCAAATAAACGAGGTAAGCGGGCGATCGTTTGCTCCAGCCCTCTCGCCGGAAAGTTGGGGTCACTCGGACGACCCAACAGAATCTCCTCAAACGCCAGCAGAAATTGGTTGAGGAAAGCATCTTCTTGATAAATGGCGGGAAGATAGTCCAGCAGCTTAGGTGCTTGTTCCGTCATCGCAGCCCTCCCAATTATCTTTGAGTCACTTCAGAGAATTGCAGATCCTGCGGATCGATTTGAGCCGTTACCAGTTCATTCACTCTCAGAACGATCGCCTCCAACTGTCCCTGTTGATTGAATTGACGGCGATCGCCATCTGCTGAGTTGAGCGTCATCACTTCATCCAGTGTTTTGGTTGAATTCGCAGGATCGGTGGCTTTTTCAACATAATCAACTCCTGGTAATTCATCCAGCAGTTCATAAATCTCCGAAATGTAGATTGGACGACCAAACTCCCACCCCTCACCCTGTTGCCCACCCTGAAGCGAATCAAAGAACTGTTTTAGGGTGTTGACCGCCTCTGACCGAACCTTCTCTGCGATCGCATCCAGTCTGAGAATCAACTTTACTCGCACTCGAACGGCTAAATCATGGGGTTCTACTACACTAATGCGAGTGGTCAGCAGTCGTCGTGAGTCCAGATAGGCTTTCACCGTATCGAGAACCGTCTGGCTGGAGAGGGATCCTGCACGGGGAACAACAATGACGCTGACATGCCCTAGTCGTTCAGCGGTTGTGAGCGGGTTGTCGGATATCAGGTTGATCCTGGGAACACAGCGGGCGCGGGCAACCTGAGGATGTGCTTGACGAGCCAGGTGTTCAAAATCATTGCAGGTGACGGCCCGATCCGATTCTCGTAGTGTCTGAATGGTTTTCCGAATCGCCTCATTTAAAGGCTCCTCTAGTTGCCAATCTGGACCATTAATTAATTTCAGGAACGCTGCTTTATTTGCATCAGTCACTTGATTCAGGCGATAAATCAACAGTTCACTCAAATAAGCAAACAGTTCAATCAGGGTGATGCCTGGATCAGAGGGATTGTAATTGGTCCACTCTTGAGCATAGGTAGGAATCAGATTCAGGGCTTCTGCCACCAAATCGTTGTAGGTGCGATCGTCCAGATTGGGAAGTTGGAGGGGCATAGGGAGGAGTAGGGGGTAGGGGGGAAGTGGATGGTGGATGGTGAATAGTGAACAGGAGATAGTGAGTAGTGAACAACTGATAACTGACGAATGACGAATGACGAATGACGAATGACGAATGACGAATGACAAATTAATTTGATTCAAACGTAATTTTGTGAACCCCGGAGTAGACCAGGAAACGGTTGGTTGAACGGAGATTAGGATCATCCTGATCGGGTTTTACCTCGAAGGACAGGGAGCGAACGTGATCCACACCGGAAACGGATTCCAGCAAGGCATAGAAGTCGGACGCAGAGGGTTCGCGACCGAAGGCCCAACCGGTGCCATCAGAACCGCCGGTAAGGGGATGCAGGAAACTGGTGAGGCTTTGCTGAATCGATTGTTCGACGAGGTTGATGCCTTCCAGCGAAGTCAAGGCAACGATCGCAGTCACACTCACTTTCATGTAAAGCGGTCCGACCACGGCGATCGTGGCAGTTGGGATGCTGTGGGCTTCTAGATAGTCTTGCACCCGGTTAATTAACTCCAGACTGGGGATTGGTTTGGGTTGGGTGGAACGGGGCAAAATCATGACGCTGACGGCACCGATCGCCCTAGGAACTTGCTCAACCGGATTTTGCCCAGCGAATGGGGTTTGTCTCAAGTTCAATAGCGGGAAACAGCGGGCGCGGGCCACTTCGGGTGATGTCAGCATGGCTAAGTCTTCGTAGTCTTCCAGAGTAACGGCGCGATCGCCGTGACGAATTCTGCGGGGAGCGCGATCGCACAGCGATTCGATACTTTCGGCATCGGCTCCCCCGGTAGCGGCCTCCGGGTTAGTCACACTGTCGATGTAGGGAATGGTGGTTTTGAGCTGCATGATGCGACCTTCCGAGCAATTTCCTTGGGTGCCGCCGCCCGTATGATAACGAGTCATCCGGAGATTGCCAGTACCCGTCGGGGGAATCTTGCCGTTGATGCCATTCCCGAATCGAATTTCGCCCGTCAGAGGGTTCAGGACATAATGGCGATCGCGGGGTCCAGAACCATAAAAATCAGGCACTTCATGCCAGCGCACCCACACCTCCTGGGATTGCCCGGTGATCGGGTCGCGAGTAATGGCGATCGCGGTGCTCCCTTCTTCCCGCTCAATCACGATTCGCTCATCGGCACTGGGTTCTTCCATTTCCCGCACGTCCAAGTGTTGATTGGGTAACACAGGAGCTTTGGTGGTGTAAAAGATTTGCTGTTCACTGCCATCGCTAGAGCCAAGAATTTCGTTTTGCATCGTCACTGTTTGAGTGGCGGTCACGGTGTTGAGCAACACTCGGACTAACTCTGGTGACTCTGGTAATGCTTGATTCACCTCCAACTGCCAACGCACTCGCAGCCAATAGTAGGGTTTATCTAATTTGAAATCGTGGCTGAGAGCAAATTCTGGTGGTGGCAAAAACTCAACTAATCCGGCGCGAGTCAAGGCTTTAGTTCCATCCTGAACGGTTAAAGCCTCCCAAGCTTGGTTTTTGCCATTCCAGTAGTCCCAAACCAAGCGAAGAGAGGCGGAGGCGGAGACGGGCTGGGGCTGATAAACACTCTCCGCGAGTTTGAGGTAAAGACTGAGGGGGCGATCGGGTAGCTCATTCCGACTGGGTGGCAGCCCAAAGCCCAGATGCAGGGTAGGTAAGGCATTGGGAATGGCTGTAAATGGCTTGAACTCTTGATTTGACTCAATCTTGAGATACTTAAAATCGTTATCGGAAACGATGTAATTGGGTAATTCGTTGTCGGATGTGACTAAGCTGTAATCAACCTTGATGGCAGGGATCATCGGTGGCCGAAAGGTCGGCGACGTGAATTTGAATCCGGATGGATTTTCGCTGGTTTTTTCGACTTCAACGTAGCTTCCTTCCTTTCCATAGTTGCCGTTTGCTATCCGAACTCGGATCCAATAGCTTTCGATGCCGTTAATCGTGGTGGGTTCGAGTTCTGGATCTGGATCTTTCGGTAACTGAAACCTGACCAGTTTATCGGGGCCAACTTCAATCAATGCTTTGGTTAAATCTTGAAACTTCACCGTCGGTGGGCTAAAAGGTGCTGTTGGCCCAGTTTGGTCAGATTTCCCAACTTGTTGCCATCCCCCCCCTGTCCAAACTTCCCAGATCAGTTCAACCTCAATAGCAGATTTTTGGATAGCCTTTGGTAAGGCCAGCCCTAATGCCTCTAAATCAGCCAGATCCACATGCAAGGTAACATTGGCTCCTTCCTTGGAAAATGCCTCACTTCCCAGGTAGAGCGTATCGCCAAACTTGGGTTTGTCACCGAACGGATAGAAGGGTTTAGTGAGATCAATGGGAATTTGGTTGGTAAAGGCGTAGGCGATCGCGTGTCCGATTTTCCCAACGGTTGCCTGAAACGTTAGCTTCTTGATTGTAGGTAACTGACTTTCGCGCACCCTATCGCTTTGTTGGGTTGCCGATTTTGTTATACGAGTGGTTAATCGGCAGCGTAACCAGCGACTGGTAATGCCCGCAATCGTTTGTTGCGGAATCAGTGGCAGATTCTCAAACAGAATGGCTCCATTTGTCGTTAAGTTCTTGGTGAAATCGGTTGTGATTTTCGGTTTGCTACGTTCAGTCCGGCTGAGTCCGACATTGGGTGGCAAAATGGGGATGCCTGTGTCCCCCTGCCAAACCTCCCACTGCACACTACGAGGGTCGATCGACTGATTGGCAGGAATTTGCATGGGTTGCAACTCAAATTTCAGCGTCAGAAGTTGCAGATCGGGAAAGCCCAAAAAAGTATCTTCGCCGATGTAAAGCATGTGCTCGATCGCCTCCACTCCTTCAAACACTGGCACAGGCTCGGATGCAGCAGATTGGGTGAGATGGCTGAGATTGGCAAAGCGATCGCTCTGGGGATCACGGTTGAACATATACGCAAGCTCTGTGTCCGTTACCATCAACTCCCGTTCCGTTTCAAAGATGATCGGTTCATCCTGTCCTGGAACTGGAGGAGCAGCCACCTGGGTTCTCGCTGGGACGATCGCATCCACAGCACTACCGGCTGCCAGAGTGAATGTCAACGGTGCGCGGGCGGGTTGAGGTGGTAATCGGGAAGCCCCCAGCAAATCTAAAAACGCCAGCAGATTTTTATTCGGAACTTGATTCAGCCGCTGAATGATGATTTCACAATAGCGGGCAAAAATATTCACCAGGGCTGCATTGAACCCCTGCAACGGCTTTGCTTGTCCCGTCTCTGGATGGCGGCGAAACGCTTGCGGGGAATACTCTGCCAGCAGCGATTCCACCTCTTTGACAATGGTTTCAGCCGTGCGCGAATCAATCTTGGGAGCAGATTTAGCCATCAGCCAGGACTCCTTTCCAGAAAGAACGGATAAACCAAATTAAAGACATTGTTGGTTGCCCGCACCTGGTAGTCGATTGAGATCAGCAATTGAGAGCCATCTGGATCGAGTTGTGAGTCTACCCGAATATTCAGCACGTCCATCCGTGGCTCAAATAGCAGCAACGCTTCTTGCACCACTTGAGAAATTTTGCTGGCGGTAGACGGGCTATTCACCTCAAACACCAGATCGTAAATGCCACAGCCAAAGTCGGGACGCATCACCCGCTCTCCTTTTGCCGTTCCCAAAATAATTAGAATGGACTGTCGCACGCTCTCCTCATAGCAGGCGTGAGCCAGATCGCCAGTCTCGTTCAGAGTGATCGGAAAGGCAAATCCTTCTCCTAACCAGGTTTTGTCGATGAACTCTTGGGG
>Ga0224723_1000008_pt1 | contig 130900 bp, 118 predicted proteins | sample Balambano_FR2_Me_FD_161647 | JGI IMG/M metagenome (GOLD analysis project Ga0224723, IMG submission 161647) | Freshwater sediment microbial communities from Lake Towuti, South Sulawesi, Indonesia - Balambano_FR2_MetaG | ecosystem: Environmental > Aquatic > Freshwater > Lake > Sediment | place... | reverse complement strand
AAGGACTCGTGAAGCGTTAGATCAAGCGATCACGGATGCGTTAAATGCTGTAACTTTAGAAGACATTAAAGGGTGGTTCACCTATCGGTGTTACTGTATTTGACTGAGTTGAAAACCGCTATATCACCCAAAATGGTATGACGCACTTCGGGCGTAAACCGGGATGATTGGGGGATTTGAGGGGCGCGTCGCGCCCCTCAAATCCCCCAACTGCGTAAGTCCTAACTCGCAAAACGGGATGCACTCAATTGCCACAGACACTATGGAAATTGGATTCTGCCGCACAGGATTAAAGCAGGTTATACCAATTTAATTGGTAAACCCGACAGATAATACCCCTCCCAACTTCCCCTTGGCAAGGGAAGCAACCGTAGGCGGTGGGGTAATCTGTAGCGATCGCAATTTTAATTGGTATTAAACTCACATCCTCATTCCAAGCCCAACCTTTTTTGGCATTGCTAACTTTTCAGTAAAACCTCTTGCTTTAGAGCGAGGATAAATTCACTCAGATTTTCCATCTTAGGGAAAGATTACACAATCAATCTGGGAGATATTTTATGTCTGATTCGGCTCAAATATCCGATTTAAACTCTACGATTCATCTGTTTCAGGGGGATTTAACTTTGGCCGATTCAGCGCTTGCGATCGCTCTGATTGAACGCTGGGAACACCAACTTCAAGAGACTGAATTATTTGGCGAGTTGAGCGCATTGAAGCAGGCAATTCTAGACAGCAGAACATCAGCAATCTCTGAGTTACTGAGTCGGTTGGGCGTGAGTGTAGATAGAACTGTTGCCAACTTGCGCCATAGCCATAGTGGGTCAGGGGAATTGTCTTCAAGACTGGAACAGCTAAGCCAACTGCTATCACAAACAAGCCACTCTTTACGGTGATTTTTACTGATTAACAGTGTTCCAGCAATTTCTAAAGAGCAGAGACACTGAAATCGGAGAATCCTTCCGGCTCTTCCTGAGACAGATTTGGGATATCAAAAAAATTTGGTGAGTGACTGTAGTGTGGGTGCCATGCTAACGATTGTGAAATAGTGTATGAGCTAAGAGGAGTGTCCTGATGAGCAGAGCAGAGCAAACGAACTCATAAGATGTCTAGGTAAAATAATGACGACTAAGCATGACGAAGCAGCTATTGTGCAATCTCAACAAGCAGATGGAGCATCATTTAATCCAGCCCCCTCAGGGGGTATGGTTTTGTCTGATGGCACAATTCTATTAATTTATGTTGGGTTCCTTGTGGGATGGGCGATCGCCGTGCTCACTTACTTCAGTAGCCTGAAGCTAACTCAAGAGACAGTGCGTAATCCTGAATTTAATCCATTTCATGTTGATAAGATACCCTGTAAACACTGCAAATTTTACAGCCGTAGTCCCTACCTGAAGTGCGCTGTTCATCCAACTACAGCACTAACCAAGCAAGCAATTGATTGTTCAGATTATCAAGTCCAACCACCAGAAAAAAATTCCAAACTTTAAGCTTAGAGCTTTGCCTTAAAAAAGCATTCCTTGCTGTGGTTGCTATGGTTAAGCGGAGTCGAAACGTACCAAAAACGAGGGCTGGGCAGAGCAAAAGCCCGATTATTTATTGGAACTTGACTATATTACGATCCCCTCGTTGGTTCAATTCCCTATGCAGGTAGTTTATTAGGGGCCGAGAACCTGGCTTTCTAGAACATCAGATCGTAAAGCGAAAGCAAGATTTCGACGACAATTAAAATCACAACATACCATTCTACTCGTAGACCTGTATTGTGTTGCATTAAACCCAAAACGGTTTCAGCAGTTCGGGAAATTAAATCCAGCTTGCGTTCCAAGGCGTTGTGGCGCTCTCTAATTTCATACTCGTCCTCAAGACGAAGATACAATCGCTCCAATTCAGGAGCATCCCACAGTAGTTCGGGTTTATCGATAATTTCAACTCGACCGACAATTTTATTTTGAATCAGAAGCGTTTTGCCCAATTGCTTCAGCAGTTCCTTACCCCACCGTTCATTTTTAGTCGTGCGTTGGAGTCCAGCAGCAAAGGGTTCAATCTGAGCAAAAATGCTGGCTGTAGCAACTTCGTAGTAAGCTAAGACAATACTTTTTGCTAGTACATCAGCCAGGATTTGCAGCGATTCTACGCTGAATTCACGCATCCAGATGGTTCCATTTTCTACTCGTCCGGTTCCAGCAGGATCTAGCCGTAATTCAACCTCTTCTCGCTCAATTGCTGAAAATGGATCACCAACCAAAGGTTTTAGATAGTTTAAGAACGAAGCCTCTTCAACTGGTTCTAACCCAAATAGGGCAACAACACCATATGGAAATAGCACAGCGCACCCTCCCCCTCCTGCCGAGACAACTAGGGGCAACTTTGCCAAACAATCTCCGCTTTCAAGGGTGCGGATGTCTAAACTCTCGCCAAGAAACAGTGCGTGCCCTCTGACAGTACCTCTATCAGGGAAAAGTAGCTTTTGCATAAAGAGTTTATGCAGTGTTAATTCTGTTACCCTATTCGCCCTTCATCTCAACGCCATGATATGGACTTTAAAGAGGCGTTAGGCTGTTCTATTTAGATTTCAGACTGGTAGTAGTCTCCTGGCTTAATTTCACCGATCGCTCCTCCGTCCTTGTTGATACAGCCCGCTTTGTCTGTAAATTGGCAAACTCTTGCCCATAGAATTGCCCGATTACCTATAGGACCGGCCGAAAATAATACTCTGTCTCCCCCTACTGCTGGAACAATTTTGACACTACAAACAGGGCAAGTGCGTATGTTACTTTCAGACATACTCTTTAACAAGTCCTTTAACCAGTCAATGAGATGAATAGATTGTATATCAGGTAACCAGTTTTGGCAGAGAAAAATTTGGTCGTTCTATACAAGTAGGACTGTAAGATTGCTTTCGCCCAGCTTGTTCTCAGGCTATCCTCAGTTTCATCCAGTTCAATTAGGATAAGTGCAGCATTGCCAAGGAACTCAACACTCCGAAGTCAAGCCCTGCACCGATTACTTGATTAAAGCGTAAGGTTCTTCCAGGTTTGTCAAAATTGTAAAACGCAGCCCAATTATTGATTGATTGAGCGGTTTTAACTGAGGTAGGCATCAATATGAACTGGTTTCATAAGCTTTTAGCAAATTGGCAATTCAATCGGCGAAAAATTGATGCCTCTTCTCTTCAGTTCCGACTCACGGTAGGGATTGCTACTTCTGCTTTGTTGGGGTTGGGAGGGTTTGCTGTGGGAACAACCTGGAATGTGCAGCAGATGGCCCACAAATCCCACATTGAGGATGTCAATGCGATCGCCAAACGCTTTGCTCAAGAATTAGCAGTTCAACCGCCTATGCAACTCACTGCTACCGAATTACAGGATTTCATCGATCGCCAATCTATGTTTGATTTGTGGCTGTGGGTTAAGGACTCAAAGGGCGCGATCGTTGCTCAATCCCAGTTCCTTGAACCAGAAATCAGGGATGATATTACCTCCTTGGCTCAAACTGCTCCATCTCAAACTTCCTCCCCACCCCAAGTCAGTTTAATTCAGGGTCAATATATTGCCTGGTGTCGCTTTTCAGTGCTGCTTAATGGTCAATCCAGTCAATTGTATGTTGTTCGCGATGTCACTAGAGACTATCAGATGCTCGTGGCATTTCGCCGGAACCTGGCAATTGGCGGATTTCTGACCGCGATCGCCTTTGTTGGATTAAGTGCCCTTTTGATTTCACGCTTCCTGACTCCGATTCGCCAAACCGCTTTTCTTGCCAGTAGCCAGGCGACTCACCGTTTGGATAACATTCGACTAGATCCAGACCAAAGCCCCATTGAAATTAAAGAACTCGTGCTGACATGCAATCAACTTTCAGCTCAGATTTTTAGAACAGGAGAGCAACAGCGGCAATTCACCAGAGGAGTTTCTCATGAACTGCGAACCCCTCTGAGTGTGGTTTATGGATACTTACAAAGCATGTTAAAACGGAGTACCAATCTCACCACTCAACAACGAGAAGCCTTAGAAATTGCCACGACCGAAACAGAGCGAACGATTCAACTGTTGCAAGATCTACTTGATTTATCGCGTGTGGATTGCCAACTGATTCACTTCAACCTGCAACCAGTTGTCCTCAGTGACCTGATTGCAACCGTGATTCAGACTCAAGCCAGATATGTTCAACGAGTATCTGCTATCCAAACAGAGCAGGAACCCCTAGTGGCGATCGCCGACCGTCATTACCTTGAGCAAGCTCTGACTCACTTGATCGACAATGCCCTGCAATTCTCTGAAGACGATCAACCCATTCGGATTGATTTAAGTTTGCAAACTGATTTGGAACAAACTGCTTCAGATGACCCTGAGCAAATCAGACAGTGGGTTTTGATCAGCGTTATCGATCAAGGTTGCGGTATTCCAGAATCCCAACTGACTCAAATTTTTGAGCCTTTTTACCGGATTGATCCTTCTCGGAATCGCGCAACTGGGGGGGTGGGGTTAGGGTTGGCGATCGCCAAAGCTTCTCTGGAAGGGATGGGAGGACATATTTCCGTTCGTTCTAGTTTGGGGCGAGGATCAACTTTTACGGTCAAACTTCCCGCAGCTTAAGGGATAAGTTTGAGCAAAATTTCGAGCTTTACTTTTTTGCATCTACATTGACCTAAACAAGGGAGAAGTCATTCTATGAACACAACGATTTTACTTGTAGAAGATGAAGTCAAGTTAGCTCGATTTATTGAGTTAGAGCTTGGGTTTGAAGGCTACCAAATTCGGGTGGAGCATGATGGGGTTGCAGGGTTAACTGCCGTTCGCGAGGTCAACCCTGATCTGGTCATTTTAGATTGGATGTTACCAGGAATTTCTGGATTGGAACTGTGCCGTCGCTTAAGAACAACAGGTAGCAAAGTGCCAGTGATTCTACTAACTGCAAAAGATGAAGTTGGCGATCGCGTGGCTGGTTTAGACGCAGGGGCTGATGACTATGTGGTGAAACCATTCAGCATTGAAGAATTACTAGCCAGAGTTCGGGCCCATTTGCGGCGCACTCAACAAGATGACCCAGAAATTTTGCGATTTGAGGATCTCAGCCTCAATCGCCAGACTCGGGAAGTGTTTCGAGGCAGTCGAGCGATCGAACTGACGGCAAAAGAATTTGACCTGTTGGAGCACTTGTTGTCTCATCCTAAGCAAGTGATTACCCGCGATCGCATTTTAGAAAAGGTTTGGGGATACGACTTCATGGGAGACTCCAATATCATTGAGGTATACATCCGCTACTTGCGATTGAAGTTAGAAGAGAATCAAGAAAAACGCCTTATTCAAACCGTCAGAGGCGTTGGATATGTTTTGAGGGATTAGGGGAAGAGGCATCTCTGCTGAGATTTTGAGTCCAGAGGACTCGCTTCACGAACGCTCCACTACATTCCGCTCAGAATGACAGTTCATACTTTGATTCAGCAACGCCTATTTTTTACACCATGCCAATTATGCTCACTCCTTTGGGTGAGATGATCGCATGAAGCTACTTGCTTTTCGCTCCATTTAAGCTGAAGGCAGAAAAGTAGAGAGCTAAGGTTATGGTTTATTCTGTGAGCGAATTTAAAGCAATCCTAGATGGATTAGGCTACAACTTGGGACCCAACGGTTACGGAGGCAACAACGGGAATAACCTGGACTTCTACACACAGGCGGCGATCCAAGAATTTCAAGCTCACCAAAACATTCCTGAAACTGGCTTATTAGATAGATTAACCGCAGAAAGAGCGCGGCTCCTAATGCGAAATTTGCAACAGGGGTTGAAGTTAACAGTTGATACAAAATTGTCAGTGAATGAGTTGTATGGACCTCGCACCTTACAAGCTGTAATGCAGTTTCAGAAACTCCATAACCTGCCAATTACAGGAATTGCTGGGACTACAGTCCGCAAAAAATTGGAAGCAGAAATTCGCAAGCAATTTAGAAAAAACAGCTATAAAGATATTAAGCTAAACAATTTCTTTCAACTGATCTAGAAACCTGCTGAAGCTAATCCGATCTTGGCAGCACTGTTGAAGCAAATCCTAAATGTAATCAGTTTGCACCCACAGCAAGTGCAAGAGCACTGAGCATCACCACATCAGAATAAATTAGGCACCGTATCCGACCTAATCTAAGGGGTTAAACTGATATCAATTTTAGGCAGCTAATTTAGGCAGCTAACCAAGCCAACCACATTGCAAGTCAAGTAAGTTGGCTTCAAGATAGAGCCAAACAGACTTCTAAACAAGAACCTACTTCCGTGGATGAAGTTTAAGCGAGATAAACAGGTTTGAAAAAACTAACTAGGCAGTGTAGCCACGCCACACCGCTACTAAAATCCCCTGAATATCAACTTGACTTGCATGAACCTCAATCGGTTCATAGCGAGGATTCGCTGGTTTGAGAGTAACCTTATGCGCTTTGCGATGGTAGTACTTCAGGGTTGTCCCTTCAGATTGAACTCCTTCAACACGAGCAGCCACAATCGTACCATTCTTCACAGCCTTAGGATCTTTGATCGGACGCATGATAACAACATCTCCCGTATCAATCAAGGCATCTATCATGCTGTCCCCTCTGACCCGAAGCGCAAAATCTCCAGGACGCAGGAAAGAACTAGAGAAATCAAGTTGCTCTTCCGCATCGGTAAAGGATTCAACCACTGCACCAGCAGCGATCGCTCCCAAAATCGGGACTCCTTGAGAGTGTAAAATCCGGATTGTTCGAGCTTTGCCTTCTGTCCAATCAATGTAGCCTTTTGTTCGCAAGTGCTCCAAACGACTCTGAATTGGCGCTGGAGAACGCAAACCCATTGCTCGCATCATCTGTCGAATAGAAGGAGAATGCTGGTTTTGTTTGATGTAATCAATCAACCAGTCATAAAGTTGCTGTTGAACTTCTGTTAAAGGTTCCATAGAGGTTTTCCAGTTTATGCGCCGCATTTAGAACACTTGTACCATCAAATGACCCTTCTTGTCTAGTGTTTGACAAAACTTTGTAATCATTTTTCAAGTGTTAAATCTGTAGTGCGATTAGTAAAACAAGTGTACCTCATTAATTAAAACAAGTGTACCTCATTAATCTTGTTTCGATAAATAGATGCTGACTCCTCGACCCATCTCTCTTAAATTAGGTTCTATTTTCTGAGCTAGAAACTCCTCTACAACTTTCGCCAAACCGTGAGCGATAAACAGAGGAGTTCCTTTAATTCGCTGGGGGTCGATTTTGATATTGCCCCGACTTTGCACCAGGGTAGCGTTCTCCTGATCGATGAATTGGTTCCGGCCAAAACATTCTACGGCTTCTGAAAAAATATGGGATTTGATAGACCAGTCAGCAGTGAGTTGAGACTGATTCCAGGTGATAAACTCTGTCCAGGAAAAAATTGAGTCTGCCAACAGCGGGCGGACAATTGCTGGAATGTCTCCGCCGCCTTGCCATTCATTGACTAAGTGCGTCAGATCGCCTTCCTGGCGGCGTAACTTCAGTTCAACCTGTTTAACATTTTGTAAATAGGGAACTAATTCTTCTAGTTTGTCTCGGTAGGTGCTGAATACCAGAGCTGATGGAAAAGGAATCAGGATATCAGCAGAAATTAACATAGTGTTAGCAACTCACTTTGAATCAGAAATGCCCAAGATTTCAAGATGGCAGATTAAACCTGTAGCGGAGATACCAGCGGAATTTACCCAAACGCTCCAACAATTGACAGGCTGTGCAGGACATTATGCTGCCCAGTTGCTATGGCAGCGTGGCATTCATCATCCTGCTGAGGTAGCAGGATTTTTAAGTCCAGATGCCTATAAACCAACTAGCCCCTCAGAATTTGGTCAGGAGATGGAATGGGCGATCGCACGGCTGCAACAGGCAGCGCTGGCTGATGAAAAAGTTGCCATTTGGGGAGATTTTGATGCAGATGGGATTACTGCGACCGCAGTCTTGTGGGAAGGATTGGGTCAAATCTTTTCCCAGAATCAGCAGCTAACCTACTATATTCCAAATCGGCTACTGGAATCTCACGGTTTGGCGATCGCTGGTATGCAGGCTTTAGCAGATGCAGGATATCGGCTGATTATCACTTGTGATACAGGTAGCACCAACCTTGAAGAAATTAAATGCGCTCAGGGTTTAGGACTAGACCTCATTATTACAGATCACCATACTTTAGCTGCAGAAAGACCTGCTGTTACAGCCCTCATTAATCCCCGGAGCCTGCCTGTCAACCACCCACTAGCAACGCTATCAGGGGTCGCGGTCGCTTACAAATTAGTCGAAGCGCTCTACCAAAGGCGACAGCTTAATCCACCTGAGCACCTGTTAGATCTGGTGGCGATCGGTTTGATCGCTGATTTAGTTGAATTGACAGGTGACTGTCGCTACCTGGCCCAGCGGGGCATTGCCCGCCTCCAGCAGAATTTAACCACGGAACAACCGGCCCGACCCGGAGTCGCCCGCCTGTTAGAACTCTGTCGCAAAAGTGGCGATCGCCCTACTGATATCTCGTTTGGATTGGGCCCACGCATCAATGCGATTAGTCGAATTTATGGCGATGCCAGGATTGGCGTTGAGTTGCTTACCAGTCGCAAAGTTGAGCGCTGCTATCAACTAGCTGAAGCCGCAGAATTAGCCAATACTCGCCGCAAAGCCTTGCAACGCGATGTGGTTCGACAGGTAAGAAATCGACTCGATCGCATTGACTTGTCTACCACTCAAGTCATTGTTCTTAGTGATCCCCAATGGGCAATCGGGATTTTAGGTCTAGTTGCGGCTCAGATTGCTCAAGAATATGGTCGGCCGACAATACTGCTGAATACACAGGAAGGAGAGGAAGGCAATTCTACCCAACCTCTTGCTCGCGGTTCTGCCCGATCGGTGAACCAAATTGACTTATATCAACTGGTAAAAGAGCAGGAACATCTGTTGTATAGATTTGGTGGCCACCCTTACGCTGCGGGCTTAAGCTTGCCAGTGGAAAATGTCCCGATGTTCGCTGAAGCAATCAATCGGCAGTTGCGCCAACAGTTTGACATAGGAACTGTTTCTTCTCCTACACAGCAGGCCGATTTAACCGTGACTGTAGCTGAGTTAGGTAAAGAGCTATTTCGCGAACTAAAACTGTTAGAACCTTATGGGATCGGTAACCCTACGCCCAGGCTTTTGATTCGACAGGGTTGGTTCCGTCAGGTGAGAAATCGCAACATTCAGGACTGGCGAGGACGCAAAGTACGCTACATCAAAACAGAATTTGAACTCTGGGACGACTCGGTCAATAAAGGATTTCCAGGAGTTTGGTGGGAACATTACAGCGACGAGGTGCCAGAGGGACGATGCGATGCCATCGTTGAACTTGATTTCAACACTTATGAAAAGCGTTACGAAACCCGGTTAATTACAGTTCAACCCTCAGAATCAGCAGAGATGGCGATCGCATTACCCTCTGTAAACTGGCTTTTAGATAAACGTGGTACAGGAGATGACTCCCTATCTGACTCACTGCCACCAACGAAAGTTTTGTACATGAACCACTGTCCTTCGACCTGGAACACCCTGAAGACTTGGTTTCAACAGGCGATCGAGGAACAAAAAACTCTAATCATGACCTATTGCTGTCCTAGCCAGCGCCCAGCCTCTGAAATTTGGCAAAGCCTAGTAGGGATTGCCAAGTATTTAAGCCGAATTGGACAAACTGTGACTCGTACACAACTGACCGAAAAACTAGAAATTGGCAATCAGACCTTAGAGCGAGGGCTAGACAGCCTCAAATCCTTGGGATTTGCAGTTGAAACGGAGCAGGAAACGCTAAGTATCACCTGGAATCCAGAGATTGAGCAAGTGGACAGTGACACTGCCAGCAACCCTGAAACCGAACAATTCCTTGCCGCAATTCGGGAAGAACAGTTCCGTCGTCAGTATTTTTGTTCAGTGCCACTGTCAACTCTACAATTGGTTGCTCACCAGATGATGCAGACTCAAACCGGGCAGGCAACATCTTCTTGAATCGATTCCAAGACCTGTTGTAGGTTTTCAACGGCTAGACGGAGTTGATCGCGATTGCTAAACCCATCCAGGCGATGCACCACCTTGCCATTGTGGAATAGCAAAACAGTAGGCAATGTTGTCAGTCGGTAAGCCGTTGCCAGCTTAAAGTTTTCATCAGCATTAATGCTGACGACTTTTAGAGGAGTGTCCCACTCAGCTTGTAGGCGAAGCAAAAAAGGATTCACTAACCGACAAACCCCACACCAAGGGGCCCAAAAGTTAACTAAAACAGGTATTGCAGAATTTAAAACTTCTTGTGAAAAATTTTTTTCGTTAACAGATAAAACCATGATCCCCACCACTTTCATATGACTGAGGTTGTCCTGGGATCATGCTACCAGTCGATGTTACTTGTTGCACAAATCAATATTGGATGAAGCCACCAAAAAATCAGTATAAATACGGTTATTCCAACATAAGCAGGACGGAGAAACTCCCGCACAGCAAGGGTTTGGCGATTGTGAAGAATTGCTAAGAAGGGGAAAACCGAGGTTTGTGATTTCAAGATTTCAAAGGATTCACCATATTTTGCCTGCCAGCGGCGATCGCCATGCCAAACCCCAAACAGATGGTGCAAGATCAAACCCAGGGAGGTCACAATCATAAAACTCGTTCCCAACCAAAGCGTGTGAGCCACACACCAGATAATCTGCCCAACCATTTGAGGGTGCCGGGTGATCCGAATGATCCCAGCATTGTAGAGATGAACCTCAGGTTTTTGAATGGCAGCAATTTCCAACAGATTGAACGTCGCTGGGTAGAGAAAGAAGAAAGACAGGGCAGACAATCCCCAAACAATGGACTGGACGTAAGGGACTCCCTGCAAGTTCCAGAGTTGCAGGCCATCATAACGATGATTAATGAAGTAAATAATCAAAACGATAGCAAAGGGCAGGCTAACCAGGGCAAATAAAACCCGATAGAGCCTTGCTCCCATATATTTTTCGCCTACTGGACGGAGGGCAGCGAGACCGCTGTGGGCGCTAGCAAAGCCCATCAGCAAACCGAACATAATGAAATGGCTAGGGGTGAGCCAAGAGGCAGTCATTGCTTAAGATCTATAAGATTCGCCTCCTCCAGCATAAATGACATAAGTTCAGGTTGGGTATGGTTTCTGGCTCTCTTCTGATTTACACCCAACTCATGGAACGCTCCCATCAACCTCTACGAGTAGCCTGCCGTTTAAGTGTCGCAAAATATTTGCAGCTAAGAGACAAAATAGCGTAATTTTATAGAAGAGCTATTGACGAATATTCTCAACTAGCTCCCGCATTCTCATCTAGCAATTCTTAATCAAAGTTTTACCTGAGCTTGATCCCTGCTTTACCAAAGTCGAATTATTTACCCAAACAACTACTATCATCCATGAAGCCGGTCTATCCCCTTTCCTCCTCTCGACAAAAACTTGCAATTGCAAGAGGCGCTCGTTGGCAAGTTTATCAACGTCTCTGTGAACTTGATATCCCCTGTAGCTGTATAGAGAACGGTGATCTCTATGCCGACATTGCTAACCCTGTTGCCGCAGTTCAACTTCACAGTGTCGTTAGACAGTTCACCGCCCCCCGTATGATGTTGATCGATTGGCTAGAGGCTTGTTGGCGGCATAAGTAAACAACCCTATTTGAAAGCAAACAGGCAGGCTAAGCCCTTTGTCTGCCTTAGGCTGCATCTTCACGAATCATACAGATCTGCTGTAGCTCTCTGCCCTCAGTATGGCACCTGGATAAACATCTCTTGACTGCATAGCAAAAATCTATAGGTCTTGCATGTTTGACCCTCCGAAGCTGTGCCATAGTTAAGCTAAATGCTTTGCTGAATCAGGCTAAGTAGATTGCTAGTGGTTCCCTCTCAGGTTCGCTCGTTTGTTTCGTTAGCTATGAAACGCCACTATGAGTAAATGGAAAGATAGCAAGGATTGCCAATTTCTTCTTGAGGGACGATTTTTAGGATTTCTTCTAGAAGATGGATACAAGGTCAAATACCTTCGACTGGCTACTGCTGAAGGTGAACAGATGGTTAAGTTGTCGAAGGAGAGCCGTGCTTCATTAGGGACAACTTTAACAGCCGGAGAATGGGTTCAAGTCAGTGGCTATCAGGATATCAGTGAGAAAAAAGGAACCGTTAAGCTCAAGGCTCACCAAGTTATCCGTATTGCCCCAGCCGGACATCAGACCGAAGCTTTACCAGCTTCCTCGATCGCAGCAGCTCATCTAACGGCAGCAAAATCTAAGCCCTGCATCCTAGTTTGCCAAAAGTCTGATTGCTGTAAACGCGGCGGTAGAGCCATCTTTGAGATGGTGCAAACTACTCTAGTCGAGCGCAATTTGTCAGATCAATTTAATCTGCGCTCAACGGGTTGCATGAAACGCTGTGAAGCTGGTCCAAATCTTGTTATGCCCGATAAGACGCGCCACAGCCGTATCAGACCAGAAGCGATTCCCAGCCTAATTGATCAGTATATGAAGCAATATTTAGACCAGGAAATTAAATCTGACCCAGAGCCATCTGTGGCGATCGCTTCCGCTCAATCATCGCTGCCATTTAATCACTGCAATTCGCTTGACTAGAACAATGGCAGTGGTGGAACACATCGTCAGCCATTGCATCCCAGCAATCTAGAAGTCTACCTACAAGTTGTGGCAGACTTCAGCAAAAGATTTTGATTAGCATGGGTATCTCTGAATCGAGCAATCCTACTGGGCGATCGGCGGCGCGGCATGAGTTGCCTGATCTGTTTAGTCTGTCTCTGGCTACCAGACCAATTTCCCCAGGTAGGATTGCTAACGACTTAAAGCGCTGCTACCTAATCTTTAGACAGCTTTGAGCCTAAAACCTGTTCTTTTAGAGATGTGAAGTCGTGAGCCAGTTCGCGTCGGCTTGATTCTCGTAGTAAATATCGATAAACAAACCAAGCCACATAACCAAACCCAATCAGTTCAAAGGTCGGCCCCACTAACGGAATATCGTTGAGTGAGTCTAGAACCGCCAAAACCATCCTAATTGCAATAATAAACGCCAGAACTAAACCAATTGATGTCAGGGGGCGCTTGTAACTGTTGAAAAACTCCCCCAAATAATCAGGTAATTCAGCAATGAAGGCGGTGACTTGATCCACCGTCTGTCGCCATTCCTCATTCTGTTTGGTGGTGGTTGAAACTGGCACTATAGTTCCAGTGTCTTCAGGACTGATACTGACTTTAACCTCTTCGGCCATGACATCTGAAGAAGGAAAATCTGACTTAACTTCAGGTTCCATCGGTATTACCCCAAGAAACGACAATCTGAACAATCTGACTAGGGAAGGCCCTAAGTAACTAGGACTGGCTCAATAGCAGATTGTAAAACAAGAGGAGTACTGTTGAATTTGACCGAGACAAGCCAAAACAATCGCATGTCTCCTGGCAAATTTTGACAGCTTCTAATTTCTGTTTTCAAACATTGACACTAAAGCACACTGTTAAGAATTTCAAGCTAACTCAAGCTAGATTAATGTTTCTTGTTTTTTCCCCCATCCCTCTTAGGATCAAGGATGAGTGAAGCAGAGCAAATGGTAATCTAAATGGATGGTAGTACTTAATTCAGTTGATATCATTCAATATCGCTCCTTATTGGCAGGCAGTCCTAATGCACTGCGTGCTCTAGACATGATTGAGGATTGTGAGGGCGATTTGGAAGATGCAGCGATCGCCCTGGCCATTCAAGCCGGACAGGAACCCGATCGCTCGGAGCGCTGGTTAGAAGGAGTGGCGAAGCGCTGGCGCGTTTTCATTTGCCAGTCAGATTTTCAAACCATGCTTACAGAGGAGACGATGGCCACCGCCATTCAGACCTTAGCGACCGAAACCGCTCTGCCAGCAGTGTTGGCCACTCCAGTCGTGATTTATGTCCTCAAAACAGGAGTCAAAGAGTTTTGCCAACCTCTCGGAGACATTCTTTGAATCCCTGATGGAGATGTGAGCGGCTATGGAGATGGGAAATGGGGGGATTCCAGAAGCGTACAAGGGACAAAGCTCTTTACCGTCCTGCAAGTTTAAGCGGCAACTGGGACTGATTGTAGCTTGGGGATTGAGTGGAACCTTCTGGGGGTTCCCTCTGGTGGGATTGGCTCAAACTGAGGCAGTCTGCCTGCAAGAGTTGGGGCAAGAGATCAGTTCAGTCATCCAACGATCGAATCATCGTAGCCACTGGGGTGTTCTCGCCAAAACCCTCGTTGACGATACGGTTCTCTATGCCTATGATGCCACTCATTATTTCATCCCGGCCTCTAATGCCAAACTCCTGACAACAGCTGCGGCGTTGACTGAATTAGGAGCAGACTTTCAGATGCGAACCTCGGTCTATCACCTCAGCAATCAGGGATCAACCCGTCATCCGCCTCAAACTGCTGTTTTAGGAATTGCCGGACGAGGAGATCCGACGTTAACTGACGTACAGTTACAGGAGTTGGCTCAGCAAATTCGTCAGCATCAACCTGCTCTTCAGCAAATCGAACGATTAGTCGCCGATGATCACTTTTTTCGCGGGGATGCCATTCATCCCGATTGGGCATGGGAGGACGTTCAAGCCGGATACGGAGCAGGTGTGAATAGCCTCATCCTGGATGGCAACGCGATCGCCCTCTCCTTGGTTCCCCAAGCTTTAGGGCAACCCCTCCGGGTTGTGTGGCAACAACCCAGCCACGACCAGGAATGGCAGATTGACAATCAATCTCGGACTGTGGCTTCAACCGCACCCGAATTTGTTGAGATAGGTCGAGAATGGGCGCAACCTGTGCTGCGCGTTCGGGGACAGTTGCGGATTGGTTCTGAGCCAGAAGAGGCGGCGATCGCCATCACTGACCCAACTCAACATTTCCTGCGGCGATTTCAACAAATCTTGAGAGATTCAGGACTGCAAGTAAAACAGACTGAGATTTCCCCCCTGCCTTTGCCCTCGTCTGCTCCAGAAATAGCCTTTGTTCTGTCGCCACCCCTCTCCCATCTTCTGGTGGAAACTAACCAGAACAGTAATAATCTCTACGCCGAATCCCTCTTGCGGCAATTGGGGCAGCGGTTTCCAACTCAGCCTCCCTCAACCAGCCTGACGGCTGGACTGGCTGCCATGGAACACATCTTAAGCAAACTGGAGGTCGATCCTTCTGGCTATGCGTTAGCGGATGGCTCTGGCTTGTCTCGCCAAAATTTAGCCAGCCCTGAGGCGATTGTCCAGGTGTTACAGGCAATGGCGCGATCGCCTCAGTTTGAAACTTATCGCAACTCATTGGCGATCGCAGGTGAAAGCGGTACATTACGCTATCGGTTTGTTGATACGCCAGTCGCGGGTCGGTTGTGGGGTAAGACGGGTGCATTGAGTGGAGTTGCTGCTTTGTCTGGCTACCTCTATCCGGCAAACGCTTCTCCAATGGTATTCAGCGTGCTTGTGAATCATTTTGACCAGCCTGTGCGAACTGTTAGACCCCTGATGGATGAAATTGTTCTCATCCTGATTCAGTCTGCAAACTGTGGAGCTTCTAACTCAAACAGGTTTGGTCAAGAGGTTTTAGAAAAGAACGAAGCCAGTTCATCTCGGTGAGTATAAATTTGACCGTTGCTCCACCTCGATTGGAGCCAGGTGTTGAGAGCAGCGCCCCAACCCAGTAGATAGAAACAGGCCCGACTGATGACTTTTAGGGGAGAGCTACTTTTGTTACAAGGAGGATGACCCAGGACATGGCAATCAAACAAGCGAGCAAACAGCCGCAGAGCTTGCCAGCTGGTCAGATTTTTCATGCCCATGAGAAAATGATTGTGATAAAAGGTGATCTGGTATTGAAACGATCGCGTACTGATATCATGACACCCTCCTGTCTCTTCTCCCAAATGAACCAGGTGAGCTTCCGGGTCGTACCAGATTTTGAATCCAGTGGAGCGGATACGTAAACAAAAATCCGACTCTTCCCGGATGGCGCTGCCTTGAAACCGCTCGTCAAACCAAAGGTGATGCATAGTGAACAGCGATCGCCGGAAAGACATATTGCATCCCCGTGCTGTCAACACAGCTTGTGGTTTTACAGTATGCACCAAGTTAATGTAATACCACCCGATACCTGGATCAAGAGCTTCTGGCGGTAAATCATCAATGCTGAAGCCAGGAGCAGCATCCGATAATTTCATGCGATCGAAAACTCGACCAGCCACGGCTCCAATATCGGCTTGTTCATAGTTACGGACGTGAGCAGCAATAAAACCAGCAGGCAGCAGCACGTCGTCATCGATAAACAGAATGATGTCGCCTTGAGCACGTCGCACACCATAGTTTCTTGCCCCCGGTAAACTAGCCCAGGTCACTTTAAATAATTTAATCTTCCCCTGACCCATCAGGTCATCCAAATATCGCTGAGTTTCTGGTTCGTGCTCTAGAGTTTGATCAATCACCAGAATTTCAAAATGGGGATAGTCCTGCTGCAACAAATTAGCCAGGGTTTGACATAAAACAGCTTCACGGCGATAGGTTGGAATAATCGCAGAGACAGATTTAAAGGATTGCTGCCCATTTGACATCCTTGACATCAGGCAAATCCCTTGCGCTTCAACCGTCGTCGCCGCCGATGTTGTGGTTGTTCAGACTCTAGGGCATCTAAGCGCTCTTGCCGTTCTATCTCTGGCAATCTCAAAATCACCCCAGCAAAAAACCAATAGTAGACAGCAACAGGATCGACATCTAAGGGATAGTAATAGGTGTTGTAGCTAATAAACAAAAGAAATACCCAAAATGTCGCTCCGTAATTTCTTAAATCTCGATCTCGGAGCGATCGATAAGCCTGCCAGGTCACACTAACTAAAACAGTCACAAAAAGCAAAAAAGCAATTGTGCCTAACGGGCCAATTTCGTATAGCAACTTGGGATAATAGGTTTCGATCAAACGAGTGTCACCAAATACGCGAGCCGAATTGGTAGCTTTTCCCAAACCGTTACCGATAAAGCCATCTAGGTGCGATCGCGTCACCCAGGCAAACTGATTGACAATGAATTCATGGGGAGGCGAAGCACTCCAGCGAGATTCTAAACTATTCAGACGTTCTTGCACCATTGCTGGATTTCTTAAAAGCACAAAGCTCAGCAGCACGAGTAGTCCAAAGGCTGTCGGGATGAAGCGTTTGAGTTGAATCACCTGTCCTGTCATGACCACCAGCAGAGAGAACGTAGCAGGTACGAGAACCAGGGCAATTCTCTGCCCAGACAGCAATGCCATGATAAAAACAGCAGCCAGGGAAACCAATCCTAAGCTGCGCCAATAGGGTTTGGGGTCATTAAAGGCAGGTGCAAAAGCCAGGAAGCCACTGGAAATGAGAAACCAACCCCACTGCCAGGGAGCAACAAACGTTCCAGGTAAGCGAATTTGCCCATATTCTGGGCTATAGAGTAAAGATCCACCAACGAAACAGCGAGCTTCCAGTGAGGCTTTGAAGAGGGCAGAGCCTTCCTCAAAGCGCGTCCCAGGACAATACCCTGTTCTCAGCAAGAGATATTGAATGAACGCAAGTCCACAACAGATCAGGATGAGAGTAACCATCAAGCGCAGCAACAGTTGCAATTCGTGGCGATCGCGAATCAAATAGTAGGCACAAACAACCAGCGGCACATAGCCCACCAATACCTTCAAGCCCAGAATCCCCATGGCCAGGGGTTGTTCTCCACTTTCCAGCGAGAATTGGTTGAAGCCATTGACAAACACCAGGGTCAACAAACAGGAAAGTAGAAGAATGACAAGAGGGGCCGCGAGAGGCTTGGACACAATGATCGGAAGTCGTTCTCGCCGACAGTACTGAAGCACCCCAATCAAGGCAGGAATATAAAATCCGTCTTTTGCTAGCTGAAGCAAAGGACTATTGCCAATCAAGTAAGTAATTGTGCCACCAAAGGGCAAATAGATTAGAAAAGCCCACAAAGCATAGCGAGGATACTTAAAAGACAAAGCAGTGTAAGAGATACCCAGAGTAGTGCCAACACCCGCTTTCAAGCCGTCCTTCAAACTGCCATTCAGACTACTTGCTAAACCTACAAGAAATCCAACAACGGCAGCAAAGAAAACCACAAAGATTGTAAAAGCAACCAAATCCTTACGAATGTGTTGCTCTTTGCGCCTCTGAGCTAAACGCTGGCGCAAACTTTGAGTTTGCTGATTAATTTCACCAGCAGCCTGAATGTCCCGATTCGCCTTCAACATGCTCACGAACCAGCATCAAAAACAATTTAGCAAGTCTATCGTAGCCGTCGAGCCATCAATTGCCCAACCTATTTGCGGCGAGACTTAAGGGTACGGCGTTGGCGACTTCGGAACAAGCCAAAAGGCAACCCCTGTGATCTATTCTGTTTTTCTCGCGATCGCCGTTTGGAAGCCTCATGCAATCCGGGACGCTGCCAGCGGGGACGGAATAAGGCTTCCTCGATGACATCAGGTTGCTCCGATGCTGCAAGGGGGGCTTTGATTTTCAGAAAAGTCACAATGAATCCCCCAGCGACTCCTGCCAATATGCTCATCAGCAAACTGAGAGTGGCTGAATAGCGCAGGATGAAGAAAAAAAGAATGACCGAAATCAATAGAATCATCAATCCCGCAGAAAAGCCAGCGTTGATTTCATCGTTGAACACGGGTTACTCCATCAGAAAGTGCAATTGAGGCTTCAAATCTTCAGTTGTATCAAGGGTGACAACAAAGGGTAATTCCTGTGCTGTGAAGGGTTCAAAAGATTGCTGTGCCAGCACTTCGACAGTTGCATCGGCAATATCACCCGTTCGCTGCTGTAAGCGAGTTGTCAGAACTTCAGTGGGAGCAGTGCAGTGAATAATCTGCAAGGGTATCTCATGAGATGAGGTATTTCCATTAACCTGATTGAGCCGATCGATCACGGCTTGTCGCATGGGTTGGCGATCGTACTTGGCATCTAAAATAACGCGATAACCACTTTGAGCCAATTGGATGCCCAACTCCAGCAGACGAAAATAGGTTTTCTCGCTCATCTCTGACGTGTACAACGAGGCATCACCCCGTTGGCTGAGGGGAATGCCAGCCAAATGCTTGCGAACGGCATCTGAGCGCAGGTGAACGGCTCCGATTTGACGAGCGATTTGACGAGCGGTCGTGGTTTTTCCAGAACCCGACAGACCTGACATCAAAAATAACTGTCCGGATTGAGGACGAGTCACTTGCCACGCTAATCGGTAATACAGCGCAGCCGTTTCTTGGGCCGCTTGTTTTTCCGCTGCTGGTACGCCTGGATCATTGAGCAGAAAAGAAGTGACCTTGGCTCTGACATAGCTTTGACGGCTGACATACAGCGGCAAGATTTGTAGCCCTTCCCAATCCCCTGTTTGTTCGACATAGGTATTGATAAACAAGGTACTTAAATCAGGACGCTGCCGCGCCTGCAAATCCATCACAATATAGGCAATGTCGAACATGACATCGACAAAGCGGAAAGGTTCATTAAATTCAATACAGTCAAACAAATATAACTGGTCATTCCATAGACAAATATTCCGCAGGTGCAGATCTCCATGACACTCGCGAATCCAGTTTTGCGCCATACGTCGGGCAAACAGATCGGCTTGGGTGGCAAAGAAGCGATCGGTGTAGTTGCGCGTTTCGTCGAATTGAGACTGGGTTTGTGGCCCACCAATGTATTGCTCTGTTTGCTGATAATTCTCGTCGATCGATTGCCGCACCTGAGGAATCTCCCCAAAGCTGCGTATGTAATCGTTAGTTGGAGCCGACAAATGGAATAGAGCGATCGCCTGTGCCAAATGCACCAACAACTCTTCCGTTAACTCACCCCGGTCAAACAGACTGGTGAGCAGCGTTTCTTGAGGGAATTGCTGCATCTTGACTACATACTCCAGAGGTTGCCCCGACCCTGCTAACTGGTAGCGATCGCCCATTTCAGTAATTGGTAAAACCTCTAAATAGAGGACAGCGGCTCCTCTCTGATTCAGGCGGAGTTCCTCCTGACAGAAATGGTGCCGCTTCTCTAGAGTGGAATAGTCTAAAAAACCGAAATTAACAGGTTTCTTCAGCTTATAGGCATACTCCCCTGTCAGCAAAACATACGACACATGGGTTTGAATTAATTGCACTTGTTGCACTGGATGAGGATAGAACTCCGGTTGCAACATTTGCTGAACAAGGGGAGGAAGGGCCGTGTTGCTCATGCTGGATTCAGAAATGGAAGGACAAAAGCGGTTTAAATCTTAGCTTAACCTGCCGCTGCCCCTTCAGCCGAACCCGATCCATGCAACACCGAGACAATAATGCGATCGCTTTCACCCAATACTACTGCTCCTTCAGGAAGTGGCAATTGATTGACAGCAATTGAGTCTCCCACTTCTAGATTAGAGACATCCACAGGGATGGTTTCAGGGATCTTTTCAGGAGGACACTTCAGCACCAATTCGTTAAGAACCGTATCCAGCACACCCCCAGAATTCTTGACCCCGATCGCAACACCCACAAATTCCAGCGGTACAGTTACTTCCAAATCTCCGTGCGCCGCCACGGAAAAGAAACTGAGATGGTAAAGCTCGCCCTTCCAGGGGTGGGCTTGCACTTCTCGCAGCAACGTTTTGCCGCTCCAGGGCAGATCGGTCACCGTTAGCTGAATCAGGGTGTTATTCACAGAAGCCCTTTTAACCAGGGTTTCAGCCGTTTTCAAATTTAATTCCAGTGGCACGGATTCAATGCCATTGTGCCCATAAAGAACCGCTGGAAGTTTACCTTCGCGACGCATCTGATTAGGTTTGCTATCAGCGGGACGTTTTTGACATTCAATTTTCAGTTCCATATTTGTGACTTCAACGCTACGCTTGTAACTTTAACGATTTACACCTTGACGGATGGATCTCATGACCAGCATTCATGCTAGCAGTTGGGACAGGGTTTAGGTGGGAGAAACTCTCTGACCCTAGATCTTAAAGTCTGTCTTCTGTGTTCTCCGTGCCTCTGCGGGTTCCTACCTCTTCAAAATGCATTTCATCCTTATACCCTTGCTTCTGAGTAAAGTAGGGCCCGCTTTGGCCCATGAATGGGGTCTTCTACGATAATTGTCTGATCTCGGCTGGCTCCAAGAGAAACGATCGCGATTGGTACTTCCATCAGTTCTGCCAGAAACTTGAGGTAGGACAATGCCTGTGGAGGCAAGTCCTCCAGTGTGCGGCAATGGGCAGTAGATTGTTTCCAGCCAGGGACAGTTTTGTAAATGGGAGTGCAATTGGAGAATTGACGCGAGTTGCGGGGAAAATGCTGAACCCGTTGACCATCGATCTCATAAGCGACACAGACCTGGATTTCGTCTAATTCATCCAAAACATCCAGCTTGGTAATCGCCAGACAATCCAACCCATTAATTCGCACGGCGTAGCGGCCAATGACAGCATCAAACCAGCCGCAGCGACGTTTGCGACCTGTCGTGGTGCCAAATTCAGCCCCGCGATCGCACAATAGATCTCCAATTGCACCCTGTAGTTCGGTCGGGAATGGCCCTTCTCCGACCCGAGTGACATAAGCTTTAGCTACCCCAATGACGCGATCGATGATGGTGGGTCCAACCCCAGAACCAATACAAGCTCCACCTGCGATCGGATTAGAGGAAGTGACATAGGGGTAAGTGCCGTGATCTAAGTCCAGCAAAGTTCCCTGAGCACCCTCAAACAAAATATTGCGCTTTTGCCGCACGGCCTCATAAATTTTGACGGAACCATCGACAATATGGGGGCGCAAGCGTTCTGCGTAGCCCAGATACTCTGCTATCACCAACTCAGGATCAAGTGGCGGCAAGTCATATAACTTCTCCAGGATAGCGTTCTTGTAATTGATAGACCAACGCAACTGGTCTTTCAGCCCTTCACTATCCATCAAGTCAGTCATGCGAATGCCAGCGCGCTCAGATTTGTCGGCATAGGTTGGGCCAATTCCTCGCCCAGTGGTGCCAATCTTGCGATCGCCTCGCCGTTCTTCGGCGGCCAGGTCAATCATCCGGTGATAGGGCATCGTTACATGGGCTGTCTCTGAAATCAACAAATTTTTTGTTGAAATCCCTAATGCCTGTAACTGATCCAGTTCCGCAATCAGCACTTTAGGATCAACCACCGTGCCACAGCCGATGATGCACTCAATATTGGGATACAGAATTCCTGAGGGAATCAGATGCAGCTTAAAGATCTGCCCGTGGACGACTACCGTATGTCCAGCATTGACCCCGCCCTGATATCGAACCACCACATCTGCTGAGCGACTCAACAGATCTGTGATTTTACCTTTTCCTTCATCGCCCCACTGGGCCCCTATAACAACAACGTTAGCCAAGAGTCTAACTCGCTAAAAAGAATATACGCAAACTAAAATTATCTAGATTTTTTACCACTTTTGTCAAATCTAGTTTTCTTTAAGGCAAACCCTCCCACTGGATAAGCCCCCGGTTAATTAAATAGGGACTTACGCACTTCGTGCGTAAACCGGGATGATTGGGGGATTTGTGGGGCGCGACGCGCCCCACAAATCCCCCAACTGCGTAAGTCCTATTAAAAAATTGAGGATCTGAGGCCAAGCTCTCTGTTTTTTGTGACAAAGTAAATATGGTCTGGATTCTCGAAAAACTGGGGATCTTTCGTTTTCCACTTGCACCTGAGGACAGGTTACAGCCCTATGACGATCCCGATCTTGCAAACTCGCGATCGCTACCAATGTTGCCATATTCGTGTTCCAGATTTAGAGGATCGCATCCCAGCGATTTGCGTCGATCGCGATTATTACAGCCTGTTTCGCGTTGAGGCTGAAGAGAGTCGAGCGACGGAAATTGCTCAACGGCTGATGCAGCGGGGGGATGCAGTTGTTCTAACAAAAACGCCCAAGGGCTTCGCAATTTGGGTATTAGAAACAGAGGTGGAAAGTGTAGAAGTCAAATTAATCCAACCCAAGGCGACTGAATCCTCCACTCGTTCTAAAGTATCACGCACATTACCCGGCATTCCTTGCAAGATCCTGACTTCGTCTACGGAGTACCGACGATGCTCTATTCGAGTGCCTGATTGTGAGCAAGCGATAGCAGCGATCCGAGTAGAAGCGCTATATTACAGTTTCTTTAGAACAGTGGAAGTTAGTCAGCAAGCCATTCTGATTGTCCGTAAACTAGGCGATCGCGGCGATCGCACCGTGATTACTAAAGCGGCCAAAGGCTATTCTATTTGGGTACTAGAGGAGGAAGCGATCGAACAGTAAGTCAGTGTAGGGATACAGCACTTGGGCAAAGCCTAGCTGTTATCAAATACCGAACTTCGACTGCGTTCAGCAAACAATTGCCACGCGGGTTTCGGCTGCGCTCAACCCACGCGACACTACCAGATCTTCACTTGCCAGGCTAATAGATTGAATCCAAAATCTAAAATCCAAAATAAATTAACTGGCAAACTTATTGGGGTTAGACCACCAGTTGCTACTGAGGTATCCTCTAGATGTCTTTCTCACTCAGTTCACGAGTCATGTAATCAAACGGCTGGTCGATGACCTCTACATTATTCACACCAGCAGCGGCGACTTGTTCCCGAACGATTTCCCGCATGATTTGAATGCCGTTTACGGTTGGGCCAATGGGCACTCCCAAGGAATTGTAGGTTTCGCGCAACCCCTGCAACACCCGCTCGTTTAGCACATCCATACTGCCAGCGACAAGGGCATAGCTAGCGTAGCGCAAATAATAATCCATATCTCGTAGACACGCAGCATAGCGACGAGTGGTGTAAGCATTACCGCCAGGACGAATGAGTTCAGGGATCTCTTCAAATAATTTCGAGGCGGCTTGTTTGACAATCCCCGCTGCATTTGCGTTAATTACGGCGGCAGCCTGAACACGAGCTGTGCCAGTGCTGAAATAATCTTTTAGCGTGTCCAACGCATTCCGATCAAAATAGCGGCCCGTGCTGTCGTAGTTCTCAATCAGACTCGTTACTGCATCCCGCATGAAATCAGTCTCCCAACGGTTTCTAAAATAATTTTTATGGCTACTTGCTACCCCATAGTCTACCATCTCGATTCAGCAGAATTTGTCTAAATCTGAGAAGCAGTGCCTTCCGGGGTTAAGTTTTGTATCGATAGTTTTGCGATCGCAGAATTTCAGCAAGGTTTTCGCTGAAGCTAGCCATACTGTATCTTCCGATACAAAACATCGGTAAGCCTATTTCTAGGATGGTTCAGGTGTAGCGAGTGGTTGTTGGCAGTGCAAATTTGCCTGACTTTATCAACCTCCAATGTTGGATTCCAGGTTGGGTTCTAACCACCAGCTTTATGCAGGTTGATCGTTGTGAATGGCAGTAGGCGCTGATTCAAAGTGCGATCGCTCGTTTTTAGTCAGACCAGTATCTCAGTATTACTGTTTGATCAAGTCGCTCCGTCTCCTACATTTTCGGAGAAGGAGGATTTTTTCAGCAAACAAGCAAGGAGTAGTTCATGCCACAAACCGCAGAAGAAGTCTTGAGTCTGATCAAAGACCAAGGCATTCAAATGATTGACCTGAAATTTATCGATATGCCAGGGATTTGGCAACATCTGACGGTTTTCCAAAATCAGATTGATGAGTCTAGCTTTGTTGAGGGTGTTCCCTTTGATGGTTCCAGCATTCGCGGTTGGAAGGCCATTAACGAGTCAGACATGACGATGGTGCTTGATCCAACTACTGCTTGGATTGACCCCTTCATGGCAGAACCTACTCTGAGCATTATTTGCAGCATTAAGGAGCCTCGGACGGGCGAATGGTATAACCGTTGCCCTCGTGTCATTGCTCAAAAATCATTGGACTATTTGCACTCTACTGGGCTTGGAGATACCGCTTTTATTGGGCCCGAGGCGGAATTCTTCGTCTTTGAAGATGTGCGCTTTGACCAATCTGAAAGCAAGAGTTTCTACTACGTCGATAGCGTTGAAGGGCGTTGGAACTCTGGTCGAGAGGAAGCAGGTGGCAACTTAGCCTATAAGCCCCGCTATAAGGAGGGGTACTTCCCTGTTGCTCCCACCGACACGTTGCAAGATATTCGCACCGAAATGTTGCTGACGATGGCGAAGTGTGGCGTGCCAATTGAGAAGCATCACCATGAAGTGGCTACAGGAGGGCAATGCGAGTTGGGTCTCCGGTTTGACACGCTGGTTAAAGCAGCAGATCACTTGATGACTTACAAGTATTGCATCAAGAACGTTGCCAGGAAGCACGGTAAGACCGTTACCTTTATGCCCAAACCGCTGTTTAATGACAATGGTTCTGGGATGCACACTCACCAGTCCATCTGGAAGGACGGACAGCCCTTGTTTGCAGGGGATATGTATGCAGGTCTCAGCCAAATGGCACTGCACTACATCGGTGGGATTTTGAAGCACGCCCCAGCCCTGCTTGCCCTCACCAACCCCACCACTAATTCCTACAAACGCTTGGTGCCTGGTTTTGAAGCTCCAGTAAACCTGGCTTATTCACAAGGCAACCGCTCTGCTTCCGTGCGGATTCCTCTATCCGGCACGAATCCTAAGGCCAAGCGATTAGAGTTCCGTTGTCCAGATGCAACTTCTAATCCCTATTTGGCTTTTGCTGCTATGCTCTGTGCAGGCATTGATGGCATTAAGAACCAAATTGATCCTGGTGAACCTCTGGATGTGGATATCTATGACCTCTCTCCTGAGGAGTTGGCCAAGATCCCTTCTACTCCTGGTTCTCTGCTAGATGCCTTGAAGTGTCTGGAGCAAGACCACGATTTCTTGTTGGCCGGTGGCGTATTTACCGAAGACTTTATCCGCACCTGGATTGAGTACAAGCTTGACAACGAGGTCAACCCAATGCGTCTGCGTCCGCACCCTTATGAGTTTGCTCTGTATTATGACTGCTAAAGTCCAAGGTTGCTAAAGCCATAGCGTAAACTCTAAAGCTCCCCTAGTTACTAAGCGCTAGCTCAAAAACTGGGGGGAGACAGCTCTTTGCGCCAAACCCTATTTGGGGAGCAGAAAATCATCTGCTCCCTTTTTTTGGTTTGTTCCATAACGCGATCGCTATAGAGAACGTAAAGATTTCACCAAACTTGAAGACACGGTTCTGGCTGGCAAGGCTCACCTTTGGATATACTCACAGCATCTATCTGCTCTTCTTTGCTGTGATCAATAATATTTTCCTTGGCTTTGCAGAATTAGGACAGGCTTCTAGATGAAAATTGCTAACCCTAATCGAGAAATCGCCATTTAGGAGAGCATCGCCTTCCTCAAACGGCGATTGTTGAAATGACGTTCAAAAGCGTCTCTGCAATAAGCATCGCCAGTTTTTTATCATGGCAATCCAGAAGGCTCCTGTAAATTCTATCCCTGATACACATCTCCTATGTCAGTTCAAGTTTCTCCAGCAACGTTTACTAGCAAGCCGATCACCTTTGGTACTGATGGTTGGCGGGGGGTAATTGCCGCTGACTTCACGTTTGAGCGAGTCATGCAAGTTGCACCTTTGGCAGCACGGGCCCTTGAACAGGCTTACGGAGGGCAAAATGCAACTCATACTATGATTGTGGGATACGATCGCCGCTTCCTCTCACCTGAATTCGCCAAAACTGTAGCCGATGTATTACAGACAGCGGGTTACGATGTCATGCTTTCAGAAACCTACGCTCCCACCCCTGCTTTTAGCTGGGCAGCGAAACAGCACAATGCGTTAGGTGCGATCGTGATTACGGCCAGCCACAACCCGGCGATTTATTCAGGATTGAAGGTGAAAGGGGGCTTTGGTGGGTCGGTGCCGCCTGAACTTACTAAGCAAATTGAACGGATGCTGAAGCAAGCAGAGCCAATGCCACAGCGTCAACCTGGTTGCTTCACGACCTTTAATCCCTGGACAAGTTACTGTGAAGGGTTGCGGGCTAGAGTTAATCTTCCCCTCATCCAAGCGGCAATCACGAGCGGTAAATTAACGGTATTCGCTGATGTCATGCATGGGGCTGCTGCCAGTGGTTTAGAACAATTGTTAGGTGTACCGATTTACGAACTCAATAGCAGCCATGATCCGCTATTTGGTGGTGTTGCTCCGGAACCCCTACCCTGTTATTTATCAAATTTGATGCAAAAGATTAAAGACCATCGCCAGCTTCATCCCGAGCAATTGATTGTTGGTTTAGTATTTGATGGAGATAGCGATCGCATTGCTGCGGTGGATGGGCGGGGGAATTTTCTCAGTTCGCAAGTATTAATTCCGGTGCTCATTCAACATCTAGCGACGCATCGAGGGTTCACAGGAGAAATTGTAAAAACGATTAGCGGATCGAATCTCATTCCATTGGTGGCAAAGCTCTACAACCTTCCTGTTTACGAGACCCCAATTGGTTATAAATACATCGCCGATCGTATGTTAGAAAGCCAGGTATTTTTGGGTGGTGAAGAATCCGGTGGCATTGGCTATGGCAACCATATCCCGGAACGAGATGCCTTAATGTCTGCTTTGTATGTATTAGAAGCAGTTGTAGAATTTGGCAAAGATTTGAGCGACCTCTACTCAGACTTACAACAACAAACTGGCTTCGTTTCAACTTACGATCGCATTGACTTACCTCTGGCCAGTATGGAGGTGCGATCGCGCTTATTGGAACAGTTGCAAACTAACCGACCGACCGAGGTAGCGGGTGAAGCAGTCACCGACTGCTTGACTGTTGATGGCTATAAGTTTCAACTTGCCGATCAGAGTTGGCTATTGATTCGCTTTAGCGGTACAGAACCCGTGCTGCGGCTTTATTCTGAAGCTGCTACCAGTGAACAAGTTAACCGCAATCTGTTGTGGGCTAAAGAGTGGGCTAGTGCGATCGCGTAAGGTGCGATCGTGTTAAATTAACGTGAATTCGATGAACGGGCTTTTGAGGATTTCTCGCGTCGCGAGAAATCCTCAAAAGCCCAATTTTGCGTGCGCGTCGCGCACGCAAAATTGGGCTATCGAACTCACGTTCGTAAAAGATGATGATAGTCGTAATGGTTTTGAGGGCAGTGTAACGCATTGGTCAAGCAATTCAGTCAATTACTCAAGGCGACTTAATATCCCTCCTCAAATCTTCTGAGTAGGTGGAGTGGACGGGGATTTCGATAATGAATTCTGACCCTTCACCCAGTTTGGAATTACAAGTCAATTGTCCCCGATGTTTCTCGACGATAATTTCATAACTGGTAGATAGCCCTAACCCTGGACCTTGACCAACAGGTTTTGTTGTGAAGAAGGGTTCATAGATGCGCGATCGCACTTCATTTGTCATGCCAGGGCCACTGTCTCGAATGCGAATCGCAACGCGATTAGGAGCGACTAATTGAGTGCTGATCCAGATTTTTGGATCAGCACAAGGGGAAACTGCTGCGCCCGACTCGTGGGAACCATCCAGAGCATCAATGGCATTGGTCAAAATGCTGAGAAAAACTTGATTCATTTGCTGGGCATGACAGGTGACTCGAGGCAAGGGAGTGTAGTCGCGAATCACCTGAATCGCAGGACGTTCTGCCTGAGATTCAAGACGATGTTGCAGCAGCAGTAGCACACTTTCAATGCCTTCACACAGGTCTACCGTTTTGATGTCTGATTCACCTAAATGGGAAAAGATTCGCAACCCTAAAATAACAGAGCGAATGCGATCGGCCCCCCTTTGAATTGACCCCATTAATTTCTCTAAATCGGGAATGAGAAAATTTAAATCTACCTGCTGAATTGCAGCTTCAATATCTGGTCCGGGGTCAGGATATTTCTGTTGATATAAATCCAAAATATTCACGAGTTCCTGGATATAGCGGCGGGCAGGCGACAGGTTACAAGTAATAAAGCTAATGGGATTGTTAATTTCGTGTGAAATTCCCGCAACTAACTGCCCCAACCCAATCATTTTTTCTTTTTGAATTAATTGAGCTTGGACTGTTTTTAACTCACTTAAGGCTTGTTGCAATTCTGTATTACGAACTTCAAGCTGGGTTTGCAACTGGCGAATAGTCAGTTGATGTTTCACTCGCGCCAACACTTCCTCTAAATGGTAAGGCTTGGTGATGTAATCAACCCCACCCGCTTGAAATGCCTTGACTTTATCGATCGCATCGTCTAGAGCACTCAAAAAAATAATAGGAACATGTGCGGTTGTAGAAATTTGTTTAAGCTGTTGACAGACTTCATATCCTGAGAGATCAGGCATTTTGATGTCTAACAGAATCAAATCGGGCGGAATAGTTTTCGCCGCCATCAATGCCATTTGCCCGTTAATCGCTTTCCTAACGTTGTATCCCTCCTTTGACAGCATCGTTGATAAAAGGTGAATATTGTCTACCGTATCATCAACGATTAGAACATCCGCTTTGAGAGTGCTGACAGAAGAGATCGTCATAAATGCTATTATCCTTGCGCCAGTTACAGGTTTAATTACTGCCGCAACTTTGGTATCTCGATGCGTAAGCTATTGTACGGGGCAATTTGGATTGTAATACAATTTCCATCTGCCCACCTATTTTTCCAATCCAAATTAAGTCAATCTTAATCCCTGCTGGGCGGCGAAACTTCTGCTAAAAGGAAAGGTTCAACCAGTTCTAGAATTTGATTGAACTGGAACACTGAGGTCAGATGGGTAATAGTAGATACAAGCTCTGAATGGTTTGCTGGAATCTCCTGAACGAGTTCCAAGACCAGTTGGTCACTTCCTTGAGCCGCTGCATAATATAACCGTCTCACCCAAGTAGAAGGCATATTAGACAAACTCTTTTGAACGATTCCACTGGTGCCATCTCCTCCGGAAGAAGTATGCCTACGGTCAGATAGAGGGACTGTAGATTGATAAATGAACTGCACGCCAAGATGTTGATTGAGTTTCTGTAAAAGTTCCACTTGCGTGAAGGGTTTTCGCACAAAGTCATCGCAGCCTGCAATCAAAACAGATTGTCGCTGCTCTTCAAACGCGATCGCAGTCAGAGCAATTATTTTGGTAGAGTACCCATGATTCATCTCTTGTGTCCGCTTTTCCTCGGCTCTGATGCAGCGGGTCGCTTCATAACCATCCATTTCAGGCATTAGCATATCCATCCAAATCAGATGCGGTTGCCAGTCTCGCCAAACCTCTATTGCCTCTTTCCCATTCTTAGCTTCGCGCACACTGAAACCCAAAGGTAGCAATAAATTCATAAGTAGCAAACGATTGTATGAATTATCTTCAACGACTAGAATACGGAATTCTGGTTGATTTGGTGCTAAACCGATAACTTCCTGTTGAATCGAGGAATCAGTTGCTTGGGGGGGTGGGCAAAGTTTAACTGGAATAGTGAATTGGAAGGTTGCTCCCTGTTCAATCTGGCTTTCAACGGTGATTTCTCCCCCCATTAACTGAACGTATTTTTGACTAATAGGCAAGCCCAAGCCAGTCCCTTGTTTAGATTTGAGTCCAGCATGGGTTTGCTTGAATGGAACAAACAAGTGCTCCATTTCTTCTGGAGCAATCCCTGGTCCTGTATCTTGAACAGCAAAGCAAAGGTTAACTTGTTCCTGCAATTTTTGCTCTCCTGAGTCATTTCCTGAGCCAGATAGAGTTGACAAATTCTGTATAGAACTAGTACAACTTACGCTTAAAGAGACTGTTCCCTGATCAGTGAATTTGATGGCATTACTGAGCAGGTTGATGAGAACTTGACGAAGTTTGCCTTGATCTGCGTATATGTGATGGGGCAGATCAACAGTGCGATGAATGAGAAATTCTAAGTTTTTAGAAGCAGCTCTCAATTGCAACATTTCCCTGAGATTGTCTAAAAGCACATGAAGATTAAAATCTTCTTCAGAGACAACTTCCTGTCCTGCTTCAATCTTAGACATCTCTAAAATGTTGTTAATCAATCCAAGCAGGTGTTCACCACTGCGATTGATGATACTCACGTAGTTTTGGTGTTTGGGAGGCAGCGAGTCATCCCGATTCATGATTTGCGTAAACCCCAGGATAGCATTCAGTGGAGTACGCAACTCATGGCTCATGTTAGCCAAGAACTCGCTCTTGGTGAGATTTGCAGTATCCGCTGCCTCTTTGGCAACTTTGAGTTCTTCTGCCTGTTGTTGGGTCTGAGCAAACAACTCTGCTTGTTGAATGGCCACACCCAATTGACTGCCCACCTGCACCACCATGCGAATATCCGGGTCTTCCCACTGACGAGTTCTAGAATTTTGGTAGCAGGCCAATAACCCCCATAGTTGAGTTCTAGCAAAAATAGGGACAGTGAGATACGCTCTAGCTTGTAGGCGTTCGAGCAAATTGACATAGCAAGGATCAAACCCAGCCGCGTAGATATCTTCAACTGGTAAATATTCAATTCCCTGACGATAGAATTCGCCCTGGGTTTCTTGCAGATAGGTGTCTTCGATACGAATTCCTGTATTGGCTAAAACTCTAGCAGTGCACCGCTCATGATTTAGGGGTTGCTGAGTCAGGTCGGCATGTTCTGACTGTTCCTCCATCAGAGAGCGCCATCCGCTCCCCACTGCTTCAGCGATGATTTCTCCATCCCAGCTTGGATTAAATCGATAGACAATGACACGATCGCATTCAATCGCCTGACGTAATTCCTGTGTTGTTGCCTTAAAGATAGATTCTAAATCCAGCGATTGCCGCATTTGCTCAATAATTCGAGCGGTTGCCCGTTCACGCTCAACCACTTTTTGCAGAGCGATTTCAAATCGTTTGCGATCGCTAATATCCTGATACGTACCCAACACTCCAACCACGTTGCCACTTACGTCACACAGGGGAATTTTACACATTTCTAGCCAAATCTGGGAGCCATCCGGTCGGTGAATCGTTTCGGGTCGATCTAGAACCGTCGTACCAAGCTGGATGACTTGTGTATCAATGTGTTGGAATCGCTCTGCTTCAGCATGAGACCAATACAAATTATAATCTGAGCATCCTAGAATATCCTCTGGAGCTTCTAACCCCAGATCACGAACAAATCTGCGGTTACATCCCATATATCGCAATGTCTGGTCTTTCCAAAAGACGGCTTGAGGGATATTGTCCATGACCAACTGAAGTAGTTGTTGGGATTGTCTCAGTTGAGCGTATGCCTGGGATAATTCTGCTGTGCGTTCTTGGACTCTAATTTCTAAATCGGCTTCCATCTTTTGCCGCTCAACAATCTCTTGCTGCAATTGTTGATTGATATTCTCCAATTCCTCAGGTGTCTTCAATGCCAGAAACTTGGGCAGCACAGTTACCAGTTGCACAGCAGTTAAACACGAAATAAATGCTGTTGCGGCTTTCTCTGAGCCAGCTATCCAATAGCTGGGATGCCAAAGTGTCCAAATTTCTAACAGATGTCCTGCTCCACAAAGAATGATAAACGCTGCAAAGAGAATTAACATTCTCGAAAGCAAAACATCATTCCATCGTTTTCTCGCAAAGATGGACAACATGATTGGAATGGAAAAATAAGCGATCGCAATCAGCAAATCGCTCGTTACATGCAATCCAACTAACGGGATTTGCCACAAATAACAGTGTCCATGAGGAATGTAAGAAACCAGAAGCATTGTAAGTTGGATGTGTTTCTCCTGCACTCTAATAATGTAGCGTTCCCATCTAGTTCTTGAATAAGCTAAGAGACAAAAGTCTAGGAAGCAGACTCTTAAACTGCTTCAAGGGGGAGAATTAAGGGCACCTGAAGGGTTTCAATTGAAGTCAGCAAACTTATGTGTACAATTCGTATATAGTTACAAATATAACAGTGCCATATAGGTAGGAATAACAGTAACAGAGCAAAGTAGGCACCTGCCAACCCACAACTCTTCACAGTGCGAAGCTCAAACCCTTAATCTACGTTCGTTCTGGTAGATGCTCACTACAGGCATTAAACCTCAGACCTGCTTAAGATAGAGGGATACACAACTAATAAAATACGCCTGTAAGTGCCCTGTTTAATCCTTGAAAAAAATCTAAGGCAGAAATCTGCGAGCACATGCTGTGCTCTCAACATACCTAGAGAAAATTCAAACCAATAGGCTAGAGCGTAAGCTCATCCACCCTTAAACAGGGGGCTTAAGCCCCTTGGCTAGCTTTCAGGCTAAGCAAGGGTAAGCTTATTTGTGCCTCTGCCTACTAGATTGCTATAGATAGATTGAGTTTAACGCAGGCAGCAGTTTAAAGCTATCCCGGATGGTGGTATTTAAGTAGCGACTTTGAGTAGGCAGGTGTCCCACTCAAAATCATTGCTTAAACAGGCCTATTATTGTATGGAGCTTTATATCAATACTCCGGACAGAATTTGAGCAGATTTTGAGGCTTAAACTCCTATCCAGTCGTAGGCTGGCTCTTTTTTTCAAAGTCAGGGGTAATGCTAACTTTGAAAAAATAACTCTATTCCTGAACTGTATGCTCTGAAAGCCTTGTAGTCGCGTTCAAAAAAACTGTCCGGAGTATTGTTATATGAAGCTTTATATGAAGCTTTATATGAAGCACTTGACTTGATACCATTGCCCTTGATCATCCTGGCAATAATAACAACCTTCCCACCAGATACAAGCAATGTAGGACAATTCAACTAATCTGCTTTTTGAGGGTTGCTCGTCACTAAGCATATCGACCAGTTCATCTTTGCGATCGCGACTATTCTCTGCAATTTGGGCTAGGGTCTGCTGCAATTTACCAACGATTGCTTGATCGGTGACTGGGCTGAGGATCGGTTTGGTGGGTTGAGACATCTCTGTAGAAGAGGATTGTGCTGGATTCTGTGCCACGAATGAACTCCTAAAAACTTAACATGTATAAGAGTAGACAGCATTTGAACCCATTTCTAACCCACTTTTGAGAGAGAAGTCTAGCGATCGCAGTATTACTTAAAATCTATAGATAATATTGTCAACTAGCCAGGAAACCTGGGAAAGCTTGAAGGATTGACTACCCTTAAATAGATCTGGCTTTACTCATCAGCTTCATCGGCGAAATCATCGTCAGCTTCGGCACTCTTATCAACCTGAACAAGGTGGATATGCTTATAACCTAATTTAATTTCAAATTCATCTCCAGGCTTCAACCCCATTTTCTGTGTGTAAGTTGCACCAATCACAATTTGCCCGTTTTGATGCACACTTACCCGGTAGGTTGGTTCTCGACCTCTGCCATCTTTAGGGCTTTCTGTGCTAATGGGAGTGCCTTTGGCTGCAAGAACTGCCTCAAAAAAATCTGCCAAATTCACACGAACCTGATCGTTTTTTCCAACAGTGTAATAACCACAACGCTTGGCTTTTTCTCGTCGAGGTAAGTGTGAGAGTTCTTTAACTTTTTGAAGTAGAGCCTTTCCCGTCAATGGAGCCGTTGCATACTCAGTCATTGCTCTCAAAATTTCCTTGCAATCCTTAGGAACACAAGCAAACACCGAAGTGAATCTTCAGCATATAAAAATCATACCCTTAAATTTGATTTATGTGGCGATCGCTCTAATTAAGCTTGCTTAAAAGGCAGGAAACTAATGTTCTACATGCTAAAGTAACATCAAAAGTCGGACCCAAAATTAACCATTTGGGGGATTGAAATTACAGCAGTAAATTCTCACAAATACTATGGTTTGAACTTAAAATCGTTCTTGAACTCGACCGATAAGAAGCAGCATTTGGTTAAGGAACTTCAACCATTTCAGATAAAGCAATCCTATTTAAATGGTAAACAGACAAGGGGCTTAAGCCCCTTGTCCTACTAGTAGTCTGTCAAGGAAGTTTTGAGGGGTCACAGACCCCTCAAAACTTCCTTGAATTTCATTTTGATTGGCGGGGTATCCCGCAAATCAAAATTGACAGACCACTAGATTGTCCTTTTATTAATGATCTAGGATGGCCATATGATCAAGCTAAATGCTTTGCCTTTTCAAACAGATTTGACCAATTCTTAAATAATCTGTTAATCAAAGGATCTCATCCTAATCAAGGATCTTCATCGCTGCTGCCTTAGACCTGAGTCTTCTAAGACACTTTAGGCTTCTCTTAATGTTCACTAAAACAACTGATTAAAACAAATGTATTGTATTGGAGAAGAATAATTTTGAGACCTTGGGAGCAGTAGGATTAAAGTAGTTTTTCCTATTCCTCCATTTTTTCCTGCCAGGACAGGTGAATTGAATTAAATCGAGTTTTTTCAGACAGCGCGGTTTCACTGCCCTGCCTAATATCCTTTGTCATTGGATAAAATAGAAGAAGCAATTGCTGGGTTTCTGTGCTGACGGGCGCGTGTGCTTATCCAACTTGATTTTTCCTATATGCAAGTTCTCTTCAAAGTTGTTCGACAAACGGCTGATTCCAAACCTCGAATTCAGACTTATTCTCTAGAGGTAGAGTCAGGAAACACTATTTTAGATTGTCTGAATCGGATCAAGTGGGAACAAGACGGCAGTCTTGCTTTCCGCAAAAATTGCCGGAATACTATTTGTGGCAGTTGTTCCGTGCGAATTAATGGGCGTTCTGCTTTAGCCTGTAAAGAAAGTATTGGTAGTGAGTTGGCTAGACTGCATTCTGCTAGATTCGATGCAAGTCAGGACACCTCACTCCCGACCATCACGATCGCGCCAATGGGCAATATGCCTGTGATCAAAGATCTTGTCGTGGATATGCAAAGTTTTTGGGACAATCTGGAAGCAGTTAATCCTTACGTCAGCACTGAAGCCAGACAAATCCCAGAGCGAGAATTTCTGCAAACTCCAGAGGAACGCGATCGCCTGAACCAAACTGGCAATTGCATCCTCTGTGGAGCCTGTTATTCTGAGTGTAACGCTCGTCCGGTGAATCCCGATTTCGTTGGACCTCACGCTTTGGCCAAAGCCTATCGGATGGTTGCGGATACACGAGACGACCAAACCGCAACTCGCTTACAAGAGTATGGCACAGGCACTCAGGGAGTTTGGGGCTGTACCCGTTGTTATTATTGCAATTCAGTTTGCCCAATGGAAGTTGCCCCAATGGATCAAATCAGCAAAATTAAGCAGGACATTCTCGCGCAGCAGCAGAGCCAGCCCAATCGCTCCATTCGGCATCGCCGCGTCCTGGTTGATCTTGTGAAACAGGGAGGCTGGATCGATGAGCGCAAATTTGGCTTACGAGTAGTGGGCAACTCGTTTCGCGATTGGCGAGGTTTGCTGAGTTTAGCTCCCCTGGGCCTACGGATGTTGGCCAAAGGTAAATTCCCGTTCTCTTTTGAACCTTCCCAGGGAACTTCAGCAGTGCGATCGCTAATTACAGCTGTGCAAAAAGAAAATGCTAGACACCTCAAGCAAGATTAGCGATCGCGCCACCAGAGACAATTCCATCTCTTTTTGCTAGATAAAGACAACATTTTGACATTTCACCCCTCCCCCTTTCCACCCCTCCCCGCTCGTAACTTTTGCCTTGTCCTCAGACCTGATTGATACCGGATGGATACCTAACAGCATGACACCTACCTCTCCCCAACCTTCCCAGCCTCCCATTTCAACCCCCGAACCTACCTTCGGCTGGACAGCCTATGCTGAGTTATTGAATGGTAGATTTGCCATGATTGGTTTCGTCGCGTTGCTGGTGATTGAATTGGTCACTCGCCAGGATTTCTTTACCTGGCTGGGACTTCGTTAAGGAACGTGAATTAAATTAAGGTGCCCACCCTACGAGCTTTAGTTTCATTTTTCTCTCACTAAATGAAACCACCCTGCTCTCCCAAAGCGGGAGAAGGACTTTAATCCGGCTCTCCTTCTCCCGACCTGGGAGAAGGGGATGGGGGATGAGGGCGATATGCAAAGGTGACATGCTCCCGTTTTGAGGGATCACAGACCCCTCAAAACTTCCTTTAACGTGAGTTCGATAATCGCCGTTTGAGGTTTATGGCGCGACGCGCCATAAACCTCAAACGGCGATTTTTCGTTGGGGCGGGCACAGCCCGCCCCAACGAAAAATCGCTCGTCGGACTCACGTTCCTTTAATTCAAGACTTACGCAGTTAGAGGATTTGTGGGGCGCTTCGCGCCCCACAAATCCTCTAACTTTCTTGGATTTACGCACAAAGTGCGTAAATCCTATAATTTAATTTTGATTGGCGGAATACCCCGCCAATCAAAATTGACAGACCACTAGTTCATGCCAGGTAAGCGTAGGCATCAGCGAATGGTTAAACGATATCTGCCTCGGCCGCTAGCATCCGCAGCATTCGCGATGATGCGATAAATACCTGTTTGAGGTAGAGTAATGTGAATTTCCGCATTACTTTGAGTAGAACGAATGTTTCCATTCTGAGCGATAATTTCGTTTGTGGGCCCAACCAAAATCAAGTATGGAGAGAACTCACCACTCTCTAATCGAATCGTCACGGTTTGACCTGCATTGCCGCGAAATACGTGTTCTCGATACAAGCTACCATCAGTTTGAAGCACAAGGGAGTTTACTCCTAGTACGCCCTCTTCCTCCAAAATAAATTCCTGAGCCACAGGTGGTTGGACAGGAGAAGACATCCGGGCATCACTCAGAGCAGCAACCCGTAGATTGTAGCTGCCTACTTCACCCGCACCATAAGAGTTAGCTAAGACTGTATAAGTGCCACTCACTGGTAAAGTGATATCAATTTTGGCATTTGTCCCTCCAGCACTATCATCATCTTGAGCCAGATCGCTGCCATCGGGTGCCACCAGGATGAGATAAGCATCCAACTGATTGCTCATCATGACAATTTCAATCCTTTGACCCGCTCTTCCTTCAAACGTATAGGCATCAAAATAGCTATTATCAGCAGGTAAAACGTTGCTGTTAATTGTTAACCTGCCCTGAATCGGATTACTGCTGAGCGCAATCCGCTGAGGTGGTCGGTTGAATCCAGGATTTGGTTGTTGCGCTGTCTGAGCAGCTCGACCTTCCCGCACCGCAGCCAGGAAAGGCTGTATCCGTTCAACGGGAATGGCAAATCCAATACCGATATTTCCGGCACTGCCAGAGGGCGCAAAAATGGCAGTATTGACCCCAATCAACTCAGCATTGCTATTAAGTAAGGGGCCACCAGAATTGCCTGGATTGATGGCTGCGTCTGTTTGGATTAGCCCCCGATCGCGATCCACACGACTGATAATTCCTGTCGTCAGCGTCCCCTGAAATTGCCCAAAGGGATTACCGATGGCAAAAGCCCGTTGCCCGACTTGCACTGAATTAGCTGGAGCAATCGGCAGTGTCGGGAAATCACCTCGCTCTCGCAGTCGCACCGCTGCTAAATCCAACCCAGGTTCGCCAAAACCAACCACGTCTGCCGTCACTTCCCGACCGTCAGCTAAAACCACAGTCACTACCCGAAAACCCTGAACAACGTGAGCATTCGTCAGGATTAAACCATCAGCGCTGACAATACTGCCACTTCCGGTAGTTTCGTTTGTATTAATAGATACAACTGCTGGACTTGCTTGCTGATAGACCCTAACGTTGGTTGCCTCTTCAGCATCCTGGGCTAAAACTTGCTGGCTAACAGGTTGATCAAAATGAAATAAGTTAAGGATTTTTATAGGAGAGAAGGTATCAATTGCCGTAATCCCGATCGCCGTTCCCAGTGTAAGTAACCCTAAGGCGATAAAACGGAACAACTTAATATTCATAATGCTTGCTTTGTCAGGTTCAATTATCGTTTTAATTTATTGATTCAGTGGCTCCACCAAATAACCAGGCTAGCAAAGGAATGCTATCTCATTTTCGCAAGGGTTGTCAGCTTCGTCACCTCTAGTAGCAGCAAAAACAAAGGGGATGTAACTTCTTACACCCCCTTACGCTGACCAAAAGGATCAAATCTGAAAGTTTCTAGCGCTTACCCACCAATTAGCTCACTAAGACAATGTTACCCAAGAGCGTCTAGATTTTGGATTTAAGATTTTAGATTGCAGCCAAAATCTAAAATTCAAAATGAATCCCTAGCTTGGTAGACCATTAGCCCTAATCCCATTCCGAAGAAGAATTGGCATTAGGGTTGGGATAATCCATGGGTTGGTAGTCAGTGTAATCAGAAGGGCGCTCTGAAGGCTCTCGACGAGAAGGAGAACGGGGTCGCCTGGGTCTTGAAGTGTCAGAACTACTTGGTCGAGTAGCCTCGGAGTTGTCGCTGCGGGTATCATCCCAGACATTCCTGCTCTCGTTACGATCGCCAGAGTAAGCATCGTAAGCGTCAGAAGAACGTTCCGGTGGGCGATCGCTATAGGAGGAATCCATTAAACGGCGCTCAGAACGGGAAGAGTCAGACGGTCGGCGACGACGAATGCGATCGCTCAGTTCTGGGCGACCGCTACGACTACCAGAGGCACGGCGGTTCTCCTCGGCATACTCCTCTGCTTGAGAGTAGCGCTCTCGACTGCCACGAATGCGGCGGGTATTCATTCTGTCTTCATCCAGGGGAGGAAAATCATCCAGTTCAGCCCGATAAACACGGCTCACTGAGCGTTCATCATCTACCACTGGTCCGCTAAACCGCTTGGCTTGTTCGGTGGTGACCCCGCGCAGACGAATATTTTGAAACGCGAAGAAGGCAGCCGAACCCGCTAACAGATATTGCCCAAATACCAGCAGCGGATCAAGTCGCCACCCCTGGAACAGCAAGATTGCACCACAGAGGAGAGCGATCGCCGCAAAGGCAATATCGTAATCTCGCGCCAATTGTGGACGATAGTTTCGCATGAGGAACAGCGCTGCCCCTGCTACCGCCAGCGCAATCCCCAAAAAAGCGGCCGGATTGCCACCAAAGTTGACCTGTGCCAGGACTGGACTCTGGAGAGGCATCTCTAAAACAGAATTCCAACCCAGTCCAACATTACTCATTGTTGCCCTTCTCCGCGACTGTTGCTCTTATCCTAGCGATTTCCAATCTAAACATCCACTACAATCGAGACGACCGTAGCTCAATGGATTATATAGCAATTTCTTGAATCTCTTCTGTAGGGACGAGCAATCGTACCCAAAGCAAAACCTGTTGGAAAACTAGATCCTTCCGAAGCAGCATGATCCAGATCTTGCTTGGTTGCAAAGGAGTTCTATAAAATTTGATTTTGAAACTAGTGGGAAGCGCAGCTTAGCCGCGCTTCCCATTGAATTCACGTTCCTCGGTTACAAGATTAGAAGCGCTGGATCTTGTCTTTTTGGCTGATGAAAATCAGACCAACCACTATGGGAACAACAACAACAACAACGCCTGCCAGCAGACTGTATAGAAAATTTGCCAATGATGGTGTCATAGCTTCTCCAACCCTTATCTAAATGTAAACTCTCTTTACCTAATCTTATCGGTCTGTTGACTTCTTGAGAAGAATTTTGGGGATTTATCAGCCCTAATTTATTTGCCTTGAATTGCTACATCTCTTGTTTAGCAGGAGAACCGAGCGCGTTAGAATTATGAATAGCTAGCTTCATAAAGCTTAAGAGTTGAATGGAAATGAACATGTCTGCTACTGCGATCGCTTCTTGGGGTTTAGGTTTGGGACTTGGCACCTTTATCCTGCTATTTTTGTTTCGTACTGTATTAACCTGGTATCCTCAAATTGAATTAAACCGTTTCCCCTTTAATCTCATTTTCTGGCTAACTGAGCCTTTCTTGATCCCCGCCCGCAAATTAATTCCTCCTTTAGGGGGCGTAGACATTACGCCAATTCTATGGATTGGTATTTTTAGCCTTCTACGTGAATTACTTCTGGGTCAACAAGGTCTTCTCACCATGATGAATCGAGTGGTTTAAGGGCAAAGCCTGCTAAACCATTACCCCTGTAGGAGTGGGTTCAGGGGTAACAGGCTAAAATGCAAAACCATGATTTGATTGGGATATAAACCAATCCATTCGATCGATTCGTAAGTGTAACCATTGCGATCGCTAAACTCGACTTCAACCGCGACACCGAGCTTGAGAATTTCAACGACTGTGCCAACCTGTCCACACCAGAGGTTGTATTCAGGTAAATTAGGGCTGACGCACTTCGTGGAAAAACAGGGATAGTTAGGGGGATTTGTGGGACGCTTCGCGTCCCACAAATCCCCCTAACTGCGGAAGTCCTATAAATCAATTGTCAGGGCAACTACATCAAGCAGCCTAATGGAATTTGCAACTTCTTTTGAATTTATTTATCTTACCTTCAGAAACTACAAAGGATAGCTGGTGGTTAGTCCTGAAATATTGGAGTCATTCTCAATTTGTCTAAATTAGTTAGATAATCGCCGTTTGAGGGCTGTGGCGCGTCGCCCCACAGCCCTCAAACAAGGTTTTCGTTGGGGCGAGCGCAGCCTGCTCCAACGAAAAACAGCTCGTCGAACTCACGTTTGTCAAACCCATAAGAAATAGTAAAGCAAGTGATAAGTATAATCCTGATCCCTTACTACCCCAAGATAGTATGACAGCTTCTAACAAGCCTCTAACCTCGTTTTTCAATGAACCCTTCCGATTTTGGCTGCGACTACTGGGTCTATCATTGGCATTAACTCCTGCTGTTGTCCTTACCCTGATTTCCTTACTATTTGTCAGCACCCGCTTCTTCAATTTACGAATTGAGGATGGGCAAGTTTCTCTGGGCACCGAGGAGCAAACAATCGGTTTGCAAGCAACTGTCGAGTCAACCTCAGGATTTCAGAATTCCAGAGTTTATTTGAAGCAGGGGGAGAAGGTCATTCTCGAACCAGAAGGGCGGATTCATCTGGCTTCTGACCACCTCTACAATTTTGCCAGAGCCGCAAAACCCTTAATCGTCAATGGCGTTCCCGACCCTCAGGAGCAATGGCCAGAGGAGATATTACAGAAATATCCGATGCCCCGCCTGACTGAGAGAAATACTTTCTATCGAGATTGGGTAGGTCCAGAGGGAGATTCTTACCCCAGCGATATTTTAGAAGAATGCAAATTACGCAGGGAGTTGAATTGGGGAAGCTTGTTAGCGGTTGTCATTCCTGACGACAAATTTTCGGCGCAAACTGATCCTTGGGAGGTTTTATCGACCAATAGTATTGAACCCAATCAGTTAGTGCAAGTTACAGGTCGTACTGAATTCGTGGCCGATCGCGACGGTTGGTTAACGTTCATTGTCAATGAAGCTGTGATTTCGGCTCTCTCCCCTTCACAGGATTCTAGAGAGTATTATGACGCTTTGAAGCGGATGTCTCAGGATATGAGCAATAATCCTTCTCACCGGATTCCCATGAGAGCCATTCCACTCGTTTGGTTCTCAGATAATGCTGGGGCATTTCGAGTCAAAATCAGCCGTTAGGAACGTGAATTAAATAAAACCGAACTTTTTTGTGGGAAGCGCGGCGCAACCGCGCTTCCCACAAAAAAGTTTTAGGTTTTATTTAATCCTTAATCCTTAGTAGCGGTCTGGCAAGAATTCAAGAGGGCGATCGCATCATCTGTTGATCATTTGTTCGACAAAGTTGGTGTAGACCTCTCCTGCTGCAAATTCTTTAGTCTCTAAGATTTTCTGGTGAAATCCGATTGTGGTGGGCAGTCCAGTAATGGCACATTCCCGCAAGGCGCGTCTCATCCGCTGAATGGCTGCGGCGCGATTGGGGGCCCAGACAATCAGTTTGCCAATCAGGGAATCATAATAGGGGGGAATTTCGTAGTCTGTATAGACATGAGAGTCCATCCGCACTCCGGGGCCACCGGGTGGCAGGTAGCCGCTGATGCGTCCGGGGCAGGGCCTAAAGTTATGGTCGGGGTCTTCGGCATTGATGCGGCACTCGATCGTATGGCCGTGCAACCGCACCTCGGATTGACTGAAGCGCAGTTTTTCTCCTTGAGCCACTCGAATTTGTTCTGCAATTAGATCCAGACCAGTAATCATCTCGGTCACAGGATGCTCGACCTGAATGCGGGTGTTCATTTCCATGAAGTAATAACGCCCAGATTGATCCAGCAGAAATTCAACCGTGCCTGCTCCCACATAACGAATCGCTTTCGCTACGCGCACTGCATCCTCTCCCATGCTTTGCCGCAGGTCTGGATTGAGGGCTGGACTGGGAGCTTCTTCTAGAAGCTTTTGGTGGCGGCGCTGAATTGAGCAGTCACGCTCTCCTAAATGAATTACATTGCTATGACTGTCTGCCAGGATTTGAAACTCAATATGGCGGGGACGTTCAATAAACTTCTCTAGATACACACCGGGATCACCAAAGGCGGCTTCTGCTTCACCCTGGGCTGCTAAAAACGCTTTTACAAGTTCATCCTGCGATCGCACCAAGCGCATTCCTCGACCACCGCCGCCTGCGGTCGCTTTGATCATGACAGGATAGCCAATTTCGTGAGCGATCGCCAAAGCTTCCCGTTCATCGGCTAACAAACCGTCGCTACCCGGTACGGTGGGCACACCCAATCGCTGCATGGTTTCTCTGGCTGTGGATTTGTCACCCATCGATCGCATTGCCTCAGGAGACGGGCCGATGAAAGCAATTTGATGGTCGGCACAAATTTCAGCAAAGCGGGCATTTTCGGCTAGAAACCCATAACCGGGATGAATCGCCGTCGCGTTGCGAGTCAGGGCAGCGGCAATAATGTTGGGAATGTTGAGATAGCTTTTGCTGCTGGGGGGTTCACCAATGCAAACGGCTTCATCGGCAAGCTGAACGTGGAGAGCGTGGCGATCGATCGTGGAATGCACAGCAACCGTAGAAATACCCATTTCTTCACACGTCCGCAGGATGCGAAGCGCAATTTCCCCTCGGTTAGCAATCAATATTTTGTCAAATTGCATCTTTTCGCTTTTGGGTGAGATCTCAGAACATTCACACCAAAAGCACATCCTATCATGCACAGGGACGGGGATAAGGAGTGAAATGGACAATTCATAGGCCATCACTGATCAGTGCTCCAGAATCTTGTCATGGTGATGCACCCCATCCTAAACACTCACGAGCGATCACCCATGAATTGTCAATAAATAGGACTATTCAGCCGTAGCTAGCTCGGTACTTCCACGAGTACGGCGACGGGTTAAGGTATTGAACAACATCTGCCCGATTGCCTTGATTAAGTTGCCCTCTAGCTCCTGGAACATTTTCATGTTCATGCCAAAAGCAGCATTGGCTTCATCCACAATTTGATCAGCCATCGCATCGTCAATGGGTAACTCGTCTAGTGCTTGGCGATAGGTGTTTTTGAACCCCTTTTCATCTGGGATCTCTTGGAATTCGTAAAAGGCGATCCCTTCGTTTTCCGAGAGGTTCATCGCCCGCTGAGCGATATTTTTGAGAACCTGTCCACCGGAGAGATCCCCCAAATAGCGGGTGTAGGAATGAGCCACGAGCAGTTCAGGCTGACTTGCTGAGATATCTCGAATGCGCTGAATGTACTCTTGCGCCGCTGGAGAAGGAGCGACTTGTTCCCGCCAATTACTGCCAAAGTAGTAAAACAGGTCTTTCTCCAAACTTGCCTTGCGATCCAACTCGGGAAAGTAGATTTTGGAAACAACCGGATGGTGGCTGTGGTTTTCCATTTCCTCTTCCATTGCTGAATAGACGAAATAGAAATTAGAAACGAGTTTACGATAGGAAGTCTTTTCAACGACCCCTTTTAGAAAACACTTGACGAATCCAACGTTTTCAGCCATTGAATGCGCTTTCTTCGTCCCTTCTCGTAATTTGGTCGCTAAATTCGTGCTCATGCTAAAGTTCCTGCTAAATGTTCCGAAACCCACCTTCTTCGCAGGTCAAACCAGCGAATCTGCCAAAAACCAGGCAAAACTAACTCTTGACAAATCGCTGAACAACACCTATCCAGAAGATGGGAGTATCAGTGCTTACAAAAGACAGAAAAACCACCTAAATTGTTACAGTAGTCCGATTTGATGAGAGATTTTATTAAAATTTCTTACAAACGCTGCCATGATTGCAGCGTCTCAAAGTGGCAACTTGTCTTTGAGCAGCATTTTTGGTTTCGAGAAATGGCAAATCTGAGTAGTTACTCAGTGCGTATAGGAACTGGGTAGCTACTACATGAAGCTTTTTTCGATGGTCTCGTGCCTGATGTAGACGCTAGAGGGTTACTTTTCTTCACACTAACTATTTTTAGTCGATTTATCTATGACAACCACAGCGCCCGCTCCTTCAATCAAAAATCTGCTGCACCAGCAGCGGCAATTTTTCAACACAGGTAAAACCAGGGATATCCATTTTCGGCTGGAACAGCTTGCACAATTAAGACAGGCTGTCACTCGCCATCAAAATGCTATTCTAGCGGCTCTGGCTCAGGACTTGCGAAAGCCCCAGTTTGAGGCTTTTACGACTGAGGTAGGAGTTCTGAAGGAAATCGATTACGCCATCCGAAACTTACGGGCATGGGTCAAGCCCAAAACCGTTGCCACTCCACCTGAATATTTTCCGGCTCGTGCTCGTATCCAACCAGAGCCGCTTGGAGTTGTTTTAATTATTGGACCGTGGAATTACCCGATCCAATTGACGGTCTCACCTCTGGTAGGAGCGATCGCCGCTGGCAACTGTGCCATTGTCAAACCCTCAGAATTGGCTCCAGCAACTTCACAGGTATTTGCTGAAATGATTGGGGAAACGTTTGATCCTGCTTACATTACCGTGGTCGAGGGCGGCGTGGACACTAGTCAGGCCTTACTGGCTGAAAAGTTTGACCACATCTTTTTTACAGGTGGCACAGCCATCGGCAAAATCGTTATGGCAGCAGCGGCTCAACATTTGACCCCAGTGACCCTGGAACTGGGCGGCAAAAGTCCCTGTATCGTTGATGCCGACATTCCCGTCGAACGCACTGCCAAACGCATTGTTTGGGGCAAATATCTCAACGCAGGCCAGACCTGCATTGCCCCCGATTATTTGCTGGTCGATCGCCAAATTAAACCCGCTTTGATGGCAGCGATCGCTGCCACCATCCAGGAATTTTATGGCAACGATCCAGCTACCAGTCCCGATTATGCCCGCATCATCAGTCCGCGTCACTTCAGTCGTTTAGTTCCCTTGCTACAAGATGGCACTCCTGTTGTAGGCGGACAATCGAACCCAGAAGACTGCTATATTGCGCCCACCGTATTGGATCATGTGAATCTGGATGCTCCCGTGATGCAGGAGGAAATTTTTGGACCGATCCTGCCTGTGCTGGAGTACGAGAACGTAGAGGAGGCGATCGCCCTGATCAACGCCAAACCCAAACCCTTAGCCCTCTACGTTTTTTCTCGTAATCAAGACGTGCAACAGCAGGTATTGCAAAATACCTCTTCCGGCAATGCCTGTGTCAACGACACCATTATGCAGGTCGGAGTACCAGGGCTACCCTTTGGCGGCGTAGGGGATAGTGGTATTGGAGCATATCATGGCAAAGCCAGCTTTGATACCTTCTCTCATTTCAAAAGTGTCTTGTTTAAGCCCTTCTGGGCAGATTTGCCTTGGCGTTATGCTCCCTATGCTGGCAAACTGGAGCAAGTGAAAAGATTCTTTAAGTAGACCAATGTAATCTTGTAATGTATCCCTTCTTATTTAGTGAATTGTTAGGTTGTGCAGATTGTCAGTAGATTCTATTCCTCTTTATTCAGGTCGCGTTGTTCAGAACGATGAGCTATCCGTACTGATCCGAACTCGTTCAGCGTATTTCAAATTTCAGCGATCGACAGAGGGCACAAATTAAATTATCGGTAAAATCACAGCCGCACTACAGAATCAAAAGTAGCTGCAAAAATACTGCAAATTCTCATTTTATTCTGACAGAAATCTCAGGGAAAAGCGGTTTAGTGTGAATGAACACCTTCTCTATTCCCTCCAAACTCTATGCTTGAAGCCTACAGTGCTCAAAACAATCGCCTTGCCCGTGGCATGGCAGCAGGTTTTACCTGCTTTGCTGCCACCATCCTATTGGCTGGTGTCGGTTTAGGGATCACCAAACCACCTGCTGAATCTACTGAGGCTGCTTATCGCAAATCCATTTACGCCTCACTTTTGGCTACAGGAGGTGGCGTTCTCTGGGGATTACTTTCGCCTACCCGTCCTCATTCTGTCACCTCACACAATCGCGCCTCCGTTTCAATCAGCGATACCTGGATCGATTGGCGTAACTTTGTTGTTGTACGTAAGGTCAAAGAAAGCGAAGAAATTACTTCATTTTACCTGAAACCAGAAGATGGTCAGCCCATTCCTACTTTTCAACCGGGACAGTTTTTGACCATTCGTTTGAATATTCCAGGACAGGCTCGTCCGGTAATTCGTACCTATTCCTTATCGGATTACACACCTGATGATGAGTATTATCGGCTCTCGATTAAACGCGAACCCGCCCCTAAAGGAGCAGACGTGCCGCCAGGACTGGCCTCTAATTTTATGCACAATCATGTAACTGAGGGTACAGTGATTCCAGCGAAACCACCCAATGGCAAGTTTGTGGTGAATGTTGCACGATCGCTTCCCGTTGTATTCATCAGCAATGGTGTTGGCATTACCCCCATGATTAGCATGGCTAAAGCGATCACTCACCACAATCGCAATCGCCATTTCTGGTTTCTTCACGGAACCAGGGATAGTCGATTCCACGCCTTTCGGCAGGAAATAGACGCGATCGTCAAACAGAACCCCAACGCGCATCTGCATTACCGCTATAGCCGACCCCAATTGGCAGATGAAGGTTTGTATCATAGTGCTGGTTATATTGATACTGCATTGATTCAACAACAGGTTTTGCCTGAAATTGAGAAAATTTACGGCTCTACAGAGGCGGAATATTTTCTCTGCGGTTCGCCAGCGTTTATGCAATCCTTGCAAACAGGATTGGCGGCGCTGGGTGTGCCAGACAGTCGGGTGTTTTATGAGTCTTTTGGCCCAGAAAAGCGCCTTGTGGCTGTCAGCGCACCCGTGGTTGCAGGTGATGCCAAGCAGGAATCTGAAATTGTGTTTTCTCAAGCGGGCGAGACGTTTACCTGGCATCCAGAAGACGGCACAATTTTGGAGTTTGCCGAGTCCAAAGGACTGAATCCACCCTATAGTTGCCGCCAGGGAATTTGCTTAACCTGTATGTGCCGCATTCAGGCAGGCGAAGTGGAGTACGATGCTCCACCGATCGGGACACCTGATCAAGGATCAGTGCTGATTTGTATTGCTAAACCCAAGACATCAAGGGTTACTTTGGAACTGTAGCGTTGAGCTGATAGCGTTTCTGTTAAATGCTTGCCTGATTTGAAGCAAAGCCCAGAGGACGTTAAACGAATGATTGTGTTTTAAAACCTTTCATTTTTATGAGGACGATGCTTTCCTAAGAAGGAATATCATGATGAGGAACTGCTGGAATGTCTGCTGCTGATGTTGCTCAAACGATTCAATTAATTATTGCGCCCGTTGTTCTGATCACGGCTTGCGCCATTATCCAAAACGGGCTACTGGGATGGTATAGCGGCTTGAGCCAACGGATGCGATCGCTGGCCCATGAGCGTTTCGACTTGCTGCGCGCTAAACAACCCTCAGATGAACTGTGGTTGGAGAGAGTTCAGGAAATCGATCGCCAAATTCCTTCACTGGTCCGTCGCCATCGACTGTTGCAAAATGCGTCGCTCTCAATTTACACAGCAATAGCAATATTGATGTTTAGCATGTTTGCGATTGCGATCGCAGTCTCGACCAATTCAGGAGAAAATGCAACTTCGGCATTAATCTTGTTTATCGTGGGAACAGGATTTTTATTCTTGGGGATCTTTCTCACCTGCTTGGAAATTCGGATGTCTCACCAGGCGATTTGCTATGAGGTCAACCGCATCATCTCTCTCAGCTATATGCAGACCGAACGCTAGGTAGTGCAGTTGAGGTGTTGGCAACCTGCACTAAATAAATGAGAGTGCAGCCCAGGTTTATGTCGATTTCCTAACTTTTGGCTGACCCAAGAATCAGCTAGGGAGCGGCGTAGTCAGACGGAGGCAGTTTGCTCTCCTCAGTCCAGGCTGTGCTCAGATTGAAAACCAAGCAAAAAATAACTGTAAACATTATTAAAAAATATTAATATTTGTTATAGTAGTTGCTGGAGACATCATTAAGTTTTTATAAGCTAAATCAACTATGAATCTCACACAGCAACTAAAAACTCTGACAGCTTTTTTGCTTCAGCCTACTTTGGCAGCAACCTATCCCTCCCAAATTGCTTGGACGGTCTTGCGTGTTGTTGCTGGATTAGTCATGATCCACAACGGCTTGGATAAACTTAGTGACATTGAAAGCTTTGCTCAGGCTTATGTTTCTGTCATTGGTTTACCCTTTCCGATTTTTTTCAGCTATCTAGCTGCGTTGACCGAACTCATTGGAGCGCCCCTGTTAGCATTGGGTTTGCTGACTCGCCCTGCTGCTTTGGGTCTTCTGGGAACCATGCTTGTAGCCATCTATCACCATGTCAAGGTAGCGGGGTTTAGTATCCCTTACCTGGAACTTTCTAGCCTCTATGCTGCCTGCTTCTTCTTCTATTTTGTAAATGGTGCAGGTTTGTTCTCATTAGACGCTTTGTTGGCAGGATGGTTAAATGCTTTTTGGGGTCAGCAAGACCAGCTTGGCAAGTTGGAAGCAACTTACCAAAACTCTGAGTCTGAGTTGGCTTCAATGCTCTAAATTTGCCAGGGCAAAGCGTTGAGATCGAGGTTCATGGTGATTTCCAGAGGATATTGATCCCAATGCTTTGCTCTTAGCAACGGTTATTGTTTCCAAGAATTCAGCTTGGTTGAACCGATTGGTGAACCAATTAGTAACGAACCCTTAACCAGGACATTAATTCGCTGGGCCAATCGAAGTTGAGCGACGGGTTCCTTCAATGTTTCGATGGATTGTGCGATCGCCTCAGCCGTTAGATGGTCCTGACAGTCAACCCGAAGCACTCCCCACCGTCTAGATAGCTTGCAGTATTTGATAGCTGATACTTGTTCTAACTGCCTCGCATCTTCCCGATAAAAGCTCAGAATCAGTTGAGTAAGTTGTGAATACCAAGCCATAATTTTTTGTAATAAGACAAAAGCTTGAAAACGTAAGCCCTACTTCCTCATTCAAGCTTAGGAGGAAGAGATGTGAGCAACGTTGCAAAAAGATTTAATGCCTGTTGCTTCGCCTAGATCTTTAAAGAATTAGCAAAACCCCCTTGGAGCAAGGTTTTTCAACATTGTCTCAAACACTGAAATTATTACGATTTCGTACCATTTCTTGAGAGTTTGAGATAAATGCTGCATTGAATACGCTATTGCGTAGAAACATTAAGCATGGGAAGTGTGAGAGGACTGTAGAGAAAATGCTGCTCCTTCTGAGTTGCTGTCGTAAGCATTGAATACGGCGATTCCGGTCTTTAGAATGCTTTATTTTATACTTTTTCGAGGGGCGCACTATCTGATGCGTAAAGCGGTGGCGGTGTTTGCAAAACTTGCATCTGATATCCTCGCAGTTGCATAAACGTTGAACCTTGAGCCGTCTCAATCTTTAAAATCACTCCACTGGCAGTGCAAAATAGGGTGGGTGGTTCTATCCACGGGCCTGTATCTAAAGTCATGCTGTGGTTTTGTTGCTGTCCAGCAGCCATCCGCCTGATGGTAATTTGTGTTGAATTTCCCTGGTTTTCAAGATACAACTGCTCGTCCTCTCCTAATTCACCTAGATAAGCCATGTTCTTCTCCTCTTGATATCTCATCGTTAAATCTTCCACCTGGGTCAGGTTTCGTCTTGATACTCTGTCAAAGAAGTTCTAAGGGTCTGCGACTCTCAAACTTCCTTAGAAAATTTAGTTTTGATTTGTGGGATATCCTGGAAATCAAAATTGGCAGACTACCAAAGACTATCTGAAATCTCTTGAAATAGTCGAATCTCCTTAGCGAATTCTTAAAAGTCTGCTGTAGAATCTTGGCAATGTTTGCAATCTGACTGAGCTGGCAATTTTGCCCGCTCTTGATTTAACTCCCCAATCTTACCGTTCAAACCGATTACACTACACCCAAGCATGAGTATCACATCCTTAAGCGGCAGGGATCTGCTAAGTATGGCGGATCTGAGTACCGAGGAAATTTTTGCCTTATTAGATTTGGCAACCCAGATGAAAGCGGGCGAAGTTAGTCCACGCTGCGATCGTGTGCTAGGGTTGCTGTTTCAAAAGGCATCCACCCGCACAAGAGTCAGTTTTTCGGTGGCGATGTATCAGTTAGGGGGACAGGTGTTGGATTTGAATGCCACGGTCACTCAGGTTAGTCGAGGAGAACCCACGATTGACACAGCACGGGTGCTGGAGCGCTATTTGGATGTCGTTGCGATTCGCACCTTCGAGCAACAGGAGATTGAAACCTTTGCTCACTATGCCCGTATTCCGGTGATCAACGCTCTGACGGATCTGGAACACCCCTGTCAGGTGTTAGCTGACTTGATGACCGTGCAAGAAAATTTTGGCTCCTTGGAAGGCTTAACGATGGCCTATTTGGGAGATGGCAATAATGTGGCTCACTCCCTCATATTAGGATGTGCTCTTACAGGGATGAACGTGCGAGTAGCTTCACCTGAGGGCTATCGACCCTGTGAACAGATTGTCGAGAAAGCCAAACAGTTGGCGGGCGATCGCACCGAAGTGCTAATAACCGATGATCCTACTGTAGCGATTCAAGGAGTCCATGCCGTTTACACCGATGTCTGGGCCAGCATGGGGCAAGAGAATTTGGCCGAAACTCGAATGCCAATTTTTCAGCCCTATCAGGTGAACGAAGTTCTGATGGCTCAGGCAGATAAACGGGCGATCGTGTTGCATTGTTTGCCTGCTCATCGAGAAGAAGAAATCACCGATGGCGTAATTGAAGGCTCACAATCGCGCGTGTGGGATCAGGCAGAGAATCGGCTTCATGCTCAAAAAGCTTTGCTGGCTAGCGTTTTAGGTGCTTCATAAGCAGAATCAGCGATCGCTATATAGCGCTTGACGCTCTGATAAATTACGGTTGTTTCTGTGAGAGCCGCGCTCTGCGCGGCTCTCACAGAAACAACTTGTACTTCACTCAGATGAAAATTGCTATAGAACGTGACTATAGAACGTTATCGAGGATGGAACTGGTCTCGAAAGACCTCAACCGATTCCAGAATAGCAACATACTCCGGCGCTTGCACCTGCTTGCGCTTAGAATTGATGTGTTAACCTTCCATCCATCTCAACTTCTCCTTGCCTGATGCACATTAGACTTATCGATTAAAGTATGTCGTCTCAACCCAAAGATATTTCATTGAATATTTGGCAACTCAAGCCCTGGTGGTGTCAACCCTGGTCAATTTTGTTGACAGGTGTTGGTTTGATTACAACAAGCTGGTTTCTAACTCGGTTGACTTGGGTAACTTTGCTGATTGCTGTTCCGATAACAACCTGGATGGCTTACTTCCTCTTGGTCTACCCAAAGCTGATGTCACAAAGGGTAGGGGTACAAACAGAGGTTAAAGGAGATGTCTAGACCAGGAAGCATAGTTCTTATTGCCAATACAGCATAGTCCAATCAAGGAACTTGCCAAGATTACAGTTGTACCTTGACCCGCCGAATCGGCAGACTCGCGATTAAAGCGGTGGCTCGTTGGCTATTTTCCAAAGAAAATTCTGATTCTTCGGTGTCAATTTCCACATAGCGAGACACCACCTCCAGGATTTCTTGCCGCATCCTTTCCACCATCTCAGGCGATAAATCAGTGCGATCGTGGGCCAGCACAATCTGCAAGCGCCGCTTCACCGTCTCACGGCTACTCTCATCCGTATTTCGAGAAAACAATCGATCTAGTAGATCACTCAACATAGCAGCTTCCAAGAATCAGCGAGGAACGCCTGAACAACCAGATGGTCTTCAGGGACGGGAGGGACCGCGAAACATGCGACGAATCCGAGAAAACAAGTCATCGTGAGCAGCAGTAAGATCCAAAAGAGGCACCTTTTCCCCCTCAATCCGGCGGGCAATGTTGTTAAAGGCAATTCCCGCTAAAGATAGAGATTTAGACAAAACCAGCGGTTCACCCCGATTAGTTGAAACAATCACCCGCTCATCATCCGGAATTACACCGAGTAACGGAATCGCCAGAATATCCTGGACATCCTTGACTGACATCATCATATCCTCTTGCACCATCGCTGGTCGGAGACGATTGATCAGAAGATGAATTTTTTTGATGTCATTGGCTTCCAATAACCCAATGACGCGATCGGCATCTCGCACCGCCGCAATTTCCGGAGTTGTGACGATGATTGCTTCTTGGGCAGCAGCGATCGCATTCTTAAACCCCATCTCAATGCCAGCAGGAGAATCAACCAGAATAAAATCGTAAATCCCTGCCAGATTGTTGATCAGTTGTTGCATTTGTTCGGGGTTGACAGCCTCCTTGGTACGATTTTGGGCAGCGGGTAACAGAGCCAAATTGGGTTCCCGTTTATCTTTAACCAGAGCTTGATCAAGACGACATTCACCCGACAGCACTTCTATTGCCGTATAGACAATGCGGTTCTCCAAACCCAGCAGTAAGTCAAGGTTCCGCAAGCCAAAGTCGGCATCAACCACAGCGACACGATGACCTCGCTGCGCTAGGGCCATGCCCAAGTTAGCAGTGCAGGTGGTTTTACCGACCCCCCCTTTTCCAGATGTAACAACGATAATACGACTCATGGCTCGGCTCTGACTCGATAAGGAATAAATTATAGATCAATCAGACTTAATTCTTGCTAAGGAGAGGTCAGGTGACGAGTCCTGGAAAAGTCGCTTGCCCTGACAATCCGAATACCCTGGGGTGTGACGTAGGCGACCTCAGGAAAATATTGAGCAGGTGGCGTTTCGGGAGAGCGGGCGACATGGTTGCCAATCCGCATCTGGGTCGGTTCCAGTCGCAAAGCCATAATCAGACAGCGATCGTTACCAGCCGCCCCAGCTTGAGCAATCCCCCGGAGATTTCCCCAAACCAAAACATCCCCATCCGCAATTACCAAACTCCCTGGATTCACATCTCCCAACACGACAATCGTTCCTGGATGGCGAATTTCCATGCCCGATCGCACCGTTGCCTGGACATAGAGTGGGTCTGCTAATGCCTGTCCAGAATCTCCTGGTGAGTTGAGTTGAGCCACCGGAGAATGCTGCTCCACGGAATAGCCAATCGTCACAGCGGCCACGGCAGTCTGCCGCCGACTGGTATACACTCGCTTCAATTGCAATTCATACTCTGTCAGAGTATCAGCGATCGCCTGCAATTGACGCACATCCAGCAAGCGATCGCGGGCAATCAGATGCACGGGAGTATTCGGTTGCCAAAAGCGATCGCCCGAACTTAATCGCTGTTTCAATTGCTGCCAAAGGTCAGACCAACTGATCGCCGAAGCAACATCAGCTTCCGGAGGCAACAGCAACAACAATCTGCCATTTTCACTCTTAAAACGAACCTGTAACGCGGCATTCCCCTCGCCAGAGGTTTGCGGCAGGGCTGAAACAGCAGCGGAGAGAGAAGAGTCAGAGTTCATGCGAGAAAGCTTAAAACAGTGAGAGAGCATTGAGTTTAAATTAACTATTCATCTTATAGCGCTCCTGCTTGATTTCTCTTTTTATATTAAAGACTAAGAATTAGATCAAATCCCCAAACTTTAATTTGTAGGACGCACCGTTTTCTAAGAAAACTCCGGTTTTATTCGTATGTAGCTAGGATTTTGGGATCTAGACGGGCTGGATTTAAAACTTAATTCCCTCGTTTTCTTCCTTTGGGTTTCTGTCAGTCTCTCCCTGCTTGATCATGCCTGGTTAGTAATGCCTTGCAAATCTAGTATGAGGGGCTAATTAAATCCAAGCTTTTGGTTCCCCTGTGGAAATTTTGTAGCGATGGATGTCTACAGAAAGCTAATAAACATTAAGAAATCCGATCGCTCCTAACCCATCGTACCGAGATCAATGCAACAGGTCGTCAGCATCCGACTTTTGCCTGCCTTCTGGAGGGGTATGATACGATTCGTTAAACTGTCATATTTTATACTGTCAAAGTTTTATTAGCAGGCTTCTGCCAAACTTTAATCTATGCAAACATCTTCAACGATCACTTCTGTTTGGCAACGGCTCAGAAACCGCGAAGTCACTTGCGAAGAAGCGTTGGCTTTGTTAGTCAACCCGCAGGGCAATGTCAACCTCTATTTGCTCGATCGCGAGGTTAGTCAACGTTTTCTTCGCGAGTTTCCTGATCCTCGAAATTTGCCCCCTGTTGTGCCTTTGCTCTTGTGGCGTAACTGTTACTATTTAGGTTGCCATCAAACCCTACCGTCAGAGCAAATACAATTTCTCACCGATCGCACCTTCAGCGATATCAAAATTGTGCCAATTTCCAGCCAGAGTTTCCGTTCCTGGTTTCATACGCAAAATCTAGACCCCACCCGGATTACCGCCGATCCCATCGTCAATCCCTTAAATGGTGAGCACGAGGCTGAGGATATTACCCAGGTTACTGAAATCTATCTTTCCAAAGCAGAAGACCAGATCAGTCGCATCCGCACGATTATTTCTGGAGCCTTGCGAAACCGAGCCAGTGATATTCACTTGGAGCCAACCCCTGAGGGGTTACGGGTGCGTTATCGGATTGACGGCATTTTACGAGATGTGACGATGCTGCCCCCCGAAATTAGTCGTCGGGCGATCGTGGCTCTCAAAGTCATGTCCAATATGGACATTGGCGAGAGTCGTCGGCCCCAGGATGCCCGGATTGGAGAGCAATACACGGCAGGTCAAGACAGTCTGGGGTTAGATATGCGAGTCAGTACACTACCCTGCGTGGGCGGCGAAAAAGCGGTGATTCGTCTGCTGCCTCGGCGCAATCCATTTTCTAATATTGAGCAACTGGGGTTCACTCCTCAAGCATTGAGCATTTATCAGCACTGGCTGAAGCAACCTCAAGGTATGGTGATCTTTACGGGGCCTACGGGATCAGGTAAGACCAGCACGTTGTACACAACACTACAAGATCTGGCTACGGAACATGTCAACGTTGTGACGGTTGAAGATCCAGTTGAATATATCTTGCCGCGAATTACCCAAACTCAAGTGCATGAATTGGCTGGCATGACCTTTGCAGCGGGACTGCGGGCAATCCTGAGACAAGATCCAGACATCATCATGGTAGGAGAGATCCGCGACAGTGAAACGGCTGAAACGGCAGTTCGAGCTGCTCTAACGGGGCATTTGGTATTAACCACCCTACATACCAATGATGCCGTCAGTGCGATTCCACGTTTGAAGGATATTGGGCCCGATCCCGGACTGGTGAGTGATGCTTTGCTGGGGATTGTAGCTCAACGGTTAGCCAGAAAAGTTTGTCCTCACTGTGCTGCCCCCCATGAACCCAGTGCCTCTGAATTGGCCCTATTGGGACTAGAGCGATCGCAAATCAATCCTGAATCGTGGCGCAAGGGAAAAGGTTGCGGTCGTTGTTTTAATTCTGGCTATATGGGGCGAGAAGCCATTATTGAACTGCTAAACATAGACGATGCCATGCGACAAATCATTTATGAAGGCACCATGACACAATTGCATCGCTATCTAGCAGAAACAAGCTTTGATTCTTTTCGTCGAGCCGCGATCGAGAAGGTCACCTCTGGAGTCACTACTGTAGAAGAAGTTCTGCGAGTTTTACCTCATAGTGCATTAAATCGTCACCAGAAAAAGGCAACCGTCGCAACTAATGGGGCACTCGTTCGCTAACAAACTGGTGCTTTATTGAGGAATGATGCATCAACCGAGCGCGACACTTCCATTCCTCAATTAGCACTTAAGGTGTGCTCTCTTCTATAGATGGAACAATAAATTATCTGCTGCGCTTCTTTTTGCTGGATTTCGTGTGAATCTTGACCTCAACATTACCATATTGCCTACGAATTAATTCTGCAACTTTGTCGCTAATCAGATGTACAGATTCCAAAAAATCAGGATGTAAAACTAAATCCATTTCTATCCAAACTTGCCGACCAACCATGCCTCTAGAGCAAACCCGATCGCACTGCGTCACACCTTCTACCTGATGAGCAATCTGATGCAGCACCTCCGGAGCGATCGCCACCTGTTGTACTAAAAACGGCAATTGCCAATTCAACACTTGCCAATAACTATGGACAGTCATTATGCTTAACGCGATGGCAACCAGTGCATCTAACCTGGCATATCCCTGCCACATGCCAAATAATCCTAAAAGCAGAGGGACCTTTAACCAACTGGTTCGTAGCATGTGTTTAGCATTGAGCCGAAGTACTTCACTGCCTAAGATTCTGGCTTCATAGCGCTCAAATAACACAATACAAAAATCAACAGCACAGACCATAATCACCAATAGCAGTAGAGAGAGAGGCAGCTGCACGTTGGCAAAGAAGGTGCCATGCTGGAATAGCTTTAGCTGCTTCGTAGCGTTACTTAAAATCGTGCAGTCGGCATATCCCAGGAAAGCAGCAAATAAGAGGGCGATCGCCGCTTCCCGCTTACCGTGAAACCAGATCTCCCGATCTCCTAATCGCCCGAAAAACTGACTTGCGTTCAGACTGAGAAGGACACTAAACAGATCAATCGAAGTGTGTAAAGCAGCAGCGACCAAACTGAGGACTTGAAACGACAAACCAATCCAAATTTTGCTCCCAAAGATAAAAAGCTTTGACCAAAGTATGGTCAATAAGATCCAATAATTTACTTGGTGATGATTCTGCAACTTAGTCATGCTTAAAGAATTATCACAATGCTTTACTTTCCAGAGTGTGGTGTGACTCCCTTTCTACAACCTCATGGAAAGTGAAAAAACTGGAACACGTTCATCCCATCCTCTTGGGGATGAGAGATTAAGAAAACCAGCTTCAATCGAGGGTAAGATCTGAACGGCGAGAGGATTTTGCCATGACCCACACTCAAAACATCAAGCTGCTTGTACTGGATATTGATGGAACGATCGCTGGTCAATCAAACCAGATTCATGCCGTTGTCAAGCAGTCGATTCAAGCGGCTCAAGCAAACGGTATTCAGGTGGCGATCGCTACAGGTCGGATGTACTGTTCTGCCCTCCGCTTCTATCAAGAAATCGGATCTACTTTGCCGCTGATGTCCTACCAGGGTGCTCTAATCAAGCATCCTGCTAATGGACAGATCTATCGGCATTGGTCAGTTCCTCGCTCTGCTGTTTGCCAATTATTAGATCATTTTGAACAACCCGAACTTCGTAACTTTCTCTCAGTTCACTTCTATATCGACGATCAATTGTTTGTCAGAGAAATCACCCCGGAAACAGAAATTTATGCCGAACGTTCAGGTGTAGAACCGATCGCCGTTGGAGATCTGAGACAGGTCTTAGAGCAAGAACCTACCAAAATTTTGGCATTGAGCCAGCACACCCAACTGATCGGGCAACTGCTCTCTACCTTGCGGCAACGTTACACACCCGCAGAACTGTATTTCACGCAATCTGTCGCTTCCTTCTTTGAAGCAGCCCACCCACTCGTCAATAAGGGAGTTGCGGTTCAATACCTAGCAGAAGAGGTGTTGGGGCTGAACGCTACTGAGGTGATGGTTATTGGAGATAACTTTAATGACCTTGAAATGATTTCATATGCTGGAGTTGGCATAGCAATGGGCAATGCCCCCGTTGAGGTGAAAGCTTTAGCAGATTGGGTTGCTCCAGATGTAGAAGCGCATGGGGTAGCGCAGGCGATCGAAAAGTTCTTGCTCTAATACGATTAGCTTAACTTGATTTGTTAATGTTTTAACAAGCTCTGCCTTCTCAAAATCAGAAAGAGCACCGACGACTGACCGTGTTTCGTCTCGGTGCTCTAACTGGTTCGCTCCTCACACTAGAAATAGATTATCAGACTTACGTAGATTTGTCATCATCTTGGAGAAAAGATTGCACTTGTATGACAAATATGACAAGTATGACAATCTCATCTCTCCATTTACAGTTCCACAGGGGCCTTTACATTCATCACTTTCTGCAAAAGGATTTGCAAGATTTGACGGGTAATGGTGACCAGCCCTAGACGAGCCTGTGCCAGAGGCAGATGATGCAGCCACACATCGCCCCAAATCTGGCAGGAGGCATAGAAGCGTAAAAAACACTGACTTAGAGTTAAGGCTTGTTTCTGGGCCAAGGTTAAAGTTGTCAGATATCCTGCTTGCGATTCTAAAGGTTCTGAAGGCTGAATCAAGAGAAGCAGAGGTGTCTGGTGCTCAACTTCCTGCATAGCTGTCTGTTGTATGGACAGCAAATGCATGGGCAGCAAAGACAGCGTGTCTATGGTTAATACGAATTGGGCAATTAAATCCTGTTCACAGGGGTGAGTTAATCTCAAACAGTTATCCGAGTTTAACCAGGGAATAGCTTTGGATCTAATTTCTGAACGATTTGCCAGGTGATGTTTATCCCTCAATCCCCCATCTTCTCGATCAGCCATCCTCAGGATAGAGCAGCATCGAGCATAAGCATATTGAATTGAAAATACTTCACTACTAGTCAGAACTGAGCAGAATTGGTTATCATTTTCAAGCTCCATATCTTTATCTGCTGTTTGAGTAGCTTGCTCTAAAGCGCAAAATTGCTCAATGAGCATCTGCATCCATATCGCTATCCCCATACTGTTCAAGCGCCAATGAATCCAACCGGGGGGTTCCACCCATGTGCTCGACTCTTGCCACAGGTTTGATAATTTATCTAGATTAATTTGATTTAACTGGGGGTGAACTTTTTTTTCCACAGAAGCGCCAGTATTGTGGTTGAGCTTTGTGATAATTTTTTCAGCAACGGCGATCGCGGATTGTTCCCACAAAGTTTCCAGTTTGAAAGCGATCGCTGATACATACCAAACTTCTGTATTATCCCTAACTTTATGCAAGGGGAAGTCTGAAAGGTTGAAAGGACAGGATGAAAAGCTCGGTATTGCATTCGGCGCTTTGCATCGGTCGTTCTTCGGTAAGATCTCGTACCCTAGATAGATAGCTTTCTGTAGTCTATGACCTAAAAGTAGTCTTAATGAAGGGATTACGATAGTGTAAGAGATAGGTTTAATCACTGTGGTAGCCTAAATAGCCTGTATCGATATTTCCTGATAATTCCTGATAAGGATTTCTTCTGATAGCAATAATTAAGTGTGCAGGATAGCTAACAGTAAATGATTTTAGGTCGGGGTCTGTGTATAAATGTATCTATCTCCTCTCTGGCTAGTATTGCACGTTCCATAAAAAGCTTTACTTTATAGGGAGATTCATCAATCCTTCCTACAGCTATGAAAAGGTTGCGTATTCAACCTTTGGTTGAATTATCAAGAAATCTAGCTCAAGTTTTTCAGTTGCCGATGCTCAGTGATGTTTAACCCCCTGATCCAGCGTTACATAAGTCCAGCTACGCTCCTTCAAACCTGCCCCTTTAGTTGAGCAAAGCATCACTGCTTGAGCTTGGAGACATCTAAATCCCTATTCACTCTAATGACTCCTGCCTATGTATTCAGTATCTTCTCAACCCGAAACAGCTCGTCCCTTCCTGACCTGGCAACGGATCCTAGACTGGGCACAGGAGCATTATCGTTGTCGCACCTTTAGCAAGGATGAAAAAATCCCTGCACGCCCTGGATTACTCTATCTGGTTCAGCGAGGTGCGGTTCGACTGGTGGGCGAGGCTCAAATGAGTGCGTCTCCAAATGGCTCTTCTCGTCTGCCTCGGATCAATTCTGAAGAAGCATTCCTGGGGTTTGTTGGTGCTGGACAACCTTTTGAAATTGTGGCCCAGTCACCTTTCACTTTACAGAGTTTTGCTCACGTTGATCAAACTTCAGTCATCTGGTTGTATTGGCATGATTTGGACAACTGGCCCCATTTCCGCAGAGAAGTCTTGGATGCTTTTCGTTTACAACACCAGCGCAAACTACTCTGGCTGAGCACGTTAGGGCAGCGCCGCACGATCGATCGCCTGTTAGGATTTCTAACTTTATTGATTGAAGAGTTCGGTGAACCCTGCGAAGAGGGCTATTTTCTACCCTGGATGCTGACTCATGCTCAGATTGGTAGTGCCATTGGTTCAACCCGTGTGACTGTCACCCGACTCATGGGTAAATTGCGGCAGCGGGGCCTTATCCGTTCTTATGGAGACAATTTATTGTGTCTTCCCGCTGAGGCGACATCCCTCAAGCGATGAACCTATCCCTATCTAGCTTCTGATTGTCTCAAGAACACTCATTCTTTGACTTGCTAGTCGCCTTGGAGTGGGAAGATAACAAGCATGTAGCTTTTAATTAGTAAAGTTTCAGTGATGTTGTTACACGCATAAGCACTTTCAGCACAGAGGTTTGCCTTCTGGTAGGAGCGCAGTTTCAGCTGCTATGGCATTTCCCTAAATCTTGTTGTAGATGCCTGTTCCTATTGCAGAGGCAAGCATACAGGCTCAATCGCTTGAGCTATCCAGTCTTATATTGACTGGGTAGCTTTTTCATAGAACAGTCAAATCACTACTGTGATCACTATGAAAAGTGAGACAAGGAAAAAATTGCCATCAAACCTGAGGGCAAAATTGAGTAACTTCAACAGATACAATGTCCCATTATGGTTCTGTAAAGATGATCGGATTCATCCACAAGCAATGATTAACTATTACCTCTTGAGCTAGACCTGGCTAATCTCGCACATCTGCATCGGAACGTGCTATCAACCTAACTGATTCCCTGAGGGATGAACGTAAAGATTTGCAGAGTTTCAATCAAGATCTGATATGGACGGATTTTTCAGTTAAGACCTGCAAGTTGATGCGGGTGGGTGGGTTGCGATCGCTGATCCAGTGCCAAGATCGAAATAGATTCAGACCTCATTTGCAGCAAAATTTGCATCCATCAGTTGTCTTATGGCAAAATCTCAGGTTTCGATCGCCCAGCATTACCATGAGCGGACTAAATATGAGGCCCAAACATTAGCTGCCAAAGTTCCTCAGGTAGACTGGGACAACCAACCCATACCATTCAAAGAATATAAATTTGGCAAGATCTTTGATCTAAACCCTTATTGGGAACGCCGAATCGCGCCAGAAGAAGAAGAAACAACGACTTGGTGTCGGTTATCGCATCTATTGTTTTGCACCTATGGTCTCACCTCTCAACTAACAACCCGGAGGGGGGAATCTATTTCTCTGCGGGCAACTCCTTCAGCTGGTGGTCTCTATCCAGCCGAGGTTTATTTAATTTCTCGTGGAATTCCTGCTTTACCTGCGGGAATTTACCACTATCAGCCGCGAACCCACACTCTACAGCTCTTCTGGCAGGATGAAGTCTGGCCAGCTTTGCAAAGTGCTTGCTTCTGGCACCCAGCGTTAGACCATACTCAACTGGCGATCGCGGTGACAGCCGTCTTTTTTCGCTCAGCCTGGCGGTATCAAGATCGAGCATATCGCCGCATTTTTCTGGATACAGGGCATCTGTTGGGCAATGTTGAATTAGCCTGTGCCATCAACGACTATCGACCCCATCTTATAGGCGGTTTTGCCGATGTCACCATGAACAAAATGCTCTACCTTGATCCCGAACAAGAAGGAACGGTTGCAGTGGTGGCGTTAGCTGATGTGTTGAAGATTCAACAAAATCTGCCTCTCGCTCCTGTGGCTTTGCCTTCGGGCAGCCAAACTCAATATCCGGTCATCCCAGAGGGACAGTTACTTAGCTATTTGCATGAAGCAACCCAAATTCACAAAACCAAGCCATCCGATAGTCTCCAAGATATCTTAAAGCCTGCTAACACCTCAACCTCGGAAGCAACCACTGAAGATAAATACAATTTTCCATTTTGCTTAAAAGTTGCAATGGCTTTACCCCCGATTCAATGGGGAGACGGGCTAATGGAATTGGAAAAAACCATCATCAAACGTCGTTCGACTCGCGCATACACTGGTCTTAAGTTGACCCTGGATGAACTCAAACTGATATTAGATTTCACTTACCAACCCCATCACTATATTGAGCAAGGGTTGGATCGAACCCCAGATTATTGCGACCTGAGTTTAATTCAAACCTTTATCGCTATCTCTGGGGTCGATGGGTTAGAAGAAGGCTGTTACTACTACGCACCTAAGGCAGAAGAATTGCGCCAGATTCGGTTCAAGAATTTTCGCCCAGAATTACATCGCCTCTGTCTAGGACAGAATTTGGGGCGAGACGCGGCTGCCGTACTATTCCATACGGCTGATTTAAGTCACGCGATCGCACACTATGGCGATCGTGCCTATCGCTATCTTCACATGGATGCAGGGCATTTAGGGCAAAGGCTCAATCTGGCAGCAATTCATTTGGGGCTAGGAGTTAGTGGCATTGGTGGCTTCTTTGATGATGAAGTCAATGAGGTACTGGGTATTCCTCAAGATGAGGCTGTACTCTACATTACGACTCTGGGAAGACCTGCAACATAAGGCAATAGAGACACAAGCTCTATAACTGCTATCAATTCTGGGTTCACTATCAACGGCGACCCCGGATTTGACGTTGCACAAAACGTGAGTTCGACGAGCGGTTTTTCGTTGGGGCGGGCGCAGCCCGCCCCAACGAAAAACCTGGTTTGAGGGGTGTGGCGCGACGCGCCACACCCCTCAAACGGCGATTATCGAACTCACGTTGCACAAAAATTTATTAAAACCACATGATTTTAGTAGATGCCATTTCCTATCAACTATTACGTTCTTCTTGAGAAGCAACGCTTGCAGGGTAAACAGTGATTAATCCATTTCGGAAATGTCAAACTAACCATTAACTAGAAAGATCTTTGGTGATGAATAAACATGGCTCAGTGCGGACAACATTTGTATAGAAATATGTCTATAGCAATCCTAAATGAATTATGAAAAGACAATTCCGTAGAACAAGGGGCTTAAGCCCCTTGTCTGTCCACGATTCAAATAGAATTGCTATATCTTGCAATTTAAATTGTCTTGTATTAGGGATTAAGATGGGTAAGAATCTTATAGGAAGATACGTTTCTTAAAATACAGCTAATTCAGTAGATTTTTAGAGATTTGCCAACAAAAACTCTACACTTTATTGTTCATTCTGATCTATGTTGAAACGACTTATAAGCTTCCATCTAAGTAAATAAAAAACAAGGAGAAGGGTTTAAATACCCAGGAATCAATTAGAATAAGAGCAAGATTTCTGTGGTTATTTATGAACCTAATTTTTGAAACTGAAAATTTATTCTTCTTCAAAAGAAATGGAGTGAAATTTAAAGGTTTAAGTGCTTTGATTGCACTGATGCAATAATACTTGAGAATAATTTTTATTAGCAGAGAAGAAATTAGGTTGACTAGTGAATTAAACCTGTTAAATTAAAAGAAGAATAAGTGCAAATACCAGCATTTAAATTGAATTGTTTTGAGTGGAGAGGTTCATATGACTGGCGTTTTGGTGCAACCTTTTAATCAAGTTCGAGAAAACCCGGTGGCCTTAGAGTTAAATGTCACAACCCCGGTCTGTGAAGGACTCAACATTGCCCTATCAAGTTTTCAAGCATTGTATCTGCAATATCAAAAGCATCATTTTGTGGTAGAAGGAGCAGAATTTTACTCTTTGCATCAGTTCTTCAACGAAAGCTACGATGAGGTTCAAGAGCACGTCCATGAAATCGGTGAACGGCTGAATGGTTTGGGCGGCGTGCCGGCTGCTAGTTTCACCAAATTGGCAGAATTGTGCTGCTTTGAACCAGAAGCCGATGGTGCATTTTCCTGTCGGCAAATGGTGGAGAATGATCTGGCTGCTGAGCAAGCAACCATTAAGCTGATCCGCCAGCAAGCATCTCAAGCGGAGAGTTTGGGCGATCGCGCTACTCGCTACCTTTATGAAAAGATTCTGCTAGAAACTGAAGACCGCGCTTTTCACCTGAGCCACTTCCTGGCCCACGACAGTCTCACCCCTGCCTTCATTCTGGCAAATGGCAACGGCAACTAGTATTCTGTCAAGAAATTTTGATTTGCAGGATACCCCGCACAAAATTGACAGACCACTAGACCACGAAGTACGGTTTGATTTGTTGCTGCTACGATTGATCAAGTTGCTTACCTTATCTGTGTTTCTTTGAATGGGCTTGATGTTGCAAAATTTTGCGCCTTATCTCTTAGTCATTCATGGTAGTAGCGATCCTCGTCCTCTAATTGCAGTTGAGCAGTTAGCCAAAGTGCTTTCTGTGAGGCTTCAAGAATGGGCTGCTCCTGCTTTGGTGGGCACGGCAGTTTTGGAACTGGGATCAATGCCCCTAAATAAGCAGATCTTGCAATTTAGTGAGTCTGTTGTAGCAGCAGGATATGGTCGGTTACAGGTGCTTCCTCTATTCCTGCTGCCAGGGGTTCATGTGGCTGAGGACATTCCGGCAGAGGTAGCGATCGCTCAACAGGTTTTGGGTCAGCAGATAACTATCGAGTTGCTTCCCTATCTAGGATCAACCTCAAGAATCAAGACAGTATTAGGTCAGGCAATGGCACCCTATTCCGACTTTGCTAAAGTCATTGTGTCTCATGGCAGCCGACGCTTGGGAGCAAATCAAACCGTTGCGGCGATCGCACGACACCTGCAAGCTTCTGTGGCTTTCTGGTCTACAGAACCCCGTTTGGATCATGAGCTTCAGTGCTTGATTCAGCGAGGGGCCCACAGAATTGCAATTTTCCCCTACTTTTTGTTTGAGGGTGGAATTACGGACGCGATCGCTGTTCAAGTCGCTCAATGGGCAGAGCGTTTCCCTGAGTTGCAGTGGTATCTTGCTCCTGCCATCGGTGCTAGTCCTGCACTGGTTGATTTCATCCTCTGAGTTCGGTCGATTCCAGCTACGAAAAATTTTGAATAGCCTGATTGGAGAAGATTGCAGGGTAAGCAATTTTTCCTAAGGTGCCATGTCTCCCAGAAAATCCCAATCAGGGAAATGCACTATTAAATTCGAGGGAGTTTTGAGGGGTCGCCGACCCCTCAAAACTCCCTTGACAGAACACTAGTATGGCGTGCCTGACTCATTTAGTTGTTTTTGCTACTTAAATTGCTGTGAGATTGTTTGAGAATCCGAGAATCTTAAGTTAGGCGAAGGATAACGAGGTTATCTGGAGCAATGCAGTTGATTTTGTCATTTTGTATAAGTATTCATGCAACAGTGTCTTGGCAAAGTTTACTTAGTTGGGGCTGGGCCGGGTGATCCTGGCTTGTTTACGTTAAAGGGTAAGGCGTTACTAGAGCACGCTGATGTGGTAATTTATGATGCTTTGGTCAGCCCCCAAATCCTAGCAATGATTAATCCTCAGGCTGAGCAGATCGATGCGGGCAAACGCAGAGGACGACACTCGCTTCTGCAAGAAGAAACCACTAAGCTTTTGATTGAAAAGGCACATTCCCATGCGGTGATTGTGCGACTAAAGGGCGGCGATCCGTTCATCTTTGGACGGGGTGGCGAGGAAATGGAAGATCTGGTTAAGGCAGGTATCCCAGTTGAGGTTATCCCAGGGATTACCGCTGGGATCGCTGCTCCTGCTTATGCTGGGATTCCTTTGACCCATCGATCCCATAGTTCTTCTGTTACGTTTGTCACGGGACACGAAGCCGCAGGCAAGTATCGTCCTAGTATCAATTGGCAGGCGATCGCCCACGCTTCTGATACCATCGTCATTTATATGGGAATTCACAACCTTGATTACATTAGCGACCAGTTACAACAGGCGGGCTTGCCTGCAACCACGCCGATCGCTCTAGTGCGATGGGGCACTCGCCCAGAACAAGCAGAACTCATTGGCACACTGGCAACCATTGTTCAGCAAGTCGAGGCAATGGGATTTGAGGCCCCTGCGATCGCCGTCATTGGCTCAGTTGTCAATCTACATGAGTTGCTCTCCTGCTCTCCATAGAGAGGCATCTTACCAGCACAGGCTTGAAGCTTTTGCTACAAGGTTTTTACGATAACTACAGTACTACCTAAATGTAAAACAGATCGTTGCATGAAAGTTCGCGTTTCCATACAAAGTGTCATAATCACAGCATATCCTGCTATCAGGCATGAATTCGGGAGAACTTTCAAGGTTTTGCGTCACTTCTAACAGAATCACAGTACCCTTAAGTAATGAATCGGTGCATTTATCTTAGAATTGATGCCTCAAGCAATCTAGAACTTGCTAGGAGTTTGATGTGGCAAAATTCCCTTTTAATCAGTTTCAATCCAAAAGTCAATCGTCAGAGACAGCTAAGTCCTCCACAGCCGCATCTGCATCTAGCTTCCAGCAACAGTTGGACAGCTTGTTGAAGCAGAAGAAATACCGGCAAGCTTTAGAAGAGATCAAGAAGGCGCGCCGCTCTCAATCTGAATTGGAGTTTAAACCTCCGGAAGCTAAGATTTGGTTGTTGAGAGGTCAACAAGAGTTTGACAAGCAAAGCTATAAGGAGGCTGAAAATTCTTTCCGCCATGCTTTAGAACTGGGAGCAAAGGGAGAATCCCATTATTGGATGGCTCGTTGCTTACTCTCGCTGAATCGTTTGGATGCTGCTTTAGATCTCATCCGCGTAGCTTTTGAGCAGGGAGAATTACCGAAAGAATTTAGTATTTGCTATGTCAAACTGCTTTTCTTAAAGGGTGAGACAGCAACCGTTGAACAGTTAATTCGTGAACAACCAAAACAGTTTTCAGCCGCCCAACTGCACTGGATGCAAGGGGTGTTGGCTCTACAACAGGAGCAGCCAGAAGCCGCCTTAGAATTTTTTAAGAAGATCAAAAAACCAGTCACTCCCGGAGATTCTCCGTCTGCTTGGATGGCCTATACCCAAATGGTGCAGGAAGACTGGGAAGGGGCCAGAAAAACTCTAGGGATGACCAGTCCACTCCGCTCACCTTTGCCTTTTCCCATCTTTCCACCTTTACCCACTCAGCCGATCCTGAGATGGTTAGCCCTCTTATTACAGGCAAAGTCTGGGGAACTCCCCGTTGCTTCTCCGCTCAATGTTGAACCACAGAGACAAGAGGCGATCGCCGTGCTCCAGATGTTGCAACTCATTGACCAAGACAACGTGCATGATGCCGGACATACTCTATTAAAAGTGAAATCGCGATCGCCCGCCTTTCCAGAACTGCAATCCTTGCGCTCTCACCTGTTAACTCTGGCAGGACAACAAGCTCTCCAGCAGGGTCAAATGGAGTGCGCTGTCAGCCTGTGGGAACCGCTCTTGCAAGACTCAAAATTTGATCCTCAGTTGGCTGTCAACCTGGATACGGCTTATTTTGAGGCAGATTTACACCAGGAACGACAACGGTTGCTCACCCGGTTTATCAAATGGCTGGAACAAGAGTCTAAGAAAAATCCACAAGTCTGGCCCGAACAGCGCTTCAAACGAGTCATGGCTGACTTACAGTGTCGCTTAGCAGATACCTGGATCGCTTTGGGGCGACCCAGAGCAGCTTTGGGCGCGATACAGCAAGCAGAGAAGGCTGATCCTACTTCTCCTGAGGTCATTGGTCGCAAGGGATTAATTGCCTTGATGGATGACCGAACGACGGAGGCGGTGAACCTGCTGACTCAAGCTTTGGAAGCAGGCTGTCAGTATGATGAAGCCTATCAGGCACTAGTCAACACGTTAGACTCGCAGGGAGACAAACAAACCAAAGCGAACATTCGGCAGCGATTTGGCAAAAAATTTGGTGACCTCAACCTTGAAAGAGAAGTCGAGGTCGAACATTGGATCGATGCCCTATCTACTCAAGACTATGCTATTTTCAGTCAATTGGTTGAATCTCACGACAAGCCAGACCCACCGCTAGAAGCGTGTCAAATCTTCGTCGATGTAGCTCAGGGCAATATGACTTCCACAGGACGAACCTCCATTGACCAGGAGGCGGCTGTGGGGCAATGGGATGCCTTACTCAAGGACTTGTCACCTGTGGAGCAAATGCACACTTTACAGGCGATCGTTTTCTCTGTCTATCTTTTTGCCAAGCGGGATAAAGGAATTGCTGGTCTGATGACTCGCTATACCAATCAACTGGCGACTCTGGCGGCCGAAGTGCCTGAGGCGAAACTGCCTTATCTGGTCACCCTGACTGTGAAGGAATCTAACGCCAACAAGGTGAAAGCTGAGATCCAACCCTATCTGAACTCTCAACCGCAAGCGGGGAATGCCTTAGCTGAAATTCAACTGCAAGTTCGGCGCTTTGCCCAAACGATTACTTTGCGGGAGATGATCGATGCTGCCCTGAGCCGAGAACCACAAAATCCTTTGCTGCTGCTGGCCAAAGCGACTACTTATCCTCCGACTCATCCGGAGTACGAAAAACTGCGAGAAGCAGGGTTCGATCTGGCTAGACGGCTTCAGGATGCCAAGGCCTTGCAGGCTTTCCGCGAGGAACAGGCTTACCTGACAGCGCGTGATGTCCAAGAATTGCTCCCTGACCCAGACGCTTTTGAGAATTTTGGCCCAGAAGACATGGAAGACTTCATGGAAGCCATGATTCGCAAGATGTTTGGAGGGCAAATCCCCAAAGCCGAACTCGATCGCATCATGCCAGAGTTGAGACGACGGATGCAGGAGGAAATGTTTAACTCTTTCCCTCCCGATTTTAGTGAGGAGGACGCAGATGACGGATTTCCGATTTTCGATATCCCTAACCCGTTCAAACGTCGCAGCAGACGAAGTTTCTTTGACCTCTAAAAGATGACTTGTCTAGATTGAACCTATGGCAACTCCCTATGAACAACTTGGTGTTACTTCCAATGCGACACCTGAACAGATTAAGGCGGCTTATCATGCCAAGCTGAAGGAATTTCCAGCCCATTCTCATCCTCAAGAATTCAAATCTATTCGCGCTGCCTATGATGCCATCCGTAAAGGAGAAGCGACTCAATCCGACAATTTCCTGATGGTTCGTCCTCTGGAAGCGACTTTAGACCAGGAATTGTTGAACCAACTGCGATCGAAGGCGATCGCTCAATTTGAAATCAGTTTAGAAGAGCTACTGAAAGAAACCTTCTGATTTTGAAACTGAAGTTTATGCGGCAATCCGGTGGGATGTCTTTGCAGGATGACGGTTCCATTGCTGATTCAAAGATTGCACTATAGTTGCCCCAGTAGATAGCAGTAGAAACAAAGGGGTTTTGAATGATTAAGAAAATATTTAGCGTGATTTGAAACTAGCCATATTTTGTAGAATGTGCTTTGCCCATCCGTAATCTCTTGAATACGAATGCATTCTTTTACTAGAGATGGTCGAATGTGCAGCCTTGATGATTGAGAGAGCAATGTTAAATCGTGAAGAATTAATCGAAAAGTTGTTCAATTTTCTGCACACGGAACCACCTACCGTGGACTATCTGGAACAGGAACCTGAGACAACGGTGACCTTCGATCCCTACCAGATGGTGGCGGAATGGATTGCTTTAAGGCAGGAAGTGAAGCAACAAGGAAAACTGTTGCGATCGTCCCAAGATGCGCTGCAACAGGCGTTGACATTAGCCAAATCTGATAGCGATCGCTGGCAGACCCAGTTTGAAGAAACAAAGACACAACTTGCCCATCAGCACACAGCCGCAATGACTCAACAACAGAAGCGGTTTGACCACGAGCAAGAGAAATTTCTAAAAGAATTACTAAGCATTGTAGATGCCCTAGATCAGGCTTGTGCTCACTGGCAAGAGGAGATTGAGTCCCTCTCCCAACCACCAATCCCCGCTCAGAATGCACCTCGTTCCATTTGGGGACGATTGGCTCAATGGTTTGCTCAACTCGACCAACAAGGGAGCGATCAGCAGAATTCCGTCTCATCTCAAGCAATGTCATTAGCTGAGGTGTTAGCCAGCAATCAACAAGGGGTGGAACTGATTCGACGATCGCTGCTCGATATCCTGCATCATCATCAAGTGATACCTATTCCTGCCCTGGGTCAGGCTTTTGATCCACGTCGGATGTATGCGGTCGGACGACAAGAACGGGACGACTGGACAGAGAATACAGTCTGTCAGGAAATCGTGCGGGGGTATGTGTGGGGCGATCGCATGTTGCGTGAAGCGCAGGTCATAGTCGCTGTGCATAGAAAATTACGTTAAGAGAATCAGGAAAGACTTATGGCAAGAGCAGTTGGCATTGACTTAGGGACAACAAATTCAGAGGTGGCGATCATCGAAGATGGGCAAGCGCGAGTCCTGCCTGATGCAGATGGCGACCTGATTCTACCTTCCTGTGTGGGGTTTGACGAAGCAGGCAAACTCGTTGTTGGGCGGGAAGCACTGCGTCAATATGCAGCAGCCCCAGAGCGGACGGTGCGTTCAATCAAACGCTGGATGGGAACTGATCACAAAACGCAGTTGGGTGAGCAAGAGTATCTCCCTCAGGAAATTTCAGCCATTATTCTGCGGGCGCTGAAACAGCGGGCTGAAGATGCCCTGGGAGAACCCATCACCCAAGCGGTGATTACCGTGCCTGCTTACTTCACCGATGCTCAGCGGCAAGCCACCAAAACTGCTGGAGAAATTGCTGGGTTAGAGGTGATGCAGATTATTAATGAACCCACTGCCGCTGCTCTGGCGTATGATTTTCGCTCTGAGGAGACAGAACGAATTCTGGTCTACGACTTAGGAGGTGGCACCTTCGATGTTTCAGTGGTGGAAATTACTGGAGAGGTGACTGAAGTTCTAGCATCCCACGGCAATAATCGCTTGGGCGGCGATGATTTCGATCGCCTTCTACAAATTCATCTGGCTGAACTGTTTCGCCAAGAGCACAAAGTTGAAGTGCCCAATGATGCTGCCACCAATGCCCGTTTGTTGAGAGCAGCAGAGCAGGTAAAAGTCCACTTAAGCTCCCATGCCTATGCTCCCGTGCGGGAAGCATTTTTGGCAAGCAAGGGAAAAACTGCCTTGCACTTAGATACTGAGGTTTCCCGCGAAGAGTTTGAGAAACTGATTCGGCCTTTGTTAGAAGGCACATTGGAAGCGATCGATCGGGCTTTGAATGATGCCAACTTGAAACCTGAAGACATCGACAAAATCATCATGGTGGGCGGGTCAACCCGGATTCCTCTTGTCCAAAGTATGGTGGAAGAACATTTAGGGCAGGCTCCAATTGATGGCATTCAACCCGATCTGTGTGTCGCTTTGGGAGCCGCTCTGCAAGCTGGAGTTTTAGTGGGTGAACAGGTCGATGCCATTCTGGTCGATGTGATTCCCCACTCTCTTGGTATTTCTGCTGCCGTCAGAACCCCAATGGGCATCATGCCTGGATTCTTTAGCGTAATTATTCCGCGTAACAGTGTTATTCCAGTTTCCCGCTCGGAAGTCTATTCCACTATTATCGATAATCAAGAAGCAGTGGAAGTCGAGGTGTTTCAGGGTGAAAACACAATGGCAGAAGAGAATGTTCCTCTAGGGTCATTCCGAGTCGAAGGTTTGCCACCGAAACCCGCTGGGTCAATACAGGTCGAAGTGCATTTCGACTTTGACCTGAATGGCATTTTGACGGTCACGACCACGGAAAAAGGAAAAGGACAACAAGGCACCCTGGTGGTTAACAATGCCAGTGTCGAACGACTCTCCAGCCATGAGTTAAAGCAAGCTAGAGATAAGCTGGAAGCGTTGTTTGAAGCCGATGAGAGTTTAGAGCGATCGAATGCCGAGATTGATGTCACTCCCATTGAGGAGGCTGTGGTGACTTCATCAATCGCTTCATCAATTGATCCGATTTTAGCAGCCTTACTACAACAGGCTCGTGAGGCTTTGGCAAATTTGGAAGAAGCCCAGGCTGATGAGTTAGAAGAGTTGATTGATCAGATTGAAGGTGCGATCGCTAATGACGATCGAGAGGCTTTAGCAGAACTGCAAGCTGAGGTGGAAGACTTTTTATATTATTTGGATACTAATGAGCAAGCAGAGTAATTCCGTTATGAAATGCCCTGTATGTCGGGCTGCTTACCGTTCTAAGGGTAATTTGTCTCCCGCTGATTGGGTAATCAACGATACACAAGCAAGTAGCCCTGAGAAAGTATTTACTCAAGTTACTTGCTTGTGTCATCGCTGCGGTACAGATTTAACAGAATTGATTCATCTCCATGATCAAGCTGTGAAGCACTATAGACAGGCTGTCGCCAATTTTTGCCAAGGTGAATATGCTCAGGCGAAGTCTCAAAACGAGCAGGCGATCGCTCTACATCATGGTATAGCCAGCTTTCATGCTCTTGCAGGGCAACTCTCATTAATGGAGGGCGAATTTTCTCAAGCAATCTCAGCTTGGCAGCAGGCTATTAAGCTCGATCCCGATCAAAAGGTCGCACGGGACGGTTTCTACCTACTACACCAAGTAGTGGCAAGAGATTAAAAAGATTAAACAAGCCTTAAATTTGAAGATTTATTCAAGCAAACATCCTACCATTCTAACATTGAGTCCATTAAGTTAACAATGGCAACAAAATGTAGGAATAGGACTGTATATATGTTCGTACTAAATGGGGCACAGACACTACAGCGCAACCTCTACCCAAAGTACTCTGAATAAAGCGGTTGACTTCTTCTAGTGGTTCACTGCGTGTCTAACTAGCAAAGATGGTTTGTTGCCGCTGGAGATAAAAACCTAAGCAACAGTTAAGGAATAGTCGCTTGGCTTAATTTGAAGCTTTGCCAGATTTGCCAATTCTTGGAGTTGGCTAATTGCTTCTGCCCCTTCTAACTTCATAAGTTCCCGATCATCTCGCATCTCTGTCCAGGTAATGCCATAATCAGAAACTAGAAAGCGGATGAGATGATTTTCTCCGAGGCTAACCATGAAGGAAGCGCTACTCATCTGACCACCGCAGGTATAACAGGAAGCAGGATACCCTCGACGCTCCAAGACACTTGCTAGAGCCTGAAGATTCATAACCAAATCTTGAACGAACTGACGGTGCTGCTCTGAAAGACGTATGAACATGCTTAACCTCCTAACACCACACTAGATTTTAACTCCTTTCAAGAATTTATTAAGATTTGAACTCGAAATAGGCATATTCTTAAACGAGTAGTTTCTCAGATGGGAGCTAACTTTGCAACCTCAAAAGGGGTAAAAAACCTCATGAGGAATGTATGAACATACTACGTATTTCCCACCTTGTTTAAAATAGCCAACTTTGTAAATAGACAGAGTATCAAGAAAGACAGTCCCCAAAAATATAACAAATGAGTAGATTCCCTGACGATACTAGCTTCAGATCGTGCGTTTTGGTTTAGTAAGATAGGTAACTTTAATCAAAATTCATAATGATCATCAAAATAATATCTACTAGGAAGTTTGTTTTTCCTAGAGCAGTTTCCCAAAAACATTGAGATCTGGTCTGTTTTTTACCCAGAGTCATCATTTGCCAACTTAATCTTCAATAGAGTGGGCTGGTTTCATGGAATAAATAGATTAAGTTTCATTAATCTGCCACCAACCCAGGGCTGGGCCGATAAATCGCACTATGACCCAGTAGGCAATTAATAAACCAATGCCAATCCATGCTCCCCGTGTACTCCAACTGACAAACTGTTGAGCTTGTCCTTTCTTAATTGGCAACCAGGGAAGAATATTAGGTTCTTGACCATACTTTTCTCCTAACGATTCTTTGCGACGTTTAGAATCTCCCATTGATTTGTTCCCAAACAGATATCGTCAACTCAATCATAGCTTTTGGGAAGAAAGTTTTGGTCGTTCACAGAGCTAGGCTCTGGTACAACAAAATGTATACGGTATCCATTTATCTCAAATTGGCTTACTCCAAGATAGGGCAATCAATTTGATTAAACAGAGTTGGATCAACGTAATTTACCCGTGCCAATGGACTAAGTGCATTGAGCACCAATTGCCCATAGCTTCGATGGTTTACTCGATTATCAAAAAGCGCAACTACACCCTGCGTCTCTCGCAAGGGTGAAACAGCCCGCTGTAATTCGCTTAAAGCTTCAGGTAAGAGATAGAGGCGAAACCAATCTTGCCGTTGCTGTTTGTAATAGGCTACGCGCCCAGCAACTAGGGGATTTTCCAAAGAAGGAATGGGTAGGGTAGCGATCGCCAGTAAACAGGGAGCAGGCAATACAGCCTGATGCTGTCGCCAAAATTTCCAGCCAGTGATTAAGATACCCTGATCATCCAAACAAGTTTTCTCAACTTGCACTCGTGAACCAAATTCAGCCGCCAAAATAGAACTCGCTTGTGCCTTGAGCGGCATGTCATCAACAACAACAACCGTTAACCCTTGCCAAGCTACACTAATTGCGAGAAGAGAACGAAGTTCTTGGATGAGAGCAGACTGAAACTGCGGAGTGTTAGGCATCGGCAGTTTGTCAGGCAGGTAGAGCTGAATCAGTTCATTCTGGCGATCGGGGGAGAATTTAACGCAGGTGATTTCTGGCAATCCCAACCGTTGCCGATAAATTGGGGCATAGGAATCAAGATCCAATGCCCCTCCAATTAAAACGACGGGTTGTTGTTGCCAGACAGGAGATAAGGTTGCAGCAACATCAACAGGGGCACAGTGTATGGTGAAACATCCCTGTTGCCGTTGAATCTCTGCCCATAACAGTTGTCCCTCTTGCATCATTTGTCGCCAAAAAAGCTGCCAGCAATCTGGAAGAGGGGATGCCGATGGAGAGCTAGCTTTCGGTTCTAGCAATCTGAAGAAGGGATGTAATTGTTGGTACAACTGCGTCAAGGCTGCTTGTTCAGGTGGCTCAATTAAATAATATCCATGGGGATTGATGGGACGTTGAAAAAGACTACAAGTCAGTTGCACGCGCACATTCCGAATCTCTTCGGTTTGGTCAGGACAAGCCAGCATCAACATCTCCCAATCAGCAGGGGTGAGTGTTACAGTCAAATGCTGTTGGGCCAACCCTTCTAAGTCCTCTGCGCTATCGATTATAGTAGGGATGCCTGAGGGGAAGCGCTGTTGTTGCTCTAAGCGATCGGCTAGCCAGGATTGGGGTGAAGTGAGCAGTAACCCTTGAAAATCATCTTCTGGCCAGCGATCGCCTGTATGAATTGCTTTCGGTGTAGAAATCCACTGACGTAGGCGAGGAATTTCTACCATTAAGAGTCTCTGCTGAACGGATTCAGACGCGACCAGAATAGCAGCCTCATTCCAGATCAAAGCTGGCATTACATAACTCAATCGATACCGACCATGATACCCAGAGGGCGCACCTGCTTGAATCAGTGCGCTTCGACCCAAACGCAAAGCCCGGGCGACCAACCGCGCCATTGTTAAATGATGCGGCCAATAGGGTTCGCCTTGCTCACGCAGAAAAGCGCGAAGTTGTTGGTGGACTTCTACCTCAATCACAAGCCTATTTGATCCACAATCTCAAATTGAACTTCATTGTGACATAAACTCGAAGGTTGATTACAGAACCTTTCTTTGTCCCACGGTGTCCAGCATCAATCTAACCTGACTCCCTGACTCTGGGAGCATCAATTCAACAAAACCCCGAAGTTTTGGGTAAGATGCGACAAAAGGCGATAAGACATAACAAATGGTTTTCACAGATAGTTCCAGAATTCAGAATCGTTCTAGAATCCACATTGGTGTTGTTGGGCTTGGGCTGATTGGCGGTTCGCTAGCACTAGATCTGCGCCAAAAGAATTACACGGTCTTAGGAGTTAGCCGACGATTGTCTACCTGCAAACAGGCCATCGCTCGGGGTATTGTCGATGAAGCAAACGTGGATCTGAGTCTAATGGCAAAGGCAGACCTCGTCTTTCTCTGTACTCCCATCAGTTTAATTCAGCCCATAGCAATGCAGTTAATTCCTCACCTATCGCCGACAACTGTATTGACAGATGTCGCTTCAGTCAAAGCACCTATTGTAGACGCGATCGCCCCTCACTGGCCAAATTTTATCGGTGGTCATCCTATGGCTGGCACAGCCGAAACAGGGTTGGATGCTGCCTTAGCTGGACTATTTGTCAATCGAGCCTATGTCTTGACTCCGATTGCATCCACACCATCGGAAGCTGTAGAGCGGGTTGCAGAAATAGCGCAATCCCTGCAAGCCCATGTCTATCAATGTGATCCCGAAGCCCATGATCGAGCAGTCGCCTGGATCTCGCACCTGCCAGTCATGGTCAGCGCTAGCTTGATTTCTGCCTGTCTTAGCGAAGCCGATCCTATTGTGCTAGATTTAGCTCAGAAATTTGCTAGTTCAGGCTTTCGGGATACTAGTCGTGTGGGTGGAGGCAATCCAGAATTAGGGGTAATGATGGCTCAACATAATCAGGCCGCCATTCTGCGATCGCTCCAGACCTACCGACAGCATCTTGACCAGATGATCCGACAGATTGAGCAAGCAGAGTGGTCAGCGTTGCAACATCAACTGATCAGAACCCAACAGGCGCGATTGCAGTTTTTGATTAGTGAGACTGGTAGTTGAATGTCTGCACCCCTTTACTGTCTACACCTTATACTGTCTGCACCTTTACTGTCGGGATAGCCAGACAAGCAGATCCTCCAAGCTAGTGGTTTGTCAATTTTGATTTGTGGGGTATCCCCCGAATCAAGATTAAATTCAACGTGAGTTCGATAATCGCCGTTTGAGGGCTGCGCCCGCTCCGACGAAAAACCGTTCGTCGAACTCGCGTCAGTGAAGTCGAACAAAGCTTCATCTAGCTCTATTAAACGGCTTGTAGGTAGAGCTTTGAGTTGCGATCGCGCTTCGTCAGGTAAGCTACCTATGCGACGGGTAATCGCCGCAAGATCAGGGATCTTTGACCTTGTTCGATGCCCTGCTCAAGACCCTGCTCAATGCCTTCCAGCTTAGCTTGTTGCTTGGTTTGCTGCTCCCACTCAAGATAAACCTGCGATAAGGTTGCCATAGGATTGCTATCCTGCTCATTGATTCCCCAGCACGATTAAACAGGTTAGATACTCTTGGTGGATTTCATTTACAATGAGATTTAGGAAAAGCTAAAATCGGCTTGGCCAGAAATCCTGGCCCTAAAGATTTGCGCTGATTTCCTCCCAGTGGGTTATTCCGCTTAAAGATCGCTGTTGTGGCGATGTAGTGCGATCGCGAGTAGGTGAATTATGCCAACAATGGAATTGACGGCTGAAAACGTAGAAATGGTCTTAGATGAACTCCGCCCTTACTTAATGTCGGATGGCGGAAATGTTGAGTTGGTTGAGTTGGATGGCCCAATTGTGCGCTTACGCCTTCAGGGAGCTTGTGGCTCGTGCCCCAGTTCAACGATGACTTTAAGGATGGGGATTGAGCGCAAGTTAAGAGAGTCAATCCCTGAAATTGCTGAAGTGGAACAAGTTCTGTGACACGTATGGCTTGAGATGATTGCCCTTGAGCAATCTTTGATTATATAACGGGAAAGTCGTATTGACTTCCCGTTTAATTTTTTCTTGAGAATTCCTCAGATGGCTTGTATCTTAAGGGTGGTTTCAGACATTTTTCCATCTACTGCATTTTGAGTAAAACTTTTAAGTATTTGAATTTGCCTTCACGTTCAGTTGTCGTCAGCATAGCAGGTCGCTTTCTACACAGTTATGCCCTACCCTCTGTATGTCGCATTTATTTGGCATCAGCATCAACCCCTATATAAAAGTCGAGCGGCTGGTCAATACCGTTTGCCCTGGGTTAGATTACACGGCACGAAAGATTATCTCGATCTCATTTTGCTGCTCGAGAAGTATCCAAAGTTACACCAAACAGTCAATCTAGTCCCCTCTTTGATGCTACAGATAGAGGACTATGTCGATGGTAATGCGTTTGATCCTTATCTATCTCTGGCATTAAAAGCAACTGAACAACTCAATCTTGAGCAAAAGTTGTTTATCATCGATCACTTCTTTGATGCAAATCGGCGGACGTTGATTGATCCTCACCCACGCTATGCTCAGTTGTTTTATCAGCGTCATGAGCGGGGGCGCGAGTGGTGCTTAGAGCATTGGACTTTAGCAGAGTATGATGACCTTTTAGCATGGCACAACTTAGCCTGGATTGATCCAATCTTCTGGGACGACCCAGAAATTGCTCAATGGCTGGAGCAGGGGAAAGGATTTAGCTTGAGCGATCGCCAACGCATTTTCTCCAAGCAACGCCAAATCCTTAGTCGCATTATTCCGCATCATCGGCAGATGCAGGAAAGCGGTCAGATTGAAGTGACGACCTCTCCTTACACTCACCCGATCCTGCCGCTGCTAGCTGATACTGATGCTGGGCGGGTGGCAGTGCCAAAGATGAAGCTGCCTGAGTTGCGGTTTCAATGGCAGGAAGATATCCCTCGCCATTTAGCCAAAGCTAGGAATCTATATCGAGAGCGCTTTGGCTGCAATCCCCAAGGGCTTTGGCCGTCAGAACAATCCGTCAGCCCTGCAATTCTGCCCTATGTTGCTGAACAAGGATTTCAGTGGCTCTGCTCTGATGAGGCCGTTTTGGGGTGGACGATTAAACACTTCTTCCATCGAGATGGTTCAGGAAATGTCTTTGAACCAGAAAAACTCTACCGCCCCTATCGGTTGGAAACGCCGCAAGGAGACCTAGCGATCGTCTTTCGAGATCATCGCCTCTCCGATTTGCTAGGTTTCACTTACAGTTCGATGTCTGCTCATGAAGCAGCCACGGATTTAGTAGGACATCTGGAGGCGATCGCCCGTTCCCTAAAAGCGCATCAATCCAGTGGCAGAACAACCTTAGAACAGCCCTGGTTGGTGACGATCGCTCTAGACGGTGAGAATTGCTGGGAATATTATCCTGAAGATGGACGACCCTTTTTAGAAGCACTTTATACCATCTTGAGCAATCAGATTGGCTTGGAACTCGTGACCGTTTCGGAATTTCTAGAAAAATTTCCGCCAACGGCTACTCTGCCATCTGAGGAGTTGCACAGTGGTTCCTGGGTAGATGGCAGTTTCACGACCTGGATTGGTGATCCAGCTAAAAATCGCGCCTGGGATCTTCTGACCCAGGCGCGTCAAATTCTTGCGAAGCACCCGGAAGCCACCGAAGAAAATAATCCCGAAGCCTGGGACGCACTCTATGCCGCCGAGGGGTCAGATTGGTTTTGGTGGTTTGGTGAAGGGCACACCTCCAATCAAGATGCCATGTTCGACCAACTCTTCCGAGAACATCTGACGACGCTATACTCAGCGTTAAATGAACCTGTGCCGCCGGAAGTCCGTCGTCCTGTGGAATCCCATGAGCAGCCCAGCGATCATCTACCGGAAAGTTTCATTCATCCAGTGATTGATGGGCGAGGAGATGAGCAAGATTGGGATAAGGCCGGGCGGATTGAAATTGGTGGAGCCAGAGGAACCATGCATCGCAGCAGTTTGGTGCAGCGTCTCTGGTTTGGTGTAGATCACCTCAATTTCTATCTGCGAATTGACTTTAAGGCAGGTGTGACACCAGGGTCAGATTTACCGCCAGAAGTGCATGTAATGTGGTTTTATCCACAGCAGCCGATGCTCAATAGCCCTGCCCCTTTGGCAGAAATTCCTGATGAACCGCCCGTCAATTACCTGTTTCATCACCATTTGGGCATCAACTTGATTACCCAATCTCATTGGTTTCAGGAGGCAACAGAGCATGGACAGTGGCGATCGCATCCCAGTCGTGCTCAAACTGCATTTGATACCTGTCTGGAAATTGCCATACCCTGGGCTGATTTGCAGTTGGTTGAACCAGACTGGCTGCTGCGAATTGTGGTGATGTTGGCGGATGAAGGGCGTTATGTCAGCTATCTGCCAGAAGACGCACTGATTCCAGTACAAGTCCCCTGATCCTACTGAATCCTAAATCCAAGATCAGAACTTTTCGTGAGAGGCGCGACTTAGCCGCACCTCTCACCAAGTTTAGTGTTATCAAGTCCAAATCTTCCTCATGTCGATGGATAGAGATCAAATTAAAGGGGTTGCTTCCGTTGCCCAGAATCCAACCCCAATCGCTGCAATTGCCACAACTCTTGCAGGAGTGCAAGCCCTGCTACCACTCTGTGAAGCTGACATCCATCTCTGGGTATCAGAACATCTGGCAGAACAGGTTGAACAGTTCGGCAGGCAAGAGCATATTTACTATTACTCAGGATACCTGCGGGTACAATTGTCTAAGTTATGGGGACACTATCAGGGACTTGTTTTCTGTTTGGCAACAGGGGCAGTCGTGCGATTAGTTGCCCCACTCCTTCAAGACAAAACTGCTGATCCAGCCGTAGTGGTGGTGGATGAGGCAAAAAGATTTGTAATCAGTGTGTTAGGGGGGCATCAAGGCGGAGCCGATCGCCTAGCCCAGTGGGTAGCGCTGCAACTGAGTGCGACGGCTGTTTTAACAGGAAGTGCTAACGCCTTAGGGATACCAGGCATCGACATCCTGGGTTTGCCATTTGGTTGGGTCAGAGGCATAGGAGACTGGACAGCAGTGAGCGCAGCCATGGCTCATCACCAGTTGATTGAAGTGAGGCAAGACGCAGGCTCAACACTGTGGCAAAAACATTTGCCGCCCGCACACCCCTTCCATTTTGTTGCAGTAGGACAAGATTCTGCCAGGGAACAGCTTCAGCCCCAACTTTGGATTACAGCCACTCAACCGATGGCTGGCTTATCTAGCTCTGCTGCCATGCCTCAAGTCTACTGGCACCCTCGCGTACTATGGGTGGGTTTAGGCTGTGAGCGGGGAACACCCCGCAAGGTGATTGAAGCGGCTGTGCAACAAGTGTTTCAAACTTATCAGCTAGCGGAAGCAGCGATCGCAGGCATGGCCACCCTGGATCTGAAAGCCGATGAAGTTGGGTTGCTTGACTTGTGTCGCGATCGCCGTTACCCCTTACAGTGCTTTAAGGCAGAAGAGTTACGTTTGATCGCTATTCCCAATCCTTCGGCAGTGGTTGAGGCGGAGGTAGGGACTCCCAGTGTGGCCGAAGCGGCAGCCCTCTTAGCAGCGGCTCAACAGAACCAGCATAGTTCTGTAACCAGCCCGCCAGCAACCAGCCCGCCAGCCGATCTGCCTGCTTTACTCGTGACTAAACAAATTTTTCGTCTGCCTGAAGCACCCGGAGCCGTGACGATCGCGATTGCTCAATCCACCCAGGAATATATCGGACGCACGGGTAACCTCTGGTTGGTTGGCACCGGTCCAGGTGCATTAAATCAGATTACACCAGCCGCCCAAGCTGCGATCGCGCAAGCAGATGTTGTCATTGGCTATTCTCTCTACGTCGATCTGGTGCGTCCTCTGGTGCGACCGGGGCAAATTATTGAATCGTTGCCAATTACACAGGAACTACAACGGGCGCAGAGAGCGATCGCTCTAGCCCGCTGGGGGTTGACTGTAGCTGTAATCTCTTCTGGAGATTGCGGCATCTACGGTATGGCTGGTTTGGTGTTGGAGGAGTTAAAACGACAGGGCTGGGATGGACAGGTGCCTGCTGTTCAGGTTTTGCCAGGAATTACAGCTTTGCAAGCGGCGGCTTCGCGGCTGGGGGGGCCTTTGATGCACGATTTTTGTGCGATTAGCTTGAGCGATCTATTGACTCCCTGGACAGTGATCGAACAACGGCTACTCGCGGCCGCCCAAGCAGATTTTGTAGTCGCGTTGTATAACCCGCGATCGCAAACCCGCACTGAACAAATCAGCATGGCTCAACGCATTTTCTTGCAGTATCGCGATCCTAAAACGCCAGTGGCAATTGTCCGGTCTGCCTATCGAAAACAGGAGCAGGTAACCTTGACAACCCTGGACACCATGCTGGATGTCGCAATTGACATGCTAACCACAGTTTTGATTGGCAATCAGAGCAGTTTTGTTCACCATCAATGGATGATCACGCCACGGGGATATTTAGGGGGGAGTTGGGGAAGGTAATTGGGGACTATTGATTACGGTTGACGACAAATGCCAAAAACAGAGGTGTAGCCGTGTAAGAAGGTGGCATTACCAACTGGGCCGATCTCACCCTCACAGAAAAAACCACTGAGAGGGATGTTCTTGAGATACTGATTGAACAGCCGTGAATCAAAGTTGGGTTGACCATAGAGTCCCTCACCTCTTCCCATACAGGAAAACATTAAGGCTCCAGCCACCGCCGTTGAGCCAGGTTGATTCTGGAGTTGATAGTGCTCCAGCAATGACCGCAAATCTTGCTCTGAGGCCTGGGCATCTCGCAGATGAAACTGAATCCGCTGTCCCGGTCGAACGCGATCGCCAATTGCGACTGCTCCATTTCTGGGATCGACACCGATGAGATTGCGGATCAGAAAATCACCTGGTTCTAGACATTGCTTAAACTCACTCTGAGCCAAACCGACAAACAAGGACTGCTGAGCCAGTTGGCGATCGGACTCACTAAGGTTTTGAAAAATCCCCTGTAAGGCTTCTAGAGGAGTTTGAATAGGACCGTAGACTCCAGAATCAGGCGAGATTAGTTCCTCCAGTTGAATTAGAACATTGCGATCGCATTCTGCAACTCGATAAGGTTGTCCAATCGGACGGCACCCCTGAGCCACGATCGACTCGATCACAATCTCGCCACTGAGTGCCACACCGACCGTACCTTCGTTATAAGTTGTGTAGTTACTAAACAGAGTGCTGCGACTGCCCATTGAACCAATACTAGCCAGCCCACCCACCTTAATTGAACCTGGATAGGCAAAATCGAGTCCTTGTAGCAGATCATTGATGCCTAAAGAGAACGGGTCGGAGAACAGTATGAAATGGGGATGGTCTTGAGGTGAAACTCCAGTCAGTTCAACCCAGCGGTTTGGAGGGGCATCCAGATCAGGTAAATCACTACCTGACACATGAAACGCCTGCACTTTAACTCTTGGTAATTTAGCTAAACATAGACTCAGAGCAGCTTTGTCTTCAATTTCCTGAATTTGCCCTGATAGATCGACACCTACAACTCCGCCCCCACTACAGCCGATTAAAACGGGGACAGAGAGATGCTCTTGTAACAGAGGCATCAATCTTGAATACTCACTCGCAAAAGCAGCGGAAATAAAGATTAATCCTAAATCGGGAGATACCTCAACCAGCGGTTTCAAGTGTTCTACAGCTTCTTTGACTGCTGCTTCCAAAGAAGGCCGAGTGGAGAGAGCACTGGCCCACCTCATCTGTTCAGTCATCGTTTCTGTCATGGTTTCTACCATTCGTTATTTGCTAATCTTACTGTCACTCGACTTAGTTAACCTGGCAACTATCAGGAATTATCCAATCCGCATTCCTGAGCTAGAATAGGTATGTATCTTTGTTAAGGGAAACTCAATATCAGTTCGACATGGATCGACAAATCTAAAGAAATATGCCTCAAATTGCTTTGGATGAGCTTGATCTGTGCGTTACTGGTAAGTGGATCAGGGTAATGGTTTATCCCTGAGAACGATGGCCAGCTTAGAGCAACAGGTCTAGCGTTATGGACCTGGCGACTGGGGAATTTTTAGAAACCACAATTGACGGATTAAACAGAAATGGCAGAAATTACTCAATCCACAACTGATTTACAGACTCAGATCGAGCAAGAGCGTTTACAAGCCCGTGAAGCGTGTGAGATCAACGGTAGTGATTCTGGTGAATGTGCAGCTGCTTGGGATGTAGTTGAAGAACTACAGGCAGAGGCGGCTCACCAAAAGCAGAAGGAAGCTCCAAAAACTTCCTTCGAGCAGTACTGTGATGCTAATCCTGAGGCAGACGAGTGCCGCGTTTACGATAACTAGACCTATCTCTTACTGAGTTCAGCACAGCGCTCATGATTGTAGACGGCTTTGGTGCTTTCAAGGCACTAAAGCTGCTGCAAGATTTGATTAGCGTCAAGCCAAGCTCGAGCAAAATGCAATTGCAATTATTAGAGTCTAGCTACCTTTACCAGGTAGCTGGATTTCTTTGTTTTAAACCTGTTTGTTCTTTTTAGAAAGAGTGGATCTGAATGCTGGAACAAGTCGCTGTTTTAACCTTACCAAATGCTCAGGCTACCCGGAACTTGGGAGCGAACCTGGGCCGATCGCTCTCTCCTGGAACCACAATCCTGTTATATGGCGACTTGGGCAGTGGCAAAACAACATTTGTGCAAGGGTTGGGGCAAGGACTGGGAATTACTGATGCAATCGTCAGTCCCACATTCACCCTGGTGAATGAATATCTAGAAGGGAGAGTTCCCCTTTATCACTTTGACCTTTATCGGTTAAATCCAGTTGAAGTAACAGCACTCCAGGTTCAGTCTTATTGGGAGGGATTAGAAGTTCCTTTAGGAATTGTGGCGATCGAATGGCCCGATCGCCTGGTTCAACTACCATCAACCTATCTCCGGCTGGAAATCATCCCTACCCCCACTGATACCCGGCAAGTTCTCATCGGCGTTCCTGCAACTTGCGATAGACCGCTCGAATATCGACCTGATGGTACGCTAGCGCTACCAGAGTGTGATAAAACAAGTCTGCCACTTCACTGACGATCGCTTCTTGGTCATCGTCTTTACAAGCCATAACGACTTCAGCCGCTTCTTCCCCAATTTTTTTGAGGATTTTATTATCTCCACCCTCTATCAGCTTGCAGGTGTAGGACTCTGGATTTGGATGATCGCGGCGATCGCAGACCACAGCAAACACCTGGGATAGGGTGTCGGCAGGAGGAGGGACGATCTGCTGATCAATCTGGTGAAAACAGCTACGCTCTCCCGTGTGACAGGCGATATCCCCAATTTGCTCCACTCCAATCAGCAGAGCATCACTGTCACAGTCATACCGTAGCGATCGCACGTTTTGCCAATGGCCAGAGGTTGCTCCTTTGTGCCACAGTTGGCTACGCGATCGGCTCCAGAACCAGGTTTGTCCTGTAGTCAGGGTTTTTTCAAGGGAATCTCGATTCATCCAGGCCAGCATCAAAACTGTGCCGTCCAGATAATCCTGAATGATGGCAGGCACTAATCCCTGTTCATTGAATTGAATGCGATCGATTGGCATGGCAGTAATTTGAGGATCGGAGGGCTGAGTAGACATGAAAACACTTTGAGTAGGAGAATTTGTGCAATATCGTCTAGTTTGTCACCTCTGGTATATGGCTGTAGCCACTTTTCTTAGGAGGTTTTTGGGGGGGCGCTTCGCGCCCCCCCAAAAACCTCCTTGTCCTAACCCCCGTGGCTACGGCTATACAAACGAGGAGAGCAGGATGGCTGCAAAAAAATCTGATCGTTGATTGAATTTGTTGCTACAATTCAGCGAGTTCACCTGTATTCCTGATTCCTTTGGATATCTTTACGGCTCAACAGAACATTTTGCAGTTTCTGTGGTCTAAGCTATAGCGTATTGGTATCGCTGATTCGCATCATGAATTAGCAAATAAGATTTAAGTTCAATGGAAACCACTGGCAAGCCGATTCAATTACCCAATCTGCCGCTGTTACAGGATCAGCAAAATGACCAGCCTGTTGAGAAAGCTATTGATCTCCAGGTTGGGTTTCAGGCTGAAGGGGTAGGCGCGGCAAGTCATTCAACCCAACCAGCGACACAACGCAATCGCCGTTCTTCATCAAGGTGGACGGCTGCGATTAAAACGTGGGGTCTATCTCAGATTCTCATTGCCATGCTTTGTGCTTGTGGTGGCATTGGGGCGATCGCTCTCCTGTGGTTGTTAAGTCTGCCGCCTCAAACCGATTGTCGCAACATCTCGCCGCTCTCGCCTGATATTCAACGGTTGCACTGTGTCCAGCAGGCTGCCCAATCTGGAGATCTATCTCAGTTACTAGAAGGATTACGTTGGGTCAGCAGTTGGCCCCCAGAGCATCCTTTGTATGAGCAGGGACAACGGCAACTCAATCGTTGGTCGAAAGCCTTGCTTCAATTTGCCAGACAAAAATTTGAACAATCTGATCTCCAAGGGGCGATCGATTTGGCAAATCAGATTCCCCAGACCAGTACAGCCTTTCCTGAAGCGCAAGAGTTGGTCGCAGAGTGGCAAGGGATTTGGCAAGCAGGGGAAGCCATCTATGCAGCGGCTGAAGTCGCTTTAAAGACGCAAAAGTGGTATCTGGTAGAAGACAAAATTCTGGAATTGGGCAGTTTTAGCAACGACTATTGGCGACAGCAGAAAGTAGACGAGTTGACCCAGCGGCTTTTACTGGAAAAAGAGGCGCGACAAATTTTGCAAGAAGCGCAACAAGCAGCTAGAGGTCAACAATTCTCTGATTTAGGAGCAGCAATCGCGATCGCCCGTCGGGTCAACCCCAAAACCTATGCCTGGAGTGATGCCCAGGGCGTTTTGAATCAATGGATACAGTTTCTCATCAACGCGGGTTTACAGGAATGGCACAAGGGCAATCTGGCAGGAGCCGCAGCACCAGCCCAATTTGTGCCGCCTGATTTGGTATCTGACCCCGTTGCTCAAGATTTAATCCAATTCAGTCAGGCTCATCAGCTAGCCACTCAACCCCCAGTTGGATTACCCTCCATCAGAACTATCTGGAACCTGCTGGATGCGATCGCCGCGATTCAACAAATTCAACCCAGTAGTTCACTTTACGTGCAAGCTCAGGCTAGCGCTCAGGATTGGCAAGCGCAGGTTGAGGATTTGCAACAGATTGAACTATCAAAAGCGATCGCCAGTTTGTCTCACCATTCGGCTCTGGGACTGGCAGGTACACAGGTGTCTCTGGTTGAGCCGGAAAGCCCTTATCGCGTCTTGGCTCAAACCTATTTAGCCGACTGGAAACAGCGCAGGCAGCGATTAGAAGATCGGCCATTGCTGGTCAAAGCGCGGCAACAGTCTGAACCTGGCACTATCGCTGCTTTGCAGGGAGCGATTCAAGTAGCTAGTCGAATTGCTCCCAATCGGGCCCTGTCGCAGGAAACTCAGCAATGGGTAGAGCGCTGGCAAGACCAGATCGAGACGATTGAAGATCAACCCATACTGGATGAAGCCCGTGCCTGGGCATGGGATGGACATCTAGAGCAAGCCATTCGAGTGGCTGACCAAATTGCCTCTGATCGCGCCCTCTACAGTCAAGCCCAAGAGGACATTGCGGAATGGCAGGATCAAATCTATCGAATCCTGACAGCAGAAGATCGTCCCATTCTAGATGAAGCCTATGCCTTGGCAGCCCACGAGAAATATACTTTGGCGATCGAACTGGTTGCCCAGATTTCTCCCGATCGTCCAATTTATGATGAAGCTCAAGCGGCAATCGCCAACTGGCAGGTTGCTCGGGCTGAGTTATTGCAGCGCTGGGCTGCGGAAGCAGAGGCAGCCCAATCCGAGCCAAGTCTGGTTCCTTTCAATGATTCATCTTTAGAACCGTATCCAAATGAGCCAGAATTGAGAGAGTTAGAACTGAGATAATTTTGCTGTTCTTCGTTGCATCCCTCCGTCATCCATGTCGAATTTCCCCAAGCAGTTGTTTCTGGTTGATGAAGATCCAGTGTTTCGGCTAGGGTTACGATTTTTGCTGCTCCCGTTTTCCGACTTACAAATTATTGCTGAGGCAGATGAGGGCAGACTGGCATTGCAGATGCTGCAAGATTACTTCGGAGCAACAGAGGGCAGGGAGGCTGAGGAAACGGCAATCGCACCCTCCTCACCAGTGGATCTGATGGTTTTAGACTTGAGATTGGGATGTGCTCATCCCAATCTCATCCAGGGATTGCAGTTGTGCCAAGAGATTAAATCGCTCTATCCTACCCTTCCCGTTCTCCTTCTAAACACAAATGCTGACCCGGTAATGTTGGCAGCGGCTCAACAGGCTGGGGCAGATGGGTTCTTACCCAAAACAGTGGAGGCAGAGCAATTAGTGGATGCAATGCGGCAGGTCATCTCTGGACAGTCTTGCTGGATGAAATCGCACCCCTCTCAAATGACCAATCTTCTCAACGCAAGGGTTCAGCCTGCTGCGTCATTGCCTCAGCCTCCAAAAGCGTGGGCGATCGCTCGTCGTTCCTGGCGATTGTCTGGGGTGCAACAAATTGAGGCGAGTCTTGCTGAAGTGTCCAGTCAGTTGCAAGACCTTGATCTACCTCTGCTCGATCGCGCCATCTTATCAGGACGTAGACGGGAATTGAGCGCAGCGCTATGGCTTGTGCAGCGGTTACTGGCAACACCCCATTTACCGGAGCCTGAATTCTCTGCTCAACTTGATCGCAGGGAGACCAGATCAGCATTCCAACCTGAAGCCATCGGTCTCTTAAATCAAGTTGGGGCAATCGTCTCCTCGCCCATCGTCCAACCCTCTCAGAGTGGAGAAATTCAGTCAATCCTATTTGATGCGATGGCTGAGAATTTACAGACCAACCTGTACAATCAAACCGGTGTGTCATTAGAACTTGACATTCTTCGAGAGGAGAAGAAACGAGAGTTGCTCTATCTCATTCTGCGCCAGTTTGAGGAGATTCTGCGAGATTTGCGGTTTTCCCAGGTGCAACCAGAGCAACTTGTGGAGAAGCGATCGACTATCCTACGAGATCTATGGCAAGGGGTGACTCATGACTTTTTTGGGCGATACGCCACGATTCAACTAGAAGGTGAGGCGATCGAAATCGTCGATCAGCTATTGCAGGATGGGGACATTGTTGAAACCGAGGCGCTGGATTGGATTCCCTTTGTTCCAGATCTGTTAGCTTACCTGTTGTTTCAGACCCCTCTGACGATTGATGACCGCTCCTACGCTGCTGGAAGTCCAGAGTGCCTGGACAGAGCAGAATTAATTCTGGGAAATCTCTTGATTCAAGTGGGAAATGCCACCTTGCAACCCTTACTGAATCGATTTGCCGATGTTGAACCCATTAAACAAAGCTTTTATGATTATCGCTTAATGTCCAGTCGGGAAATCGAGCGCTTCCGCAATCACCTGTCCTGGAAGTACCGCTGGCGCAAATATATAGATGAGCCAAAGGATATATTTGAGAGCCAGTATCACCTGCTGACCTTCACAGGTAAAGGCATCAAGTCTACTGCTATCTATGCGCCTCGTCGCCAAGAGCTAAATTCTCTGACTGGTATTCCCTGGGCTGTCACCTTTGCCCTAGAGACCAGAGACGCGATCGCGCCCCGTCTGCGTTCTCTAGCCTCTGTGATTGGTAGTGGATTTGTTTACGTCTTAACCGAAGTGGTTGGGCGCGGTATTGGGCTAGTTGGGCGGGGTGTATTGAAAGGGTTAGGCAGCGTTTGGCCGGAGAACAAAGGGGATAGGAGCGATCGCCCCAAACTATAGGTAAGGTAACTAAACCAAACCTCTCGATTTCTCACTGGAATCTGAGGAGTTGCCTCATGCCCTGTCAGAAATCAGGAAGATCATAGTAACAGTGAGCGTAGTGGGTGCTTCCCACTACACTCCGTTGGAGCCTCACGTTAACCCCCGCTTCAAATAGAAAGGGCAGCCAACGCCCAGGATTCAGAACGCAATAAAAAATGCAATAAAAGCAAAATGCTTGGCGCTTAAGATGCCAATGCAACTTCCAACATTTGTTGCAATTCGCCCTTCTGATACAACTCGATGAGGATGTCAGAACCGCCCACAAATTGCCCATTGATATAGACCTGCGGAATGGTTGGCCAACTCGAATATTCCTTAATCCCTTGGCGAATTTCGTAGTCTTCCAAAACATCAACGGTCGTGTAGGGTACTCCTAACGAATTGAGAATTTGAACCACGTTATTAGAGAAACCGCACTGGGGCATAAGTTTGTTTCCCTTCATGAAAACCATCACCTTGTTCTGCTGAACGAGGCTGTCAATCCTTTCTTGCAACTCTGGAGTCATAACGCTTATGAGTATGAACAATTGCTTCTATACTACCGAATGCTTCGGCGTTTGATTCTTACTGTAAGGCTCAAACAATAAGAACTTTCTCCACAATTTAGTATTACCAAAACTTTCACTACTCTTAATCTTTACAACAAGACTTACGCAGTTAGCGGATTTGTGGGGCGCTTCGCGCCCCACAAATCCGCTAACTTTCTTGGGTTTTCCCACAAAGTGCGTAAGTCCTATACAAAAAAGATTCCCCTGGGCAAAGCGGCAAAAAAGAGCACTGCATTCGTGCAGTCTGCTGGAAAGAGGCGATCGTATTTAGCCGCTGGATTCAGCCTGCTTAAATCGCTTGCCCCACAGCAGCCCAATCCTCAGGGGTATAAGTCTTTAGGGATAATGCGTGAATTGCCTCAGTAGACATCGCTTGCCGAACTGCTCCATATACCAGTTGATGTTGCTGGACTAAGCTCTTACCAGCAAACTGGGATGACACAACAATTACCTGATAATGATCTCCTCCTCCAGTCAAGTCTTGCACCTGCACTTCGGCATCAGGTAATTGCGTTTTGATCATGCCTGTAACTTCACTTGGACTGACCATCGCACTTTCTCCTTAATTCAAACCTTGGCTATTGGGGCTGGGCGTTGTCGAACCCGTATCTTGATTGCGAGGGTAGGGAGAATCGACAAAGCCCAATTCAAACAACTGGCGATAAGCTCTCTGACCCAAATCGCGAGTGGGTTGCTGACTTTTGACAATTTGAATGAGTAGCGGCACAGCCAGTTCAGGTTGATTCTGAGCACGATGAACTAACGCTAGCTGATAGGTTGCCTCATCCCGCATTTGAGCAGTCTCAAAAGCGAGATCTCGCTGACCATCAGCAATCCGGTTATCAATTCCATTGAAGCTAGAAGACAATTCTTGATAGAAATTGGAAAGTTGATTAAAAACTTGACGGGCTTCCTGCAATTTACGAACAGCCAACTCATAATTTTGAGCAGCAACCGCATCGCTGGCCTCAGTCATCAATCGCTGGGCACCACGAACACTTAACAAACTAGAGTCTTGGGCAAGTGGGCGCAAATCCTCAGTTTGCTCAGCAGGCAGAGCCTCAGGGTTAGTAGATTGAGCTAGAGCGGAAGACGGCAGCATGGTCAAAACCGCCACCGCCAGCGAGAGGCTGTAGGGAAGGAGGGATGGAAAAACGCTTGGAGATAACATGAACCTAATCTGTACAGGATAGATAGAAACGGGACGAATTTGACCTTTGAGCATCCTACCATTGCATATTGCGTTATGCTTGCAGGCTCATAGGATTTCTGCAACAGCAATAAAAATTAACTCAAGGTTGGCTTAGTCACAAATGACTAGAAACGTTTTAGTCCAGTTCCACTGACAAAAGATCTCAGCAGCATTGAAAGAAACGTTTCAAAGACCCTCTCATCGAACGCATCAATTTTTTTACAGCAATTCTCATTTTGGAACAGATGTTTGGTTTTTCGCCCCCTGTTGGGGGCGAAAAACCAAACATCTGCTGGGGTTTCAGGTCGCCGACGGCGACCTGAAACCCCAGCAATTTTTCATAATGAGAATTGCTGTTTTTTTAGAGAAACCTTGTAAGTTGAGTAAATCATGTGGTAGATTGGTATCTGATTGAACGAAAACTCTTAAAAGTGTTTTACTAGGGTCGCTAACTCAACGGTAGAGTACTCGGCTTTTAACCGATTTGTTCCGGGTTCGAATCCCGGGCGACCCATTTTTAAGGGCTACACTCAAGCCCCTGAATGACTGAGACTAGTTCTTGTGGATCACGGATAAGGAAGTCGGGATTTTGTTGAGCCAAGGCCTCTTCTGTGTTGAACCCCCAACTCACAGCAACCACCTGAATTGGTATACGCTTAGCGGCTTCGATGTCTCTGGTTTCATCACCTACATAGATAATTTTTTGAGGGTTGAGATCATGTTGAAAAATCAGGTGTCGAATTACTCTTCCCTTACCAAATAATGTGGTTCCAGAATAAACAAAAGCAAATAAGTTGCTGAGTCCTTGAGCTTCTAAAAAGATTCCCACATTTTCCTGGGAGTTTGAGGTCACAATTCCCAGTGCGTGTCCTTGCTGATATAGGGCAATTAACGCTTCTTTCATACCAGGAATCGGTTTCAGGTTTTGGATTTCCTGGCGTAACTCTGCCTTTAAACGTTTGAGTAGAAAGGGGAGCCTAAAGAAGGGAATACCTGATTGCTTAATGATTTCTCTGGAATCTAGACTTCGGAGCCGCTTAACATCTTCGGGTGTTGGCGGTTGATAACCATACTCTATTGCCAGATCATGGGTGATCTTGAGAACTGAATCGAAGGTATCAGCAATCGTGCCATCAAAGTCAAAAATTACTACTTTCACAGGTTGGAATAGGCAAAAGTCATAGTAGAAATATTAAATTTGTGAAAGCCCCTCGAAACTTGTCTTCCACATTTGTTCGCCTGTTAGGAGCATAAACCATTCAAGGCTTTAGACCAAGATGGCTATTGAGGATTATTTCAACTGCCCAATGCCATTGTAGATTTGTAAAGAACCTGAGCTAGATGAGAACAGCAGGAGACTAAAGGGAGTCAGCCGACTAATGAGATGAATGCTGTGCTTATTTTCTGCCCTCTGTGTCTCAGCGGTTCACGGTTTCCTATAGACTCCCCCCAACACTTAATGGGCCCTTATCCAAATCCCAAAGCGGCTTTTCCTCTTAATTAGGAAGTAACTCAACCAGGAACTTACCGTGCTATTTGCGCCGCTCTTGCAGTCTAGTCGGGGGTTGCGATCGCCCCGTTGCAGATTCATCCCGAACTTTAGGTTGAGCAGGATCAGTACTAAGTTGCTGCCGACCATTGCGAATAATCCGAATCATTTCGGTGAATTGCTGTTCCATGTCACGCAAAACGCGATCGGCGTAGGCATCTGCTCCTGCTTGAATTTCCTGACACTCGACCATTGCCAACTGGCGCATCTCATCAATTTCTTGTTGAGCTTGTCGTCGAATACGCTCAATTTCAACCAGGGTACGCTCTTGGGCTGCTTCACAATCCTGCTGCAAGCGTTGGCGAACCTGCTGAGCCTCCATCTCAGCTTGGCGCATCAAGTTGGTTTCATCCAAAATTTGTGCTGCCCGTCGCTCAGCAGCTTCAATAATTTCCTGAGCATACTGTTCAGCTTCAGAAAGAATCTCTTCTTTATGACGCATGATTTCAGTCGCTTCTTGAAAAGCAGTTGGCAGGTTACGACGCACCAAATCCAACTGGTAGAACAACTGTTCTTCATCTACCAGGGTACAACGAGTTAGGGGAATCCGTGGACTATCAAATATCATCTCCTCCAACTTGTTAAGTTCTCGCAAAATATCCACACTCCCTACCCGTGCTGGCTCTCGATAGGCGACGGTGTTTGCGGTAACTCCTGCATTGATGGCAGTTCCATCGGAGTCAGGGCTGATGGCGGCGGTGTCTTGGCGTAGCATTGGTGAATATCTAAGGCGACAGATTGAGGGACTAGATGATCAACAGGGCCTCCGAACTGAGCAATCTCCTTGACCAAGCTGCTGCTCAAGAAGCTGTATTCATTGGAAGCGGCTAGAAAAACTGTTTCTATCTCATCAGAGAGTGTTTGATTAGTATGAGCCATCTGAAGCTCTTTCTCAAAGTCAGAAAGAACCCGAAGACCCCGCAGCAGCACCCCAGCTTTTCGCATTCTGGCATAAGTTACAGTCAAGCCATCGAAACTATCAATCTCAATATTGGTTAGATGACTGGTGGAAAGACGAATTTGCTCCAACCTTCGCTGAACAGAGAACCAAGGCTTTTTCCCGGGATTAAGCGACACCAAGACAATCACCAATTCAAAGAGCCGAGAACCTCGCTCAATGATATCAAGGTGACCCAACGTAATTGGATCAAAGCTACCAGGATAGATTGCTATCACAACTTTCAAATCGCCGAGTTTAGGCAATTATACCAATCTCTTTTGAGATTGATCTCACAATCCTGCCATATTGTATTGGATATAAAAAAGAAAGTGGAATAGAGAATGGCAATGGGATATTAGAGAATAAGCCGCCATTATATCAAGACTTGTAGCGTAGAGGTTGAGGAAATTGTGAAACCCTCATTTTTTACCCTCATTCCCCTCATCTGTGCCATCTTTTGTTAGCATGAACCGATTAGCAACGGTTTCCGGCTGAATCGCAGAAAGAATAATGTGTCCTGAATCTGTGATGATCACTGCCCGTGTGCGCCGCCCATAGGTAGCATCTACCAGTTGCCCGCGATCGCGAGCATCTGTGATGATCCGCTTGATAGGAGCCGACTCTGGACTGACGATGGCAATCACCCGGTTTGCAGAGACGATATTGCCAAAACCAATGTTGATCAGTTTGATATCCATAGTGAGATAAATTACGCGGTCCAGAGACGATCTACGAGTATCTAGCTTCGATCCTATCGGCTTAACCCGCCCTGAACAAGGCTAAAACGCTGAAATATGCTTTATTTTCAGCCTTATCTCTTAAATTTTTGACTTTTTCTGATTTCTTCTGTTCTAACTTGCAACCTGTAGACTTTACTACTCTAACTGCTCTTTGTACGGAACTACGAGCCAAGTGGTTGCCCGCTCGTTTGGAGCAGGTTTATCAGCGCGATCGCCATACATTGTGTCTTGGCTTACGAACAATGGACAAACGGGGTTGGCTGTTGCTCTCCTGGCATCCTCAGGCTGCCAGGCTATGTATCAGCGATCCACCTCCCCGCACGCCAGACACCTTTACCTTTAGCCAACAATTGCGTCACCAACTGAATGGATTGGCCCTTGTGTCCATTGAGGCGATCGCTCCCTGGGAAAGAGCCGTTGATCTACAATTTGCCCGTCGTCCCGGTGATCCACCCCTGTGGCATCTCTATGTTGAGATTATGGGAAAGTATAGTAATGTTATCCTGACGACACCTGATCAACAAATTGTCACCGTGGCGCATCAGGTGACTGCTCAGCAATCTAGTGTGCGCCCGTTACTCACAGGGCAACCTTACGAATTTCCGCCAGCAATGACCGTTCCGGCCCCTACTCTTGATGAGCCGATCAATCGTTGGCAAGAGCGCATTGCGTTGGTGCCTGGAGGGTTGCGCCGCAACTTGCTGAAGAACTACCGGGGCTTGAGTTCTGCTCTAGCCAATACCTTGATCCAGGCTGTTCACCTCGACCCGGAACAATTTACAGACAGTCTCAGTTTTGCGGATTGGCAACGGTTGTTCCAATTTTGGCAAAAGTGGTTGCTGACTTTGCAGGAAGGAAATTTTCAACCTGGCTGGTTATCGCAGGGGTACACGGTCTTGGGCTGGGGGGTGATTGAACCAGTAGATTCAGTTCAAACTCTAGTGAATCGCTATTACAGCGATCAACTCAACCAGCAGGTCTTTTCCCAACTGCATCACCAGATCAATCAACGCCTGAGTAACTTACTCAAAAAGCTTTACATCAAAGCAGAAGATTTCCAGAGCCGATTACAGCAATCAGATCAAGCCGATCGCTATCAAGATCAAGCCAATCTCCTGATGGCTTATTTACACGAGTGGCAACCGGGCATGCAAGCGATCGCCCTTCCGGATTTTGAAACAGGGGAACCCATCCAGATCCCGCTTGATCCTGAAAAAAATGCGGTGCAAAATGCTCAAGCCTTTTATAAGCGGCATCAAAAATTGAAGCGATCGCGCTCTGCCCTCGAACCTTTGTTGACAGAAGTTCAGACTGAAATGAATTATCTGGAACAGGTTGAAGTGGCACTGCGGCAACTAGAACAATATCAAACGGCTAACGATCTGGCTTCGTTGGAGGAAATTCGAGATGAGTTGATCCAACAAAATTACCTGGACGATCCAGAACAGCGCTATCGCGAGTCAGGCTCATCTCAAACGACCGATTTTCTGCGATTCACCTCACCCAGTGGTTATGAAGTCTGGATTGGGCGCAATAATCGCCAAAACGACCACCTTACCTTCCGGTTAGCCAACGACTACGATCTCTGGTTTCACACTCAAGAAATTCCAGGCAGTCATGTGCTGCTGCGTCTGCCCGCTGGAGCCGTTGCCGAAGATGCCGATCTGCAATTTACAGCCAATCTAGCAGCTTTCTACAGTCGCGCCCGTCAGGGCGATCAAACTCCTGTCGTTTACACAGCACCGAAAAATGTATACAAACCCAAAGGGGCGAAACCAGGCATGGCAATTTACAAAAAGGAGCAAATTTTATGGGGCGAACCTCAGAAAGTGAAACATTTAGCGCGCTAAATGTATTAGTTAGCTGCCTTGAGTTCAGGGTTTGGGTAGCGAAAAGTTTTCGGTTTGAGTTTGAGTTTGAGGGGTTGAAAGGAGGGGTGGGGGCGATCGCTCCAATACCTTATTCCATCAGTCTGAGATTGAAGGAGTTGAGGGCGATTGGGTTTTGAGTTTGGAGTTAGGTTGGTGAAGGTTACACGCTAACAACCCCGGTGCAGCGGATGAGAGGGCGATTGTTGGGGTGTTCGAGGGTAACTGCAACCGCTGACCGCGATCGTTATGCGGCTTCAGTCGTCGGTGGGGATGTACCCGAAAGGCAATAGCTAATGAGATGTATGTCACAAAACTGTTGAATCTAAGAAATATCACTTTGATACAGAGCTATATGTCATCTCGCAAAACTTTAAATGGTAGGTTCCCATCCTCCCATAAGCGAACAGATAAGTAAATCTGTGTCTTGCAAAAGTACGCTTCCTCATAGGCAAGCCGTAAATTGCGCTCAAGGCTACTCGGTTCAACATCAGAAGCTCTAGCGGAGCCAATTGCCTTACGTAAACCAAGAGATAATATTTCTACTAGGTCATGTCCACAACAGACTTGCCAAGGATCGTGGTTGTCTTTCCTTTGGTTCATTAACCGCTTTTGTAAATCTTCGCTTTTCAACGCAAAAGCTTGAGACTTATTCTTTACTTCTTGAATAAATTTGGCTTCGTCAATTTGCAGTGTTTGCTCATCAATGAACCTGCTGAATATAATTCCATCAAAGGTCAAGCTTAACTTGTCAAGTTGAGAAATCCAAAGAAGGTATCCAATAGGCATTCCAGCTTCAAGCAATGCTGCTCTAACATCTCGACCAAACCTAGCGACTTTCTCCTCTGACCCGAACTCAGCAATCACCTTATCAAGAGCAGATGATTGAAGTAACATCGTTTCCAGGTCATGAGTATCTGTACGAAGCAGGTTGGAAGTACTATGCAAAGAAACTTCGAGATGATCAAAATCTGCATCAACAATAGCCAAGACTCCTTGAAAGCCCGAGCTTTCCAAGATGCTCAAAACTGTAATAATTCTCAGTTTGCTAGATGGTTTACCCGAAATACTGATTAATGTGCATACAGTCCTCTCGACAAAGCGTTCATAAAAAATTCTGTCTGAGCTACCCTCAACTAGTAAAAACGTACCAGAGAAGGTACTACGTCGTAATCGAATTGCGTTAGCGTCACGGTCAACTGAAAGGTGATCCCTCATTTTTCTGGTACTTTCAGTTCCACAGTCAAATCCCAACGATCTTGAATGATGTCTGGGGAGTGAGTGGCCATCAAAACATCTAGATCTGCAAGTTTTGTAATTTCTTGCAAGTCCTTCAAAAATTGAGCTTGCCATCCTACATGAAGTGATAGCTCCGGTTCATCAATCAAGACTAAGGAATTGGGTTGAACCTTAAACAGTAGTTCATAGAGAAGGACTAGCTCATGTTGCTCACCGGATGATAAATCTGTTGGAGAAAGAATATCTCTATTGAAAGAAGAAGGATTGTAAAGTGTTCTAAAGACAAATCCTTTCTCCTTATTAAAGCTCATCTCTTTGTAAGAATAAGCGAATTTATTGTTGACGATTCTTCTTAAGAGATCAATTTTGCTTGCAATTTCACTAAAAACACTAAGCTTCTTTTCTACATCCTCAACATATACTGACAAAATATTTTTTGTGCTTTCATCTATAGATTGTGGCTGGATTTGAAAATCTGAATTTTTATCCTTATCTAATAAACCTACTTCTATGAGGCGAGAGCGTGTTTCTTCAAGCTCGTTGAGCTGACGACGAAGTTCTTCATCTGTCAAATCAGGGGATAGCTGCTGTTGTACTACTCTTGCAGGAAATGTCCTATCAAGAGCTTGAGACGTAGTACCATATTCAGCAAGTTTAGATTGAATAAGTTGTGCAATTTCCTCAGAATAGGCAGAAACAGTTGGTAGCATAGATGGTGTTCCAGCATACATCCTTGAGGAACGACTAGGGACAAAGTTTAGTAGACGCTGTGACTCAATGAGACGAACATGGATATTCTGCTTTAGGCTCTTTAGCCATTCAGGTTCTTCTCGTAATTTTGCCTTTGAAGGAAGAACATCTTCAAATCGATCAATCACCTCTTCTATAGAAAGGGTTTCACCAGTTGGAAGATAAACCCATCTTTTACCTGCTACTCGTTCTAATCCCGGAATCATATCCTCCAAAACACTAATTGGGAAGTCGATATCTGGAGAGTTTTTCGTTTCCTTTAGAGTATAAGTTTTCTTTTCTAAGCCAGTTTCGTGAAACTCAATATCTATTCGTTCTTTCTTCTTTATTTTGCTTGAGCCATCAGAAGATTTTACAACCTCGACGCTATTGCCATTATCAAATTCAACTCGAAACCTGTTAAATGGAATACTACGAAACACTGGGTATCGAGAATTGAAGAAGCCATTCAGTATCCTGAGCATCGCTGTTTTTCCAAAGCCATTAGGACCATGAATAATTGTGATTCTCTCTTCCATGTTTAATGGAATCACATGGTCAAAAATTCCAAACAGCCCATCAACAGATATTTTCTGAATTTGCATAGCTTTTGAGTCCCGCAGCCACAGGCTTCTTGGCTCCAATTGTAACCTTTACTTCTTCAAGAAGCGTAGAAACCCTTTTCTTCCATACACCATGCTGCATTTATTGGGGGAAAGCCCAAGCTATTAGCACACGCCGCATAACAATTCGCTGCACCGGAACGCTGCAAGCTAGTCGGTTGAGTTGCAAAGGTTGCCTGCGTTCGGTGAGCTTGGTCGTTCTGTAGGGCTTACGCAGTCAAGGATTTGTGGGACGCTTAGCGTCTCACAAATCTTCCCACTTTCTTGGGTTTTCGCACGAAGTGCATGAGTTCTCATCTATTCAACGCGAGTTCGACGAGCAGTTTTTCGTTTGGGCGGGCTCAGCCCGCCCAAACGAAAAACCGCCGTTTGAGGGCTGTGGCGCGACGTGCCATAGCCCTCAAACAGGAATGATTGAACTCACATTATTTAAACTCATCTATATCAAACCATTTTTTCTCCACTGAGAATAAAAATTGGATCTACTGCGGCAAAAACTTGATGTACCCCGCGAGTTTCTAAACGATTGACCGCAGATTGGACGACTTCTACATTGCGAACTTGTAATTCTGCTAACCCTTCAGAGATGCTGTAGAGCATTTCAAAATTTGTTGCTGTGGCCACTAACCGGCCCTGGGGTTGCAGATATTTCCAGGCTTCTGTCAACAAGGATTTAATCGGTCTGCCGCCTTCGATAAAGACACAATGGGGCAGTGGAGTTAATTCTTGAAAACAGTCGGGAGCATTGCCCTCCACTACTTGCACATTAGGTACAGCAAAGCGATCGCAGTTACGGCGAATTAAATTAGCGACCTCTTCATCTCGCTCTACGGCAATAATCTGCCCTTGTGGACATAACAGTCCTACTTCAATGGGAATTGTACCCGTTCCGGCTCCAATGTCCCACAAAATCGCATCGGGTTTCAGGCGAAAATGGGAAATCAACAACAGTCGGGTTTCCCTGTTACTTAAGGGAATCCCTGGTAATTGCTCAAATAATTCATCAGGAATGCCAGGGGTGACATAAGGCCAGAGGGAAGTAGGCATGACATCTGCTTCGTGTTTTCAGCTACAGTTTTTCGGGGCTGACCTGAAGGACAATTAAGGGTCAGACATCAATATGAGGTATGAAGCCCAAAATCATTGTTTGTGGTTTAAGTCAAACTGGTTATAAGATCCTTTGCCTGTTAAGGCAACAGGGGGCGCAGGTAGTTGGCATTAGCGCCAAGCCAATCGAGCAGATAGATCACGATGCCATGAACATTATCATTGGCGATTTGCGCTCAGAAACGACTTTATTGAAAGCAGGGGTGCAAGACGCACAAACACTCATTTTGGCAACAAACGATGATGCTGTGAACCTGGCTGTGTTGCTGCAAGCACGGGTGCTTAATCCCCACATTCGGATCATCAATCGCCTGTTTAACAGCACTCTGGGCGATCGCTTGGATCATACTCTGCCCAACCACTTCACTATGAGTGTAGCAGCCCTCTCTGCCCCCGTTTTCACTTTTGCAGCATTGGGCAATCGGGCGATCGGGCAACTCTGCCTCTTTCGACAAACCTGGCCAATGCATGAGGAATACATCGATCGCGATCATCCCTGGTGGGGCCGTTCTCTGGCTGAACTGTGGGAGAACCGCTCTCGCATGTTGATCTACTACCTGCCTGCGGATCAGCGCATGGATTTAGTGTCAGCTGTCCTCAGTGGGCAGCGATTGCAGCGGGGCGATCGCCTGATCATCGCCACTTATCCGCAAGTGCAAACCCCACGCAGACAACTCAAACAGCGACTGGTTGAACTGCTAATTCGTCTGCGCCACTTACAACATCCCATTCGTCCTACCTTTGTTGGCTTAGTGGCATTGCTGATTACCATCTTGACCGCCACCTTTACATACATCACCGCCAACCATCAAACTTCCATCGTCGATGCACTCTACTTCTCGGTTGGCATGATTACTGGGGCAGGGGGCAACGAAGCCGTCATTGAAAATTCCCCGCCCATCGTTAAACTCTTCACTGTAATCATGATGTTTGTTGGAGCAGGAGTAGTTGGCATTTGCTATGCCTTACTCAATGATCTGGTTCTAGGCACACGACTGAAGCAAATTTGGTACAACGCTCGGATTCCCCAGCGGCATCACTACATTGTTTGTGGGTTAGGGGGTATTGGCATCCAGATTGTTAATCACTTGCAAGCCCAAGGCTGTGAGGTGGTTGTCATCGAACCCGATCCTAACAATCGCTTTTTAAGTAGTGCTCATACCTTGAAGGTGCCCATCATTCAAGGAGATGCCAGCGTGCCTGCGGCTTTAAAGGCAGCCCATGTAGAGCAAGCTGAGGCCTTGCTAGCAGTGACGAGCGACGATGTAGTTAATCTGGCGATCGCCCTCAGTGCTAAAGGATTAGCGCCTAAGCTTCCTGTCATTGTCCGCAATGAAGATCCCTGTTATGCACCTCTGGCCCAGCGTGTATTTGACTTTGAAGCTGTTCTCAGCCCAGCAGAACTAGCAGCCCCATCATTTGCAGCAGCAGCATTAGGAGGGCGGATACTGGGAAACGGTATGACTGCCAATACTCTCTGGGTGGCTCTGGCGACTATGATTACTCACGAACATCCCTTCTGCGGGAAGACGGTGAAAGAAGTAGCGATGGACGCTGACTTTGTGCCTCTCTATATTGAGATCGGAGGCCGCACAATTCACGGCTGGAAGTTGTTGGAAATCGTTCTCAAGGAAGGTGATGTGCTTTACCTAACCATTCCTGCAACTGCTTTAGAGCAACTGTGGCGATCGCCTTCTGCCCCCGTCAGCTTACTGAAGTGACATAGTGGAACAATAAAACTTTACGATACCCGTTCCTGCCGCCTGCACATCCAGCGTGCGATAACGCCCAGCTTCTTCAGGAGTGATTTTTCGCAGAATCAGGCTATGAATCTGTCGCAGTTCCCATTCTCCCAGTGGTGTACTCTGTTGCGCCAGGGTTTCAATGTAAGCAATCGCATCGGCGTGTCCAACCACTTCTAAATGTTCCTGAAGCGTTTTGCCACCAACCGTGATACCCGTTGTCAAAACCAGTTCAGTTTCACTTTGGGTCAGCGTATTTCCTTCCAACGCATTGGAGTGATAGGTAAAACGCACCAGATGCCGCTGGCGCAGCTCACTGACAACCATAGCGGGTAGAGGTCGGAAGGCATCCAGCCAAGTTCTTAATTGATGCAGGGATTGAAAAGGATCGTCAGCAGCCATCGGTTGAGCCGTTAACCAGTTCCAGAGTAGCGTTTCAATAGACCAGATGCGATGATGCTTGAGGTAGGCAAGCAAATCATCCTGAGTTGCAGGCATGGTATGGCGATCGTGTATGATAATCTCACACATAGATGGATAACGAACCCGCTTCTGTGAAAAACTGCTCATCGGGCGATCGCTGCAAGCCCAAGGGTTGATGCACATCATTAAGAGTTTTCACAACTTGAGTGACCGCCGTTTGCACCATTTAATCCCTATTAGCCACACAATTAGCCGCTCTGTGCCCCACAATTGCCCAGTTGCTGCCTTGATAAAGCCCATCTTAGGCGGTCTTTTCCTGCTTAGAGAACCATCATGAGAATTACTGACTGGGAGGCAGTTCCCCAACACAAAATTAAATTTCAGGCTAGTATAGCTAGATATTGATTTTGATGGATTACTCGGAGGAAGTTAGATCCATGTTTGTCGATGAACTTGCACCCTTGTTTAAGGAGTTAACAGGGCACCCCATCGCATTTTTGGGTGGGTTCTTCTCAGGATTATTGCGCTTAAACCTCAGCGAAGACCCTATTCGGACTTGGCTAAATAGCCAGATGGGAACCGCTATTAGTTCTGGAACTACATTAAGCAGCAATGGACGTGGGAGCGGTCCACAATCTATTTCAATTGATTAAACCCCTGGGCTTGATTGTGACCGATTGAACTAGCGAGTCAAGCCACAATTGATGGCAACCATCAAATGAGCATCACATCAAATGAGCATCAGAATAAAGGCTCTAGAAGTTGGTTGAGCCAGTTCTCTACTTGCCGAAGTAAACGTCGTGAACGGTTTGGATTGAGACCCTCTGACTTGGTGAGAGCAGCGATCGCTCTTTGATAGTCCGCTACGGCACAGTTCCAATCGCCCCAAAGGTGATAAGCGCGGCCTCTCTCGGCATACACATGACCTTCTAGCCGGCCAAAGCAGAGAGCTAAATCGAAACAGCTAATAGATTGTTCATACATCCGCAGATCCCGGAAGGTAATTCCCTGATTGATCCAAGCTCGCACATTGCTGGGATTGAGATCTATGGCGATGTCATAATCCAGGATGGCTGCCAGCAGTTGTCCTTGCGAGGCATAGTAGTTAGCCCGATTGTTATAAACACTGTCTAAGCAGGGATTGATATCCAAGGCTTTGTTGTAATCTGCGATCGCCTCTTCCATCTGACCACTCTGGAAGTAAACGAGGCCACGATTGTTGTAGTCATGGGCATTATTGGGATTGCGGTCAATTAACTCGCTGAACAGGTCGATTGCTTCAGCATGATGCCCCTGTTGCGCCATTGACAATGCTTGTTGACGCAGCAAAGCATCTTGATCAGATTGGCTCAAGCAGGGCACTGCCGATTTGCTATGACTTGCACTCTCAACCCGTCGTTGTCTGGGTTGCCACCGTTTTTGGTAACGTAAAGCGGAACGAAGCGTAGCAAATGAAACGATATTGGTTGAACGACCCATGTTTCCACACCTACCTCGGCGATTTAGAGAAGAGCGCATAGTTCTGACATCCTCGTCATCTACAGGCCAAACGGCATTAGGATTTGATGAAGTAACTCTCAATTTCTAAAAAACCACCCACCTATCTTTCACTGAAGTTGCACCCTTTTCCGCAAAAGATTGCTTTTTTTCATCAGGACAATCACAATTCGCAGTGGATAACAATCTCAGTGTCTAGTTTTATCTGTGGCCTGATGCATTACCCTGTGTCACTTGATCATGTGTCTTATACAACAGGAAAGGTGAGGTCGAAATTACTGATACAAAATTGCTTTAGGCACCAATACACCCTGTAAGCACTGAGCCAAGTGCAAATGGCCCAATCACCATCTAAATCCCTAAGAACTTTAATGTCAGTCCGTATAATTTCTGAAAACTTGCAGATTTTTTACAAATAACCTGCTGTTCTTTACAGAGTTTTGATAATCCTTTGACCTTACGCAGGGTGACGAGGGATGTTTCGTTGGCGTAAGTTACGTTCTGCTGCTCAGATGGTATAGATCGAACTCAGGTTCACAAAACGGCGTACAGTGATGATTGAATCGTAAGCACCCACTCTCAAACTGGTTATGTTAACTGGCACTCACTCATCTGATCCAGATATTTCAACCGAAGACTATCTGGTCATTGGTTTAGCGACTTGCTTTATTAAGGCAGAAGGCGAGATTCATGAAGTGAAGATTTTAGAGCCGATCCCGTCTGCTGCCTTGGAGACACTTCTAAAAGGCATTCCCACTTCTTATCAACAGGCCTGGGGCACAACTTTAGGGAAGGTGCTGTCAGGAACTGAGCCTCAGCGATTGGCAGTTTTTCCCTCAGCAGCCCAGTTTTGTGATGACTTTGCCAGTCGAGCGATCGCCACTACTCGCACTTACAAAGCTCGCCCTCAAGCCCAAACTCTGATTCCGTTAGACACAGACTATACCCAGTTCAATTTTTCTGCTGAACGGAAACGTCTGCTAAACTCAGAGCGCATCGTTAAAACTGAAGACAATATCAAACAACATCCTCATACTCACACGGTACTCTAATGCTGAAACTTTATGGTGGTGCGCGATCGCGGGCCGCGATCGTGCAATGGTATTTAGAAGAATTGGCGCTCCCCTACGAGTTTGTCGCGTTAGATATGCAGGCTGGGGAGCATCGCCAATCCGACTTTTTAGCGATTAACCCCATGGGAAAGGTGCCTGCGATCGTAGATGATGATTTTCATCTGTGGGAATCAGGAGCCATCTTGTTGTACCTATCCGATCAATATGGCAACACCACCCTATCTGCTCACCAGCGAGCAGAATTAGCTCAATGGGTACTGTTTGCCAATGCCACTTTAGGCCCAGGAATTTTCGTAGAAGCGAGTCGTGAAAAGGAAATGCCGCGCCTGTGCACGCCGTTAAATGATTTATTCTCGCGACAACCTTTTCTGTTAGGTGAAGCATTTACGGTGGCTGATGTTGCGGTTGGTTCTGTTTTAGGCTATATGCCCCTGATGCTGAAAATTGGCTTTGAAGAGTATCCTGCGATCGCCAATTACGTGAAACGGATGTCAGAACGTCCGGCTTTTCAAAAATCCATTGGCGCTAGATTTTAGCGCTGTATGGAGCATGGCTACTGCCAAGCTACTAGTGTGGTCTGTCAATTTTGATTTGCAGGGTATCCCGCAAATCAAAATTAAACTGAAGAAATTTTTGAGGGGTCTGTGACCCCTCAAAAATTTCTTGACAGACTACTAGCAAATTGACTTCAAAAAGAGGGGCAAGTCCAACTTGCCCCTCATTAAATTCCTGAAAAGCTCAGTTATCTAAAACCGACAGATGCTTGCCAAACGAAAGCTAGCAAGAGAAAAAAGACGGGGATAACCGGTAAAACATCGACCAACGGATCAAAAATGGCATAGGCTTCCGGAAGCTTTGCCAACAGTAGCGATACTGCCATGATTAAATAGACCTCTCCAACACAAGTTTCATAATTGCCACACATCTTAACATGTTTATGAATCAGGATTGAGCAATCCTTTCTATTTCGATGGGCAGTAGTTGAGACCGCTGAATAGCATGATAGATTCGATGCAGCATTTATCAACCCACGAATCTATGCCTTCCAGAGCTAGCGGCATCTTACTCCACCCCACCTCCTTTCCCGGACGATATGGCATTGGCGAGTTGGGATCAACAGCTTACCAGTTTATAGACTTTCTGCATGCCAGCAAACAGCGCCTTTGGCAGGTGTTGCCGCTTGGCCCAGTTGCCTACGGTAACTCGCCCTATATGTGTTATTCCTCAATGGCTGGCAATCCTTTGTTGATTAGCCTGGAGTCATTGCAATCCCAAAATCTTCTGACGCATGATGATTTAGCAAGTCTGCCTGACTTTCCTGCCGATCGCATCGATTTTGACCTTTTGGCTCAGACTAAGTTGCCTCTGTTACAAAAAGCGGCTGAAAACTTTAAGCATCACGCTGCGTCCAGCCAGAGATACGCCTACGAAATGTTTTGTGCGAGTCGAGCGTTTTGGCTAAATGATTATGCTTTTTTCATGGCTTTGAAAGCAGCGCATGGAGGAGCAAGCTGGTATGAGTGGGAGCAAGCGATCGCTCAACGGCAACCAGAGGTCATGGAAAAATGGCGACAGCAACTTGCGGCTGAAATTTTTCATCACAAATATCTGCAATTTGAATTTTTCCGGCAATGGTCAGAATTAAAAGAATACGCCAACGATCGAAAGATCCAGATTGTTGGCGATATTCCCATTTACGTCGCCCATGACAGTGCCGATGTTTGGGCGTTCCCCCATCTGTTTCATCTTGATCCTGAAACTGGAGCGACAGAGTTGATGGCCGGTGTACCGCCAGACTACTTCAGCGAAACAGGGCAGCTTTGGGGCAATCCTATCTATAACTGGGATGCTTTGGAGAAATCTGGATTTGAATGGTGGATTCAGCGATTCCGGGCCATGCTGGAATATATAGACCTGATTCGGATTGACCACTTTCGCGGCTTCTGTGCCTACTGGGCTGTCCCTCAAGGCGAGGAAACTGCTATGAATGGGGAATGGGTAGAGGCTCCAGGAGAAGCCTTTTTCCAAGCCTTGGCGCAAGAATTGGGCAGTCTGCCGATTTTGGCAGAAGATTTAGGGGTCATCACCCCCGACGTGGAAGCGCTGCGTGACCAGTTTGAGTTTCCAGGGATGAAGGTGCTGCAATTTGCGTTTGGTTCGGATGCCGGTAACCCATTTTTGCCTTACAACTTCGTTCCCAACTGTGTTGTCTACACCGGTACGCACGATAACGATACGACGGTGGGCTGGTTTGAGAAGTTATCAGAGTGGGAACGACAGCGATTTTTGCAATATCTGGGGTGTCAGACCGAAGACGGCATTCATTGGGATCTCGTGCGGCTAGCCCTCAGTTCTGTTGCTCGCTGGGCGATCATCCCTCTGCAAGATGTGTTGGGATTAGGGTCTGAAACGCGCATGAACTATCCAGGCACCATCACAGGTAACTGGTCTTGGCGCTATCGGGCAGAAATGTTGACCTCAGAAGTGAGCGATCGCTTGAAATGCCTGACTGAAACCTATGGACGTGCGATCGCTCATCACCAAGACTAGAGCTTAAATGTATCCAGTGGTTGGAGAGTTTGAGGAAGTCATAGGGCACGCTGGGAACAGAGAGAAGAAAACAGCAAAGTGCGACAAACGCAATTTCAGCCAATAGGCAGAGCCTCTTGCCGCCTTGGTTCACAGTAAGACACACTGCCTGTTCTGATTTCCTCTGTTTCCTCTATGTCTCTGTGGTGTTTATCACTCTGAATTAACGAGCAATCAAGCTTGGATCAGCCCCTGGTAAGCTGGCGGCTTGTTGAGCCACTGAATAAACTCGTTCCTCGACTGCTCCAGGATTACCCAAAGGCTGCGGTTGACTTTTGTTGTAAGCCACTAACACCCCCCCTGCATTACCTGCTCTAATTCTGAGTTGAGTATCGGCTGTCCATGTCTTTTTCGTTCCTTCGGGCAGCAACCCTTGAAACTGGGTTTTACCGTCCGCCACGATTTTAATCCACGATGGGTCGGTGACTGTGACATCAATTCGCACAGGTTTGCTAGGTACTACTGGTTCAACTTTTGGGCTAGCAGGAGAGGGCATAACTAAATCAGGTTGACTTTCTGGAGAATTGGTTTGAGGCATCTGAATTTCAGCCGGAAGTCCAGAAATCCCCGCGTTAACCCAGGCAGCGGATTGATTCATCAAGTAAGACAACCCTTTAATCGCAACCATCACCAAGAGAATATAAGCTACATACAAATGCACTGGTCGGAGTTGAGCGGCTGGTAAATCTTTCCACGAAGACTTGGGAATTCTCAGATCCAACTCTGTTGGAAAGGCAAGGGAGAATTCATTACCATCTAACCCCAAAGCATCAGCGTAATGTTTAATAAAGCCGCGAATGTAAACAGGTTCTGGTAGTTGATGGATGTTTCCAGTTTCAATTGCGCTTAGCAGGCGAGACTGAATCAAGGTTATTGCGGCAACCTGTCCCAAGGTTAAACCCTGAGCTTCTCGCAGGTGCCGCAACTTCTCACCCAGTTCAGACAGCTTTTTCACCTGTTCCTGTTGTAATTGGGAGATATCCTTATCCATGACCTCAACTCCTAACACCATCAAATATATCCACCACACTACTGTGAAACATGTCTAAATCGATACACACCCTATAGAAGTAATCTCTGTCTCCAAAGACTCAATTTCAGGAGCTTCAAGAGACCGAAATTTGCCAGAAGGCAACTGTCCTAGCCGAATTGAACCGATCGCAGTCCGATGCAGGTAAATTACGGGATGACCTAACTGCTCTGCAACACGTCGAATCTGACGGTTCCTGCCCTCGCGCAGAACGATCTCCAAAAGAGTTCGAGTTTGATTGTCGATCCTCAACACCTGCACATCAGCCGATAAAGTCATTTTGCCATCCAAATTGATCCCTTTTCGCCACAGTGAAAGAGTAGATTGTGAAGGACAACCTTGAACCCAAACTTGATAAGTTTTGGGGACAGAATGGGAGGGATGAGTCAGAGAATAGGTGGCTACACCATCATTAGTCAAGAGCAATGCTCCGGTTGAATCGGCATCCAAGCGCCCAACTGGATGCAGACCCGAACCTTGTTGTAAGTGGGGTGGTAATAGCTCTAATACCGTCTTGCGATGGCGGGGATCATGGCAGGTCGAAACCACTCCCAGGGGTTTGTTGATGAGTAAATAAATGAGATCAGGGCGATCGGCAGGATGAATCCGTTGTCCATCTACCTCTAATCGATCACGTTCTGGATCTACTTTCTGCCCAAGTTGAGCGATTGCTCCATTCAGTCGCACTCGCCCAGCCAAAATCATTTGCTCAGCTTGACGACGAGAAGCAATACCCCACTGTGAGAGAACCTTTTGTACCCTGTCCATACTGGTGTAGAAAACTTCTGACAAATAATAGAAATTAATCGGAAGCGATTAAGTTTAATAACGAAGTATTGAATTAGATACAAACAAATATTACAAGAAGAATAATTCCTTCAGAGACAATAAAGTCCTCAAACCATTAATTCTTAGAAAAGAAGTTGGGCTGACGTACAGGTAAATAAACCTTGAGCCAGGCCCCACCTGTTTCGGGATGATTGTTGGCGTTGACGTGACCTTGATGAGCTTCAATGATTTGCTTGACAATCGCTAAACCCAAACCACTGCTGCTTTTATGTTGGAGATCGGTTTGATCTGAAAAATCCATCTCTTTAGAGCCTTTAGGATCTTGCATAGACAGTCCCACTGGCTCACTAGCTACCCACTGGGCGCGTGCTGGATCAACTCGATAGAAACGCTCGAAGACGTAGGGCAAGGCATCTTCAGGAAATCCAGGTCCAGCATCAATCACTTCAACACAAACTTGCGACTCTAAAGATCCTGGAGGAAGAGATTCTACGAAATGATCCTCTGAAGGTTGCTCTTCAACAGATTGAACCCCAATACTCGCATACACTCGAATGTGTTGCCAAGGGGGGCTATATTTGATGCTGTTGTCCAGTAGATTGATCAAAACTCTAAAGAGCCGCTGTTCATCTCCCTCAAGTAATAGGCGGCTAGGACCTTGATAGTCCAGATGTAACTGCTTCTTACGAGCTAGAGGCTCTAAGTTGAGCCAAGCATTTTGAATCAACTCTACTAAATCAACTGTTTTGAAGTGCAGTCCATCGGGAGCAGCACGATCAATTTGGCTGAGATCCAGTAGATCTTGAACCAGGTTACTGAGACGAATCGTTTCGTTAATCAATCGCTCTACCCAGCCTCGCAACCCAGGATCAAGGCGGGATTGTAAAGTTTCTGCTACAAGACGAATCGAGGTCAAGGGAGTTTTCAATTCATGAGCGACATCGGAGGCCCAGCGATCGCGCTGTTGCCTCAGGATTAAGGCTTCTTGGCGATTCTCTAGGAAAACACCGACGTGACCTTCCGGCAGTGGAAAACTATATCCCCGCAACGCATAAGCTTGCTGCTTCGACAGCCGTGAGGGGTCGGAGCTAACGGGATAAAAGATCCAATCCTTCCGGTAGGGTTTCCGATCGTTGCGGGTTTGGTCAATTAATTGGTCAAGTTCGTAAGAACGCACAACTTCTAACAAAAGTCGAGGCAATTTGGAGGTATGATCTGGATGAATTTCTAAAAGTCCTTGAACTTGAGGATTACACCAGAGCAAACGATTCTCCTCATCTACCTGGAGGTAGCCTATAGGGGCAGAGTGCAAAATCTGCCGTAGGGTTTCAATCTGTTGTTCAAGTTGACGTTGAGCGTACTGCTGACGAGTCAGAATCAACCCAAGTTGTGAGGTGAAAGAAGTTGCTGAACTGGATATGTTGAGCTTGCTACCTCGCAAGAAAGTGCCAATTTCTCGGTTCAAACGCAACTGCTGCCAGCCCCAAAGTGCTAGGCCAAGCGCTAATCCCAGAAGAAAAGCAAGTACTTCTACCATTTCCGGGTCGAACGTGCTGAGTCGTCAGCCGTGAAGTGAATAAAGGAGAATGCACCGGTGTGCCAAATTAGTTCAGCAACTGAATTGTCGGCTCAATTAATTAGCCAAATCGGTAACCAAAACCCCTGACCGTCATCAAATATTCTGGATGGCTGGGATCAATTTCTAGCTTTTCTCGGAGCCAACGGATATGAACATCAACCGTTTTACTATCTCCCATGAAATCAGGACCCCAAACCCGCTCAATTAGCTGTTCACGCGACCAAACCCGTTTGGGATGACTCATAAACAGTTCAAGAATTCGGAATTCTTTAGGAGATAAACTAATTTCGTCCCCTCGGACGGTAACTCGACACTCTTGAGGGTAGAGAAGGATATCTTGAAACTTGAGGATCGACTCTGAAGATTGAGGTTGGGCATGGCGATGACGACGCAAAAGAGCGCGACATCGAGCGACCAACTCTCTCATACCAAAGGGCTTCGTCAGGTAATCATCCGCTCCTACTTCCAAGCCTACAACGCGATCGGTCTCACTCCCTTTCGCGCTGAGCATGAGAATGGGAACAGTATTCCCTTCATGGCGAATCAGCCGACACAGATCCAATCCACTCACATAGGGCAACATCAAATCCAAAATAATTAGATCTAAAGTTGCAAAACCAGAACCGCTTTCGTCTGTTTTGTGAGTCATCTCCAAAGCCGTGCGACCATCTTCAGCCATTAAGACTTCGTACCCCTCTTCCCTCAAAGCCAAGGCTACGGTTTCTCTAATCAATTCCTCGTCCTCTACAATCAGAACTCGCCCCAATTTTACGGGTTGAGAGGATTTGGTAAGCTCTAGCGATAGCATTGCTGGCATTTCAGTATCTATGGTAAAACATGGGGTCAAGCTCATATTATCAAACTGAGCCTGATCTGCTTCAGATGTCGCCATTGGAATGCCTTAATTGTTACAGCTTTGTTGAAATGATTCTGACAATGTAGAAAAGATTGATTGTAACATCAACTCCGTGCTATACTAGCTTGTTTAATATAAAAGAAATCCTTTTTGAATTTTTGCAAAATGCTGCCATGCAGAATCAATATCTTACGCCCTATGATGAAGAAGTAAATGTTTTATAGCAAACTTTTCCTGGCAAACTTTTCCCCAAATTGTATCTTTCAAGACAGCTTCCTGTCTCTTTCCCTAAAATTTAGATCGCCTTGAATCATCTTGCACTCCAGGTCATTAGTTATGTCGAATTCCTCAGAATCTTACTCTCTGCCTCCAGTTGTGCGACGAGTTGCGATCGATTTCCGCAACGCAGGAGTAATAAGTTTCTGGATTCAATTGGTGCTGGCGATCGTTTCAACCCTGGTTCTGATTTTTGCCTCGTTTACCTTAAATACTCGCGCTAACTCCAGTCCTAACCCTGGCACAGGAGTAGGGTTGCTGTTTGCTATTCTGGGCTTATTTGCTCTCTATGCTGGGGCCTATTGGGCGTTTAATTACATTCGTCTCTCCAGACGGTTGCGCTCTTCTGACAGTCGATCGCGCCCTAAGCCCAAAGATGTTTCTCAGTCCTTAAGGTTTGGTTTGATCATCAACCTGGTTGGCATGTTTTTGACTCTTTTGGGAGCAGAGGCGATCGTAGGGGCATTGTTGGCCAAGTCGCTCTCGCAACCTCAAGGGGGCACTATCTTTGCGGAACGGCTGAGCCAATTTGTGCAACCCCTTGATATTTTTGTGGTGCAAGCCAACATCAACACTATCCTGGCCCACTTCTTTGGGATTCTTGCCTCACTGTGGTTGCTCTGGCGAATGAATCGGAATTAGGCAGCAATCCATAGGAAGAGAACCACAAAGGCACAGAGGGCACAAAGGGAGTTTTAAGGCGATTTCTGGAAAAGAATCTCCCAGTTTTTGAGGAGGTTGGGCATCTGAGCCGCCCACCCTACCAAAAACTGGGTATATGATTTCCTGGATCTCTCTTAAGCGGTTTTTGTTTGGGTGAAGTGAATTTAGCCTTGTTTGAGGCAGCGATCGCATTGACCACAGCGAAATGCTTGGGACTCTTGATTGAAACCAAAGGCATATAACAGAAATTGCCAGCGGCATTGGTTAGTGTGCAGGTAGCGTAGCATTTGTTTCGCTCCTTGCTCTCCTACGGGAGAGTGTGTTTTAGTTTTTGGCTGAATCGTATAGCGAAAGGGATCAAGCCATTGCAGTTGTCCCTGGCTATGGAGTAAGGAGAGGGCAATAGCACCCTCTTTGAACTGACGCGCCACGGCGTTAGCTTCCCCTGTTTGAGGTAATTTTCGAGCTAGAATTTGGGCGCGTTGGGATTGCGATCGCTGCTTTTCTTGAAAGAACTGAAAGCGTTGGCGATCGTCTGGATTAAACCAACCTGTCGGTTCACTAATCAAGGTCATCGCCTCCGCAGGTTGACCATCTCGGCCAGCTCGTCCGACCTCTTGCACGTACTCAGAAATCAGCACGGGCGCGTGAAAATGCACCACCCAGCGCACGTTCGGCTTGTTGATACCCATGCCAAACGCCGAGGTGCAAACGACAAAATCCAACCGATCTTCTAGCCAATCTGCCTCAATGCGACGGCGATCGGTGGCACTCAGTCCAGCATGGTAGGGAGCCGTTCTACAGCCCTGTTCTCCCAGCCATACTGCTAAGTCTTCACTGTCTCGACGACTGCGGACGTAAACCAGACCAGATTTACCTTGCCGTGCCCGAATGTAGCGCAACAAGCGTGACCAGCGCCCTTTAGGAGTCCAAACTGTTTCTACGTTTAGGCGCAAGTTGGGCCGATAGGGATTGAGTCGGAAGATTTGGGGGTCGCGCAATTGAAGAACTTGGTGAATGGTTTGTTGGGCAGCAGGATCGGCTGTGGCCGTAAAAGCTGCAATCACAATTTGAGTACCAGCAGGTTTGGTTTTAAGGAGATGCGATCGCACTGTTTCTAGACGACGATAGGCAGGCCGAAACGTATCTCCCCATTGCACTAAACAATGAGCCTCATCCAACATCAAGCCATTGATCAAAATTTTAGGATCAGCAAGGGTCTGCCAAACTGATTCGGTCAGCAACGTTTCAGGGGAAAGATACAGTAAGCGGAGGCGTTGCTGTTTGAGTTGCCAGAGGATCTGCCGCCGCTGGTGAGTCGGCAATTGACTATGCAGTAAAGCCGCTGGCAATTGCCGCTGGTGTAATTCCTGAACTTGATTCTCCATGAGAGCCACAAGCGGTGAAATTACCAATGTCAAGCCTTGAGAGAGAAGCGCCGGTAATTGAAAGCAAATCGATTTGCCGCCACCAGTCGGCATGACGATTAAAGCATCTCGTTTTTGTAACAAACATTGAACGATTTCTCCTTGGGGAGACCGAAAATCATCGTAGCCCCAAATTCGCTTAAATTCCGATCGCACCTGTTGCCACTGAATTGTTGTTTGCATAGATTCACCCCATCTGACTTGCCTAGCGTTCCCAGGATTGGAGGAATCTAAACGCTAGAAGAGGGGGAATTGGGTGAACCACAAAGGCACAAAGAACACTAAGGGGGAGTGAATTTTGCATTCGGGTCAATCATTTTGGTCGTTCAAAGTTAGATGAGAAATAGCCCTACTTCTGTGCAAACTGCATCTAATGGTTGATCCCAAGGATCAGTGGGTAGGCGAGGCAGGTGAGCAAATGCAAAGGTGATGCCGACTGTGAGCAGGGTTGAACGATCGATCGCACTCAACATCCGATCATAAAAGCCGCCGCCATAGCCCAACCGATAGCCCAGATGATCGCAGGCGATCGCCGGAATTAAAATCAGATCCACTTCTTCCAGGGGAATCATGGGCCAAGCGGGATGAGGCTCCGGGATATTGAAGACTCCAGCGATCGTCCTCTGCCCCAATTGCCACTGATGCCAGTACAAGGATTGGGCAACACAGCGCGGCAAACCCCAACGCTGTTCGGAGCTCAATAGCGGACTCAAATCTGGCTCTTGGCGAGTACTGGCATAGCTCAGAATCGTTTGAGCCTGCTGGAAGGGTTCCCAAGCTTGCAAGTGAGAGCAAATGCGATCGCTCTTTTCTTGCCACTGCTGGACAGGCAGGGAGCGACGTTGCTGGAGGAGCGATCGACGGAGTTCGGATTTATCAGTCATTGCCAATGGGGTGATACAAGTTGATACAAAGCTTAAATGTAAAGTGAGCTACGAAAGTGGTAAGTTGATTTAGCTGAAGTCGGTTCTAGTGGGGAACAGTCACTAGACGCTTGCTGCTTTACCGAAATTCGATTGGTAAGACAGCAAGCTGGGGGAAAGATTGGTGCAAGTCCAACGCTGTCCCGCAACTGTAATGAGAATGAGTGGTGCAACTTTTGCCATGCAACAACAATTCTCTGAGTCAGGATGCCCGCCATAAACTCTATGTTTACCCATCTGCGAGGTACAGATGTCTATAATGTTTGCTCACTTGTTCAATCGTTTGAAAATGGCAATGGCAGACGCGATCGTCCCTCTGTCATTGGTCAGAATCGTGCGATCAGTCGCTCTAGTTCTTGGAATTGTCTGCTCATTCTGGTCGATTTTAACCTTGCCCGCGATCGCCCACCATGCAATGGATGGAGCACTGCCACAGAATGGCTTAGAAGGGGTTCTCTCAGGCTTAGCTCACCCGGTCATCGGTTTAGATCATCTAGCATTTGTGATTGCTGTAGGGTTGCTGGCATCATTACAGCCTCAAGGCGGGTGGCTGCCGCTCGTCTTCTTGGGAACTGCTGTAGCGGGCACTGGGCTGCATCTTGCGGGCTGGAATTTATTCGCTTCAGAGTTAATGATTGCCACTTCTGTGTTGCTCTTTGGGTTAATGCTGGCGATTAACATTCCTGATTGGCGTGTGGTGCTGGGGTTGGGTGCGTTCGCTGGCTTGTTCCACGGCTATGCCTATGGAGAGGCGATCGTGGGGGCGGGAATGGCTCCATTGCTGGCTTACTTGTTGGGATTTACGGTGATGCAAGGGGCGATCGCTTTTGGTGCGATGAGGTTGGTCAAGCTTATATCCCAAAAGGCGATGAATGCTTCGCCTTCGCTGCGTTCTGTTGGTTTTGTCATGTTTGGAATGGGTTTGGCGTTTCTGTCAAATGTTCTGTTGGCTTGATGAAAATTGGGCGAAGCGTTTGTAGGTAAACTTCTCGAACTGAAACAAGCTTCTCTGAAGCGGAATGCTTCGCCCTTACACAACACACTACCTTTATGCATAAAATTCCAGTTACGATCATCACTGGCTTTTTGGGAGCGGGTAAGACTACTCTGGTCCGGCATCTGCTGCTCAACAATGAAGGGCGGCGGATTGCCGTTTTGGTCAACGAATTTGGTGAAGTTGGCATTGATGGAGATTTGTTACGGTCTTGCCAGATTTGCTTAGACGAGACGACGGAAAATAGTCCAGATGATGAAAATGGAAACAGTTCATCAAGGCAAACTGCACTTCCTAATATCGTTGAGTTAACGAACGGCTGTTTGTGCTGCACGGTGCAAGAAGAATTTCTGCCAACGATGCAGGAATTGTTGAAGCGGCGAGATGAAATTGATTGCATTTTGATTGAAACTTCAGGATTAGCCTTACCCAAACCGTTGATTCAAGCATTCCGCTGGCCAGAAATTCGCACAGGCGCAACGGTGGATGGGGTGATTACCGTGGTAGATTGTGAGGCGATCGCCAACGGCAACGTCGCCAGTGACTTGCAGGCATTGGTAGCGCAACGTCAAGCAGATGACAGTTTAGAACACGAAACCCCTTTAGAGGAATTATTTGAAGACCAGTTAGCCTGTGCCGATCTGGTGTTATTGACTAAAACCGATCACGTCGATCGCGCCACCCAGCAAAAAGTCCATGATTGGTTACGGCAAGAGGTTCCCGCTGCTGTCAAGATTGTGCCGTGTCAGCACGGAAAAGTTCATCCTGACCTCCTCCTGGGATTTAGTGCTGCTGTTGAAGAACACCTGGAACAACGTCCCAGCCATCACGATACCGAAGAGGAACACGATCATGATGATGACATTAACTCGGTTGAACTCATCACGGATCAACAATTTGAACCTGCCGCTCTGTCTTCACGGTTGCAGCAAGTGACACAACAGCATGAGATTTATCGGATTAAAGGGTTTGTTGCCGTTCCTGATAAACCCATGCGATTGGTTTTACAAGGTGTGGGCGATCGGTTTGATTATTTCTTCGATCGCCCCTGGCAATCAACAGAACTACGCCAAACAAAACTAGTTTTCATCGGTCGTGCCCTGGACATATTAACGATTCGAGCACAGATAGACGGTTCACAAGGTTCAGAGCGTTAATTATTGGAACCACAGAGGCACAGAGGGCACAGAGGCATGAAAACCGGATGTGGCGTATGCGAGGACGGTTAGTGGCACGTCTCAATCAATATCTCAATCAATAGACGATCGCTTATCTGGCGACATCCGGTTACCAGATGTTGCCAGGGTAAGTCGCCAGGGTAACATGTTGAACTGGGGGCCAGGTTGGACATCTCACATCAAAAATAGTTCGCGAATGCCTTCACTGCCAATCTCGATCGCCAGCGCAGCGAGAAGGAATCCCAAGATTTTGGTGGCAATGATAGCTCCCTCTGGGCCAATCCAGCGATCGATGCGAGCCGATTGCCGCATGATCAGCCAGGTGACTACCATAGCGCTAAGAATCCCAACTACGACACTAATGTGAGCATTGGGAGAATCAGCCATCAGAATCATCACGGTGGTTAACGTCCCTGGCCCTGCCAGCAAGGGTAGGGCTAAGGGAGTGATCGCCACATCTCGTCCGGCTTCAGCAACAGGAGTATCTAACTCACCCCGTAGCATATCCAGGGCAATTAAAAGCAGCAATAAACCTCCTGCAACTCGCAGAGAGGCCAGGCTAATGTGCAGATACTCCAGGACAAACCGCCCACCGAACGCAAAAACTAATAATACAACAGTTGCTACAACTGTAGCGCGATCGACGATTTGATGGCGTTCAGCAGGTTCCATGCCCTTGGTCAAAATCAAAAACACAGGCGCATTCCCCAAAGCATCTGCCATCACAAACACGGCTGTAAATGTCTGAATCAAAACGGAAGTATCCACAGCCCACCCCTGAAGACTATTACTAAATTTAGCTTACCTTAAGCTTAGGGAAATGCCGTTTAATAGAGTGCTACGTACCCACCTGAGGGCACAATCCCTCTGATTCCGGAAGAACCACCAAAGTATAGCGGGTTGAGTGCAGTCGAAACCCGCTGTCAATATTAAGCAACTCCCGTTTTCTAACATTAGAGAGTAGAGGGGTCAACTCCAAGTTCGCGGAGCTTTGCCGCCAGGCGTTCGGCTCTTTGCTTTTCTTGTTCGGCTCTTTGCTTTTCTTGTTCGACCTGTTGTTGGGCCGCTTCTTCAGGGAGTAAAACCAATTCCCCTTGAGGTGTATAGAATCTGAGCCACAAGCAAGTCCCGGTCATAGGTTCTCGATCGATCGCCCCTTCCCACGTTCCCAGCCAAAGTCCTAGTGTTTCACACCAGAGCCAACCGCGATCGTCTGGAGTCAGCGATTGATAGCCCTGAGCTAAATCGAGCCGCCAACCCGCAAAGGCGGCGGGATTAAACGGATCAAAGACAAAATAATCCGGTGTCCGAAAGGTCTGCTCATAGAGATCCTTTTTCACCCCGCGATCGATCGCGGCAGTACTGGAAGAAAGGAGTTCAATAATTACATCAGGATAGCGCCCCGATTCTTCCCAAATCACCCAACCCTGGCGCTCCCGGACTGGTTCAACCCCAAGCACCGCAAAGAAATCAGGTCCTCTAAAATCGCGATTCATGGCTTGTTCGCGACTGTAATAGACGAACATATTGCCCCCCACAAAGCTATCGGGTCGGGAGAGCAACGCTTGCTGGGCTGAGCGAATCAGTACATTCATGGCAATCCGATGACGATTGCTTTCTAAGGGTACTCCATCGTCAAAAATCAAATCTGTTGGCGGGGAAGGCGCTTCCCAATCGGGTGCAGTGCCCGCCTGTAATTCTCCAGTCTGTACTGCTTCAGGCTCTAGTTCTAAGGCAACCTCTGAAACCATGACTTACACCTCCGCCATTTTCCTGGTTACGCGATCGATTCTAGACGGTACGCATCACAATTGACAGAACTTGCGATCGCGATCCGAAGCAGGTTCTTGCCAGGAGTAAGCAAAGTGGCTGATGGCGTTAATTTTGGGCTGTCGTTGGTGAATCGATTGCATTTGGGCTTCTAAAGGCGGGTGATGATTCACCGTTTGCCCCCAGACCCCTGCCAAGACAGGCTTCACCTGAGTACCCGGAGGAGCCTGAGCCATCACCTGTTGCACCTGCTCCACCACACACGCCGTATTGCCACAAGTGGCGTAAGCCATTGGGTGCCATTCTATGCTATCAGGGAACCGATCCCAGGGTTGTAATCGCGAATCATAGCCCCGACCGACCGCCTGATTACCTTCTGGAAAGAAAACGGCTCCTGCCATCATGCCCTGGCGCTGCACTGGATAGATGGCCAGCGACAGGAAATCCAGCACGCCTTGAATGGCATGAGCCACGCTGAGATGCCACAACTCAGCTTGCAGGTAAGGATGCACCTCAGCTGGGGTTAATTCAGCCAGAGAGAGACTGGGGACTCGTCCCTGCCACAGGGGTTCTCCATCCTGGGGATAGAGCGATAGAACAGATTCGATATCCGCTATGGTGACATAGCCCTGGCTGATGTAGCGACGAATCAAATCTTGCCCACTGGGATTGAGGGCCCGTTGCAGTAGGGCTTGTTGCGATGCTTCCCCATAGAGCCACAGGTCTTGAACGCGATGGGCGATCGAAGCTGCTCCTGGACCTCTGGGATAGCGGATGTAATCGAAGAGAACGCCATCCGGTCGCCGCCGCAACACGGCTTCCACCATGTAGTAGTAATCCTGCTTGGCTTTGGGGTGATAAGGATCGACAAACGCCTCTTCATAAATGCCACCGATGCGATCGTCTGGACGAGAAGCATGATGCAGACTCAAGCTAGTGTGACCCGCCCCATTGCGAGCCAATACCTGCTGCCCTTCGGGTCGTTGGGAATAGGTATAGCCAAAATTCATCGTGAACATCCAGGCGTATACCTTTAATCCTCGTTCATGCCCCTTGGCGATCATTTCTGCCAGTAAATCCCGATTCTCATAACCAGGTTGACGCAAAGTCGAGGGCCAGGGGGTGCGATTGTCAGCCACGGGCAATAGAATTTGGCCGTTGTAAAACACCTCGACGTAGACCTGGTTATAGCCCCGGTTAACAATGCGATCGAGCAGAGCATCAATGCCTCCCGGTCGGGCATCACACGGGTACAGTCGCAGCCAGATGGCTTGTTGCTTCAGCCAACTTTGACTGCGACATTGACGTAACCACTCTGCATGATGATTCAATGTCGTTTTGTAGCTGTTATATGCTTCTAGATTGCCCTGAAGGGTCGCTTGTAGAAAGAGTTCTTTTTGGGCGATCGCCTCTGCCGGAAAAGTACAATAAGCAGAAGCCTGAGCGAGGGCCTGCTGATGTGTGATCAATGGACTCAAGAGACTGACGAACAGTGCCGTTGCCACAACCAGCCCTGAAAACCTATACTGAAACCTATAGAAATAGCGCTGAGACTGGAAAAACCGGAGAACCTTCATCGAATCTAGATACTCCCTCACATCCAAAGCATGATCCACAAGGCTGAAACTCTGTTATTTATAACACCCCTGGTCACATTCCTACGGGATTTTTTTGAAGAATTTTTCACATAGTTTTCGCCAAAGGAATTTCACAGCGGTGAAAGTTTACCGTAGTGAAAGTGGACTGGGTGTTGCTGATTTGAGGGATGATTTTGAACATGAAACCGAAGATTTCACGTTCAAAATCATCCCTTTATTAAGCAACGCCAGTGGACTGAATCGGAATCAACATCTGAGATTGTGAATTGGTTTTGGTGCAGCTGCGCTACACCCAAGTAACTTCTCAGGAAATCTAGCGTCAGGAATTCTATGAATCAATCCATTATTCAGGTTGATGCATTTACCATTCAGCCATTCGCGGGTAATCCCGCTGCGGTTTGTGTGCTGTCCTCGGCTCAATCAACCGAGTGGATGCAAGCTGTGGCACGAGAGATGAATCTGTCAGAAACCGCGTTTTTACTCAAACAAGGCGATGGCTTCAATTTGCGCTGGTTTACGCCCACAACGGAAGTGCCGCTGTGTGGCCATGCCACCTTAGCCAGTTCCCATGTACTGTGGTCAGAGGGCTATTTGCCTGAGGATCAGGTGGCTCAGTTTCATACGCTCAGTGGCTTGCTGACTGCAACTAAAACAGGAGATTGGATTGAACTGAATTTTCCAGTCAATCGCTCTGAGCCAGCGATCGCCCCACCCGAATTACAACAGGCAATTGGCCCATACAAACTGGTTCTCAAAAATTCATTGGGTTATCTAGTCGAGGTGGTATCAGAAGAGCAAGTCCGCCTGGTACAACCGGATTTTTCCTTGCTTCGTCAATTACCTGTTACCGATGTTGTGATCACGAGTCAGACTCAACCGGGTTCAGACTTTGATTTTGTGTCTCGCTTTTTTGCCCCCGGTTTGGGCATTCCTGAAGATCCAGTAACGGGTGCGGCTCATTGCGTGCTTGCTCCCTTCTGGCGCGATCGCTTGCATCAAGATGAATTTCTGGCGTACCAAGCCTCTCAACGGGGAGGGGTGTTACGGATTCGCTATGATGGAGGCGATCGGGTCTTGATCGCCGGACAAGCTGTCACGGTGCTGCGGGGAGAACTGATTCTACCGTAGGCTAAGCTACATGGAAATTAAACCAGGAACTCTCTATGTCGTCGCGACTCCTATTGGCAACCTGGAGGACATGACCTTTCGGGCAATTCGTGTGCTGCAAAACGTCGATGTGATTGCTGCCGAAGATACGCGCCATACGGGAAAATTATTGCAACATTTCCAGATCATCACACCTCAGATCAGTTATCACGATCACAATCGCAACAGTCGTTTAGCAGAACTACTGTCTCGCTTACGGCAAGATAAAGCGATCGCGCTGGTCACTGATGCAGGCATGCCTGCCATTTCTGACCCAGGGTATGAATTAGTGAAAGCCTGTGCTGAAGCAGGGATTCCGGTTGTGCCGATTCCTGGATGTAGTGCAGTGGTGACAGCTTTGAGTGTCTCCGGTTTACCCAGCGATCGCTTTGTGTTTGAGGGCTTTTTGCCAGCGAAAGGACAGGAACGGCGCGATCGCCTAGAAATCCTGAGTGCAGAATCCCGGACTTTGATTTTCTATGAAGCCCCGCATCGTCTGCGGCAAACCGTGCAAGATTTAGCCACAGCTTTAGGGGGCGATCGCTCCGTCGTACTGGCCAGAGAATTGACTAAATTGCATGAACAACTGTGGCGCGGCACGCTGGCAGAGGCGATCGCCCACTACGAGACGACCGAACCTTTGGGAGAATACACCCTGGTGGTGGCAGGGTGTGAAGTATCCCAACCCATGCTATCTGAATCAGCGCTTAAAGCCGAACTGGAAGCCTTGATTCGTCAAGGTGTGTCGCGATCGCAAGCCAGTCGGCAACTGGCTCAGCAAACCTCCCTCACCCGCCGAGAAATTTATCAACTGGCGCTGGCGATTCCTGAACCAGAAGAGGAGGATGTAGACGTTGAGATGGGTGCATCTTTTGATGAAGCGAAACCGATGGAGGGTTGAACCACAAAGACACAAAGGGCACAGAGGGTAGTAGAAAAAGGGAAACAGCAGAAGCGGTTCTACTACACCAAAAAGCGGTTCTACTCAATGGCAGAACCGCTTCAAGTTTGGGGAGAAGAAGTTAGCGAACTGCTCCTACTTGAGAGGGTAGGGGCTTCATCAAATAAAGCCGCAGCAGGTTCACAGCGATCGCGCCCAAATGAGGCACTTTCTGAAGGAACTGCAAGAATTTGGGTTGATTGGAGTTGGCGATCGCTGCCAACTTTTCGTTGTGAGCAGCGCTCTCATCCAATAGCTGAAAGAACATAGGATGATCCACATTCAGCATTACCGGAAAAACTCGCGCTGAGGTTTCGTTGGTCTTGCGGATGACGTGAATGTCATAGTCGCGGGCATTGAGTCCCAAAGTGGCATAGAAGCTCGATCGCTGCAAGTCATTCAAGTACATTGTGGCAAAAACCGACAACAGGAAAAAGCGACACCACAATTTTGCTTTCCAATCATTCAAAATCTGGGGCTGGGCCTTCATCAAAGCATCAAAGAAGTCGCCATGACGGTTTTCATCCTGACACCAGTTTTCAAAGAATCGGAAGATAGGATAAACCCGATTTTCTGGATGGGATTCCAAATGGCGATAAATCGTGATGTAGCGCCAGTAACCAATCTTTTCAGATAGGTAAGTTGCGTAGAAGATGAACTTGGGCTGGAAGTAGGTATAGCTACGGCTCTTGGTTAAGAAACCCAGATCCAGGGACAGATTAAAATCGGACAATGCTTTGTTTAAGAAACCAGCATGGCGGGCTTCGTCTCGCGACATCAGGGTAAAGCATTCCGCCAAAACGGGACTTTTATCCTTAAGCTTACGACCAAGCTCTTTATAGAGCAAAAATCCCGAAAATTCAGCCGTACAGGAACGCTCCAGAAACTCGACAAATAAGCGACGAGTTTCTCCATCAATGTGCTCCCAAGATTGCTCAAATTCCTCATCCCGCACAAAGTGGTGACGGTTGTAATCTGTCCGGAACTCTTCCAGGATGGCTCTTAGCTCATCCTCATTGGCTGAGATGTCCATCGCTGCCATCTCATCAAAATTGGTGGTGTAAAACCGAGGAGTCAGAATCGTTTCCTTTGCAGGTGTTTTGCTCCCCGGACGCATTTCTTCAAAGCTTGGCTTCTTAAGAGAATCTACCATTGCTGTTCTTTCGCTATGATTCGCTATTATCAGTGCTTCAACTCTGCTATTGCTCCATGTTCCAGATGCCAACAACGCCAAGTGATGATGTCAAAGTCTACAAGTTCCTACAGGATACGGTGAGACATCAAGGAACATAGACCAAGATGCTAGGCTACTACGCTTATCAGTCTATCAAGCCTCATCACTACAAAATCGGGATTTTTGTTAAGACTTGCTACATGAGATGGGTTGGGGGAGTTGAGTAGGCATAACCTGCTTACCTTACACAACCCATAGGATTGCTATACATGGATGCAGGTTTGTTCATTGATTCCTTGACTGAGTCAAGCTGTTTTCTTGCGATGCAGCCTGATAGCTTGATTAAGGTAAACTGAACCGAGGTACTGCAAAGAGATATTGAAGTTATTAACAATTCTCAACCTGAATGCTTTAATTCTGGATTACAGCCCAAGCGCAACCGATGCCTAATTCACAGTCTGATCTATTCATCAAAAGCATTTATACCGATGGAGCTTGTTCTGGCAATCCAGGGGTTGGGGGATGGGGAGTCGTCGTCTACTTCACTGATGGTTCGATTCATGAAATAGGTGGGGCGGCTGCTCAGACAACCAATAACCGGATGGAAATGCAAGCTGCCATCTCAGCTCTCGAATTTCTGCTCGTCTCGAAACCCTCTGAATCCGTCGCGCTCTACACTGACAGTGAGTATCTCAAGAATGGGATTACCCAGTGGATCAAGGGCTGGAAGCGGAAGGGCTGGAAGACCTCTACGGGAAAGCCTGTGCTCAATCAAGACTTGTGGATGCGTCTGGATGAATTGATGGAACAGGTCAACCAAGTCAAAATCCCTTTGCATTGGGAACATGTTCGCGGTCATGCCGGAAATGAAGGTAACGAACGCTGCGATGCGATCGCCCGCAACTTTGCTACAGGTCGCATTCCTGCCCTGCAAGTTGCTTCCCCAAACAATTCCTTATCCTCCTTATCCCACGAGACTAAAATTTCCTCCGATTCCATCCTCTCTGCTACTTCATCAATCCTGCCAGAAATTGTAGGATCGGCTTCAGTTGTGAGCGATCGCCCTATGGAAGTGTCACTTCCAGCCCCTACGACCGAATCTGGAGTAATGGATGCTATGAATGATGCCAACTCATCCCCTCTACTTGATGCCTTAGATGATCTACCTCGGGAAGTGCGGGTGACCCAACTGCGCCACGTTGTAGAAACCTTGCGGATCGCAGATGAAATTGCTAGCCAGGGTTACTTGATTACAAGTTCAGAGTTAGCTGACTTGATGGATGTAAATGCAGGAGCTGTTACTAGTCGAGGCGATAACTGGGTGTGGCGGAATTGGGTAGTTTCGCGAGTGCGCCGAGAGGGCAACCAGATTCTTTGGCAGTTAGAACGAGTAGATTAAGTAAGGGTTGTTTGCACCAATACTCCGGACAGTTTTTTTGAACGCGACTACAAGGCTTTCAGAGCATACAGTTCAGGAATAGAGTTATTTTTTCAAAGTTAGCATTACCCCTGACTTTGAAAAAAAGAGCCAGCCTACGACTGGATAGGAGTTTAAGCCTCAAAATCTGCTCAAATTCTGTCCGGAGTATTGTTGCACGTAAACAGTCAGATAATTAACCAGAAGCGGGCACCGGGAATCGAACCCGGATCAATAGCTTGGAAGGCTATGGTTTTACCACTAAACTATGCCCGCATAAGCCTGCACAAAGCAGTCTTTGCCAGGATAGCACAAATCATTGGGAGAATGGGAAAAGGTAACACAAGATTATTTTCATAAAATCCTTACATGCATGTGAGTTTGATAATCTCCGTGAGGAGGGCACAGCCCGCGCCAACGAAAAACCGCTCGTCGAACTCTGTAAATGCAATTTTTATTTGGCGGGTTCCTGTCAAACAAAATTGGTTCTTTCAGAATGGTGGGGATAGGGCACTTTAATATCGCTTCAGGGCTTGACTCCATCCAGTGTTAATTTTTATCAAAAATTAATATGAATTTCTTGAACGGAGTCTACACACAACGCTAAACACAACGGTGAGAAAGCTCAGGATGATATTACACACTTGCGCTTTTAGCAATTTCTGACATCACAGCAAGGCATAATCAATATTTTTTTTGGGCAAATTTATAAGGATTACTAATATTCAGTCCCTACATCTGGTTCAAGTGTTGGGCAATACATAGTTTTACTCCCAGTACCGTCAATAATAAGTCAAAACCTGTAACCCCCTCAGGAGAATAACTATGAAAACAGTGATTGGGCTTTTTGACGATCGCGAAGAAGCAATGCGAGCTTATGCTGCACTTCATGCAGAGGGCTATGCTAAGGCAGATCTAGACATCTTGACCAACGACGATAAGGACGACGAGCCGAAGCTGGCGACGATGCGTAAGTATGTTCCGGAGCCAGACGTTGATGTTTATCTGGAAGGTGTACGCCAAGGCGGTACGATCATCACTGCTAATGTTTCCGATAGTGCAGTTATGCGTGCAGCTGAAATCATGTCGAACTTCAACATGGTGAACGTCAAGCAGCGTGCGACTGAATGGCAAGCGGCAAACAGCAACTTGATTTTGAGCAATCCTGTCAGCAGTGAGAATGTTCTTGAGGTCATTGAAGAGGATCTCGTCGTTGGCAAGGGTGAAGTTGAGCGTGGTCGGATGCGGATTTACAGTGTCGTCACTGAGCGCGAGGTGAAGCAAGATGTGAGTTTGCGCGATGAGACCATTCGGGTCAAGCGCCGTCCTGTTAATCGCGACATCCAGGTTTCTCCTGATTTGTTCCAGGAGAGAACGTTTGAGATGGTTGAGATGGATGAGATTGCTCTTGTAGCCAAAACGGCTCGTGTAATCGAGGAAGTTTCGCTTGGCAAGGAAGTTGTTGACAAGATCGAAACCATCAAAGAGACGCTCCGTCGTCAAGATGTTGAGATTGAAGAAGTTCCGGCAGTGCGTGCTTACGCTGACTATGATTCAGACTTCCGCAGCTTTTACACGTCTAAGTTGGCGAATAGCGGTGTTACCTATGAAAGTCTGACACCGGCCTTCAACTTTGGTTACAACCTGGCTACCCGTGAACCCTTCCGCAGTAGTCCTTGGAATGCAGTAGAGGCTGATGCCCGTCAAATCTGGGAAGGTAAGAATCCTGGAACATGGGAGCAGAACAAGGCTGTGATCAAGTACGCCTGGGAAAAAGTGCGGAGCGTTCGTTAATCGCTTGCAATCTTCATAGTTGTAAGACGATTTTCAATTAAGCTTTTTCGAGTTCTTTGAGGGATTCTGAACCCCTCAAAGAATTCGGTGTAGAATTGTGAGTGGACAACAGGCTGTCCAAGTTCTCTGTATCCGTCGAGATGCTTACTGCTGAGTAAGTTTGTGGCAGCGCTTGATTGAGTCCTGAGTATGCCCCAACCGATGGAGTGAAGCGAAGTGACCTCTTCCTGGCATTGGGTAGTCATTTCAAGTCTGTTATTTGCGATCGCTTGCCTGTTTTGGGCTAAAGTTTTTTTTCGCGGAAGATTGCAGTGGTTTGAGAGTTTCAATTTTAGCTGGAGAGGTTGGATCATACAGGGCAATGTCCAAATTAGGCGAGATCGGGACGATCTCCCTGGTGCTGATCCAGAGCCAACTGATATCAGTAAAGGAGTAAGCATGGCTGACCCGATTGATGCTTCTCGCAGAGCAAGACAGGAGCATGAAGCTGTTCCAGGTACGAAGGATGTGAGCATTGCAGGTCGTCGTGAGAGCGAGGAACAAGCTGTTTCAACGAGTTCAACGGCAGCAAGAGTGAATCTAGCAGATGAGATTGTTATTCCTGTAGTAGCGGAAGAAGTTCACATAGAGACACAGCGTGTAGAGCGCAGTCGAGTTCGCGTCCACAAACGGGTAGAAACACGAGAGGAAACTGTTGAAGCTCCCTCCAGACACGAAGTTGTTGTCGTTGAACACATTCCGTTTAACACAATCATAGAAGGTGTGATGCCTGAGATACGAGAAGAAGGGAATGTTTTGGTGATACCAGTGATCGAAGAAGTTCTCGTTCCTCAGAATCGACTGCTGTGGCGGGAGAGCGTTCGTGTTTCTAAAAACCGAACAACGGAGCACCTGCGGCAAACCATTACACTTAGACAAGAGGTGGTTGATATCGATCGCGTAGAGTTAGGCGATGATAGCTCCTCTGCGACTCCCACTGTGGCTTCTGCTGTTCCCACCCCAGAAGCTGAAAAGGGATTTGTGAAGAACTTGCTCTCTAGTTCGGCTAAGGTTAATTCAGCGGGTACAACTCAGGCAGCAGCAATGAAGACTAATCCCTCTACACGTTCTCAACCATCAAGTGAAGAGGTTGTGATTCCGGTTATGGTCGAAGAACTTAATGTGACTACTCGTCAAGTTGCACGAGCCAGAGTACGAGTTTATAAACGAGTAGAAACAAAGGAAGAGTCTGTCGAAACTCCTGTAATCCACGAATCAGTCGTAGTTGAGCGTATCCCGGTAAACGAATTTATTGAAGATTCTATTCCTCAAGTCAATGATGAAGGCGATGTCTTGATGATTCCAGTCATCGAAGAAATCTTCACCTTAGAGAAGCGATTCCTATTGCGTGAAGAAGTACGGATTACCAAAAATTACGCAATGGAAACAAATTTACAAAAGGTCACGTTACGTCGTGAAGTAGTTGATGTGGAACGAATAGAACCAAAGAACCCTAATCTGTCATAGTTGTATACTACTATTTAAAGTTCAGATACAGTCAGATATGGTAAGTCTCTGGTTCCCGAATTCTGCTTGGGAACCAGAGGAGAAGTTGCAGAGATACGGAAAACGCGCAGTAGCACTGCGCTGTTAGGGTTTAAGATTACAAATTCTCTGCTCCAGAGAGGACAGTAGCCGATTCGATACGATCGCCCTGCTGAATGCGATCGACGACTTCCATCCCCTCAGTCACATAGCCAAACACAGCATAACTGCCATCCAGAAATTCTAAATCTGCAAGAGCAAAGTAGAACTGTGACGAAGCCGAATCAGGGGCTTGCGATCGCGCCATCGCTACCGCTCCCCGCTTGTGTGTCAGTTGCGGCGGTTGAGCTATTCTGGCTGCTTCAAAGGTTTGACCATAAAGTGGTTCGGTAGCGCCTTGAGGCTTGATTTCCAGAGGCACATAACGCGGTGCAGAGGTAGTTGGATCGACAAAACTACCCGTTCCTAAGGCATTGGCTGGAAAGTTGGGGTTAGCACTCTGAGGGTCGCCACCTTGCACGACAAAGGGAGAAGGTTGACGCACGACCCGATGGAAGGATAAACCGTCATATAGCCCGCGCTGCACAAGATCGACAAAGTTGCCAGCGGTAATCGGAGCCGCATCTCCGTCCACCTCAATTTTAATGGGTGAACCGTTTACTATCATTTCCACCGTTGCTTTGCCTTGCAGACGGGGTAAATTTGCAAATTGATTTTCCACCTGAACACCTTCTGTAGAATTTACGCTCGCAGAACTGGTCGCTGCTGTAGAGGCAGAAGGGTTGGCAGGTGAACTACAGCTGCCTAGCAACAACCCCCCAATCACCAAGAGCGAAATTAGCCAGCCATGAACAACTTTCACGGACAAAATTCTGATGGGCATGGTATCTTTCCTTACTTGTGACCTGCTTACAGACTTCCCAGTATAGCTTGTTCAAACGCGCAGCTTGCTGATTTTGTCTTCCAGGATACTGAATCAGCCCAAATGAGAATGCACAGAAGCGATCGCCTCACTTACAAACCCTCTAAGGGCACTCCCAGAAAGCGGGCTAATTCTGCTGCTTGATTTTCCAACTCCGCCAGCGCTATGGGTTCTCCAATTCGCGTTAGGGGAATCTCGCCCTTACCTCGCATTTTTAAGTAAAGTGCCCGCTTGGGGTTAAGCCCCTCCTTAATGTCTACTCGCACCGACTGCACCTCTTCCAAAGGATGCTGGATTTCAATTTGGCGATTTTTACCTAAAAACCCCCAACGAAATATTTTTAGTTCACCGGTTTCTTTACTGAATTCGTTGTAACCGCCTCCTACATCCAGGAAGACCACCAACCAGAGATAGGAAGCCAACAAAAGTCCTGCTAAACCGTAGAGTCCCATGACTAAACCCTGTGGGACAAAGATCAGTTGGGTGGGATCAGAGAAGGGCAATAAGTTGATCTTGAAGTAGCTAGACAAACAGGACAACAAGAATCCAGTTGATCCACCCAAAATAGTCGTCGCCCAAAAAATATTGCTGGCACGACGGGAACCAATGATTTTTTGGCGTATTACACGGTTGCTTGTAGAAGAAGTTGAAATGGTCATATCGTCTGAATTCTCAGGTGGGGTAATTTACTTTTTTAAGAATTAGTTTAGATTTCAAATCTGGATTCTCAATCCATCTAAAATCTTAAGGCGAGTTAGATTGGTGGATTTCTGAGAGAAAAGATAAGTTACTTAGAATTAACGTATCGGATTGTAAAATTTTTCAGGTATCTCTATCATATAAAGACATTAAATCCTTTTAACCGAGGATTGATGCAATATTAA